>CEUN01015996.1_pt1 | contig 10221 bp, 13 predicted proteins | sample 361501 | NCBI WGS metagenome assembly CEUN01 (sample SAMEA2622801, study PRJEB7988) | marine metagenome | biome: marine biome (ENVO:00000447); feature: marine epipelagic mixed layer (ENVO:xxxxxxxxx); material: "saline water (ENVO:00002010), including plankton (ENVO:xxxxxxxx)" | depth 120 m | reverse complement strand
GACAACTCAATTGTTTCAACTAATAAACAAACTTCATTTTCATTAATCTCAGCAAATCCGCCACTTGTAGAATAGTATTTTGTATCAGATTTACTTTGGATCATAATTTCTCCAATATCAAGGCTAAATACTCCATCCTGATGATTTGCCATTATGCCAAAAGAACCATCGATTCCTGGACATCGTACGTAATCAACTTCAATGACATCCAAATTTTGTGTTGGAGTTACTATATCTAAAGTAAAATGGTTCATCAAGCTGCTAATTTTTTACCTTTTTCAATTGCCTCATCAATTGTTCCAACATAGGAAAAAGCATTCTCTGGATATTCATCTACATCACCATTCAAAATAGCTCTAAATCCAGCAATTGTATCCTCAAGATCAACATATCTTCCTTCAACATTAGTAAATTGCTCTGCTACAAAAAATGGTTGTGACATAAACCTTTGAATTTTTCGTGCTCTAGAAACCGAAAGTTTATCATCATCTGATAACTCATCCATACCTAGTATCGCAATGATATCTTGTAAATCCTTATATTTTTGAAGAATATTCTGAACCTCGCGAGCCGTATTATAATGATTATCACCTATCACACGAGGGTCTAGAATTCTAGAAGTGGATGCCAGTGGATCAACTGCAGGATATATACCAAGTTCGGCTATTTTTCTTTCTAAAACTGAAGTTGCGTCCAAATGTGCGAAAGCTGTTGCAGGAGCCGGGTCAGTTAGATCATCTGCCGGAACATATACAGCTTGCACTGATGTAATAGATCCATTTTTTGTAGATGTAATTCTTTCTTGTAAATCACCCATTTCAGTACCAAGAGTAGGTTGATAACCAACAGCAGAAGGCATCCTGCCTAATAATGCAGAAACCTCTGATCCTGCCTGTGTAAATCGGAATATATTATCAATAAATAGCAATACATCTCTACCTTCATCATCTCTAAAATACTCTGCCATTGTAAGACCGCTAAGAGCTACTCTTAATCTTGCACCTGGAGGTTCATTCATTTGACCAAATACCATAGTAGTTTTTTCGATAACACCTGATTCTGTCATCTCATTATATAAATCATTTCCTTCTCTAGTTCTTTCTCCTACACCAGCAAATACCGAGTAGCCACCATGCTCTGTAGCAATATTTCTAATCAGCTCCTGAATTAAAACAGTTTTTCCAACTCCCGCACCGCCAAATAGGCCTGTTTTTCCTCCTTTTGTATACGGCTCCATCATATCAACAACTTTAATACCAGTAACTAACATTTCAGTTGAAGTTGATAAGTCTTCATGCTTAGGGGCTGATCGATGAATTGGATACTCCTTATCAGCAGAAACTGCACCTTTTCCATCAATCACATTACCGGTAACATCAAATAATCTTCCTAATGTTTCTGGACCAACGGGAACTGAAATTGGATTACCTGTATCTTTAGCAGAAATTCCTCTTACCAGCCCATCTGTAGAATCCATTGCTACTGTACGGACAGTTGATTCACCTAGATGTTGAGCAACTTCTAATACAAGGTTCCCCTCATCGCCTCTATCTACATTTAATGCATTTAATATTTCAGGTAAATTCCCATCTTCAAAAGTAACATCAACAACTGCACCCATTATTTGTGATATTTTTCCAATTTTTTCCATAAGTATTCCTTTATTACTTTAATGCTTCCGCTCCGCCAACTATCTCCAGCATTTCTTTTGTGATTGACGCTTGACGAGCTTTATTAAATTCAAGTGTTAGATTCTTAATCATATCCTCAGCATTTTCTGTTGCATTTTCCATCGCAATCATGCGAGCAGCTTGTTCGCTAGCATATGATTCTAGTAGATATTTCCACATTTGTACATTTAAATGTCGAGGAATTAAAGATTTCGTTAATTTTTCTTTAGAAGGCTCATAGAGCCGATCAGAAATAGAGGAAAAATCCTCTTGATTATATTCTAATGGTAACAATCGCTCTGATTGTATAGTCTGCGTTGCTACATTAACAAATTCATTAAAACAAACATGAATTTCATCTACTTGTTTTGTTACAAAATGATTAATAATTCTTTCACCAATCTTTATTGCATCTGAAAATTCTAAATCATTCCAAAATTCTATATGAGATTCTATAATATTATAATTTCTTCTTTTAAAATGATCCCTAGCTTTCTTTCCAATACAAAACAGATCAACATTATCTTTGCCAATATCATTAATTTCAGATTCTGCTACCTTAACTACATTAGTATTAAATGAACCCGCAAGACCTCTATCAGAAGTAACCACAACATATCCCACTCGCTGAATTGGCCTAATATCTAATAATGGCAAAAGAGCTCGATCTACATCTGGTAACATATGATGGATAACATCAACTAATCGCTTTGTATAAGGACGTGCTTGCTCCATTCTTTCTTGAGCTTTGCGCATTTTAGCTGCAGCAACCATTTTCATTGCTTTAGTAACCTTTTGTATACTTCGTACAGATTTAATGCGATCTCGTATATCTTTTAAATTTGCCATTTAATTATTATACAGTGAAACCATCCTTAAATTGACTGATTGATTTGTTTAAAACATCAGACATCTCTTCTGACATAACTCCTTCAGATCTCAATTGTTCAAGTTCTTTTGAATTATTCGCATCTAAATAATCAAATAAAGCAGATTCAAAATCAGAAACTTTATCTAAAGGAATATCATCTAAATGGCCTTTTGTTCCTGCAAATATAATTGCTATTTGTTTATCAATATTCATTGGAGAATATTGTTTTTGCTTTAATATCTCAACCATTCGCTCGCCACGTGTCAACTGCGCAAGAGTACTTTTATCTAAATCAGATCCAAATTTTGCAAATGCTTCAAGTTCTCTGAATTGCGCTAAATCTAATCTTAATGTTCCAGCAATACTTTTCATTGCTTTTACTTGCGCATTACCACCAACACGTGATACAGATAAACCTACATCGATAGCAGGGCGAACACCTGAATTAAATAAATTGGTTTCAAGATAGATTTGTCCATCAGTAATTGAAATAACATTCGTAGGTATATATGCAGCAACATCCCCCTCTTGTGTTTCAATTATTGGAAGCGCAGTTAAAGATCCACCTCCCAACTCATCAGATAATTTGGAAGCGCGCTCAAGCAACCTACTGTGAAGATAAAACACATCCCCAGGATAAGCCTCACGACCTGGAGGCCTCCGAAGCACCAGAGACATCTGGCGATATGCAACAGCTTGCTTAGATAGATCATCGTAAATAATTAATGCATGCTTACCATTATCTCTAAAATATTCCCCCATTGCACATCCGGAATAAGGAGCAATGAATTGTAACGGCGCAGCGTCAGATGCATTTGCAGCAACAACTGTTGTATACTCCATTGCACCAGCATCTTCAAGTTCTGATACAATAGAAGCTACGGTTGATGCTTTTTGCCCAATTGCTACATAAATACAATAAACTGGATCGGAAGTACTATGGGTGTATTTTTGGTTTATTATTGTATCTACAGCTATAGCTGTTTTTCCAGTTTGACGATCGCCAATAATTAACTCTCTTTGCCCTCTACCAATAGGAACCATACTATCTATTGGTTTAATGCCTGTTTGAAGCGGTTGTTTAACTGGGTGTCGAGCCATCACACCAAGAGCCTTTCTTTCTATTGGAAGTGAGTCTTTTGAAGTAATGGAACCTTTACCATCCATTGCTTGACCCAATGGATCAACTACACGACCAACCATAGCGTCTCCAACTGGAACTTCTACAACCTGACCAGTCCGTTTTGCTAGATCACCTTCCTTAACTAAACTGCTATCACCAAACAATACTAGGCCAACATTATCTTCTTCTAAATTCAATGCCATTCCATATGTATCATTAGGCAATTCAACTAACTCAGAACTCATCACATTTTCTAGTCCAGATACTCTGGCAACACCATCACCAACAGAAATGATCTCACCTACTTCACTTACATCTACTGTACCTTCAAACTTTGCAATTTGTTCTTTTAAAATGGCCGATATGTTATCTGTATTAATTTCCATAATTTCCCTTAAATAAATTATTATTGAAGTAAATCTTTCCTAAGATTTTCCATTTTTGATTTTATTGAAGCATCTAGAAAAATATTGTCAATCCTAAGCTTTACGCCCCCTAAAAGAGAGGGGTCTGTTAGTGCAGTTAATTCAGTCTTTTTACCAATAATTTTTTCTATCTGTTTTTGAAGATTACTTTTTTCTTCATTAGTTAACTCATCTGCTGTATGAGCTACAACGTTTGCAATTTTAAATTCATCTTTAACCAGAGAGTTGAAGTAAAATGAAAAACTACGAAAAAACACGATTGGATTCTCATCAGAATTCATAATAATTAATTCCTGAATTAATGGATGGATTAATTTATTAAAAGCAGAATGAATTAATTCACTTTTCTGATCTTCAGAAAATCGTTTTGATTGAAGAAATCCCCTGAATTGAGCATTATCTTTTAAAAGAATATTAATCAGATCAATGGATTTCTGAACATCTTCTATCGCATTTAATTCTTTGGATATTTTCATAACCACAGATGCAATATATTTAGTTCTTTCCTTATGCTTCATACCCTTTAATATTTTGCAATGATTCATTAATGAGGGATTTATTGTCATCTTCATTAAGGTTCTTCTTAACTAGTTTTTCAGCTATAGATAAAGATAACCCTACCACTTCACCCTTTATTTCAGAAATTGCTTTTTCCTTTTCCAATTCAATTTGATCTTTCGCATCATTTATACTTGCATCTGCAGTTTCTTTAGCTTTACGCAAAGTACTTTCTTTTAATTGTTCAGCAGCTTTTTTTCCTTCGCTAACAATAGCTTGCGCTTCAGATCTAGCCTTAGCAATTATTTCATCTCCTTCAGAAGTAAGGCGATCAAGTTCTATTCGAGCTTTTTCTGCATCCTCCAATGATTTTGCAATCTCATTTTCCCGTTTATCCAATATGTTTAATAATGGCTTCCAAGCAAACTTAGATAGCAATCCGAGGAGAATTAAAAAAGTAATAATTGTCCAAACAAATAAACCTGGATCCAATTGTACTAATGGATTATCCAAAATAATCTCCTTTTACTAATAATTATTTTATAGTTATTTCATTAAAACAATTAACAGAACAAATACTTCAGCTAAGATAGCTACACCTTCAAGCAAGAATAAAGGTAAGTTTACTGCGCCAGTTATTTTATCTGCTGCTTCCGGCTGTCTAGCAATTCCATCAGCAGCTGCTGCTGCAAAGCGACCAATTCCTAAACCCGCACCTACAACAATTATACCTAGACCAATTGCGGCCCCAAAATAATGAAGAACTTCCATTATTTTACCTCTCTTTCATTTTAGTTAATGATGAACGTTAATGGCCATGCCTATAAACACAGCCGATAAAAGCGTAAACACATACGCCTGTACAATTACAACAATTATTTCCAAACCAGAAATTGCAGCAGCCATCGGAACAGAAATAATGGCAACACCAATCCCAGCTAAAACGCTTTGAAACATATCAGCAAAAATAGCCATAAATGATAAAATTGCTAATAATGCTATATGACCTCCTGTCATATTTGCAGCCAATCGCATAGTAAGAGCAAATGGCTTAACAAACATTCCAATAATCTCAATTGGAATGAGGATAACATAAACAAATCCTGGAAGACCGTGAGGAACAAGATTTTTCCAGTGTTGAATAAATCCATGCGCACGAACTCCGGCAATAATTATAGAAAAAAAAGTTATCATTGCTAAAGCAGCTGTTACATTAAAATTTCCTGTGGCAGTAGGTCCCCCATGAAGCAATCCATTAATAAAATTGTGGCTATCATCCGATGGAACCTGCAATACAAATCTATTGATAGCCCCTAATAAATCAAAAATTGGTATCATGCCAATCGCATTAGCAAAGAAAATAAAAAATAAAAAAGTTAATATAAGTGGAGCCCAGTTGTTTACCCATTTTGAACCAACATTTGGTTTGACAATTGAATCACGTACAAAAGTTACAATTATCTCTAATAAATTAATTAAACCAGTTGGGATGAACTTTTTCTCTTTAATAAAATTTTGAACAGGTATAATAACAAATAATCCAACAGAAACAGCTACGATCCACAACATCAATACATGCTTTGTTACAGACATATCTATATTGTACAAGTGTGGTAAATGAATAATAGGGTGATGAATATCCGAGTTTGAAACGTGGTGAATAATATTATCACCAACTTTTTCCATCACGCTTTGCGCTTCATGTCCGCCAGAGCTACCTAACATATTACTTTTTAATTATAATTATTTTTTATAAAAGATCTTACAATATAAACTTCTGTTAAATGAAGCATTAAATAATAGCCCGTGAAGCTAATAATAAATGGTGTGGGATTAAAAGATATAAAAGTAAAAATAACTACAATTATAATTCCATAAAGAATCATTTTAATAATCATTGCAATGCTAAAATACTTTGTAAGGTTAAATGAAAATTTTGTATGAACAATTTGAGTTAATAGTGTAGAGATAAAAAAGATTACCCATGGCAAAATCATTCCTAAAAAAATTTCTTTAGTAATTTCAGGAAAAAGTGACCCCAGCAATCCACAAGTCCCAAAACATACCATACTTATGTAAATAACAAATTTTATCAATTATTTTTTCCAAATTATTTTTGCCAACTCATAAAAACCTATAATTAATCCAATTATAAGTCCTAACAAAGTAAACCAAGGTATAGTTTGATATTGATTATCAATATAAAAACCAATTATACAAAAAAAAATTACAGCGGCTATTAGTGTATACGATGCAGATGCCGCTGGACTAGATTGTATTAGATATCTATGAAAAAAATAAAAAAAGTTTTTATTAGAACTTTCTTTGGATTCAGGCATTGGAATCAGATGAAGATGAAGCCATTGTAAATCTAGGCTTTAATTCATCATTTATAGGAGTATCTGCAGCAGCATCTTTATTGCCAATAACACTACATGATCCTTGAAATTGAGCTCCATCTTCTATTATTAAACTGCGGTAAGTTAAATCACCGCTTATTTCAGATTTAGAACCCAATACAATTTTATTTGAAACTGAAATATCACCTTTTATACTACCGCCAATATGTGCATCACTTGCTTGAATATTGCCAAACACCTTGCCAGATATAGTGATTCGTAAAGGTCCATCTGTTTGTATATCACCATAAACCTTACCATAGATGATGATTCCACCATTTAAACTTATTGGACCATTCACAACGGCTCCATTACCAATCATTGTCTGCACATTCTTAAAATCTATTTTAGCCATTTCACTCTACACTAAGATTTTTCTCATTATATTCTGGAAAGAAATTTAACGGATCCAAAGGATTCGATCCTTCCCATACTTCAAAATGTAAATGTGGGCCAGAAGAAATACCAGTATTTCCTGCAAGGGAAATAACATCACCTCTTTTTACAATATCTCTTTTTTCAACAAGATTCACTTGATTATGACCATAAAATGTAAAATAATCATTCCCATGATAAATAATTACCATATTGCCTAGATCTGTAGACCAATTAGAAAAAATAACGACTCCTGAAGCTGACGCAACAACAGGCTCACCCTCTTTAACAGAAATGTCTATACCATAATGATTACTTTTCCACATATGCGGTCTAACAGTCATTCGTTGCGTAATATACCCATCAATTGGTGCTTTTGTTGGTATATTGCTAATTTGATTTGTTGAATATTGATTATTATGGTTATTTATCGTTGAAGCTTCATTTAAACTATCATATCCAAATTCGAAAGAAGATAAATCACTATCAGTTCCAAATTTTTCTCTCAATAGCTCATCCATTTGCTGCAAACGTTGTAAATCATGGAAAAGCTCCATGACCTTTACACGCTCCATTGCCAATTTATTATAATCCTCTTTCATCTTTTGATATTCTGCAGTTTTGGGAATAAAGAAATATCCAGCAAAAACAATTATGCTAAACAATGAAATTGTAATTATTGCAATAATAAAAAGCCAATTTTTATTAAATGAAAAGCTCTTTCCCTCAGATTCATTGTCAGGTATTAATAAAACAGTATATTTTGAAGATTTCATAAATTGATTATCTGATAGATCGTAATAAATCTAAAATTCTTTCAAGATCATCATCAGAAAAAAAATGAATTTCAATATCTCCACCATTTTTCGAATAATGAATTTGCACCTTAGTGCCTAAAATTGTTATTAATTCATCTTCTAAATTCTTAGAAGAAGATTTAGTCTTCTTTGATTTTTTAGATGCAGCTTTGACCTTTATAGTTGATTTCCCCTTTGCAATTACTTCAGAGGCTCTAACGCTTAATTTTTCTGCAATTATCAAATTATACAACTTGTTCATACTTGCGATACTATTCATCATTAATATAGCACGTCCGTGTCCAGCAGAGATTGTTTGATTACGTAAACTTCTGATTATATTTCTTGGCAATTTTAATAAACGTAAAGAGTTGGAAATAGTCACACGTTTCTTCCCAACTGCATTTGCTATACTATCATGTGAATAATTGAATTTACTTTGCAATAATGCATAACCTTCTGCTTCATCGATGGGATTTAAATTTTCACGTTGAATATTTTCTATCAATGCTATTTCCATTAATTCGGATTCATTAGAAATTGATACTATATAACTTGGAATAGCTTTTAAACCAGCAAGCTTACTTGCTCTAAAACGTCTTTCACCTGCAATTAATGTAAATTTTCCATTATCATCTTTAACAGTAATTGGAGTAATTATACCTCTTCTTTTGATAGAAGCAATTAGATCCTGTAAGCTTTTTTTATCTAAACCATCTTTTCTAGGTTGTAGTGGGTTCGGGACTATATCTTTAATAGGAATTTCAATAACACCAGGTTTATTTGAAGAACTTTTTCCGTCCCCATGAATCAATGCCTCTAATCCTCTTCCTAGACGTTTAGTTGCCATTATCAATAATCTCCTCAATCAATTTCATATAATCTTGCGTCCCAACTGAATTAGCATCATATAATAAAGCTGGCTTTCCATAACTAGGAGCTTCACCAAGACGAACATTTCGATGAATAACAGTTTCAAATAACTTATCGCCAAAATAACTCTTTACTTCATCTAATACTTGTTTAGAAAGATTTAATCTTTTATCAAACATTGTTATTAAAACACCTGCAATATTTAATTGTTTATTTAAACGTTGTTGCACCAAACGAATCGTATTCAATAATTGTCCTAATCCTTCCAATGCATAGTATTCTGCTTGGATTGGAATAATTAACTCATCCGCTGCAGTTAAACAATTTAATGTTAATAGGCTAAGAGATGGAGGACAATCTATTATAATGTAATCATACTTCTTTTTAATTGTTTTCATTGCTTTTTTAAGAACTAATTCTCGATCTGAAACATTAACTAATTCTATTTCAGCTCCAACAAGGTCATTTGTAGATAATACTATATCTAAATAATCAAATGTAGTTTTTGTAATAACCTCCTTAATAGGGATTTGATTTACTAAAAGATCATAAACAGTATATTTAGAATCAATTTTTATTATCTCACTTATTCCTGTAGAAGCATTTGCCTGAGGATCCATATCAAGCAATAGTGTATTGTATTCACTAACAGCAAGACTTGCAGCGATATTTATAGATGAAGTTGTTTTGCCAACTCCACCCTTTTGATTTGTTAATGCAATTATTTTGGTCATTATTATAATTAAGGAATATATTTATATACCTACAAAACAAGAGTAATTTAATTTCGTAATAAAGGTTTAACAAGTAGGTTGCTAGATATAATTTTAAACTTTTTATACGTTTTTGTAATATTATTTAAAATGATATCATAAAAAAATATTTTATTATCAAATTATAGGTAAAATATGAAAGCATTAGTAAAAAAATATTCAAAACCTGGCCTTATTTTAGAAGAAATGCCAATTCCTGAATTAGGAACAAATGATATATTAATCAAAGTGCTAAAGACTTCAATTTGTGGAACTGATATACATATTTACCAATGGGACAAATGGGCTCAAAATAATATTAATACTCCTTTAATTATCGGTCATGAATTCATGGGGAGAGTAGAAGATATTGGTGATGGCGTGACTCACTATAAAAAAGGAGATATTGTATCCGGTGAAGGACATATTACATGTGGT
>CEUN01147546.1_pt1 | contig 10222 bp, 9 predicted proteins | sample 361501 | NCBI WGS metagenome assembly CEUN01 (sample SAMEA2622801, study PRJEB7988) | marine metagenome | biome: marine biome (ENVO:00000447); feature: marine epipelagic mixed layer (ENVO:xxxxxxxxx); material: "saline water (ENVO:00002010), including plankton (ENVO:xxxxxxxx)" | depth 120 m | reverse complement strand
GGGTTCTTGGCATCGGTAATGGTATCCCCAACTTTTACTTCTTTAGCCTCCTTAATTCCGGTAATTAAATAGCCTACATCACCGGTTTTGATTACTTTTTTAGGAGATTGTTTCAGGTTAAGCGTTCCTACTTCATCTGCATAGTACGTTTTGCCGGTAGCCATAAACTTAATATGCTGACCCTTTGTGATCTCCCCATTGATAACTCTAAAATAGGTTTCAACACCTCTAAACGGATTATAAACCGAATCAAAAATAAGTGCTTGTAATGGTTCGTCCGGATTTCCTTTTGGCGCCGGAATACGCGTAATAATCGCGTCTAAAATTTCCTGAATTCCAATTCCTGTTTTTGCACTGGCAGGGATCACCTCTGAAGCATCACAACCTAAAAGGTCAACAATATCGTCTGTAACCTCTTCAGGATTTGCACTGGGTAAATCTACTTTATTCAATACCGGAATGATTTCAAGATCATTCTCTAAGGCCAGATACAAGTTAGAAATGGTCTGTGCTTGTATACTTTGAGCAGCATCAACCACAAGTAAGGCTCCTTCACAGGCCGCTATACTTCTAGAAACCTCATAAGAGAAATCTACGTGACCCGGAGTGTCAATAAGATTTAAGATAAACGGCTCACCGTTGTGTATATAATTCATCTGGATGGCGTGCGATTTAATGGTAATACCACGCTCACGCTCCAGATCCATATTATCTAATAGTTGCTCTTGTTTTTCACGGTCTGTAACAGATCCTGTAAAATCTAACAAGCGATCTGCCAGGGTACTTTTACCGTGATCAATATGAGCGATAATGCAAAAATTGCGAATGTTCTTCATAGACGTTCTTCATCAATGTTCGCAGTAAGCGAACTTTAGCCTGCAAATATACAGTTTAGGTTATGCATTTTCTAATAAATAAATTTCGATTGATTTTATAGGCACTGCCAAAGGGTTTAATACTCCGCGGCTTATCTTGAATTTGAAAATTTGTTTCCAACCACCGCCTCATTGGCTTAACCTGAGGTAGTTTACCCTAAAAAACATTCAAAAAATTTAAGGTTTAATTTTATTAACATATAATTTACATTAGTTTTGAGCGTATATGAAGCACCAGTTACTAATCTCCTTTTTCTTAGCCCCTTTTGTTTCTTTTACCCAAAGCGGAAACATAACCGGTAAGGTTATAGATGATCAGCAACGTGCGGTGCCTTATGCTAATGTATTACTACTTAAAGCTGCAGACTCTACCTTTGTCAAGGGAGCGGTAAGTGAAGAAAATGGTGAAATTCTTTTTGCTGAAATTTCTTCCGGAACCTATTTAATTAAAGCCAGTTTTGTTGGTTTTAAAGAGAGTTACAGCAGTCCGTTTGAGTTGAAGGATCAAATACGTATTCCAGATTTAATACTTCAAGAGAATTCTGAAGCGCTCGATGCCGTTACGGTGAATTACAGAAAACCCACGGTAGACCGAAGAGTAGATCGCATAGTTTTTAATGTTGAAAATACTGCAATTTCTTCGGGGACTACTTTTGATATTTTACAGCGCACTCCCGGAGTAATTGTTAATCAGGGGCAACTTTTAGTAAAAAACAGACCGGCACAAGTATATATCAATGACCGTAAAGTGTATTTGACCAATGAAGAATTGCAACAATTGCTTGAAGGCTTTGCGGGAGTTAATGTAAAATCTGTTGAAGTGATCACGACACCTCCGGCGAGATATGATGCCGAAGGCGGTGCGATTTTGAATATCATTACTTCAAAAAATCTTTCGATTGGCTATAAAGGAAGTCTCAATGCTTCCAATACAGTTGCAATCAAACCTAAATACAACGTAGGAACCAGCCAATACTATAAAACCGATTGGTTAAATGCGTTTGCGAGTTATAATTTCAATTCCCGATTTGATGTCAAAACCGATGAAGGTTTTGTTCAGTTTTACAATCCTAACGGAAGTGAAAAAGCGACTTGGGAAGATTTGTTTCAGCGAGAAACCCGAACCATTTCGCACAGTTTAAATACCATTTTAGATTTCACATTAAGTGAGACAGAAATGTTGAGTTTTACTGCTAATATTCTGCATACGCCAAAAGCAAATTCAGACATCAGCGGTAGAACGGAAACCTACAATCCACAAGGTCAGTTAGATTCTTTATATACCACGCAAAGCCGATTAGAAAATCAGCGTGATAATTTGCTTTTCAATTTAAATTATGAGAAGCAATTGGGTGAAAATGGAGCAACGCTTTCGGCCAACGCCAATTATATAGATTATACAGATAATCAAATGCAATCTGTGGCTACGCGCTATGTTTCGGCTCAAGGCAACCTTTTAAATGCAAATGCGTTCAACACTATCCCAACTCAAAAATCTCAGATTTATACCGGGCAATTAGATTATTCAGGTAATTTAGGAAAGTGGTCCTTTGAAGCCGGAGCAAAATATTCTGGAATCAATTCTGAAAGTAGACAGGAGTTCTTTAATACTGCAGGAAATGTAAGCGATGCCGATGCGATCCTTAATGATAATTTCGATTATACTGAAGGTATTTATGCGTCGTATTTCAGCTTTGCTAAAGATTGGGAAAAATGGAGTTTTAAAACTGGCCTGCGCGGAGAATATACCGATGCTAACGGGAACTCACGAACTTTAGGCGTTGTGAATACGCAGGAGTATTTAGAATTGTTTCCTACAGCTTATTTGATGTACGCCGCTGCTGACAACCATAGCTTTGCTCTTGATTACAGCAGAAGAATAGATCGCCCGCGTTTTCAAAGTTTGAATCCGTACAGGTATTTCTTAAATGAAAACAACTTTCAAGAAGGAAACCCAAATATTCAACCGGCAATTGGAAATAAAGTCAAGCTGTCGTATTCTTTTAAAAACAAGTTGAGTTTTGAGCTGTATTGGGATCGTATCGATAATGCGATGAGTAGATTGCCTTTTCAGGATAATGAAAATTTAACCTTGAGAAGTGTAAATACTAATCTTAATTATGAGCAACAATACAGTCTGGATGTTATCTATTCAGAATTTGTAAATAATTGGATGTGGATGAGCGTTTATGCGTCTTTTTTCAATCTAGAAAATGAATTTGTAGCCCTAGAAGATAACAATAGCCTAGTTCAAAAAGAGATCAATGGGTTATACATTGAAACACTGAATTATCTCATAATCAATCCAACGCTTAATGTGGCTATTTCAAATAATTTCACTTCAAATTTTTTAGTGGGTTCCTATGAATACGATCGCCCGCAATATAGGCTCAATGTAGACATTCAAAAGCGTTTTCTAGATGGGCGTTTGATAGTTAATTTAAGTTCTGAAGACATATTCAACACCAATAACATTCCGCTTACGTCGCACTATTTGAATCAGAACAATACCTTCTTTGCTATGCCAGAATCTCAAAAGATTCGTGTAGGTGTACGTTATAACTTCGGAAACTTCAAACTAAGCGATAACAACAGGAACACTTCGGTTGAAGAAGAAACCAGACTGAAAGAGCTCGGTAGCAATTAAGAATATACTTCTTAATAAAACATTCCTTAATTTTGCGCGAGAATTGCTCGGTTAAAACAAACCGAAGCTTTTTAGGTATTCCAAGAAATTATTTTAAAAAGTATTGCTTTGGCTAAAATAGGAGATATTGATGTAGGAGACTTCCCGTTGCTTTTAGCACCTATGGAAGATGTGAGTGACCCGCCTTTTCGCGCGTTGTGCAAAGAGCAAGGAGCAGATGTGGTGTATACCGAGTTTATCTCGAGTGAGGGCCTCATTCGAGACGCTGCAAAAAGCGTGATGAAACTCGATATTTATGAGAAAGAACGTCCCGTAGGTATTCAGATTTTTGGAGCCAATCTCGAGTCGATGCTTCAGAGTGTTGAAATTGTAGAAGCTTCAAAGCCAGATATTATTGATATCAACTTTGGTTGTCCGGTTAAGAAAGTAGTTTCTAAAGGTGCCGGTGCCGGAATTTTAAAAGATATTGATCTGATGGTTTCACTTACCGAAGCTATGGTCAAGCATACTAACTTACCGATTACCGTTAAAACCCGTTTGGGTTGGGATCACGACTCGATCAAAATCGTTGAAGTTGCCGAACGCTTGCAAGATGTAGGTTGTAAGGCGATTGCCATTCACGGTAGAACGCGCGCACAGATGTATAAAGGTAATGCCGATTGGAAACCTATTGCTGAAGTTAAAAATAATCAGCGCATGCATATTCCCGTTTTTGGAAACGGTGATGTAGATACTCCTGAGCGCGCTGTAGAAATGCGAGATCAGTATGGCCTTGACGGTGCGATGATCGGTCGGGCGAGTATTGGGTATCCTTGGTTTTTTAGAGAAGTAAAGCATTTTTTCAACACAGGTGAGCATATGGCGCCACCAACTATGCAAGAGCGCGTTGATGCTGCTCGCAGACATTTACAAATGTCTATAGATTGGAAGGGTGAAAAACTTGGTGTATTTGAGACGCGACGTCACTATACTAATTACTTTAAAGGGATTCCCGGGTTTAAGCCTTATCGTATGAAAATGGTAACCAGTGATGCTCCAGAAGATGTTTTTGCTGCTTTTGATGAGGTTGAAGAGTTGTTTGCCGATTATGATTTTGCGCAACAAACCTATTAAAGCTAGCAGCAGGTTAATCCTGTAATAACTTAGGCCTAATAGTCGACGACGCGAGATAGGAAGCCAAAATCCCTAAGATGGAAATGGTAAAAAATACCGCTAAGAAATTAACGAGTGTAAATTCCATAGGGTAGGGAAGTGTTGGAGTGATCATTTTAAGCTGAAACTGCAATTGTGCTCCTACGATCAAACTTCCTAAAATCAAACCGATGATTCCACCAAAGACACTCATCATCGTTCCTTGTAAAAAGTAGATTTTTTTGATGTCTTTCAATGAAGCGCCCAGGCTATGCAGCGTTTGGATATTGGCTTTTTTATCGATGATGATCATAATAATACTTCCCACAAGATTGAAAAGCGCAATGATTAAAACCAAGGTGAAAATTAAGTAAACTGCTAGATTTTCGGCATTTAGCATTTTGTAAAGCTTGTCATTAAGCTGAAAGCGGGTTTTAACTTCAGTCTGATCTCCAAAAAGGCGTTGTATTCTTTGCTGTACCTGTACGGGGTCTGCCTTAGGATTTAACTTTAATTCTACACTGCTGAGTGTAGCTTCGTTGTAATTCAGCAATTTTCGAACGTAGTCAATATTGGTGAATAAATATTTTTGATCAAGTTCCTCATTAACTTGAAAAATATCTGAAACGACCAATTGCGAACTATTAAAAGCTTGTGTAGGATCGGTAATTTGTCCGGTTCCCGGCTTGGGAACCATTACTCTAAGTAAATCACTATAATTATTTACGCCTAGCGAAAGAATGCGAGAGATTCCAAAACCAATGGCTGCTACAGGTTCTTCCGGAGTGATCCAATTACCATAAAGCAAGGTGCTATCGATATTGTTAACGTTTCGGTAGTTTTCATCAACACCTTTAATATAAGCTATGTGGTTTTTTCCTCTAAACTCGAGAAATGCACGCTCTTCAATAACTTGAGTGTAACTAATTATATCAGGATTAGCTTCAAGCTCAGCAGCTAAATCTGGAGTAAACAAAATAGTTTTTCCGCTTGCGGGAAGTACTTTTAAGTCTGGATCAAAAATCGAAGAAAAGGAAAGGCTGAAATCTTTTAAACCCGAAAACCCTGATAATACGATAAAAAGAGCGGCAGCACCTGCAATGATACTCACTGCCGAAATAAGCGTAATGATATTTATAGCATTATTACTGCTTTTTGTAAACAGATAACGTTTTGCGATAAATACGGGAAATTTCAACAGTGGAGTGCCTTATGATTTTTTTCTACGAGGAAGTAAATCGGGATTTTGAATAGGATCTTCAGAACCTTTAAGAGATTTATCAATTCCGTCGATGTACTCTAGAGAGTCATCAATATAAAATTGCAATTCAGGCATACGACGCAATTGATGACGCGTGCGATTTGCGATCTCGTGCTTAATAAAAGGCTTTACAGCGCTTACTTCCTTTAAAATTTCAGAAGCCTTGTCGTGAGGAAAAACACTTATGTAGACTTTTGCCTGTGAGAGATCTGTAGTTACATTCACTTTGCTCACCGAGACAATTATATTTTTTACACCAGCCTCCATCAATGCCTTTTGAATTACATCAACTAAATCGCGTTGAAGAACACCGGCAACCTTCTTTTGTCTATTTGTTTCCATACTGCAAAAATACATTTTTTATAATTGCGCTACCTTTAGCTTAACCGAGATTTAAAAGCTGAAAATTTAGAAACGGAATACCATGGAAAAAATTGAACATATAGGAATTGCTGTTAAAAGTCTGAAAGATTCCAACGAAATGTATACAAAGCTTTTAGGAACTGCTCCTTATAAAACTGAAGCCGTAGCTTCTGAAGGTGTAAACACCTCTTTTTTTAAAATGGGTGCTTCTAAAATAGAATTGCTTGAAGCAACACAAGATGATAGTCCCATAGCTAAGTTTCTTGAAAAGCGGGGAGAAGGAGTGCATCATATCGCTTATGCGGTTGACGATATCAGATCAGAAATGAAAAGACTGAAGGATGAAGGATTTCATTTACTCAATGAAGAACCTAAAAAGGGAGCAGATAACAAATGGGTAGCCTTTTTACATCCTAAAAGCACAGGAGGTGTTTTAATAGAGTTGTGTCAGGATATTGATTAAACAGCTGCTGCTATAATTTAAAGTTTGTAGTAAATAAAAATTAATCTTATTTTTGCGCCCGCTTTAACTATGAAATAATGGTTAACAGCCGGTCCTATAGCTCAGTTGGTTAGAGCACCTGACTCATAATCAGGTGGTCCCTGGTTCGAGCCCAGGTGGGACCACCAGTAAACACTAAGCCTCAGAAGATTTTGTCTTCTGAGGCTTTTTTAATTTGCAAGTGATTTGCAAATAAGTCTATTTTTAATAAAATTTTAACTTATTTAGAGTCAATTAGTTATCAATTCCATCATTTATATTTAAAAGCTGACTCTACCTCTCAAAATTTTAAGTATTAGCTATTCTTTATCATACCTCTGTCAATCGATTGAAACCTTTTAATTGTGAATAACTTGTTGACAAATCATTAATTATTGTTATTTTTGTAAACCTAATTAATTGTGGTTTATGAAAGAGTTATTTGCTAAAAGACTGAAGAGCGCAAGGGTTCGCGCGGGTATGTCACAGGATGAGCTTGTACATAGGATGGATAATATTGTTTCTAAAAATTCAATTTCAAAATATGAAAAGGCAGAAATGCTTCCTGATTCTAAAGTTTTGGTTGCCTTAGCAAAAGCTTTGGACGTTAAAACCGATTATTTTTTTAGAGAATTTAAAGTTGAAATAGAAAATATAGAATTTAGAAAAAAGAGACTTGGTGTTAAAAAAGTAAATGCTATTAAAGAAAAAGTAATAGATAACGTAGAACGTTATTTAGAATTAGAGCAATTCTTAGGTTTAACTTCAACTTTTGAAAACCCTATTGTATCTCTTAAAATCAATTCTAAAAATGACGTAGAAAATGCAGTTAATCATTTGTTGGAGGGTTGGAAGATAGGTTACAATGCATTACCAAACGTGATTGACTTACTCGAAGACAAGCACATAAAAGTTATTGAGATAGACGCGCCAGCGGAATTTGATGGTTTTTCCGGTTGGGCTGATGGAACTTTTCCAGTAATTGTTTTAAATCAAAATTATGGTCTTGAAAGAAAGCGTTTTACTGCATTACACGAATTAGGTCATTTGGTCCTACAATTTGATTCAGGAATAGAGCACAAAGTGATAGAGAAAATGTGTCATCAGTTTGCAGGAGCTATGTTAATGCCTGAGAAAACTTTTAAGAGGGAATTTGGAGGTAAAAGGTCTTCTTTATCATTGAATGAGTTAATTTCAATCAAAGAGGAATATGGAATATCTATACAGGCCATAATGGCTAGAGCTAAAGATTTTGAATTTATCTCAGAAAATAGATATAGAAGTTTTCGAATTTATATTTCAAAGAATAGGGAAGAGAAGGATTTAGGTCAATACATTGGCCGTGAATCCTCTCATAGATTTAAACAATTGCTTTATAGAGCGGCTTCAGAAGAAATTATATCTATGAGTAAAGCGGCAAATCTTTCTAATCAAAAATTAGCAGCATTTAGAAAAGAGCTAATTGCAATATGAAAATTGTTGTAAACGATGCGAATATTTTGATTGATTTGGTTGAGCTGGAGCTTTTACCTCATTTTTTTGCGCTCAAGTTTGAATTCTTTACAACAACATTAATTTTAGAAGAATTACTTGAAGAACAAAAGGAGCAGTTGGAAGTATATATTACCGAAGGTGTTTTGATTGCTGAGGAAATGACCAGTGAAGACTTAGAAGTGATTAAAGATATTGAGAAACAAAAGCCTAAATTATCCCAACAAGATTGTTCAGCATATCATCAAGCGAACACAAAAGAAGGAACGTTAATCACAAGTGATAATGTTTTGAGAAAATTTGCAAAATCTACAAATCTGGATGTTCATGGTCACCTATGGGTTTTTGATCAAATGGTCGCTCAAAATACGTTAGCGCCTCTAACTGCCTCTCAAAAATTAAAAAACTTGTGTGATGTTATTAATACGCAACTCAAACTTCCAAAATTGGAGTGCGAAAAGCGCCACACTCTCTGGAATGATTAGATCCTAATATCCCATATCCGGATATGGGATATTTAATATGTTATATTCTCAACCTTATGGAATTAAGTGTTTAAATACTAATTAACTATCAATAAATTAGGGGTCTAATCAAATCATCGATGATAACCCAATTTACTCGTAAGAAGTTTTATGAATTTGTTTGGTCTAAGCCCTTAACCAAGATAACAGAGGAGCTCAAAATTGACTACCATACAATAGTAGCGCTTTGTAAAAAACACGATATACCTCGACCTCCATCCAATTATTGGTTAAAATTAAAGTTTGGCAAAAAAGCGGCTCAGCCAGCATTGCCTAATCCTGATGATAAACGTATTATTCTGGGAGCTATTAATGAAGAGCAAGATCCTTATTCTTGGATTTATTTAAGAGGAAAGGCTTTAGAAAAACACTTAAAAAAAGAAATAGAAGAGGACCAAAGCTTGGATTTAAATGTGTCTCAAAGACTCAGTAAACCTGATAGGTTGGTCGAAGACTATCTAAGAATAAAAGAAGAGCGAGAAAAGGCACGTAAGCGAGGTCAATACTTGAGCAGTTATGACAATCCTACAATTTCTATTAACACCTCTAAAGAACAAGAGACTCGTGCACTACGATTTATAGACTGCTTGATTAAAAATCTAAGATTGCGAGGGCACCATTTCAATATCCGGAATTACGAATATGAAATATGTATTTACACGGTGTCCTATCCGTTTAGTCTTCGTGAGGTTAATAAACGGATTCCTAGAAGTGATGGTTGGGGATCTGATTATATACCTACAGGAAAGCTTGCTTTAAAAATTGATAGCTGGAGCGGTAAAGAATGGCAAGACCAAAAGACCCTAACTCTAGAGCATAAAATTTCTGAAATCATTGCCAGGCTTGAATATTTAGCCAAGAAAGAACGTGCAGAATCTATTTATCGTGATGCAAAACACCGAAGAAATAAAATTAAATCAGAAAGGGCTGAAGCTTTAAAACGGAAAAGGATTGAGGAAGATCAAAAATTTGAAAAGCTTTTACAATTAGCGGATCAATGGAAACGTGTTGAAAATCTGAAGGAATTTATATTGATGCTTGAAAATAATCGATTAGTTGATAGTGATGAAGAGCAAGTAATCCAATGGGCAAAAAACAGAATTGACAAACTTGACTTTATTGGATCTATAGAATAGAATTTTAGATCCGTAATTCTTCACCCCATTTCCCTCCATTCCGCAAAAAAGCTTCATTACGGTAAAAGCGGTTCATTCAAAAATCTTGAATCCAATCCCGGAAAAAGGGATTACGTTCGCTTGATTCAAGTAAACTATAAAATGATTGCTCAAAAAGAGGCTGAGTCAAACTTAAAATACGACCAACACACTTTTTTCAATCGCACCTTTCCTTTTCTCGAAAGAAGTAAAATTTAGTTTGAGCCGCTTTGCATAATCAGGCTCCATTGTCGCTCTTTTTATAAAAGCTTTCCTCAATACTAAATTTTAAATG
>CEUN01176009.1_pt1 | contig 10226 bp, 8 predicted proteins | sample 361501 | NCBI WGS metagenome assembly CEUN01 (sample SAMEA2622801, study PRJEB7988) | marine metagenome | biome: marine biome (ENVO:00000447); feature: marine epipelagic mixed layer (ENVO:xxxxxxxxx); material: "saline water (ENVO:00002010), including plankton (ENVO:xxxxxxxx)" | depth 120 m | reverse complement strand
CAAGCCGTTCCATGAGGCGGGCAGACGCACCGAACCGCCCGTGTCGGTGCCTATGGCACACGGTGCGAGCCCCGCGCCGACGGCAACACCCGAGCCGGAGCTGGAGCCGCCTGGCGCGCGATGTACGTCGAGGTCCCAGGGGTTATGCGGCGTGCCCATGGCGCTGTTGGTGCCCCATCCGCCCATCGCAAACTCAACCGTGTGGGTTTTGCCGAGGACGATCATGCCGGCATCGCGTAGCCGCTCCACCAGTGGAGCCGTAGTGGGCGAAACCCGATCGCTCCAGACCCTGGAGCCGCCAGTGGTCACGCGCCCCTGCATGTCGATAATGTCCTTGATGGCAATGGGGATGCCTTGCAGGGCACTCACCCGGTGCCCCGCTGCAAATTGCGCGTCGGCGCCGTCTGCCAGGCTCAATGCCTCATCGCGATAGTCGGTCACAAACGCGTGCAGTTTGGGGTTGTGCCGAGCAATGCGCTCCAGAAATACGCTGACAATTTGCCTGGCTGTGACCTGTCCTTGCGCGAGCTGCTCGCTCAGTGCGTGTACGGATGAGAATTCGATAGACATTCGCTCAAGTCTCGGGCTGTGGTTGGTATGTATGTTGCGACATTGTACGGCGCGATGGCTGCGGACACGTTCACGCATTAGCGCGCGGATGGGGAATCGCCGATACTGTTGACAGTTCCACACAGCAGAAGAGGCGTTCTGATGATTTCGGATGCTGATGTCGCCCGCTATCACGAAGACGGTTACATCGTCGTACCCGATGTACTGACGCCGGCGCAGCTTGATGCGTTGCGGTCCGAATGTGATGAGGTTGTTGCCGGTGCCAGCAAGGTCACCCAGAACGACGCGTGTTACGACCTCGAGGCGACGCACACGCCCGAACGACCACGCGTTCGACGCATCAAGGACCCACTGGCCGTGATGCCATCCTCGTGGGAGATCGGCAAGGACCCGCGTGTGCTGTCGATACTGGAGCGGTTGATCGGTCCGGACATACGCCTGCAAAAAGCCAAGCTGAATATGAAGTCAGCGGAGTACGGCGCTCCGGTCGAATGGCATCAGGATTGGGCTTTCTACCCACATACCAACGACGATCTGCTGGCGATGGGCGTCATGATGGATGACTGCCATCTCGAGAACGGACCGCTGTTGATGGTGCCCGGCAGCCATCGTGGGCCGGTGTTTGACCATCATGCGGACGGTTATTTCTGTGGCGCGATCGACCCAAGCACCTGCGGTGTCGATTTTGGTGAGAAAGCTGTGCCATTGACCGGTCCCGCCGGCTCACTCACGTTCCATCATGTGCGCATGGTGCACGGCTCCACGCAGAATACATCCGCACGCGAGCGCCGCCTGTTGCTGTATCAATATCAGGCAGCCGACGCCTGGCCGTTGATGGAACGCTACCCGAACCTGGAAGCGTACGCATCCATGGTGGTCGCAGGCGCGCCGACAACGGCACCGCGGTTAGCGGATGTGCCCGTGCGCATGCCGGTCCCGGTAGCCGTGCACGACGGCTCAATCTATGAAAATCAGAGAACGCTCGGTGCCCGCTATTTTGAGACAACGGGCACAGCCCAGTCCGAAGCCGCGGAGTAGGGATTGCATGCCTCCGGCTGTGCGATAGGAGGCGCAGCCGAAGCAGAGCCGAGCTTGCGGCTCAAGCGGACCAGACTTGAGTAGGCCACAGGCTCAAGTAGGTTGATACGCCCGCATCTGCTGCTGCAGCAGGCGGTACGGAATCAGCATCGTCGCCGCAAACACCAGTTTGACCGCCAGGTCACCGATAGCCCAGGTGACCCACGGCAGGCCCGTACCGACAAACGCGATACTGAAGAACAGCGCCGTATCCAGTACCGAACCCAGCGTGGAAGAGACTAGAGGCGCGCGCCACCATGTCTGGCGCCGTAGTTTGTCGAACACAAACACATCGCTCAGTTGCGCAATCAGGAACGCCGAGCCCGAAGCAATGGCGATGCGTACGTCAACGAATACCGACAGGAGTACGGCGAGCGCAAAGCCTACGTAAACAACTTGCCGCGCTTTACCGGGGCCGAGGCGGCGATTGGTGAGGTCAGTTACCAGAAATGCAAAAGGGTAGGTGAAAGCACCCCACGTCAGGAAATCGTTGATGGGGTAGTTGACCAGGATGTTGGACGATACGACGACCACAATCATGGCAACGATGCCAAGGACTATTGGTACCCGGGAATCTGGTGCCCCGGAATTTGGCGCCCCGGAATCTGCGGCAGACATAACCTGGACCTGCGTGCTGCGGTTGGCCGGGCATGATACCAAAACCACCAGGCTGAAGCTTGCCAGTCGCAGGCGCAGAATGCTCGAACCTGCTCGCAACCCGCCTGCGTTCCGCTCATACTTAACGGTTCCACTGGACGCGAAATCTGCACAGCGAAGCCACCCTTAACACCGCGCGTATTGATGAGCCTGTCTGCTTACAATCCCAGCCGCCGTCGCTTCCTGGTGACGGGTGCAACGCTCGCGGGTGCGCTTGTTGTTGGCTTTGGGTCGAGCCGTTTTGCCGACCGCCTCGGCGATCCGGCCATCGTGCCCGTGGACAATGGCGAGATTGCGCTGAACGCATGGCTGAAAATCGGCATGGATGGGATCGTCACGGTCATGCTGCCGCGCGCGGAGATGGGTCAGGCGGTACATACCGCGTTGCCCATGCTGGTGGCGGAGGAACTGGGTGTCGCATGGGCGCAGGTACGGGTGCAGGCTGCGGGAGTGGACCGTGTGTACGCCAACGTCGCCGTTGTCGAGGACGGCCTTCCGCTTGACCATCGCGACCAGAGTCCGCTGGTCAGGCTCACGCGCGCGGGCCTTGGCATGGCCGCGCAGGTGTTGCAAATTCAGGTGACCGGCGGATCAACCAGCGTGCGCGACGCCTGGTTGCCAATGCGTGAAGCCGGCGCTGCCGCGCGGCAGATGCTGACGGAAGCCGCGGCCGAGCGTTGGAATCTCTTACCAGAGCAACTGTCGGTGGAAGACGGATTTGTGGTGTTCAAGCCGGAGCAGCGCAAAGCCTCGTTTGGCACGCTGGCTGCTGCCGCGTCCCGTTTGAGCCCGCCATCGCGCATCAAGCTGCGTCCGGCTGGCACGCACACCGTGATCGGCACATCGCCCACGCGTATTGATACGCCGGCCAAGTCGCGTGGCGAGGCTGGATTTGGCATCGACGCACGTCCAGACGGGTTGTTATACGCGGCTATCCGCCACGCACCTCGCTTTGATGCGGAAAGTTACCAGGTTGACAGCGCGGCAGCCCGGGCAGCCCCGGGCGTGCTGGACGTGGTGCGGCTCGATGGGGCGGTTGCGGTTGTCGCAAAACATTACTGGCAGGCGTTGTCAGCGTCACGCTCCATTCAGTTTGCCTACGCCGAGGCGAGCGACCTGAACGACGATAAGGTCGCGCGGCAACTGCGCGAAGGTCTGTCTCACGGGTACGCGAACTGTTACGAACGTCGTGGTGACCCCGATGCCGCCGAGCGCGGCCAATCCGTGATCAGCGCGACCTTCGCCGTACCTTATCTGGCACACGCATGCCTTGAACCGCAGAATTGCACCGCGCGGGTCGGCAAAACGTCGGCTGAATTGTGGCTGGGTCATCAGGCACCGTCTTTTGTCGTTGGCGCGGTTGCATCACGCCTGGGCATCGCGCCGGATGATGTGGTTTTGCATCAGGAATATCTGGGTGGTGGTTTCGGACGACGCTCCGAAGTCGATGTGGTATTGCAAGCCGTTGCCGTCGCCAGGCAGTTCCCTGACACGCCGGTACAGTTGATCTGGTCGCGCGAAGAGGACATGCAGCACGATTTCTACAGGCCGGCTGCGATGGCATCCATGCATGCGGTGGTGGACGACGGCGGGCGCCTCGTTTCATTACGCCAGCGCCTGGCATGTACATCAGTTTCCCGTGCTTTTGTGGGACGACTGACGGGCAATCCGGGCCCGGAGATGCCCGAAAACACAAACGCCGATGGCGCCAAACATGTTGCTTACGACATCCCCAATGTGTTGGTGGAACACGCACCTGTAGATCTGCCGGTACCCGTTGGTTTCTGGCGGAGCGTCGGTTATTCGCAGAACAGCTTCTTCTACGAAGCGTTCCTGGACGAGGTGGCGTCTCAAAGTGAGCAGGACCCGCTTGCGTTACGTGAGTCGATGCTGACTGACAGGCCAAGGCATCAAGCTGTCATGGCCAGGCTTCGCGAAGTGTCCGGCTGGCGCGGTGCCAGACCCACTGCCGGCGTGGGTCGTGGCGTTGCCATGGTCGAGTCATTTGGCAGCATCGTCGCGCTGGTGGTGGACGTTGAGGCGCCAACGCCAGACCGGATTCGCCTTCGCCACGTGCACTGCGTGGTGGATTGTGGCGTTGCGGTCCATCCGGGGCAGGTTCAGGCGCAGATGGAAGGCGGCATCCTGTACGGTCTTGGCGCGGCGCTGTTCAGCCGCGTGAACGTCATGGATGGACGCGTTTCGCAACAACAATTCAGCGACTACCCGATGTTGCGCATGGGGCAGACGCCGCCTGTTGATGTCCATATCCTGGAAGGTTCGGATACCCCCGGCGGCGCTGGCGAGCCGGGCACACCACCCGCAGCGCCCGCGCTTGTGAATGCCGTGTTTGCAGCGACCGGAAAAAGATTCAGAACGTTGCCCGTCATCGGGCGCGAATTGACGTTGGTATAAAACGATTGGCACGCGAAACGCTTGCTGCCTGGAGGACAACCGTATGGCTGAATTCAGCTTTGAAAAGATTTTTCAGATGGGGGCGGACGCCACGAAGTTCAGACAGTTGTCCGATCAGGGCGTATCCACGTTCGAGCTGGATGGTCGCGAAATGTTGCGGGTAGAACCGGAAGCCCTGACGCTGCTGGCGCGCCAGGCGATGGACGACATTGCGCATCTGTTACGCAGCTCCCACCTGCAGCAACTCGCCAACATCCTGGATGACCCGGTTGCTTCGCAAAACGATCGTTTTGTGGCCTTGGAGTTGCTGAAAAACGCCAATATCGCCGCGGGTCGTGTATTGCCCGGTTGTCAGGATACTGGTACCGCGATCGCGATGGGTTACAAGGGTGAGTGCGTCTTTACGTTTGGTGACGATGAGCAGGCGCTGTCGAAGGGTATCTACCAGGCATACCAGGAAAAGAACCTGCGCTACTCGCAGATGGCGCCACTGGATATGTATACAGAAAAGAACACGGGCGACAACTTGCCGGCGCAGATCGATCTCTACGCGAGTTCGGGCGCCGAGTACAAGTTCCTGTTCATGGCCAAAGGTGGTGGCTCGGCCAATAAAACGTTTTTGTATCAGGAGACCAAGGCACTCCTGAACCCCACCTCGTTGATGAACTTCCTGGCCGAGAAAATTCGCTCTATCGGTACTTCCGCGTGCCCGCCGTATCACCTGGCCATCGTCATTGGGGGTACATCGGCTGAGCTGAATCTGAAGACGGTCAAGCTCGCGAGCGCCCGTTACCTGGATTCGTTGCCGACGTCGGGCAGCGAAGGAGGCCGCGCATTCCGCGACCTGGAACTCGAGGCACAGGTCCATCAGCTGTGTAATGAGACCGGCATCGGTGCGCAATTTGGTGGCAAATATTTTGCCCACGACGTCCGTGTCATCCGCCTGCCGCGCCACGGGGCGTCTTGCCCGGTGGGCATAGGCGTGTCCTGCTCCGCCGACCGTCAGGCCATCGGCAAGATCAACGCCAAAGGTGTCTTCATCGAGCAACTTGAAGAAAACCCCGCGCGTTTCCTGCCGGAAGTCACCGAGGCCGATCTCGAGGGCGAAGTGGTCAACATCGACCTGACCCAGCCGATGCCCGATATCCTGGCGAAGCTGAAGGAATACCCGGTTGCCACACGATTATCGCTCACCGGACCCATGGTGGTGGCCCGCGACATCGCGCATGCGAAGCTGAAAGAACGGCTGGACGCGGGTGAGCCGCTGCCGGATTACCTGAAGAATCATCCGGTGTATTACGCCGGTCCAGCCAAGACTCCGGAAGGTTACGCGTCCGGCTCATTCGGACCGACGACCGCCGGGCGCATGGATTCGTATGTCGACCAGTTCCAGGCAGCGGGCGGCAGCATGGTCATGCTGGCCAAAGGCAATCGCTCCAAGCAGGTGCGCGATGCGTGCGGCAAATACGGTGGCTTCTACCTGGGCTCCATCGGCGGGCCTGCTGCGAGACTGGCCTCCGATTCAATCCGCAAGGTTGAAGTGCAGGAGTTCGAAGAACTGGGCATGGAAGCCGTCTGGCGTATCGAGGTCGAATATTTCCCGGCGTTCATCGTCGTGGACGGGCAGGGGAACGACTTCTACAGCGCGCTGATCGAGCGACCAGCGCCACAGGTGCAATTGAAGTAGGGGAGGGGAACTCGCGCTAGCCGCGCGCATACTCCTTGATGACGTCCGGCTCCGGGTCTAACCCAAGGCCCGGCTCCTGCGGAATCACAAACCCGCCATCGCGCATCGTGATGAAGTCGCCACTGGTACTGGCCTCCACGGTCATGTAAAACCGCTCGATCCAGCCAGACTGCGGCAAAGCCGCCATCAGGTGTAGCGTCGCCAGCCAGCCTGGGCCGAAATATGGCGAATGCGGCATCAGCGTGGTGCCGGTGGTCTCAGCAACCGTGGCGACCTTGCGCAATTCGGTGATGCCGCCCACTTTTGTGACGCTCGGTTGCAGATAGTCCACGGCATGCGCGTTGGCCATGTCGCGGAACTGGATTGCCGTGCAGTGGTTTTCCCCGGCGGCCAGCGGTACACCGGTTTCGGCACGTAGTTGCGCAAGGGCTACATGATCGTCCGGCGGGAAGATTGGCTCCTCCAGCCACTTGAGATCGTAAGGTTTGAAGCGAAGCGCCATCTCGCGCGCCGCTTCAGGCGTCCACGGGCAGTTGGTGTCCACCATCAGCGGCACACAAGGCCCTAACGCCTCACGCGCCGCGGCGACGCACTCCTCCGTCACCTCGTGCAGTTTGACGGCGGCGTAGCCATCTTCCACCGATTGTTTGCACTGCTCGGCCACGAGGTCGGCCTCGCCATACCGGAACAGGCTCGAATAAGCAGGAATGCTGTCCCGCCAAGCTCCACCGAGCAGTTGGTATAGCGGCATCCGCGCGCGTTTGGCGGCGATGTCCCACAATGCGATGTCGACACCAGAGATGGCAAACATCGTGATGCCGTAGCGCCCAAACAGATGCAGCGACTGCTGGCAATGGCGGTTGATACCCGCAATGTCAGTGGCATCCATACCAATGATGGCAGGTGCGACCATCGTCTCAACGGCGGCCCGCACGGCATCAGCGCAGGAATAAGCAAACGCCTCACCCCAGCCAACCAGACCGGTTTCCGTCTCCACGCGCACCAGCAGCGTGGTCAACTTGTTCCAGGCATTGGGGCCCAGGAATCGGTCCTGCCGGGCGCCTGCGTCAAACGGGATATCCAGTGTGTAACAGTCCACCTTGACGATGCGCATGCTCATCCCCCGAAGTGCTCGGCCACGAGCCTGTTGAACAGTGCCGGCTGCTCCAGATAGCCCGCGTGTGCGCTCTCCCCCAACTCGATGTAACGCGCGCCGGGAATGCAATGCGCAATGCGACGTGACCCCGCGGGCGGAGTCGTCTTGTCGTGTTTCCCCACCATTACGAGGGTTGGTGGCGGCGGTTTTGGCCAGGCCCTCAGTTCGCGAAAGACATCGCCGTTATCAAGCAGGTGCGCACCCGCCGAATAACCCTCAGGCCGCACCCTCGACATGATCTCAACCACCCGCTCGACGACCGCCGGCGGCGTCATCGGTGCGCAGTTGCCGGGCCCACGTTTTTCGGCGAGCCCCTGCGGACCAACTTCGGTCAGCAAGCCAAGACGCCCCTGAAGCCGCGTGGCTCTCTCTTCCTCGTCACGGGTGTTGTAGCCGGAAGCGCACGACGACAGCACGACGCGTGGAAACCGATCGGGGGCAATGGCGACTGCGGCGGCGGCGATCAGGCCGCCCATTGAGTGGCCCAGGAGACACGCTTGCTCGATCCCAAGCGCATCCAGCAGCGCAACAGCGTCCGCCGCATAGTCCCGCGGTTGGGGGGATTCACTTGCCGGGTCGTCGGAACCCCCGTAACCAGGCGCGTCCCAGGCGATGACGCGAAAGCGGTCGCTCAAGCCGCGCAGCTGTTCGACGTAAGAGGCGGAGCTTGAGCCGACGCCATGGAGCGCCAGAGCTACTGGACCTTCGCCCGCGTCGCGGTAGCCGATTCGGCGGTCCTGACCCAGGTCTTTCTGCTTGAGTGGAAGCTCCATTGGTCAATCTCCGTTGTTACGCGGCCAGTGCGTTGTTCGTTTGTTCGGCCGCTTCCAGCATCGTGAAATGACCACACTCATATACGGACTGAATGTCCGCGCTAACGCCTGCCGCAGCAATCTGATCGTGCCAACCGACATGGGTGCTCTCGACTACTACCGAGCGTTTGCCGTCCGCCATGTGTGTGCTCTGCAACACAGACACCGGCGTTTTGAGAGCGCTGTACCGGCACCCAAAATCCCCGGCGTCCCAGCGGATCATCGCCAGCATGACCTGTTCCCCAACTTCGTCGGGCCACGCGGCCGTGCGGTCCATGATCGGTTGAGACAACTCAGTTGGTCCATCATCGAGGAACATCGACGCAAAATTCGCTTTGATGTGATTCCCGAAGCCGCGCTTTTCTATAACGGCACGTGCGGCCGCAACGGCTTCATCAGGGTCTCCCTCGGCAAATCGACTACCGTCCACCAAGACAACTTTCTCAATGATGCCCGGCGCTTTTAACGCGGTTTCCGTCGCGACGCGGCAGCCCATGCTATGGCCCGCGACGATGGCGCTTTGGACGTCGTAATGGTGGAGCAGGGCGACGACGTCGGCGGCCATCGTAGGCATGTCGAGGTTGTCGCGGATGTGCAGTGACTGGCCGTGGCCGCGGAGGTCCATCAACAGCATCTGGCGGCCTTGGGCCGTGAAATGGGCTTCCTGCAGGCGCCAGTCGGTGTGGTCGCAGGCCATGCCGTGGATCAGCACGATGCAAGGGCCTTCGCCATCGATGAAACGGTGGTAGATGTGCTCGTCGCTCATGCGCAGTCTCGCTCTCCCGGGAGCCGTCCCTCGGCTCCTGCTTAAGCGGTATAGTGTACTTGCTACGACCTCGAGGCGTGGCCGCTGTTCCCCTCTCTCCTCAACGATTGAGACGCCTTGGATGTTTGTTCGTCCCCTGGTTGCGCCCCTTTGGGGCAATGCTTACGTGCTGCTGTTCCTGACGATGACGTTCTGGGCCGGCAATGCCGTGGCGGCGAAGCTCGGGCAAGCGGACATCACGCCCGTGACGCTGACGTTCCTGCGCTGGGTGGGAGCATGCCTCATCTGTTATGCAGTTGCGCACAAGCGTATTCACGCGGATTGGGCGGAGATTCGCGCGCATTGGTTGCCGTTGACCCTGCTTGGCACGATCGGCTTTTGTGGCTTCAACGCCGTGTACTACTGGGCGTTGACTTACACAACCGCCATCAACGCGGCCATCATTCAGGCGATCATGCCGGTGCTGATCATTGCGATGAATCTCGTGTTTTTCGGCATGCGGGCGCGCTGGCTGCAGGTGGTTGGCGTCGTGATCTCGATTGTTGGCGTGGCGTTTATCGTCGCGCGCGGCGACATGGGCGTACTGCTGGCCCTGGATTTCAACCAGGGCGACATGTTGGTCCTGGTCGCAATGCTGATGTACGGCGGTTACGCCGTCGGATTGCGCAAGAAGCCACCGCTGCATTGGGTGACGCTGCTGTTTGGGCTTTCGTTTGTCGCGCTGTTGATGGCGGTCGTGCTGTTCATGGGCGAGCTGTTGCTGGGCGCGCCACGGATGCCAGGGCCTGACGGCTGGCTGGTGGTTGCCTACGTCTCGATCTTCCCGTCGCTGCTGGCGCAGATGTTTTTTATCCGCAGCATCGAACTGATTGGTGCAAACCGCGCGGGTGCGTACGTCAACCTGACTCCGATCCTCGGTTCACTGATGGCGATCGCCTTTCTGGGTGAAGTGCTGCACTGGTTCCATGTGTTGGCCATCACGCTGGTCTTTGCTGGCATCGGGCTGGCGGAGAAGTTCCGCGCGACCTGAGCGCACAACTGGAATAGAGTATCCTTCGAGCTTCGCACGCTTCACAGTTGAGTCGG
>CEUN01181688.1_pt1 | contig 10229 bp, 9 predicted proteins | sample 361501 | NCBI WGS metagenome assembly CEUN01 (sample SAMEA2622801, study PRJEB7988) | marine metagenome | biome: marine biome (ENVO:00000447); feature: marine epipelagic mixed layer (ENVO:xxxxxxxxx); material: "saline water (ENVO:00002010), including plankton (ENVO:xxxxxxxx)" | depth 120 m | reverse complement strand
AAGCGATTTGCGGTACATGTCCTCGGCCTCGTCAAGATCGCCGCGTGTCTCATACACAATCCCCAGATTGCCAGTCGCCACTGCGATCATTTCCTTGTCAGAAATGGTATTCCCAAGAGAAAGAATCTTCTCATAGGTGGAAACTGCCCCATCCAGGTCGCCAAGCCGATAGCGCAAATGCCCCAACTTATTCCAGGCCTCCACATCATCAGGGTCCAGCGCAACGGCGTTCTGATAGGCCTCCAGGGATTTGTGCGTGTCGTGATAAAAAGCGATGGCGCCGATATGGCGCGCAGCGCGCGCGGCATCCTTGAGCGCCAACTCGCCGTCTGCCTGGCGGTCTTTCAAAATCTGGCCGAACAATTCTTCGGCAGCTTCGGGATTGCCCTCCCGAAGTTCCGCCAAGGCGGCTTCAAACGGGTCCGGGTCTTCCGCACGCTCAGCTTCGATTGAAAGCTCTTCCACCGCATCTGCGACCGCCGTTAGGGAGGTATCTTCACCTTGACTAAGTTGTTCTCGCAGAGATTCGTTTTCGGATTCCAGCTTTCCAACTTTCCGCATCGCTTCCGCATAGGAATGTGCGATTTCCGTTGGATCTGCCCCAACAGTTTGATGAACACCACCATGGATTTCCTGCGCTTGAATCCCCTGTCCGCCAGTCTGACCGGTTTGAGTATTCTGTACAGATGGAGATGGGTCGGACTTCTTACGTGCGGCACGAAGCGCTGCCCAAGCCGCGAGAAGGCCCACAAAAAGTGCGACAGCCCAGCCGCCTAGCGTCTTCCAATGTTCGAAAATCCACTCCACGATCAAACTCCTGCAACCTTACGTGGATTATGACAAGTCACGACACGACTCAGAAAGAGGGATTTTTCTTCGAAATCGAAAACGTTTCGGCGGCCATATTTCCCAGTCGTCAAAACGTTCGGGGTAAGGAAGGCGATTAAGTTGAAGCAGCCGTCTCACCACTGCAATATTCCGAGATTAATTCGACGGTTTGTTCAAGTCGCTCTTGGTCACCGATTTCTTCAAACAAACGCTTTGCGTCCGCGAGCATCGCACAACCGGCGACACTTTCTCCTCTCGCGATAAGAAGTACCGCCAGATTTCCGTAATCGCTGGCCATACCTTCCTTGCGGCCAAGCTCTTCATTGACGCCAAGCGATTTACGGTAAACCGCCTCGGCATCGTCAAGCGCGCCACGTGCCCGATATACAATCCCGAGATTGCCGCACTGGTTGACCATGCCTTCCTTACGGCCAAGCTCTTCATTGAGATCAAGCGCCTTGCGGTACATCGCCTCGGCCTCTTCAAGAGCGGCGCGTGTCCGATAGACAATCCCTAGATTGATTCTTATGACGGCGATCTTCTCCCTGTCAGAAATAAAATCCAAAAGTGAAATCATTTTCTCATAGGCGACAACCGCACCATTCAGATCGCCAAGCCGTACGCGCAAATGGCCCAGCTGATTCCACGCCTCCACCGCGTCAGCGTCCAGCGCAACGGACTCCTGATAGGCCTCGAGGGATTCTCGCGTATCGTGGAAATAAGTGATGGCACCGATATTGCGCGCGGCACGTGCGGCCTCCTTTTGCGCTGTCTCGCCTTCCTCCTTGCGATGTTCCAATATCTTGCGGAGGAATTCGATGGCGGCGTCGGGTTTACCCACCTGCAAATCCGCCAAGGCGACTTCAATCTGGTCGGCATTTTCAGAACGCTCACCTTTGATCGCGAGATCTTCAATCGCATCCGCGACCGCAATTACCGACGGATCATTGCCGTGATTATGTTGTTCGCGTAACGCCACATTCTCGGTTTCCAGCCTGACAGGAGGTTGCGAAGCTTCAGCATAATCACGTGCGAGCTGATCGAAGTCGCTCGCGCTACCATCGCGATGGCGCTTCCTGCCAGGACCCTTTTGAGCCTGAACACCCTTATCGCCGGTCATGCGCCGTCTCTCAAAGATGGATGGTTCTTAGAACTAAAAATCGATGCAGCGGCCGTTTTTTTCCCAGTCGCCGAAGCGCGTCGGATCGGGACCCTCGCGTCCACCATGTTCTTTAGGCGTGCCGGTATCAGATGGTTTGACTTTGGCAGGTTGGGCACTTTCTGTCTCAGCGGTATTTGTATTCGCCGGTTTCTCAATCCTGATGTCTTTCTTCCCGCCGGTCATGCGCCGCCCCTTGTCAGTCGAATGCGTTCGGAGAACAGTTTCGTGATCTCCGCCCAGGTAACAATACGGCAGAGCAGCGCCAATGCAATATAGATAGCGCTGCCAACAGCCAGCGAAACGAAAAGCACGAGGATTTCGGGCCACGCCGATATGAACGCCGCAAATTCTCTTGCCAGCCAGAATGCCAATGCCGCGCAGGGAATCAGGATCGCCAGCGACCGCCATGCGCCAATCGTAAAATTCACCTGCAACCGAGCGGCAAAACAAGTGAGCAGGACAAGTTGTGCCAGCAAAGTCGCCCACGCGGCACCTTCGATCCCATATCGGGGAATCAGATAGATATTGAGCGCGATATTGACCGCCGCCGCTATCGCATGAAACCACATCTGCGCGATTTGATCGTGCCAGGCGACGAGCGCCGCTGTCGCAGCGATTCCCGCATAACCGAACAAAGCAGCGGCCTGCAAGATCACCAGCGCTTCGGCCCCGCCAGTGAACCGCGCACCAAACACCAGCGTGATGATCTCGGTCGGGAATGCAATGACGGCGGCAATAATGGGAAAGCCGCAAAGCGCAATCATCGTCACGTTAGCAGCATATTGTTTGGCCATTGAAGCCGGTTCGGGGAACGCCGCAGCGAGTGCCGGACGGAACGCTGTCATCACCAGATTACCGAGTGCGAAGGTCAGCATGTAGAGGCGGACCATTCCGGTATAGAGCCCGGTTTCCGCTTCGCTTCGCATAAAGCCAAGCATCACGATATCGATATTGAGGAATAGCGCAATCATCATGCCGCTCACCGCTATCGGCAGACAATCGCGGAACAGCGTTGTCAGGATTTTTGGTTTAAAAGTAAGCCGGATCGGCACGATTTGGCGATGGGCGAGACCTGCAAGCCAGAGCGTGCCCAGTGCCGTGGCCAGAACGGGAATAGCAGCGGCCACAAACAGATCGTCAGGATCGTGGACCAGGGCCAGAAGACAAACCATCGACAGCAATGAAGACCCGGCGACACGAAGTGCAACCGCCCGCATGCGCTGGCGACCTTCGAATATGAAATCGATGGCGATGACAGTGAATACCGGCCCGATAGCCTGGATCGCCATGACAATCTTTACGGACTGCGAGCGGTCGATCAGATATATCAACAGAAAATAGGCGCTGAGTGAAACGACCCCCAGGACAAAGCGCAATCCGATAATCCTGGAAGCGAGTTCTCCGGCGCGATCGGGGTTCTGGGCGATCTCCCGATTGCCGTAATAATCCGTTCCCAGAACAATGAAGAGTGCGAAGTATGAAACAAATGCCGTGCCGAAGCCGATAATGCCGTATCCTTCAGGCCCCAGTGAGCGTGCAACCCAAGCAGTCGAAACAAAACCGGCAACGGCTGTAACGATCTGAGCGACCGCAAGAGCGCTGATGTTATCAAAGATACGTGCGCTGAGATTTTCACTGGAAGTCATGAATTTAGGCTATCACGAATCAAGAGGACAAATCGCAGGTGAATGATCGCACTGATCAATTCAGACCTTGCTGGGACGGCGATCAAATCCCACATATATAGCGTTATGACAACGATCTGTTTTAACCTGAACTGATGAATTATTTGCGAACATCGATCCTGTTGGCTGCAATGACAGGGCTGTTTTTGGCCATCGGGTATATGCTCGGTGGCGAAGGCGGCATGATTCTGGCCTTGTTATTTGCGCTCGGTATGAACGCATTTGCGTACTGGAACGCTGACAAGATGGTGCTCCGTATGTACGGCGCGCATGAGGTCGATGACAGCTCGGCTGCCAGCTATTACCGCATCGTCAGACAATTGGCTGATCGCGCCAATATGCCGATGCCTAAGGTCTATATTATTGAAAATGACCAACCCAATGCGTTTGCAACGGGCCGAAATCCGGAAAATGCCGCAGTCGCCGCTACGACCGGCCTGCTGCGAATTTTGAGCCACGAAGAAATTGCCGGCGTCATGGCCCATGAACTCGCCCACGTGCGAAATCGAGATACGCTGATCATGACAATCACCGCAACCATCGCCGGTGCGATCTCGATGTTGGCCAATTTCGCGCTATTTTTTGGTGGTAGTCGGAATAACCCGCTCGGTATCGTAGGGGCGATTCTCATTATGATTCTTGCTCCAATCGCAGCAGCACTGGTTCAGATGGCGATTTCGCGGACCCGCGAATATGCGGCCGATGCTGCTGGTGCTGAAATTTGTGGGCATCCACTATGGCTCGCCTCGGCGCTTGAAAAGCTCGAGCGCGGAGCCCAAACGATCGACAATGAAGAGGCCGAGTCAAACCCAGCAACAGCGCACCTTTTCATCATAAATCCTCTGCGCGGTCGCTCGATGGATAATTTATTTTCGACCCATCCGAATACAGCTAACCGGGTGCAGCGGCTTCGCGAACTGGCGGGTGCGACGGGACCCTGGGGATAGGGTCATTAATTTTCACTGTGTGGATTCCACGCCACGGCCGATTGCTTTAGGGTACGGCTATGGTTGACACCCGAAACGCGAGCGGGCTTATCGCACGCACAAACGCAATCAACATTTTGAATCAGGTGCTAAGCGCCCGACAGGGGCTGGAGGAGGTTATCGCTGCGAGCAAAGCATATAACCTGCTCGAGCAGCGCGACCGCGCATTTGTCAGATTGCTTGTTGCCTCGACACTGCGAAGACTAGGGCAAATCGATGCACTTCTCCGAGAGTATTTAAAAAGGCCACTGCCCAAAAAAGCCCAGACCGTTCGTCACATATTACGACTTGGGGTAACGCAGATCATCATACTCAAAACTCCTGCCCACGCCGTGGTAGACACCTCCGTTAGGCTTTGCGAACAGACTCGCAATCCGGGTCAAAAGGGACTGGTAAATGCAATCCTGCGAAAGATATCGAAAGAAGGTGCCACCAAGTTTAACGAGCTCGATTCCGCACGACTCAACACCCCGAAATGGTTGTGGGAAAGCTGGTTAAATGCATATGGCGAAGACACTTGCCGTGCAATCGCAGATGCGCATCTCGAAGAACCACCGCTGGTTGTCAGCGTTAAAGCAGCATCTGAAGACTGGGCCAAAAAACTGGATGCGGAGGTTCTCCCAACCGGGTCTTTGAAACTAACCAGTGGTGGAATGATAGATACTTTGCCGGGCTACGATGAGGGAACATGGTGGGTCCAGGATACGGCAGCAGCCTTGCCAGCAAGAATTTTATTGGAGTCCCTCCCCTCGGAAAGTAAAAGCCGACTTCTCGACCTATGCGCCGCGCCCGGTGGAAAGACGGCACAGCTGGCGGCAAGCGGCGCCACCGTTACTGCCGTCGATAGATCCAAGAAGCGGCTTTCGGTGCTCCGTGAGAATCTTGAACGACTAAAGCTGTCCGCTACAGTCGTCAACGCAGATGCCACTACCTACAAACCGGCTAATATGATCGATGGGGTCTTGCTGGATGCCCCCTGTACAGCGACAGGCACAATGCGACGCCATCCGGATATCGGACGCACCAAACGGCCGGGGGATGTGGAGCGCCTCTCCAACCTTCAGAAAACTATGCTGGAAAATTCGATTGAAAATTTAGTCCCCGGCGGCGTTCTGGTATACAGCGTGTGCTCTCTGCAACTTGAAGAAGGACCAGACGTCGTAAATTTGGCGCTCAGTAAACGCGGAGACATCAAGCGCCTGCCAATTGATCCGAGCGCATTTGGATTGCCGGACCCGACCAAAACGGACAAGGGCGATCTGCGTACCCTACCTTGTCACTTTCGCGAACATGGCGGGCTAGACGGATTTTATATTGCGCGATTACAGCGTGCCGGATAGCACTGCATTGAATCTTTTGGCGCTGATGTAAGTTCATTGAATTAAAGGGACATTTGGCTTACAAACACCCGCAGAGTAATAGCGGGCGAGTACAGTAGGCTCGATACATGGCCGATAGCGGTAAAACACACGAATCCTTCAGTCGCGACCAGACAGTCAAAGCGCCTTCTGAGCGGTCTTTTGGCATCGTCTTCACTGTCGTTTTTTCAATTGTTGGACTAATTGGATTGTGGCCGCTCTTTTCCGATAAACCTGTCCGATTGTGGGCCTGGTGTGCTTTTGCAATTGCTGCAGCCTTTCTGATTTCTGCATTCCTGTTTCCAAAGATACTTGCGCCGTTAAACCGGGCATGGATGCGGTTTGGGCTGCTGCTCCACAAGATTATCAATCCTTTGATAATGGGATTAATATTCTTTGTTGCCGTTACACCCACCGCATTAATAATGCGTGCGTTGGGCAACGATCCCTTACAACGGAAAATGGATGAAGACACGGATAGCTATTGGATAGACAGAGATCCACCGGGTCCAGACCCAGATACCATGCCTCACCAATTTTAAAGGTCGTTATGTCGTTTCTTAAAGAATTCTGGATGTTCATGCGGGTCCGCAAAAAATTTTGGCTCCTACCAATCATGATAATGATGCTGGCCTTTGGCGGCCTCCTTATTCTTGCAGAGGGCTCTGCGGTCGCGCCGTTCATCTACACGATTTTCTAAGTTGGTTAAGCTATGCGTATTGTCGGAATTTCAGCTTATTATCACGACAGCGCCGCGGCGCTGATCGAAGACGGTGAGATAATTGCGGCGGTACAGGAAGAACGATTCTCCCGCAAAAAACAGGATTCAGGCTTTCCTCAGCTCGCGATGGAATACTGCCTGGAAGAGGCGGGGGTTACGCTTTCCGACGTCGACTATATTGCGTTTTACGATAAGCCATTCCTGAAATTTGAACGGTTGATTGAAACCTATGTCGCCTATGCACCGCGCGGTTTCGAATCTTTTCGCAAGGCCATGCCAATTTGGCTGAAGGAAAAACTGTTTCAGAAAAATTTGTTGCAGGAAAAGCTGCGCGAAAGCGCACCCGATTATAATTGGGATAACCGTCTTCTTTTTGCGGAACATCACCAGAGCCACGCTGCTAGCGCGTTTTACCCTTCTCCATTTGAGAGCGCGGCAATCCTGACCATGGATGGGGTTGGCGAATGGGCAACAACTTCCTTGGGATTGGGAAGCGACAATAAAGTAGAAATGACTCGGGAGATTCATTTTCCCCATTCGCTGGGATTACTTTATTCGGCCTTCACCTATTACACGGGCTTTCGGGTCAATTCCGGCGAGTACAAGGTTATGGGTCTGGCTCCATATGGCGAACCGAAATACACCAAAACGATATTGGATAATGTAATCGACCTCAAAGAAGACGGAACATTTCGGCTCGATCTGAGCTATTTCGATTACTGCACGGGATTGCGGATGACGAATGAAAAATTCGATGCACTATTCGACGCTCCACCACGAGACCCCGAAACATTGCTTACCCAACGCGAAATGGATCTTGCCGCTTCCATTCAAGCCGTCACCGAAGAAGTGGTACTGCGTCTTGGGCGATCGGTTGCCAAAGAAACCGGGGAGAAAAATCTCTGTCTTGCAGGTGGCGTCGCGCTGAACTGCGTCGCCAATGGAAAGCTGCTGCGCGACAAATCATTCGACAATATCTGGATTCAACCGGCCGCTGGTGACGCTGGGGGAGCGCTGGGCGCCGCCCAGATTGCCTACCACCATTTTCAGGGGCAGCCCCGCAAACTCAATGGCGTTATGGATGGAATGAAAGGTTCGTATCTGGGTCCTGAATACTCGCAGGAGGAAATAGAGACCAGGCTAACGGCAAGCGGCGCAAAGTATTCGGTGCTTTCCGAGAACGAGATGATCGAAAACACCGCAGATGCACTTTCGAATGGTAGAGCGATCGGCTGGTTCCAGGGCCGTATGGAATTTGGCCCGCGCTCATTGGGTGGACGGTCGATACTCGGCGATCCGCGCGATCCGGCGATGCAAAAGACACTGAACCTTAGGGTGAAATATCGTGAGTCTTTCCGACCGTTTGCGCCTTCGATATTGCGTGAAGATGTAGCCGATTGGTTCGACCTCGATAGTGACAGCCCTTACATGCTGCTCGTTGCCGATGTATCCGAAGAACACCGCCGAGAAATGACCGAAGAGGAACAAGCCTTATTTGGCATTGATAAACTCAATGTTCCAAGATCCTCCATACCGGCGATTACCCACGTCGACTATTCGGCACGGGTACAAACCGTTCATGAAGAAACCAATCCGCGCTACTACACCTTGCTCAAAACTTTTAAGAAAAAAACCGGCTGCCCGATTTTGGTGAATACGAGTTTTAACGTTCGCGGTGAACCAATTGTTTGCACACCAGAAGATGCGTTTCGCTGTTTCATGGGAACCGGAATAGAGGTGCTGGTATGCGGAAATTGCTTCCTGGTAAAAGAAGAACAAGACCCAGAGCTGGCGGAAGACTATAAGGATAAATTCGAGCTAGACTAACCCGCCAATATTGGCGTCACGTTAATTCCGAGAAGTGTGCTGAAGTGCAAAAGCCTGTCAGAATCGCCCCATCAATCCTTTCCGCTGATTTCGCGACGTTGGGCGCAGAAGTCGAAGCGATTGCAACATCTGGCGCCGATTGGATTCACATCGACGTCATGGACGGCCATTTTGTCCCGAACATAACGATCGGACCTGCCGTCGTAAAAGCTATCCGGAAAGTAACGGAAAAACCTTTCGACGTGCATTTGATGATATCGCCGGTGGACCCCTATATAGAGGATTTTGCTGAATCCGGCGCTGACATTATTACTGTCCATAGAGAAGCTGGACCCCATATCCACCGCACATTGCAGTTTATCAAAAGCCTTGGAAAAAAAGCGGGCGTATCGCTCAATCCTTCTACGCCGGCATCTTCGATTTCACATATTCTTGATATTGTCGATCTGGTGCTGGTGATGACTGTAAATCCTGGCTTCGGTGGCCAGAGTTTTATTGAAGGTCAGATTTCGAAAATCGCCGAGATAAGACAGATGATTGATGAAACCGGTCGCGATATCGATTTGGAGGTGGATGGCGGCATAAATTCGGAAACCGCGAAGCAGGTGATCTTGGCCGGCGCAGACGCCCTCGTCGCCGGCACCGCTGTTTTCGGCGGCGGTCCCGAGAAATCCGGCGGATACGCAGGAAGAATCCAACAACTGCGTGGTGAATGAACAATAGGGTATAGCATCGGCGCAGACGCTCCGCTATTTTCACCGGTGAAACCCTAACTTTCAAATTTTATGATAGCCAGCCGCGCCCTCACATTGCTTGGACATAAGATTCGCCGGGCGAACGCCCGCAAGATTCTATTGGCGATTTGCTCTCTTATATTCAAAACAAAAATATATAAAAGGTTTCTTGAGAGATCGGGAAAAGAACCACCGGTCTTCCAACCCACAGACCTATGGCCAGGCAACGCCAACCAGGGAACCGTCGCGGTTGATGGCGATTTTGAGTTCATGGGAACAATTATCCGGGATGCGGAAATGCCCTGGATGGCAACAAGTGTAAGTGACATTTGGTTGACGGGCGTAGCTGAATTCGACTGGTTCCGGGATTTACGGGCTGTAGGGACGGACGCTGCCAGAGCACAAACCCGGAATTTAATTTCACGTTGGATAGATTCACATGGTAGCCGCTGGCAACGATTTGCCTGGAGCCCATCAAGAACCGGCAATCGCGTTGCAAATTGGTTAGGTCAACGCGAATTCATTGTCGCCGGTGCAGATGCTGAATTTCTGCATCAGATGGATGGCAGCACCCATGAACAAGCTCGATATCTGCAGCAGATCGCCGCATTGTTGCCGAAGGGTTTTGATCGATTTCTTGTATACAAGGCATTGATCCTCTACGCACTTTCTACAAAAAACCAGCGCCAGCAAGTTCGCTGGTGCAAAATGTTGGACCGCGAAATCTCTTCACAGATCCTCGGCGATGGTGGCCATGTATCACGAAATCCAACGGCAGAATTAGCATTATTGCGACACCTGATCGACATCAAATCCGCGCTTAAGGATGCCAAGGAAGAAATTTCGCCAAACCTACAAAATGCAATCGATAAAATTGCGCCGATGGTCCGATTTTTTCGTCACGGGGACGGCGGACTGGCTCTTTTTA
>CEUN01145130.1_pt1 | contig 10239 bp, 9 predicted proteins | sample 361501 | NCBI WGS metagenome assembly CEUN01 (sample SAMEA2622801, study PRJEB7988) | marine metagenome | biome: marine biome (ENVO:00000447); feature: marine epipelagic mixed layer (ENVO:xxxxxxxxx); material: "saline water (ENVO:00002010), including plankton (ENVO:xxxxxxxx)" | depth 120 m | reverse complement strand
CGTCGTCGGTGTAACCCATAGCCTCCGGACGCCCCTTGCCGAGCATAACCTGAAACCACACTGGTTCCAGACTGTTATTATCATATCCGTGGATTACCCCTGGTGGGCAGCTGATGCAGTCCCATGGCCCGAGGCGTACAGTGGTGCGGGTGCCATCATCGTCTTCTACGAAAGCGTCAAGGTGACCTTTGAGCACAAAAAATGTCTCCTCAACCTCGTGGGTGTGGGGGGCATTTCCCTGACCTGGCTCGACAAACATAATACTCAGCGTATGGGCCCTCGCCGGAATAACGTTTTGCTCATCGTGTTTTCCCGATCCGCCCGCACCGATGAAGCGGTGTTGCGCCCGTTTCCAACCTTCGATCTTGGCATCCTCAAACGCCTCCCAGTCAGCCTGTCGATCAGAGAAGCGGGCCACATATTTACCAACTATCTCTTCTTTCTTTACACCCTCAAGTTCGGGTGGGCGCGGATGTCTGGCAACACTCATATCAAATTCTCCCTTTCTTTTGTAAGAATAGCCCGACGCGTGCTTATTCGCAGCCCCCAATTTGACGAGAACTAAATTAAATGCACCAATAGACACAAGTAAAAAGCCAAATCGGTAAACTAAAATGAAACCTGGCCCATTCAACTACTTTGCGCCGACAACCCTGTCGGAGGCTGTTAAGCTTTTAAGTGAACATGCTCCCGAAGCCCGGGTATTAGCAGGTGGTCAGTCTCTAGTGCCGATGATGAATTTCCGCCTCGCCCGACCGGGAGTACTGATAGATCTTAACCGATTAACAGGGCTTTCTGATATCCGGGACGACGGTGATTTTCTAGCGATTGGAGCAATGATCCGTGAACGCGAGGTCGAAAATTCTGATCTCGTCAGGACCGCTTGCCCGCTGGTCCATGACGCGACGCTCAATATCGCACATTTGCCGATCCGCAGCCGCGGCACCATCGGTGGTAGTATCGCAAATGCGGACCCGGCCGCGGAGTATCCAGCGACCATGCTAGCGCTCGATGCTACGTTGATGGCCCATTCAGTGCGCGGCGAACGTCGCATCGCAGCAGCCGATTTTTTTTGCGGAGTCCTTACCACAACACTCGAAGTAGATGAGATTCTTACCGAAATCCGGGTACCAAAAGCTCCTTCAAATAGTGGCGCCGCTTTCGTCGAGATTTCCCGGCGCCACGGCGACTTCGCACTGACAGGCGTCGGGGCGCAAGTGACGCTAGCCGGCAATAGTATCGCTGAAGTTCGGCTAGCTGCTTGCGGTGTCGGGGCCGGTCCTGTCAGGCTGACGGAAGCGGAAACCATCCTCCGCGGCTGCGGGCTGTCGGACGATATCCTGTCTCAAGCAGCTCAAGCGGCGTCGGCCCAAGTGGACCCTGACGGTGACACACATGCCACTGCGGCATATCGCCGGAAACTAGCTGGTGTAATGACAAAACGCGCAGTACAAAAATCCGCTGATCGTGCAAGGAGCAGTGGATGACCGAGCGCACAAAGGTCACTGTCACCGTCAACGGTTCGGCACATATCGGGCTAGCCGAACCGCGGATGCTGTTGGCTGATTTCCTGCGCGACGAATTGCGCCTGACTGGCACCCATGTGGGCTGTGAACACGGCGTCTGCGGCGCATGTACCGTGATCGTCGACGGTATGGCGGCGCGATCCTGCCTTATGTTTGCCGTTCAGGTCGATGGTGTCGAAATACAAACCATCGAAGGCCTTGCGGCCAACGGTGAGATGCATCCACTGCAAAAACTGTTTTCCGAACACCGGGCGCTACAATGCGGGTTTTGTACCCCCGGTATGCTGATGACCGCCATCGACCTCGTGAATTCCAGAGATAGACTTACGAAGGACGAAATCCGGATCGGTATGTCGGCTGCGCTTTGCCGTTGCACAGGTTATGAAGGCATCGTCAACGCGGTGACCGAGTATGCCCAGCAGGTATACGGGGAGGAAACCGAAGATGGCTGAAGATATACGACGCGACCGGGGCGGTTATATTGGTCAATCCGTGCCTCGCCGAGAAGATAAGAACTTGCTGTTGGGCAAAGGTGAGTTCGTCGCAGATATCCAGCGTCCAAACATGTTGCATGCTGCCTTTGCGAGATCCCCCCTTCCCCACGCAACGATAGGCTCCGTCTATACAGAGGCGGCCCGCTCCGTTGACGGCGTACATTTTGTCGCATCAGGCGCAGATGTCTGCGCTGAACTTCCACCCATCAATGGCATGCAGGTAGTCACGCCGCAGGGCTGGCGCGACCGGGTCGACACTGACATAGTTATCCCCGATCAGCCGCTTATCCCGCAAGACCGCGTCCGCTACGTAGGCGAGGCATTTGCGCTCGCAGTTGCCGAAAACCGATACATTGCCGAAGACGCTCTAGAGTTGATCGAAGCGGAGCTTGACCCGCTACCTCCGCAGGCGGATGCGGAATCCGCCCTAGCAGATGGAGCGGAACTAATCCACGAACATCTCGGTCGCAACGTTGCCGCATTTCTGCACACGAAGAAGGGCGATGGCGCCGCAGCGATGGAATCCTGTCCGAACCGCCTGAGCCGGCGCTTTGTCCACCACCGATACGCAGCCATGCCTATGGAAACCCGCGGCGTGGTGGCCGAATACGATCGTCGCACTGATATGCTGACCGTGTGGTCCGCGACTCAGGTCGTTCACTGGGTGCGAAGAGAAATTTCAATCGCGCTCGATATGCCGGAAGAACGTATACGCTGCATCGCGCCGGATGTCGGCGGTGGGTTCGGAGGAAAGGGCCACGTTTACCCGGAAGATATTCTGGTGGCATGGCTGTCTAAGAAACTAGACCGTCCGGTTAAGTGGGTGGAAGATCGACACGAACACATCCTAAACGCTGCCCATTCACGCGATAATATCTACGACGTCGAAATCGGGTTCAACGACGAAGGAAAAATTCTTGCCCTCACCAGCTCGTTTCTGGTGGACTCCGGTGCCTACACCCCGGTCGGCGCAGGCATCGCTGGCAATTCCATTGCCCACATGCTGGGTCCATACGATATCGCCCACTATGAAACTGATTGTAAAGTAGTGCTAACCAATCGTACACCGAACGCACCCTATCGCGGCGCCGGGCGGCCGGAAGTTGGATTTGCGATGGAGCGAGCGGTCGACCTAGTTGCCAATCATCTCAACCTCGACCCAGCCGAGGTGAGGTTCCTCAACATGATCCCAGCCGAAGCGATGCCCTACGATGTAGGACTGACATACCGAGATGGCGTACCAATGGTCTATGACAGTGGAAATTATCCGGAAGCGCTCAACCGCGCACTCGACGCGCTTGGAGGACTGAACGGAATCCGCGCAAGACAGAAAGAAGCTCTGGCGGACGGAAAATATCTCGGCCTCGGTATAGGCTGCTACGTGGAAGGTACCGGCGTTGGCCCATTCGAAGGAGCGTCGGTAAAGATCGATCCCACTGGAAAAATCATGGTTGCTGCGGGCGCCTGCCCGCAGGGCCAAGGTCACGAGACAGTCTTCGCGCAGTTCGCCGCTGACATGTGGCAAGTGCCGATCGACGACGTGTTCGTGACCGTCGCCGATACCGGGCAGGTAACCCAAGGCTATGGAACCATCGCCAGCCGCAGCACCGTGACTGCCTCGGGCGCAATAAAAGTCGCCTCCGACACCGTGCAAGAGAAAGCCTTTGCCATCGCCGCAAACATGCTTGAAGCCGGCGAAACCGATTTGGAAATGCGGGACGCGGGCATTGGCGTCAAAGGTGTGCCGGATCTACATGTTACCTGGCGCGACATTGCCCGCGCCGCCAAGCCCGGCTGGGATAATCAGCGCCCCGACGGGATCGAGGCAGGTCTAGAATCCACGTCTTATTACGAACCGCCGACGGTGACTTGGGCCTACGCAGCTAATGCTGCCCTGGTATGGATCGACGAGGAAACCGGGAAGCTCGATATCGAAAAATATGTCGAGGTACACGATGCCGGCGTCCTGGTGAACCCTGGGCTCGCTGACGGGCAGGTTAAAGGCGGGCTAGTACAGGGCATCGGTGGCGGATTATTGGAAGAATTGGCCTATGACGAAGAAGGACAGCTGCTAACGGGCAGCCTCGCGGATTACCTGCTACCCTCAGCCTCCGACGTGCCGCCGATCGAAGTCATTCACATGGAGACCCCGTCGCCATTGAATGCTTTTGGCGTAAAAGGCCTTGGCGAGGGGGGCGCCATCGCGCCCCCGGTAGTGATCGCCAATGCAGTCTGTGACGCGCTTCGCCCGTTCAAGGCGGAACTAAATTCTACGCCCGTACGCTGGAGCGTCGTGGCGGACATTTTCGACGGAGGTAAAGCCTGATGCCCAATGATGCCTTGTTCACGGACGCAAGCATAAGCTCCGCTTCAACGGATGCGATGATCAAGATCCAGGGCGTCGGCAAAACGTTCACGGGACAGGATGGGGAACATATCATTGCGCTGGAAGATACCGATATGGAGATTGGCCGCGGCGAATTCCTATCCATTGTCGGTCCCAGCGGCTGCGGTAAAAGCACCCTTCTAAACCTCGTTTCTGGCCTTCTCGAAACGACGCGGGGAGAAATACGTATCGACGGGGAAAAGGTCGATGGGCCATACACTGACCTTGGGTTTGCATTTCAGAGCGACCTATTGCTGGATTGGCGCACTGTGTTGCGCAACGTACTGTTGCAATGCGATATGCGCGGAATGGACTCAAAAAAACATACTCCCCGTGCTCGGGAACTACTAAAATCGGTCGGCCTTGAAGGGTTCGAAGACAAGCGACCGTTCGAACTATCGGGCGGAATGCGGCAGCGTGTTGCCCTCTGCCGGGCACTGCTGCTGGACCCACCTATGCTGCTAATGGATGAGCCTTTCGGCGCACTTGATGCGCTGACCCGCGAGCAGATGCAGTCAGATCTGCTTGGTATGTGGCAAGAAACGCAAAAGACAGTTCTCTTCATCACCCATAGTATCGCCGAAGCGGTTTACCTGTCCGACCGTATCGTGGTGATGTCGGCGCGGCCGGGCAAGGTCCGGGAAATCATCGATGTCGATATAGACCGGCCGCGCGACCTCAGCGTCCGCGATTCTGCCGAGTTCGGGGCAATCGTCCACCGCGTCAGACTTTTGTTTCAAGAAATGGGCGTCATTCACTAACAGCAAACTCAGGAAGACCCTACATGGCCGATCAGACAGAGCTCAAACGGTATTCTTTTTTCTCCGCCCGCGCGCACGGCTGGCATATCGACGCTTTCTGGATGTTCCTGTCCCTAGTTATCGTCCTGGTTCTTTGGGAGGCGCTGGTCGCCATCTTCGATTTTCCCGCCCATTTGCTGCCCCGGCCGTTGGCGGTCGTTAATTCGGTGATAGACCACTGGGGCACCATAGTCGAAAATGCCGGCGACACTACCATCGCCGTCCTACTCGGCTACGTGCTGGCCGTAATCTTTGCAGTTCCGATCGCGATCCTGATCGTCATCTCGCCACAGGTCGAACGGCTGCTTTATCCGCCGCTAGTCGCGACTCAGAGCATTCCGAAGATCGCCTTGGCACCGCTGTTCATAGTTTGGTTCGGGTTCGGTCTCGAAACCAAGGTAGCAGTCACATTCTTGATCTGTTTCTTCCCCATCGTGGTCGACACCATAGTAGGGCTACGTAGTATCGATCCCTCACTGATCCAGCTCGCCCGATCAATGGGCGCGCCGGCGTCGCGGGTTTTCCTGAAACTTCGCCTTCCTGGCGCACTACCAAGCATGTTCGGTGGATTAAAAGTCGCTTCCGCGTTGGCCGTAGTCGGCGCGCTCACCGGAGAATATATCGCATCGGATTCGGGGCTCGGCTACATCCTGCTAAGCGCGTCGGGAGAAATGAACACGGCGCTGCTATTCGGCGTGCTGATCGTCCTATCGGTCCTCGCCATGATTTTCTTCTATGCCATCGAACTACTCGAAAAGCTGCTTATCCCGTGGCACGTTTCACAGCGGAGTCACGCGCAATAATAATAAGAAACGATCAATCAAAGTTACTGCAATTTCAACAAGAACAAAGGAGAGACCGATGAAATCGACAACAAAATCACTAATTGCAGCCGGCGCCCTAGCGGCCGTTCTGACGGGACCAGCCCATGCCGCTGACAACGTCACGCTTCGCCTCGACTGGGTACTGGGCGGCTATCACGCCGTCTGGCACTACGCCAAAGAAAAGGGCGTCTTCGCCAAGAACGGTATAAATGTCAATCTGCGCGAAGGCCGCGGATCGATGACAACGTCACAGACTGTCGGCAACCAGTCCGACGAATTCGGCACTGCCGATGGGGGCGCGATGATGGTGTTGAGGTCGAAAGGCCTAAAGACCAAGATGGTCGCTGGCTATTTGCGGACGGGCCCTAGCGCACTGATCTTCCCAAAATCTAAGGGCTGGAAAAGCTGGAAAGATGTGAACAACGCCAAGATAGCGGATTCTGCTGGCGGCAGTACGATTTTCCTCTTCAAGGCCGTTCAGAAAGCCATGGGACTTAAAGGCAACAAGACCATCTTGGTCGCTCCACCCGCCAAGGTTAGTTCTGTTCTATCCGGCAAAGCAGATGGGACTAATTCTTTCGGATTTCTGCAAAAGCCAATCATGGCATCCAAAGGCACGCCTGCCGATTATTTCAGTTTCGCAGATGCTGGGGTTAACGTGCCGGGACTTGCCGTCATTGCCCATGAGGACCTGATCGCTAAAAAAAGCAATCTTGTCGGACGGATGGTAGCATCCGTTCAAGAAGCGATGGAGATCGTTCAGAAAAACCCAGAAGCAGCGATCGATGCGCTGCGCAAGGTTAAGCCAACCTTGAACCGGGATGTCCATCTGGCCATTCTGAAATCGTCGTTCGACCTGTATCATAGCGCGGCAAGTAAAGGGAAGCCGCTGGGGTGGATTCCGCCAGCAGATATAGAGAACGCGCAGAACATCCTAGTAGAATACGATCAGATCAAGGCAAAGGCTCCAACCAGCGACTATTTCACCAACGCATTTATTAAGTAGGAGCAACCTTAATGGCGGAAAACATCGCGCGCCATCCGCGACCGCCTGAATTCGAGGGCGTCAGCATTGAGGAGATCGCAGACCGGCAGGTTGCACATTTCAGTGACCGCAAACCGGACTGGTCCGCCTTCGCCGACGCCCTCATCGATGGCTATCGCCGAGCGCAACATCGCTTCATCGGCAACACCAGCGGGAAGGGTGATGATTCCATCATTCCCGCCGGTGCCTTCACGCTTAGCGTTATGTATGTACCAGCGGGCGAAGGCAATGCGGCCCACACCCACGAAGTGGAGGAAGTCTTTTTTATCCTAAAGGGACACCTAACGGTGTTTTTCGAAGATGAGAGCGGCAAGCGCATCGAGCGCCATCTCGGCCCTTGGGACTGCGTCTCCTGCCCCGCCGGTGTCATCCACGGCTATCAAAACGACTCGGTCGAGCCGGTTTACATGCAGGTAATGCTAGGCAAGGGTCGGGATCCGGACAGGATGGGCTATGCGGATGATAAACTATACAAAAACCGCAACGCACATCTGGAAAGCTAATTAATTTTGCCGTTTACGTGAGACCGTTCCGGCTTTTTTTAATTTCGCGTTCACAGCTCCGTGCAGTCGACGCCGAAATCTCAACTACGGGTTCCTAAAAAGGGACAAAGTCTCGCAGTTGACAAAAATCAATAGCTCAGATCAAGGATACTAGTTAAAGCTCAAACCGCCATCCGGCTCGAAAATCTGGCCGGTCATAAACTTCGCCTCTTCCGAGCAAAGAAACAGCATCGGCTTGGCGAGGTCCTCGATCGTAGTCAGTCGCGGCAAGCATTGCTGCTTCGCGAACATTTCAAATACTTTTTCCGGGGCCGACGGGCGTGGCACCTCGGTCTTGATTATGCCGGGCCAGAATGTATTTACGGTGATGTTCCAGGGTCCCAGTTCGCGCGCCATCGACCGGGTCATGCCGATCATAGCCGATTTTGAAGTGATGTAGTGAAGGTAATTGGCTGACCCGATAGCCACCGTCCCGGACGCCACGTTGACGATACGGCCCCATTTCGCATCCTGCATCAAGGGCGCCACCGCTCTGGCGCAATAGAACGAGCCCGTGATGTTTACTTGCATGGCACTATCCCATTCATCTAGTGGCAGTTCCCAGAAAGGTGCCATAGTGATCTGAGAAAATACGGCCGCGTTGTTAATCAGTACGTCGACACGCCCGGTCTCATTGAGTACCGCGTCGACCATGTGAGAAACCGAATTCATGGATCCCACGTCGGTCTCGAATGCCAGAGCGCAGCCACCCTCGGCCTCAATCTCTTTCTTGACCGCCAGGGCCTTCTCGCCATTCACTTCCGCGATTACGGGGATTGCACCCTGAGCTGCAAAGTGGCGTGCATAGCCGCGCCCGATACCCTGACCACCACCAGTGATGATCACCACCCGATCTTTCAGGCTGTGATAGTTCGCCGTCACCGTTATATCATTAACCATAATCTTGCTCTCTCTCACATTTTTGAAACATGTTAGCATCGCAGGCATACTCAGGGGAAATTATAGGAGTAATAGGCAATGAGCGACGAAATACAGACCACTTGGCCGTGGATCGACGGCAAACCATACCCCACACCAAATGCAAAAACTGAAGATTTGCGCTCGCCATGGAACGACGAATTGGTATTCCGCGTGGCTATGGCAAATTCTGATACCATCGATGCCGCCATCGCCAGTGCACGGAGTGCGTTCGAGGAGAATCTTAACGTCACGCCTGCCGAACGGGCGGTATGGTTGCGCGACGCTGCCCACGAGGTCGAAAAAGAAAAAGACGAGATCTCTGAAATCACCATGCGCGCGCTCGGCAAACCCCGCCGTGCCTGCGGAGTGGAAGTCGGTCGATCAGTTGCTTTCCCCCGACTCTGCGCAGAGGAACTCCTACGCATGGAGGGCGATGTACTGCCGCTCGATGCGTTACCTATGGGTAAGGGTCGGTTTGGCTTTACCCGACATCACCCGCACGGTGTAATCGCTGCTTTCACACCGTTCAATGCACCGTCGAACCTACTGATGCAGAAACTGGCGCCGGCTATCGCTATGGGTAACGCTGTACTGATCAAGCCAGCGTTCGAGGGAGTTGGGGAGGCATTGCTGATCGCCGAATGTTTTCGACGCGCCGGCGTGCCCGACGGTTTGGTCAACGTTGTTGCATGCCGACGAGACGTTACAGAACATCTTGTTGCCCATAGAGACGTCGCACTTGTTACGCTGACCGGCGGCACCGCCGCGGGCAATGCACTAGCTAGCGCGGCGGGTGCAAAGCCCTTCATCGGCGAATTGGGTGGCAATTCAGCCAATATCGTCTGCGCCGATGCCGATCTGGAAGACGCTGCTAAACGCATTGTGCCCTCGGCATTTGAAGCGAGCGGCCAACAATGCATCTCGGCGCAGCGAATCATCGTGGAACAGACCGCTATAAACGATTTCCTGCCCCACTTTATCGCCGCCGCAAAGGGGTTAACCGTCGGCGACCCAACACTACCAGAAACCGACGTCGGTCCAATGGTCAACGCCGCTAATGCGGACCGGGTGGAGCAGATGGTTGCCGACGCGGTCGCTGACGGCGCTAAAGAGGCCCTACCACTTAAACGAGTAGGCGCAATTATATACCCTACAATCCTAGTGGAACCGCCTCAGAATGCCGGCGTCGTAAGGGACGAGATTTTCGGCCCTGTCGCTGTAGTGATCCCGGCAAAAGATGTCGATGACGCCATCGCTATCGCTAACGATTCCGTATTCGGTCTACAATCGTCTTGCTTTACATCTAGCCTAGAGAATGCGTTCAAAGTATCAAAGGATCTGCATGTCGGATCGGTTTGGATCAATGAGGGTAGCCGCTTCCGAATGGACACGACGCCCTTCGGAGGCGTCGGTGACAGCGGCTACGGCCGCGAGGGAGTTAAGTACGCGATGAAAGAGCTATCGTATACAAAGTTCACCGGCATCCGTTTTCCAGGATTGGGTTGAGGTTAATGGTTGCTCTCACGACTGGGCTACTGTGTGAAACAGCATGAGGTACAAGGCTGGTAGACCCTATAATCTCTTGAGAAGATCACCGTCTGATCATTTTTTCTACGATCGTTATGGTACGTTATGCATAGTTTGAACTTATAGTGAAATAGGGTGGCTAATGACTTCAGAGTTATACAACTTGGTTAGGGC
>CEUN01176898.1_pt1 | contig 10256 bp, 8 predicted proteins | sample 361501 | NCBI WGS metagenome assembly CEUN01 (sample SAMEA2622801, study PRJEB7988) | marine metagenome | biome: marine biome (ENVO:00000447); feature: marine epipelagic mixed layer (ENVO:xxxxxxxxx); material: "saline water (ENVO:00002010), including plankton (ENVO:xxxxxxxx)" | depth 120 m | reverse complement strand
TGCGCGCCTTGGTGGCATAAGCGTGCACGCCGTCTGCCCCATCACTCTGATTGACGAACTCGCCTCCCGGATAACGCTCATCCGGATCGTATTGCGTCAGCCACAGTTGGTTATATACAAACGGCATGCGAACCCCTGATGGTGAATCCGGAGCGACGAACGGGCGCACCGAACCCTCGGGGTGCAATCGATATCCGGTCGCCTGTCCCATGGCGTTCCTGGCGCTGCCGCTCACAAACTTCCAGTAGCGCTCCGTATCGGCGTTGCGCTGCCGCCCTCCTTCTGTCGTGAGTTGCGTCTCGCGCATATAAAACGCATTGCCGTAAGGGTTCAGGGGGCCTGCTGACTCGGCCACCGTGTCACACTCGTACACGGCGTTGTTATCCCCATCGATGGCAAGGTCCAGACGCACGCAGAAGTGGTGCTGATGAATCTGACCTACCACGCCGGGCGCAACCTCAGTCCCATATTTGCCTGGCTGCCCTGGTTCACAGGCGACCGTGTTGATGATGCCGGTTGCCTTGATCTCATATTCGATCGTGCCGTCCAGGTACAGATACCAGTAGCAGGCGTATTCGTAGTTGCCGACAGTCGCGATGGACGATATGACCAGACGCCGTGAGCGTCGGACCTCCGTATGGTCAAGGCGGTAATCCCAATGTTTCCAGACCAGCCCATCATCTTCTTCGTGTATGCAGATAGCATTCTCCATACACATCGGTTCGCCGTTTATATCCGCGATCCAGCCATCAACGTAGGCAATGGCACCCAGGCAGTCACAGCCCAATGACAACGCGTTGGTCAGCTTGCCGAGGCCATATTCGCCAATATCAAAGACGTTCTTACGAAAGTGTCCGGCTTCTGGACTACCGTAGGGGACCACCATTTCGGCCAGCGACGCGCGATACAACACCGCTCGATCGCTGTAGCGCAGATCGTGGAGTGTCAGAGCCTCGCGCGCGTTGAATCCGATCCTGACGGACCATTCGTGCCACTTCAATAGACTGCCTTCCAGACTGAAGCTGACACCATCCGGCTGCGTCACGTCGATGGCATTCAGATCTTCGCGTAAGTGTGGCTGTGCGGCTGCCTCATAGTTGTACTCGCGCTGCGGTACCGGTATCTCACAGTGTTCATCGATACGAATGACTTCCATCGTTGAGATATCAACAACGGGATTCAGACCTTCGATTGGGTGCGCATAAAAGTTGTCGCGTTCGCTGGTGCGTAGCCAGCAGAAAGTGTGAGAAACGCGCCGCCCCATCTCATCTTCATGGCCGAAGTTGCCTGCGGTCCATGCGTCGACACATACACGCGAGAGGTCTGTAATACCGCGCCGGGCACAGGCCTCCACAAAACGCGGGTCCTGCTTGACCGCCTGCTCCACCAGTTCAAATTCTTCCAACTGGATCATCGGTTGCGCCGTGGGCAGATGCTCCTTGTGGGTGATGGCACCATCTGCCAATGCAACCTCCAGGCGCCATACACCCACCGCGTCTCTTGCAAAAACGTGCGCGCGTGCCGTGCGGTTGCACACATCGCCCGGCTTGAAGTTGCGCACGTCCGACTTTTCAGGGTCTGCCAGTTCGATCAGTTCAAAGCGCAACTTTTCGCCCAGTTCCGAGAGCGCATTGCGCGCGGCGCGCGCAGCGATATTGATCTCGTCCGGCGTCAGCGGATCAAGAGGATGGAGTGATGGCATCGTTGTGGCTCCTTCAAACGAATTTCAAACGCTGAAACATTGCAGCCAGTACCCGCAGTTTGACAGCATTAACGCATGACGACACTAGCTCTGATCTCTGTGGGTGCGCTGACGGGCGCGCTACTCGAACTGACCGCGCGTACCGGCTCCTTCGATCGCATCGTTGTTGCATCACGCGCGCTCGCCAAGGGCGAAGCAAAAGCCAACAACGCGCGCCTGGGGGCGGCCATGCAAGGATATTATCCCGAGATTGCCGCTGTTGAATTTGATATGTACGCGGACGAGGCGCCCGAGCAGCTTGCGAACATGCGGGCGGACGTGATTTGTGCGGCGCCGTCGATGTTACCGTGGTGGCGCGTGAAAGAGCGCTCCGCTGCAGCGGGCGCTCTGCACGACGCACCGTTTGCAACCTACATCGCCTGCCATCTCGCGCCAATGCAGGCTTTGCGTGATGCTTATGTAGCGTCTGGTTCAGCCGCCGCGCTGGTTGCAGCCTCGGCACCCGATGTCGTGAATGCCGTTCTCGCACGGACAGGCGTCGCACCGGTGTGCGGCATCGGCAACGTTGCGGAAGTGATTCCCAAACTCCGTATGGCGATGGCGTCAGTTCATGAAGTCATACCCACCGAGGTGCAAGTACGCCTCGTCGCGCAACACGCATTCGAGTACTTCTGCCTGCACGCAAATCCACCAGAACACACGCCGCCTTATCTTTTGGACGTCAATTGTCTGGGGGCAGACGTAACGGCATTTGCGCAACAGCATCTGTTTACGCCCTACCCAATTCCCTACGAATTGGACTTTAATCTTGTCACGGCGAGTTCCGGGCTCGAGGTGTTGTCTGCCCTGGCTGGCGATATTCCGGTGGCCACGCACGTACCCGCGCCCAACGGTTTGCTGGGCGGCTATCCCGTCACCGTCTCGCGTGCTGGCGTGGAGTTGGACCTGGCGCCGCGCTGGTCCCTGGCCGAGGCCGTAAGGGTCAATACGAATTCGTTGCCGTTTGATGGGATCGAAGGTCTGGATGACGATGGTACGATCTGGTTTACGTCCGCGACGGTGGAGGCGCTGACCACCATCACCGGCGCCAGACACGAGAAACTGTCCCCATCGCACGCGCCTGCGCTGGCCGAGGCAATCTGCAAGGCTTTCGGCTAAGTGGAACGCTGACGAAAAACTGTTTGAGCGACGTACCAATAAAAAGGGCTGCTCCAGGCAGCCCTTGTCCAATCATATAAACGACCCGAGCTAACTGTTCACCAGATTAGGCAGCCACAGGACGATCTCCGGGTAAGCCAGGAAAAGACCAACCGTTAATGCGTCCATCAGGAAGAATGGGAAAATGCCACGGAATACGTCGCCAAGTGGAATGTCTGGCCGAACGGCCGACACCACGTAGCAATTCAATCCAACCGGCGGTGTGATAAGACACACCTCGCACATCTTCACGACAATGATGCCAAACCAGATCGGGTCGTAGCCCAGTGCAATAACGGCCGGATAGACGACGGGCAGTGTCAGCAACAACATGCCGATCGCGTCCATGAACATGCCAAGCACCGCGTAACCCAGCAGGATGCCGATCATGATCAACACCGGTTCTAGCGGTAAATTCACGATCCATGTAGCAAACGCTTCTGGCAGACCAGCAAAACCCAGGAAACGGACGAAGATCAGCACGCCCCAGATGAGTGCGAAGATCATGACCGTGAGCTTCGCGGTTTCCATCAGCGCGTCGCGCAAAGCGCCCCACCGCATGCCGCGGAACAGCGCGATCACCAACACCACAAACGCTCCCAGGGCGCCCGCCTCTGTTGGCGTTGCCCAGCCTGCGTACATGGCGCTGAAGATAATCGCGACCACCGCGATGATCGGGAAAGTACCAGGCAGGGTCTTCAGCGCCTCCACCACGGGCGGGAATGGAATCGGACGCCCGAGGTCCGGCTTGATCGCACATTGGCCGATGATCAATGCCGCGTAGATGATGGCCGAGACCACACCAGGCACGAAGCCCGCGAGAATCAGTGTGCCGACCGATTCCTCAACGATAATTGCATAGATGACCAGGATCGCACTCGGCGGGATCAACGAGGCCAAGGTCCCACCTGCCGCGACCACACCAGCGGCTAACTTGGGGCTGTACTTGTGATCCAGCATGTGAGGGATAGCTACGCGACTGAACACGGCTGCGGTTGCGGTACTGGCACCGGACACCGCGGCAAAACCCGCCGTCGCGAACACGCTAGCGACTGCCAGCCCGCCGGGCACCCAGCCAAACCACGCTCGCGCCGCATTAAACAACGCGTGTGTCAGCCCCGCGTGATATGCGATGAAACCGATCAAAATAAACATCGGCAACACGCTCAGCACGTAGTTAACTGATTTGGAATGCGGAATCGTCCCCGTAATACCGGCACCCGCGTCCCAGCCGATCAGCCAGACCATGCCGACCAGACCCGCCATCGCAGCCGCCGCGTACACGCGCACGCCCAAGAAGACCATCACCAGCAGTCCGATGGTGACGGTTACGCCAACGCCAAATTCACTCATTGGTTGGCTCCTTCTTTATCACGATTCAGCAAATCGACTTTTTCTTCTTCACCAGCAAGACCAGCGTCGATCTCATGCTGTGCCTGTTCATCGACGGTCTCGATCTTCGGTACCGCAATCTCTTCTGCGTCTGGATCCATGAACAGTCGGACAAATCCAATCAGGTTCATCGTCAAACGTACGAGCAGCACCAGGAATGCAAACGGGACCAGCAGTTTCGATGGCCAGATGGGCAGCTCAATGTCAATCGTGGAGTCGCCTATCTCCCATGCGCGCATGAAATGGTCCCATGCAAAAACCATCAGAATCGCGACCACGGATATTGCGACGAGCGTGCCGATGATTTCGAAGAAATAGAGCAGACGGCCCTGCATGCGGCCGAGAATGATCTCCATGCGCACGTGACCACCCAGGCGTTGACAGTAAGCAATACTGATAAACGCAAAGATCGTCATGACCATCTCGATGATATCGACGTACCCAGGGACTGGAAGGCTGATCAACTTCCTTCCGAGGACCTGAAACACCCCAACCAACATGACGCCGAGGATGACGAGCGCCGCGGTGAGGTTAAGAAACTTTTCAAAGCCGAAAAAAGCTTCGTCGACGCGCTTCAACATGCGCGCGCCGGGCGACAATGCGGCTTCCGACATAGCGTGCTTCACTCAAGATTTGTAGTTATGTAAAAACTGTCCCGGGTCAGACCCGGGACGGTTTAGATGGTTTGGTATGCGACAGGGTTGCCGCACACCAGCGTGCATACGCGATCTTATTTCGCCGCGTTCAACACGATGTCGAGAAGTTCTTGGGAATTGAACTTATCAGCGTTCTCTTTCACCCAAGCATCCCAGACCGGCTTACCCGCAATTTTGCGGAACTCGACCATTTCAGCGTCAGGAATTTTGACCATCTGCATTTTCGGGTCAGCCTTCCACTTCTTCTCGTTGGCAATGTCTTTCTCATCATAAGCAGCCGAAATCGCCTTGTACGCGCCTTCTTTCAGTGCACCGAGAAGCTCTTTGTATTGAGCTGGCAGTTTGTCGTAGTGCGTTTTCGCAAACACGGTCGGGCAGTTAACCGTACCGAGCGACATGTTGGTCGTCACCCAGTCAGCGATCTCGTCCAGCTTGTACGCGGAGAACGTGTAGCTGTACGGAAAGCCGATGGCATCAACCGTGCCACGTTGCAGAGCGGTGTAGGTTTCAGAAGCCGGCATCGTTGAAGGCGTAGCACCGATCAACTTGGCAGCGCGGCCCATACCACCCAGCGCACGCAGACGCTTGCCGGAGAAGTCCTTCACGGATTGCGGAACCTTGCCACGGCCCATGTATTCGTATTGCGGCAGGATGTTGGACATGTAGATGTGCGCATTCCACTTGGCCAGTGCTTTTGCGGAGGCCGGGTGGTTGTAGATGGCATCGTGCGCTTTACGCATGACGTCAAAATTAGCCAGCGGCAGGAACGGCAAATCCAACACGTTCAAAGGTGCGTTTTTGCCAGGATGGTAAGCGGCACAGAACGTGGCGGCTTCGAATGCACCGAGCTTGATACCGTCGAGGTTCTCTTTGGATTTCGACAGCTGCTCGCCGTAGAACAACTTCATGGTGAAGTTGCCGCCAGAACACTTGCCCAGCTGCTGGGACACGTACTCCATGCCTTCCGTAAAGGCGCGGCGCTTGCCCCAAAGAGAGAGTTTCCAGCTAACTTTCGGGCCTTCGACAGTTTTCACGTCGCAATGGCCATCAGCGAAACTGGCAAGAGGTGCTACCGAAAGGCTCATACCTAGTGCTACTGCCGTAGCGGTAGCAAAAGTCGCGGCTCTTCGCATAATGCTTCTCCAGATTTGGAATGTAGTTAACGTTATTTCCCGTGGGTCGCGACCGTAACGGGACCAAAACAGCCTTTACCGGACCGGCGCTTGGTCTGATACCAAGAGGCTGCCGTCAGGCTTGACCGCCTCCCACTGTACCCTGGATTCTCAAAATGGACCAGTTGCAGGCCGTCCCGACCGTTGGCCATTCACTGAGGGTTTGGCTGAGGCCCAGGCAATGCAATTTGAGTACATTAAGCGCATGAATCGACGATAAGGAGTGGTCAGGATGGGACTCACGGCTGTAGTGACTGGGGGTGCCTCAGGCATCGGCAAGGCGACGGTGCTTCGCTTGCTGGAAGAAGGTTGGGCGGTTATTGCCATTGACCGTGCAGAAGACGCACTCGCGGCGCTCAAGCGTAGCTGCGCCAATCCTGACCTTTCCGTGTACGCCTGCGATATAAGCGACGAAGGCCAGACTGCGGAAACGTTTGCACAGATTCGCGCGACGCACACCTCGATGAACGGTCTCGTTTTATCGGCGGGCATATTGGAGACCGGACGCCTGGAAGACATGCACGCAGAAGCGTTTGACAGGGTCTTCTCCGTGAACGTTCGCGGTTTGTGGTTGTGCGCGCGGGCCGCCATGCCGGCGCTAAGACACTCTGCCGACAACGGCGAACGCGCCCGCATAGTCAATTTGGCTTCGATCGCAGGCATTCGCCACAAAATCAATAGCGGGGCTTATGCCGCGAGTAAAGCAGCCGTGATTGCGTTGACGAAGGTCATGGCGGTTGAAATGGCAGAGGCCGGTGTGTTGGTAAACGCCGTAGCACCCGCCACGGTTGATACACCGATGATTGCGCCGCACGTCGCAGCTGGCTCCAACACCGGCTACAAAACTTCAGGTACCTCGCCGCTGGGTCGAATTGCGCAGCCGGAAGATATCGCGGCCGTCATTCGATTTCTCTTGAGTGACGACGCGGGCTATGTGACCGGCACCGTGACACCCGTTGACGGGGGCACGGTCGCTGCCTTCGTACCAAAATAGCTTCCCGACAACCTGTTGATCGCGGCTGTACATACAGACATCGGCAAGCTGATGTTCGCCCAGGCGCAGGCCGCGTCAGCTTCGGCAATCTCGGCTGACACCTCGGCTACGCACGCACAGCCATCGACGCCTACTCCGTGTTCCTCATCACTCCGTGGATGGGGCAACGTGCCCACCTTTTAGACTCTGGCAGTTCGTTGCTTGTCCAGTCAAACTGCGTTCCAGCCGCCGTGGGGTCATACAAATCGAAGGACTATCAAAGCAATGGACGACTACTACGATCTAGGCCCTTACAGCCGCTCAATCACCACCCAAAACGCCGAGGCGGACACGTGGTTCAGCCGCGGCCTCAACTGGTGTTACGCGTTTCATCACGAAGAAGCCGAGCGCTGTTTTCAGAAGGTCGTTGAGCTCGACCCGGAATGCCCCATGGGCTATTGGGGTCTCGCCTATGACGTTGGCCCGTACTACAACATCCCGTGGGCAAAAATGTCGCCCAGCGGGCGACCGGTCGCTATCCAACGTTGTTACGAGAACTCACAACGGGCGCTGGAACTCGCGCGCCAGGGCAATTGCTCCGACGTAGAACTGGCGTTGTGTGAAGCCCTCACATCGCGCTTCCAGGCACCCAAAGTTGACGACGATGACATTCTCTCCACCTGGGATGACGCCTACGCGGACGCCATGCGCAAGGTCTACGCCAAATTCGTGGATGACTACGACGTCTGCGCGCTGACCGCAGAGGCTCTGATGGTACGCACGCCATGGCAGCTTTGGGATCTCGAGAACCGTACCGCGGCTGCAGGCGCCGACACGGAGGAAGCTATCGCGATCGTCGAACGAGCACTGGCGTGCATCAAAGATACGAACGCAACTCCGCACCCGGGATTGTTGCACTTCTACATCCATATCATGGAAATGTCGCCGGAACCTGAGCGTGCTCTGGAGGCTGGATATCAACTGGAGACGTTGTTGCCAGATGCAGGCCATCTGGTCCATATGCCATCTCACATCTACGTGTTGTGTGGCCAATACCAGAGAACGATCAGCGCCAACGTGCAGGCGGTCGTGGCGGATGACAAATACCTGTCTCTACATCCCGGCCTTGGCATTTTCACGATCTACCGACTGCACAACCTGCACTTCCAGGTCTACGGCGCGCTGTTCTCCGGGCAGTACACGCCCGCCCTGCGCGCAGCCGAAGAAATGCGCGCGACTATCAAGCCCGAATACCTGCGCGTCGAGCATGCATTCCTCGCCAATTACCTGGAAGCGTTCTATGGCATGAAAGCCCACGTGTTGATTCGCTTCGGCATGTGGCAGGACATCATTGACGAGCCTTTGCCCGATGACCCGGCACTATATTGCGTCACAACTGCGTTCTGGCAGTACGCCAAAGGTATCGCTCATGCCGTGTTGGGCAACGTGGAAAAAGCGGACAGGCAGCGGAAGCTGCTGAGGGCGGCGCTTGCCAACGTTGCCGCAGAGCGCATCATCTTCAATAACGAGGCTCGTGACATCGTCGCCATTGCGGTCGCGATGCTGGACGGCGAATACGAATATCGGCGCAAGAATTTTGATATCGCTTTTGATCACCTGCGGAAAGCCGTGCATCTTTACGACACGCTCAACTACTCGGAGCCGTGGTCATGGATGCAACCGCCGCGGCACGCGCTGGGTGCGTTGCTGCTGGAACAAGGCCATGTCGAGGAGGCCGCCGCTGTCTACCGCGCGGACCTCGGCCTGGACGACACGCTGGTCAGGCCGTCACAGCATCCGAATAACGTCTGGAGCCTGCACGGCTACGCCGAATGCTGCGAAAAACTTGGCGATAAGGAAGAGCACGCCAAGGCGCAGGCCGCACTTGCGGAGGCCACTCAAGTCGCGGATGTACCGATCAAGGCCTCCTGCTTGTGCAGGACCAAAACTGCGGCTTAACCGCTATTGGTTGAGGCCATGTAATGGCAAACCGGTGCGTGGCCATTGCATGGAAACAAGATGGCCCGCACCTGACAACGTAATAAACGCGGTCCGCAAATCTTCGCCACCAAAACAGATATTGGTCGGGAATGAATCGGGCATTCCAAACTGGTCGACTACCGCCCCATCCGGGCTGATATTGACGATGCCATTGGGAATCGAGGCAACCGCCACGTTGCCGTCCGCATCCATCGCCAGGGAGTCAAACATGTGCAGGCCGGGCGGGTTCGCGACCAGACGGCCTTTCAGCCACGGCGCGGGGCGTTGCTCACTTACTGCGATCTCTCCGGGTCCAGCAACAGCAAAGCCCCACAGTCGGCCCGTGGAAGTTTCAGCGACGTAGACTTCGCGTCCGTCAGGTGCAAGACCAATCCCGTTGGCACCGTCCAGATGGCCGACGACCCGTTTGATGCCGGACCCGTCAGCGCGTGCGTAGTACATACCGCCCATGTCCCTGGAGCCGCGGCGACTCTTGCCATGATCCGTGAACCACATCCCGCCATCGTCATCAAACACGATGTCGTTTGGACCGATGAGCGGCTTTCCATCGCAGTCGCCATACAGGCGCTCAACGTCCCCTGTCTCTAGGTCCACGGCCTCGATCCAGCCATTCCCCGCATCATCACCGGCCGGGGCAGGAATCAACAGGCCATCACGTTCGATGAAATTCATGCCGCCGTTGTTACAGACATAACACCGACCGTCAGGTCCAATTGCCGCGCCGTTCGGACCGCCTTGCAGTTCCACGATCGTGGACTTGGAACCATCAACCTGCACACGTGTTAATCGACGCGCGGCAATCTCAACCAGGACAATGGAACCATCGGGCATCGCAATCGGCCCCTCTGGAAATTTGAGGCCGGTGGTGATCGTTGTTATCTCTGCTGACACGCCTGCATCGCTCGCTTGTTGAGAATATCGATACGTTACCATGAGAGGGCATATCAGCCAGGAGCGTCATCAATATGGTCAGAGACATCGACGAACGACTCGAGCAGGTGATGCATGCCGGTGGCGACCGCGCACAACTCGATTCTGTCTACGACGAATGGGCGTGAGACTACGACCAGGACTTATGGGCATCCGGTAACCCGTATTTCGCCACGCTCGCCGCGATGACTGCGCGCTACGTTGACGATACGGAAGCGCGGCTTCTGGATTGC
>CEUN01005691.1_pt1 | contig 10256 bp, 6 predicted proteins | sample 361501 | NCBI WGS metagenome assembly CEUN01 (sample SAMEA2622801, study PRJEB7988) | marine metagenome | biome: marine biome (ENVO:00000447); feature: marine epipelagic mixed layer (ENVO:xxxxxxxxx); material: "saline water (ENVO:00002010), including plankton (ENVO:xxxxxxxx)" | depth 120 m | reverse complement strand
CCAGGGCAAATTGGCTATTACCCGTTCGACGAATACAAGGACGGTAAGTTGCCAAACTTGCTCAGCGAATCCAATATGGCATCTGGCAGTTCGAAGAACAAAATTGTGCCAGGTAAAAACGGCAACGCCCTGCAGTTGACTGGCGATGACGGCGTAAACCTCGGCATTGGAAACTTCAAGCGCACCCAGCCTTTTTCGGTAGCCCTATGGATGAACACACCGCACCATAAGGAGAGAACGGTTGTCTATTCCCGGTCCAAGGCTTGGACTGATGCCGGCAGTCGCGGCTATCAGTTGCTTCTGCGAGATGGCCATCTCAGCACATCGCTGATTCATTTTTGGCCCGGTAATGCGATCAATATTCGTACCCCAACCAAGCTTCAAAAAAATAAGTGGCACCATGTCACCGTTACCTATGACGGCTCCGCGCGCGCCAGTGGGCTCGCAATTTACGTCGACGGCACACTCACCGAGACAGAGATTCATAAGGATAACTTGTACAAGAACATTACTGGCGGCGGAAATGATCATATCGTCATCGGGCAGCGGTTCCGAGATGTTGGTTTTGCCAAGGGGCTTGTCGATGACTTTCGCGTTTTCGATCGCGAACTTACGGAGTGTGAGGTGGCACAGCTTCACGACGGCGAGACCCTGGCTAAGCTTTTGGCCAAGCCGGGGAATATGCTTAGTCAAGCAGAACGAGATTCACTCCGTTCTTACTATTTGGCTACAGTAAACGATATTTATGCCAAGCAGTTGGACAAGCTTCGATCTGCCCGTGAAAAGGTTGCCCAGTTGCTCGACAGCAAAACCGAGATCATGGTGATGGATGAGATGAAGGTGAAACCGCGCCCGACATTCGTTCTGACTCGTGGCGTCTATGATCAACCGGGCGAACTTGTAGGACCGGAAACGCCGGGCATTCTCCCGTCGTTTCCCAAGGATGCGCCCCGTAATCGGCTTGGTCTAGCACAGTGGCTGACCGCACCCGATAATCCGTTAACCTCGCGCGTGGCGGTGAACCATTTCTGGCAGCTTTGTTTCGGCGAAGGGCTAGTGCGGACGCCGGAGGATTTCGGTAGCCAGGGTAAACGTCCCTCGCACCCTGCGTTGCTCGACTGGCTCTCGGCCGACTTCATGGCCAACGGTTGGAACGTTAAGCGCTTGCTCAAGCAGCTTGTTATGTCCGCAACTTACCGGCAGTCGAGCCGCATCCGGCCCTTACTCGAGACCGCAGATCCGGAAAATCAACTATTTGCCCGCGTGTCTCGCTACCGTCTCACCGCGGAGATGATTCGCGACAATGCCCTCAACGCCAGCGGCTTAATCAGCACCCGCATGGGAGGTGGCGGCTCCAAGCCGTATGACCTCACTGAGTCATTCAAACCGATGGGCCACGACAAGGACGAGGGACTTTACCGGCGTAGCGTTTACACATTCTGGAAACGAACTGGTCCAGCTCCAGCGATGATGGCGCTCGATGCAAGCAAGCGCGACGTTTGCCGAGCCAAGCGCGAGATTACTGCCACGCCACTACAGGCCTTGGTGTTAATGAATGGCCCGCAGTTTGTCGAGGCCGCGCGTAAGCTCGGTGAGGCTATGGTACGGAAGCACGGCGAAAATATTGAGTCCATCGTACGCGAAATATTTCGCAAATTGACCAGCCGTGAACCGTCAGATAGCGAGTTTGCTCTTATGCAGCAACTGCACGATGAGCAGTTGGTTCATTTTGAAAAAGATGCCAAGGCTACCGATTCATTTCTGCGCACCGGTGCCAGCCCGGAACCCGTTGGTTTAGTCAAGCCGCGCGTGGCTGCTGCCAGCATAGTTGCCAAAGCACTAATGAATTTCGATGAAGTCGTAATTAAACGATAATTTTTTTAATATATGAAAACGCCTTTTTGCACAGGTTTTGAATCCACCGTCGGGATGAGCCGGCGTAAATTCCTAAATTCTTTTGGCATGGGATTGGGTGGCATTGCGCTGGGTAGCTTGCTTAAGCCAAACGCGTTGATCGGTGCCACTCACTTTGCATCCAAGGCAAAGCGCGTGATTTATCTTTTCCAAAGTGGCGGCCCGTCGCAGCTTGACCTGTACGATCCTAAGCCCACCTTGATAAAGAAACATGGCACCGAGTTGCCGGATAATATTCGTCAAGGTCAACGCTTAACCGCCATGTCCGGCAATCAGGCGTCGCTGCCGTTGGCTGGATCGCCATTCAAATTCGAACCGCATGGCCAAAGCGGACTTGAGATCAGCGACGCCCTTCCTCATATCTCCGGAATTGCAGACGACCTTTGCCTCGTACGATCGATGTACACTGAGGCGATTAATCACGGTCCAGGTGTCACGCATATGCAAACCGGTTCCCAGTTTCCCGGTCGACCGAGCATCGGCGCGTGGCTTAACTACGGCCTCGGACGTGCCAATGAGAATCTTCCATCATTTGTCGTTATGGTTACCAAGGGCAAGGGTGGCCAGCCTCTCGTTTCGCGACTTTGGGGAAGCGGCTTTTTGCCATCGGAAAACCAAGGTGTACGTTTTCGTTCTGGTGCTAACCCGGTGTTATATCTGCAAAACCCAAGTGGTATCGACCGCAAAAGTCGGCGCATGATGTTAGACCGACTGCGTGAACTCCATGAACTGCAGCTCGTCGGCAGTCCGGATGCCGAGATTGAGTCACGCATCGCACAGTACGAGATGGCGTTTCGCATGCAGACTTCCATTCCGGAAGTTGCCGATATATCTGGCGAATCAGAGCACGTACTGAAGATGTATGGAGAAGATGTTAAGAAGCCGGGCAGTTTTGCCGCCAACTGCTTACAGGCCCGGCGGCTGGCCGAGCGCGGCGTGCGTTTTATTCAGCTTTACCATCCTGGCTGGGATCAACATGGCGGCCTGCCGGGCGGCCTGCGTAATCAATGTCGTGAGACAGATCAAGCTTCCGCAGCATTGGTGAAGGATCTCAAGCAACGAGGTATGCTCGATGACACGCTCGTCATCTGGGGTGGCGAGTTTGGCCGCACCAACTACTGCCAAGGGACGCTTCGAAAGGATAACTTCGGGCGTGATCACCATGGGCGCTGCTTTTCATTCTGGCTGGCTGGTGGTGGTTCCAAGGGTGGGAAAGTCGTTGGCCGTACTGATGACTACGGCTATAATGTCATCGAGGATAGCGTCCACGTTCACGACTTCCACGCCACTCTGTTGTACCTGCTGGGAATTGATCACCAACGGCTAACCTTCAAGTATCAGGGCCGTTATTTTCGCCTGACAGATGTTCATGGCAAAGTGATCAAGCCAATGCTAGCCTGATCAATTGGCCAAACGGTTAGATTTAGGGGATCTTAAAACACGGCAATCTGCTACAGGAAATTTCTTTCACATCTACTTGCCCAGCCATAGGCTAGTGAAGCTTTTGGCCAAGCGCACCAGAGATGACGATCCCGAATTATATATCGATCTTTCGTTTGCTTTTGGTGCCGGTTTTCGTGATCTCGCTCTTGGATTTTGCTGACAAGGGCTCGGTTTTCAGTTGGTGGCTGGCTGTGTTGACATTCTTAGTTGCTGCGATCAGCGACGGCGTCGATGGCTACATTGCACGTCGCTTCCGGCAGCGCAGCGAGTTGGGTGCATTTCTTGATCCATTAGCGGACAAGTTGTTGCTAGTTTCCGGGCTGGTTGTCTTGAGCTTTTCTAGTGAACATCTTCCTCAACTACCCATTTGGATGATAGGAATGGTGTTCGGTAGAGATTTGTTTTTGCTGCTTGGTTTTTTCGTTATTACGCATTGGTGCGGCAAAATGAAAATTCAGCCGCATTTCATTAGCAAGTGTGCTACAGTTCTTCAAATGTTTGTGGTGTCTTGGGGAGTTTTGGGTGGCAAAAGTCAGTTTGGTTTCGAGTACGACTGGCTTTTTTGTTGGTGCCTGGCGGCGACGGTTTGCACCGGTTCAACATTCCTAATCTATTTTCCGGCCGGGATGAAACAACTCAAGGCGGTGCCGGCAAGTTCTCCGAGCGAGGATCAGTCTCGAAGGCTGGTGGGGCTGGATTTCGAGGTTGATACCTCAGTACGCAGTAATGAAGAAAAAACCGAGGTTTATAAAGGCGACAATGTGTAACTTTGCTTCGGATTAGGGTGTATGCTATTCCAGTTATAATTATGAAGCGATTGATTGGCTTATTGGTATTAGCTTGTAGTACGGTATTGGTTTTGGCTGGGCCAGGTCACGGTGGGGACGAGGGGCACAACACTGGTAATCACGATACTGGTGGGCTTGAGTTCTCTCTAAAACCCAAAGGATTCGGCCAGACAGGGCAGTTTCAGTTCGGCGTTGAAGGACCTGCGGTAAACTACTTTACCCAATTTCTTGGCAATGGGTTTCATGTTGAGGTTTCTGACGACTTGAAACATTGGTTTGATGTTAATCTTCTGATATCGACAGATGCTCAGACGGTGTTTGAGGATGCGGGCGACTCGACTCGGAGTCGGTTTTACCGTGTACGCTACGAGGGAGGGACCTCGACTTGGGGTATTATCCGCGATCGGATTTTAGTGCCTAACTGCGCCGGTTGTCACAGCGAGGGTACTGCGTTTGCGCGTCAATCAAAACTGGTCCTTACGCCAGATGTGGCATACGAGCAGTTAATCAACCGCAAGCCAGCAAATACTTATGCGATTGAGGACAGATTGGAACTCGTTGGCACAGAAGGTCTGGCAAGCTTAGGAAAAAGTTTTCTTTGGGAGAAAATTAACGCCGCCGAGCATCAGCATTTTTATGACGATCACCCAGGCTACGGCTCGCTGATGCCGCTCGGTGCTGAAGCGCTCAAAAACGGCGAGTTGAAATTTATTCTACAATGGATTCTTGAAGGCGCGCCAGAGCATGGTGCTGTTGTTAATGTAGCCGACTTGGCTGACCTTGAGCGGTACACCCCGCCGCCGTTTACGCCTTTGGCTAAGCCGGAGAGCGGCATCCAGTTGCATGTCGGGCCGTTCGATGTGCCAGCCAATTTTGAGCGAGAATTCTTCATGTATAAGAATTTTAACAATCCGAATCCGGTGTATGTGAATCGATATCAAATTGAGATGCGCTCTGGCAGTCATCATTTTATCGGTTATCTGCTTGATTCATCCAGCCCGTTATTCTCACTGGCCAGACGGCTGTTCGTGCCGAATAAAATCCGCGATTTGCACTTACCCGATGGTTCTGACGATCCACTTGTATTGGCGTCAATGGCGTTTCATGAATTTTTCGCAGGCACGCAGACTCCGCGTATGGATTACAAGTTTCCAGAGGGAGTAGCCCTCAAGCTTCCTGCCCAAACTGGCCTCGACCTGAACACTCACTATGTCAATCGCACCGAGGAGTCGTCTATTGGCGAGGTGTACATGAATCTTCATACCATCGATAAGTCGGCAGTAAAACATGAGGCCAAGATCATCAATATGAATAACACAGACATTGAGTTGCCACCCAATCAGGAGACGACGGTGACTGCCGATTTTCGTGCAACCGAAACGATGAACATCTTCCAGCTCTTCTCACATTCACACGAGAAGACCATCGAGTTTCGCGTGGAGATTGCCGGCGGTAAACGGGATGGTGAGCTGCTTTACATCTCGTACGATTGGGAGCATCCACCGGTGATGAAGTTCGATCCGCCCTTGGTGGTGAGGCGCGGCGAGAAAATCCGGCTAAAGACCACCTACAACAATTGGACTGATGAGACTGTCACTTTCGGGCTGCGCAGTACTGACGAAATGATGATCCTCTTTGGTGCCTATTATTAGAGCCAAAATAGCCAATGGCTTATCCAATTGAGCCTTTTACTGTTTCAAAAAGCTTTTGTCCTTTAAAGTCTGTCGTTATTTTTACGGGCGTGAAGCATTCCTATTTTTATATGGCATTGGTAGCAATCTGTCTGGTTCCCCTTGGCCAAGCAGTGGATGAGTTTGACGAGGCTGTGGCGGTGTTACGTTCTGTTGGCGGTGAAGGGCAGGGTAATACTGTCGCTGGTCAGGTGCTACAGCGCTTGAGCAATGGTGGAGCTGACACTTTGCCGGCGCTTCTTGCTGCCATGGATGGGGCGAACCCGTTTGCGGCAAACTATCTGCGTGGGGCAGTCGAGGTGATTGCGGGTAACACTATTGCTAAAGGTGCAATGTTGCCGGTAGTGGACTTGGGTGAATTTCTACTCAATAAAAGCCACGACTCCCGCCCGCGCGCTTTAGCATTTGAGTTAATAAGGCGCATTGATGCCGAGGCGGCCGAGCAACTTGTGCCTGGGTTGCTGAGTGACCCCAGTGTGGATTTGAGGCGCGAAGCCGTCGACCGGTTGTTAGGACAGGCGGATGCTAAAGCGAGGGCTGGCAATAAGTCGGTTTCGGTTCTTCTTTACAGGCAGGCGCTGAATGCTGCTAGAGATCTAGACCAGATTCAGGTTGTGACCGCCGCATTGCGGGATCTTGGCCGTGAAGTTAACTTGACACGCCACTTCGGATTTCTAGTCGATTGGCAGTTGGTTGGGCCATTTCACAACAAGGACCGCACTGGTTTCGCTGCGGTATTTGGGCCAGAGAAGGACGCGGCCTTGTCGACCTCATATAAGGGCCTTAATAGCAAAGTAACATGGCAAGCTTATTCGACAAAAGATGAGTATGGTATGGTGGATTTTAATCAGCCTTATGGCGATCTCAAGGAGGTCACCGGATATGCCCAGACGGACTTCATTTCTACCAGCGATCAGCCGGCACAGTTACGGTTGGGTTGTAAAAATGCTTGGAAAATTTGGCTTAATGGTGAGCTGGTTTTTGGACGTGACGAATATCACCGTGGCATGCGGATTGACCAATACCAATTGCCGGTGCAGTTGAGAAAGGGCCGTAACACTATTCTGGTAAAGGCGTGCCAGAACGAGCAAGTGGAAGATTGGACGGTGCAATGGCAGTTCCAGTTGCGAGTGTGCGATGCTACCGGAACTGCCATTCATTCTGCCAATAATAAGGAACTGAAAGTAGCCTCCAAATAATCTGTCTATCATGAAAAAACATTTCCTCATATTCACTATTGCAATTTTTGTCAGCGGTGCGATGGCAGGGGATTGGCCTGGTTTTCGTGGGCCGATGGGTAATGGGATCTCGGATGAAGTTGGTCTGCCGGTTGCACTCAATCCGAAGAAACACATCGATTGGCGGATGGATCTTCCCGGCCGTGGATTGTCGAGTCCATTGGTCGTAGGCGACCGTGTGTTTATCACTGCGAGCGGCGGCACTCGTGAGGATATTTTGCATATACTCTGCCTCAATGCAACAGACGGTTCGGTTATTTGGCAACGCCGGTTCTGGGCAATGGGTAGTACAATGTGCCACAAGAAAACCAGCATCGCTGCGCCCACACCCGTGACGGATGGTCGTTTTTTGTTTGCGATGTTTTCCTCCAACGATCTTTTCTGCCTCGATCTCGACGGCAATCTTCTTTGGCTTCGTGGATTGACTGTAGATTATCCAAACGCACGTAACAGTTTAGGCATGGCGTCTTCGCTCTTGTTGGCTGGTGGACTTCTGGTTGCGCAAATTGAGAATGACAGTGAGTCATTCACCACTGGATTGAGCCTAACTGGCGGTATGAACCAATGGCGAATACAACGCCCTAAATCGGCCAACTGGACAACGGCTACGGTGTATCGGACTGAATCTGGTCGCGACCTTGTGCTACTGCAATCAAGCAAAGGCATTCATGCCGTGAACCCCGAGAATGGGGAGGTGGTCTGGCATTACAATGACGGCGCATCGACGATCCCGTCGAGTGTGCTGGCAGCCGGCGTATTGTATGTGCCTTCCCACGGGATTACGGCCCTCGAATTGGCGCCCGATGGTGCCTCGTTCAATCAGAAATGGCGATCTTCTCGGCTGCGTCCCGGCACGGCGAGTCCACTAGTGCATCGTGACCGGATATACAGCATCAATAACGCTGGTGTGCTGACCTGCGGTGACACCGACAGCGGTAATCGGCTTTGGCAACTGCGGCTTGACGGGCCGTTTGGTGGCTCGCCCGTGGTGGCTGATAATCACCTGTACGCATTCAGTGAGGAGGGCAGAGTGCAAGTGGTAGATTTGTCTGCACCGGAGGGGCGCATTGCCGGAGAGATGGATTTGGGCGAGATGATCCAATGTTCACCGGCGATTTCAAGCGGCGCGCTTTATATTCGCAGCGATCGCCGCATTTGGAAAATCGCCCGCAAGACGCAACTTTGACAGTGGGTGGAGGGGATGAACATTCCGGGTCAGTGTCGGAACTGTTACGCCGAATCAATCAAGTTTCTGACAACGCTGATACCCGTTTGAATCTCGGCACTGAATTGGCCGAAATCGGGCAGCCGATGGAAGCGCTTGTTCATTTACAACGCGCGGTGGAACTTGATCCTTCTCTGGTGCGTGGCCACATTCGACTGGGTAACCTCTTACGTGATCTGAGTCGGACCGGCGAGGCGGTCGAAGCTTACGGACGTGCGCTAGAACTGCGGCCTGATGATCCTTTTATTCTCTCTAATCTGGGCAATGCATGGCTCGACTTAAGTGAGTCGGGTCGAGCGATTGACTGCTACCGACAGTCGCTTGAAATTTATCCAAATGCTCCTGCGACTTTGAGTAATCTCATCTTTACGATGCACTACGACTCCGGCATTCGCCCTGAGGAGATTGCTGCAGCACACCGCGAATGGGGCAGACGGTTTGGACAAGCGCTTGATCAAGTGGAACCGCCGGAGCGACCGAAGTATGATCGTTGTCGGCCAATGAGGATCGGTTTTTTGTCGGCCGACTTCCGATATCATCCCGTAGGTCGGATGGCCTCGGTGCTGTGGGCAAATCTGAATCGGGATCAAGTGATGCCGATTGTTTATGACAACTCATCTGACGAATCGTCGGCCAAGCGCCGTTACCGTAAAAAGGTGGCAGAATGGCATAATATTGTTTCCCTCTCGGATGACGCAGTGGTGAATCGGATTCGTGCCGACCGGCTCGATGCTCTTGTCGATTTTTCCGGCCACACTTCAGGCAATCGATTGGGTGTGCTGGCTCAAAAGCCGGTTCCGGTACAGATTACCATGTTCGCTTATCCCAACACAACAGGGCTGTCAGCCGTAGATTGGCGAATCACCGACTCGCAGGCTGACCCTTCGAGTGCCGACTTGTTCTACGTCGAGCAACTGTTGCGGCTTCCGTCCGTTGCATGGGTCTATGGTGCGCCCGATGCCAGTCCAGAGCCGGGCGGCCTACCGTGCCTTGGAGGAGCGCCGTTTACGTTCGGTTGCCTTAATAACCCCGCCAAGATCAGTGCGGCGGCTGTGGATTCATGGAGTGCTATTTTACGTGCCTGTCCCCAGGCAAGGTTGATGCTACTTGTTCGCGACGATCCTGTGCACGAGGGGTTGCTTGTCGCCAAGTTTGAGCGGTACGGCATTGGTGCTGGGCAGTTGCTTTTTACCGCCAAAGTGCCAGAGCTAAGCTACCTTGAGTTGCATAATCGCATTGATCTGATGCTTGATCCGTTCCCGTATAACGGTGGTGTCACGACAGGGGACTGTCTCTGGATGGAAACGCCGATTCTAACGATGAAGGGTGATAGCTATGTTTCGCGGCAGGGGGTGAGTCTACTGACTGCCGTTGGTATGCCGGAGTTAATCGCGGCTGACCGGGAGGAACTGGTGGTCAAGGCAGCTGGCTGGTGCAAAAATCCGCAACAGTTGGCCAAGCTGGCGGAGGGTTTGCGTGGAAGGATGCTACACTCGCCGCTAATGGATCATGCGGGGTATGCTCGGCAGTTAACGGAGGCGTTCGAGAGGATGATTACGGCTTAACTGTGACCCAGTCTATGTTGTGACGGTCGGCGTACTCGGAGAGAGCCCGCTCATTCTCTATCAAGATGGTTCGTACGATCGCCGACTCATCGGCATGACCGATGTGTGGCAGATGATTAGGGATGAGGCCAAGATGATCGTGCGAGTAAGCGACTGCGTAGGCTGCTTCGGCCACTGCAACCAACGGCAATTCATCATCGGCACCATCGACATAATCCTCGACAATGCCTGCTAAAAACTCTAGTTGCTCGACAAGATGAGGATACTCTGGCGCGTTAATCTCGGCAAAATTAAGTTTCAGTGCTGGGAGTTTTTTATGGATTCCACGGAGGGTTTTCGGTGTTATCTGTTCCGCGCCGTGATGGAGAAACTTTGCAATCTCCGACATGCCT
>CEUN01180414.1_pt1 | contig 10260 bp, 9 predicted proteins | sample 361501 | NCBI WGS metagenome assembly CEUN01 (sample SAMEA2622801, study PRJEB7988) | marine metagenome | biome: marine biome (ENVO:00000447); feature: marine epipelagic mixed layer (ENVO:xxxxxxxxx); material: "saline water (ENVO:00002010), including plankton (ENVO:xxxxxxxx)" | depth 120 m | reverse complement strand
CTCGCCGTTGCAAAGCCGGAGTCGGTCTCAAAAGAGGTGCGCCACGCCGGTGCGATATTTCTGGGCCGATACACACCCGAGGCCGTGGGGGATTACATTGCCGGGCCCAGCCACGTCTTGCCGACGGCGCGCAGCGCGAGGTTCTCGTCGGGATTGTCGGTACTCGATTTCATGAAGCGGACCTCCCTGGTGCGCTGCGATGCATCCGGTCTGCGAATGGTGGGTCCCGCTGCAGCTGAGCTTGCCGAGTCGGAGGGATTTGGTGCCCACGCGTTGTCCCTCAATATCCGTCTGAGCGACGACGGTAATTCCGAGTCCTGAGAGCAATGTCCGACCGCCATCGGATCATCGACGTCACGCTCGACGAGCAAAGTTTCGTTCGCCGGAATCCGGACGTCGAGCACGAGCGCCGGGTTGCCATATTTGATCTGTTGCAGGAAAACCGGTTCGCCCTTGTCGATGGGGTTGCAGGACCCTTTCGTGTGCATGTGAGTGTCCGTGAGTCGCGACTCGTGTTCGAAGTGCGGTCCGAGGACGAACAGGACATCGACAACATCGTTCTCGCACTGACCCCGTTCCGGCGGATCATTCGTGAATACTTCCTCATCTGTGAGAGCTACTACGACGCAATCAAGTCGGCGACTCCTTCGCGGATTGAGGCGATTGATATGGGGAGACGCGGGCTGCATGACGAGGGTGCTCAGCTGTTACGCCGTCACCTCGCGTCCAAGGTAGAGGTCGATGATGCAACCTCGCGTCGTCTCTTCACGTTGATCTGTGTACTGCATTTCAGGGGCTGACGGGAACGAACAACTGATGGCGGACCTACCCGACGCAGTCCTGTATTCATGCACCATGAACGCCGTTCGGTCTCCGATGGCGGAAGGACTGATGAAGCACTACTTCGGCCATCGGGTATACGTCGATTCGGTCGGTGTTCGGCTGGGCGAAACAAGCGCCTTCGTCGTGACAGTGATGGATGAGATTGGAATCGACATGTCACGACACAACCCCAAGACTTTTGATCAGCTGGAAGACACGTCCTACGACCTGGTGATCTCGTTGTCGCCGGACGCACAGCATCGTGCCGTGGAACTAACGCGAACGATGGCCTGCGAGCTGGAGTACTGGCAAACCTTTGATGCGACAGTCGTTCAAGGCAGCAGGGAGACCATTCTCGACGCCTATAGAGAGGTCCGTGACTCACTTCAAGAACGTATTCTTCGGCGGTTTTCCTAGGGGTCTCCGCCATCTCTTTAGACGTCTCCGATGTCCCTCTCGAGCATGTATAAGTGCAGGCCCATCGGTGAACCGGCGATGAAATATCGGTCGCGCGCTTGATTTTTTGGGCGTTGCACGCCTTGATTGCGGCGCAAACACGAGCAAATGGATTGCCAACGCTGGAGGGTGGATGGCTAAAGAAGAACTTTTGGAGTTTCCCGGCGTCGTGAGCGAGCTTCTCCCCAATGCCATGTTTCGGGTGAAGCTGGAGAACGGTCACGAGGTCTTGGCCCACACTGCGGGAAAGATGCGCAAGCACCGCATTCGCGTGCTAGCCGGTGACAAGGTCCTGGTCGAAATGACGCCATACGATCTGACCAAGGGCCGCATCACGTTCCGCTACAAATAGAACATCTTCACGTTGGGCGCTCAGCCCGGTTCGCCTCTGGTCCTTGCTTCGGCTTCGCCCCGGCGACGGCAGCTGCTCCTCCAGATTGGCCTTGTTCCAGACGAGATCTGCTCCCCGGAGATCGATGAGGTTCCGCTGAAAGGTGAGGAACCCGGAAACTTGGCAATACGCCTGGCGCTTGGGAAAGCGAAGCAGGTTGGGAAGGAACGGCAAGGTACGTTCGTTCTCGCCGCCGACACCGTGGTGGCTTGTGGGAGGCGTATCTTGCCCAAGGCCAATACCGAGGATGATGCCCGGACGTGCCTTCGGCTATTGTCCGGCCGGCGTCACCGCGTCCACTCGGGCGTGGCTGTGATTGATCCGCAACAGAATTCCCGAACCCGCATGGTCACGACTGTCGTTTCGTTCAAGAGACTGGAAACCCGAGAAGTCGACGCATACGTCGCAAGCAAAGAGTGGCGTGGCAAGGCAGGCGGTTACGCGATCCAGGGGCGTGCAGCCATGTTCGTTCAGTGGCTGAGAGGTTCCTATTCCGGCGTCGTCGGACTACCGCTATACGAAACGGCGGCAATGCTTTCAGGGGTCGGTTATCCTGTTTTCGATTCGCAGTGCCGGTCAGAAGCCGGAGTAGGTGATGACTGAAGAAATATTGGTGAACGTAAGTCCCATTCTCACGCGTGTAGCGCGAGTCATTGACGGCGAACTTGTTGACCTCACGATGGAACCTGCGAGCCGCCGCAGTCCCGTGGGGAACATATATTTGGGGCAGGCTTTGAGCGTGGTTCCCACGCTGCGTGCAGCATTTGTCGACGTCGGATTGGAGCGCGACGGATTTTTGTCGGCGGACGATGCACGTGAACTCGCGGGAGATGTTGAAGACGACGGTGCGGTGCCCCCGATCAACCAGTTGTTGCGCGAAGGGGACTCCATTCTGGTACAAGTCGCCCGCGATGCATTTGGTGATAAGGGTGCTCGTCTCACGACATCGATTTCCTTGCCGGGGCGAACGCTGATTTATTCCCCCTACCGGACCGGCGTAGCTCTCTCGCGACGTATCGTGGACGAGGGTGAACGAGAGCGGTTGATGAGTATTCTGGATGGGCTTCTGGGCGAGAACGAAGGTGTCATTGTTCGAACCAATGCAGAGGGAGCCGAGCTCCAGGAGTTCTCGGAAGAACTGGAGGCGCTTCGAGAGGTTTGGCGAAAGGTGCTCAGAGAGGCAGACAAGGTTGACGCGCCCTCGACCGTTCATGCGGATCTTGGGGCCGTGGCCAAGGCTGTACGTGATTATGTCTCTTCGCCAGATACCACGCTGCTCATTGACGATGCGGATGCGCTGGCGAGCGCGAAATCCTATGCGGAAACGGTTATGCCGTCGCTCGCCGAGCGGATGTCGCTTTATACCGGCGGCGGCAACCTGTTCGACCGGCATGAACTCGAAGACCAGGTCGCCGATGTCCTGGAGCCCAGTGTCGCCCTGCCCGGAGGTGGCCAGATCATTGTCGAGACTACCGCGGCCCTGACTGCAATCGACGTGGATTCGAAAGGTCGGAACCGAGGAAACCCCGAGGAAGCAGCCCTGCAGACGAACCTGGAAGCGGCAACCGAGGTAGGTCGGCAGCTTCGTCTGCGTGGAATCGGCGGCGCGATTGTGATCGATTTCATTCAAATGCGACGGCGAGCAAACGCGGAACGGGTGGTCGAAACATTGCGTGATGTATTGCGTGATGATCCAGCACCGACGGACATCGGGGGACTGTCTCGTTTCGGACTTCTCGAGATGACACGCCGGCGGGTTGGTCCGCCCCTTGCAGAGCTCATTAGTCGCATTTGTCCGACCTGCGAAGGCCACGGACAGATCGATACACCCGAAGCTGCCGCCGACCACGCGCTTGCGATGGCGGAACGTGAAGTCGAAGATAATCCCGGTGGTGCCTTGACGATTGTCGCAGCACCGGAGGTCATAGCTGTCATTGAAGGCGTTGCCGATGCGGAGGCATTGGGTCGTCAATTGGGATGTAGCGTGACTCTCCGCAGGGATGAGGATATGCCGCCCGATCACTTCGACGTTGTTCGGGCGTAGGCATATCCAGTGTCATGAGTCGAGGTGGGCATGACGGTTGAGCGACTCCCCATAAAGCCCAAGAAGGCCAAGAAGGCGGGCTGTCCCACCTGTGGCTTGCTAGCAAGTAAGGAGCACGGCCCATTTTGCTCGAAGCGTTGCAAGGAGATCGATCTGGGCAAATGGTTCTCGGGTATGTACGCTATTCCTGCCGCCGAACCGCCTGACAGCGCTGAAATGGAAGAGCTGATTGAGGCGATCGAGGCAGATAAAATAGATGATAAGTTCGACTAGGCTTTGCGCCAGCCCCTTTAGGTGGGTTGCGGTGACGGCATTATGTTGGCGAACGATCAAACGCGCGAAAGAAGGAAGCAGGAGAAGCGAGAAATGGGGATCACCGTACATCCATTGTCCGATGTGCTGGGCGCCGAGATCAAAGGCGTCGATCTGAGCAATGTCTTGGACGATGTCACTGTTCGTGACATCCACGATGCCTGGATGGAGCATCTGGTTCTGTTGATCCGCGGTCAGTCGATCGACGATCAGCAACTCGTTGAATTCAGCTCCAGATTTGGTTCCCTTGACGGTGCCCCCATCGGATCGGAGAGGGGGGGCAAGGTCTCGACGGACGAGCACAACGAGATCACCGTGATTTCGAATGTCATCGAGGACGGTCAGCCGATCGGTGGATTGGGGAATCTGGAGTCTGACTGGCACACCGACATGAGTTCATATGATGAGCCGCCGGCGGCCTCTGTACTCTACTCATTGGAAATCCCTCCCACTGGCGGCGACACGAGTTTCTGCAATATGTACCGGGCCTACGAGACCCTGCCGCGAGAGGTTCAGGCAAAGCTTCAAGACCTTAAGGCGATCCACGATGCCACGCTTACATCGACCGGTGGCTTGCGGCACGGCTTTGAGGCGGTCAAGGATGTCACGCAGACCCCTGGTGCGCGCCACCCGATTCTGCGGACTCACCCAGAGACGGAGAGAACCGCGCTTTTCCTGGGGCGGCGGACGAATGCCTATGTTCCGGGCCTCTCGGTGGAGGAAAGCGAGGCACTGCTCGATATGTTGTGGGAGAATTCCACCAAGGCCGAAAACACCTGGACGCATACGTGGCAGGTGGGCGATTTGATCATGTGGGATAACCGGTGCGCCATGCATCGCAGAGACCCATTTGACAATGCGGCGCGGCGCATCATGCATCGAACACAGATCACCGGGGACCAGCCGTTCTACAAGCCGCCTGAGATCACGCCCACAGCGGCTTGATCAATGCTTCCGGTGTATGCGTTCGCTGGACAGGTTGCGGCGAATTCCCTATAACCCGGCCTCGCTCGACTGCTTATTGGCGGGTGGCGAGCCGTGCCCAGGTAGCTCAGTTGGTAGAGCAGTGGACTGAAAATCCTCGTGTCGGTGGTTCAACTCCGCCCCTGGGCACCACTTCTTTCTTCACCTAGCTTGATGTTCCGACTCCTGTCGCGCTGGTAAGGGCAATGTGATGGCTGAGAACCAATTCGATTATGTGATCGTGGGTGCCGGATCAGCGGGTTGTGCTTTGGCGGAACGTCTGACCGCCGACGGGCGCCGCAAGGTTCTGCTCCTGGAGGCGGGCGGCGAAGACAAGGATAGATGGCTCCGCGTTCCCCTCGGCATTGGAAAGCTGATTACGGGCAGCAAGTATATCTGGCCGTTTTCAACCGAGGCCGAGCCGGAAATGGGCGGAAACAGGATTTACTGGCCTCGCGGCAAGGTCCTGGGGGGGTCAAGCAGCGTCAACGGCATGGTGTTCGTGCGAGGAGACCGGGGACAGTTCGATCACTGGCGCGATTCCGGTTGCCCAGGCTGGGGCTACGAGGACGTGCTGCCCTACTTCAAGCGCCTCGAAGATAGGATTGGTGGAGACCCGGCCTATCGCGGGAGCGGCGGGCCGGTCAGCGTCATCGACGTCCCGCACCGTGACCAGCTCACCGAGGCGTTCTATCAGGCCTGCGTCCAACAGGGCATACCGGCCAACCCCGATTACAACGCCGCGACTTACGGGGGCGTTTCCTATTTGCAGGTGTCTATTCGCGACGGTCGCCGCTGCAGCACAGCTGTTGCCTATCTGCGGCCGGCGCGTGGGCGGTCGAACCTGGAGGTGGCGACCGATGCTCAGGCCACCGGCCTCATCATCGAGGGCAACAGGGCGACCGGCGTGCATTACCAGACCTCCGACGGCGCGGCACATCAGGCCAAGGCGGAAAACGAGGTCATTCTCTGCGCTGGTCCGATCATGACGCCACAGCTCCTGGAGCTGTCGGGAATAGGTAATCCCGAAATACTCAAGAACGCCGGGATCACGCCTCTCGCCAATCTGCCCGGTGTCGGCGAGAACCTGCAGGACCATCTGCAGGTGCGGGTCACCTATGAATGCAAACTGCCCATTACCGTCAATGACATGCTGAACAGCAAATGGCGGGGCATGCTTTCCGGTGTGCAGTACATGCTCATGCGCCGAGGTCTACTGTCTACGGGGTCCGTCTCCGTGCACGCCATCACGCCGGAGACGATGGAGAGTACGACGCCGACCCTCAAGATGCAGCTCGCGCACGTCAGTGGTGCGGACCGTTATGCCATCACCGGCGGTTCTGGCGTGGACCCGCACCCGGGTTTCACGATCGGCACTTTCAACCTGCACCCCGATTCCCGCGGCACACTCCATATCACGTCCGCCGACCCCATGGCGCATCCGGAGATCCATGCCAACTATCTTTCGACCGAGAGGGACCTGGCGCTCAGCCTCGCGGCACTGAAGCTGACGCGCGAGATCGCGCAGCAGCCTGCGTTGAAGGAAGTAACAGTCCGGGAAGTCCTGCCCGGTCCCGATGCGGTAACGGATGAGGACCTGATCGCCTACGCGCGTTCCACCGGTCAGACGAGCTGGCACCCCATCGGTACGTGCAAGATGGGCTCCGATTCAATGGCAGTGGTTGACCATGAGCTCAAGGTGCACGGGATCGTCGGCCTGCGCGTGGCGGACTCATCAGTATTTCCGCACCATATGTCGTCGAACACCAACGCGCCGTCGATCATGGTCGGTGAACGCTGTGCGGACCTGTTGATGGGGAAGACTGCCGCTTAGGCCGCCTCGGCCCGGCGTAACAGTTCGACTTCCACGCGATTGTCGTGGAACACGGCGCCCCCGGCTAAATCTGAATCGCGCTCTGCCACCGTCAGATTGAGGTTGCCGGACTCACCCATGATCTTGGTCCAGTATCCTTTGATGCTCGCCGCCACGCCGGGTCGAACGATGTCGCTCACCACGATCTCGGCTTCGAATGAGCCACGATCGTTGAAGATGCGTCCGATGTCGCCTTCCGCGATACTGCGCGCGGCGGCATCTGCCGGATTCAAGGTCACGCGTCGCGGACCGGCTCGCTCCAGCATCTCGGGCATGTTGGCGAAGATGCTGTTGAGGAAGTAATGCGATGCTGGAGCGACGAGCGCGAGCGGATACCGCTCGGCGAGTGCATCGTCCGCAACTTCACCTGGCGGCGTATAGCCCGGGATGGGATCGAGACCCGTGGTGGCGGCCTGGCCCGAGTTGAATTCCAGCTTTCCTGATGGGGTTGGGAACCCGTCGGCGAACGGCAGATAGGGCGATGGCAGATTGAGCCGTAGCCACCCATGTTCCTTCAACTTCTCCAGCGTGATGCCGTCCAAGGCCGGATCATCGGACTCCAGAATTGATCGTGCCAGGTCTTCGTCGCTGTCATAAAGGCACGGGTCGTTGAGGCCCATCACGCGAGCCAGGCGGCGGAATATCTCCGTGTGTGGCAGGCATTCCCCTGCCGGTTCGACTGCCGGTTCATTCCATTGAAGATACAGGTGGCCTCCGGCGTTGAGGATTTCGGTGTGCTCGGTCTGCATGGTCGACGGCAGCACGATATCCGCGTAATCGACGGTGTCGGTGGGGAAGTTCTCGATCACTACGGTGAACAGGTCTTCCCGGGAGAGGCCCCGGTGCAGGGTCTCCTGCTGTGGCGAGCTCGCGCAGGGATTGGCGCAATAGATCACTATCGCTTTGACGGGCGGATCTTCGAGGTTCAGCAGGTTCTCGCCCATTTGTGTGTGCGACAGGGCACGCGTGGTGGGAGGTCCCAGGTCCCCGGTTCGAAGTTTCATCATGTTCGCGGGAAATGCAGGTGCGGTACCGTAGACCACGCCACCTCCGGGAAGGGTGAAGTCGCCCGTCACTGCAGGAATTGTGTGGATTGTCCGGCTGGCCATGCCGCCACCCGAGTGCCGTTGCATACCATTGGAGACACGAATGGCACTCGGTCGGGTAGTCGCCAGGCGTTGTCCTAACGAGACGATCGTCTCGGCAGGGATCCGGGTGATTTCAGACACCCGCTCCGGCGTGTACTCCAGGATCCGTTGCTTGTATTCCTGCCAACCGTTGGTGTGTTTCCGCAGGAATTCACTGTCTTCTGCGCCCATGCCGACAACCACATTGAGAAGCCCGAGAGCAAGCGCCGCGTCCGTTCCCGGTTGGATGGCGATGTGCTGGTCCGACTGCGCGGCCGATCGCGTGCGAATGGGGTCGATGGCGACGAGATATGCCCCATTACGGCGCGCTTCGGAAATGAAGCGCCAGGCGTGGTTGCCCGTCGACAGCGGATTGTAGCCCCACATGACAATGAGCTTGGCGTGTCGGAGGTCCTCGGGGTCCATGCCGGTGCCCTGTCCCAGAGTGATCCTGCCGCCGGCTTCGCCCGCGACATGACAGATCGTCATCAAATGCTGCGAAGCGCCGAGTGCGTTCCATAGACGTTGGCCCGCGCCCTTTATGCCCTGCACAAACCCAAGGCTGCCCGTCCCATAAAAGGGCCAGATGGCCTCGCCGCCGTATGTCGCGATGACTTCTCTCAGCTGCGTCCCAATTTCATCAAGGGCGTCGTCCCACCCGATAGGCTCGAATTCGCCTGCGCCCTTTTCCCCCACCCGGCGCATGGGGGTAAGCAGGCGGTCTGGTGCCCGAGTGTGTTCCAGATAACGGTTCACCTTGACGCACAGATTGCCTTGGGTGAAAGGATGATCCCGTGCGCCGTGCAGGTCCACGGCTCGCCCGTTCTCGACGGTGACATCCCAACTGCAGGCGTCGGGACAATCGAGCGGACAGGCCCCACGCACGACGCGTCGGCTGTCGGACTTCATTTATGCGGCTTCGGCGCGGCGCAGCAGCTCGACTTCCACCCGGTTGTCGTGGAACACCGCACCCCCCGCCATGTCCGAATCACGTTCGGCCACTGTCAGGTTGAGGTTCGCGTTCTGCCCCATGATTTTGGGCCAATAGCCTTTTGTGCTTGCGGCGACACCCGGCTGTACCACGTCGCTCACAACAATCTCAGCCTCGAAGGCCCCGCGATCATTGAAAATGCGCGCGACATCGCCGTCTGAAAGTCCGCGCAACAAAGAGTCTTCCGGGTTCAGGGTCACACGACGCGGACCCGCGCGCTGAAGCATCTCCGGCATGTTGCCGAAGTTCGTATTGAGGAAGTAGTGAGATGCTGGCGCGACCAGAGCCAGCGGGTACCGCTTGGCGAGCTCCTCATCTGTCACTTCTCCGGGTTCAGTGAAGCCCGGTATTGGGTCCAGATCCTTAGCGCTGGCTTTGGATGAATTGAATTCGAGTTTTCCGGACTCCGTGGGAAATCCTTCCGCAAACGGCAAATAGGGCCGCGGAAGGTTCAAGCGCATCCAGCCCTGCTCTTTGAGCTTTTCCAACGTGATGCCGGCGAGCGCTGGATGATCGGTATCCAGGAGGGCCCGCGCCATGTCATCGTCGCTGTCGTAGAGGCAGGGCTCGTTGAGGCCCATCACGCGTGCGATCCGCCGGAATATCTCTGAATGCGGGAGGCATTCGCCGGCCGGTGCCACCGCGGGCTCGTTCCATTGGAGATGCATGTGACCGAAGGCGTTATGGATATCGGCGTGCTCAGTCTGCATGGTCGAGGGCAGCACGATGTCAGCGTAGTCCACGGTATCGGTCGGGAAGTTCTCGATGACGACCGTGAACAGGTCCTCGCGGGACAATCCGCGCCGGAGTGTTTCCTGCTGAGGAGAACTTGCCGCGGGATTGGCGCCGTAGAGGATCAGGGCATCGACGGGCGGGTCGTCGCGCTCCAGGAGGATCTCGCCCATTCTGGTCGTCGTGAGTTCGCGCGTGGTCTGGCGTTTGAAATCGCCTTGGCGCAGCTTGGCGGCGTTGCCCACGAACGCCGCACCCGTAGAGTAAATTGCGCCGCCACCGGGATACTGCCAGTCACCTGTGACTGCGGGAATGGCGTTGAGAGCACGGATCGCCATGCCGCCGCCGGCGTGGCGTTGCATGCCCATGGATGAACGGATCGCTGTCGGCCGCGTGGTCGCTATGCGGCGGCCCAACGAATGGATCGTTTCGACCGGGACACGCGTGATCTCTGCCACGCGCTCAGGCGTGTACTGCAGGATGCGGTCTCGGAATTTCGGCCAATCCGATGTGTGCGTTTCCAGGTAGTCTACATCCTCGGCGCCCATG
>CEUN01169068.1_pt1 | contig 10260 bp, 9 predicted proteins | sample 361501 | NCBI WGS metagenome assembly CEUN01 (sample SAMEA2622801, study PRJEB7988) | marine metagenome | biome: marine biome (ENVO:00000447); feature: marine epipelagic mixed layer (ENVO:xxxxxxxxx); material: "saline water (ENVO:00002010), including plankton (ENVO:xxxxxxxx)" | depth 120 m | reverse complement strand
ATATAAAACTCATAATGTTTCCAAACAGTTCGTTAGATTGAGGTGACGTGCGCCTAGAGATTAGGAAAAGGGCCAGCGGTTAGTGATCTTATTGGTGTGTCAGTGCCAACCTGACAAAAACCATTGAACCTTGTGTTAGCACCGATAACCATCTGGTCTGCCCAACCGCGCCGCGCTTGAACTCGGCACTGTGCTTTCTTCTCTTCGACATCGAACACTCCTTTCACCGATTATCGGGCTTCTTTGAACTGCCCGGGAAATCGGTGTGGAACCCATTCCGCCGCCAGGCTTTGAAAGCTTCACAATATCCGTTCTAGGTGAGGGCTTTGTAGAAGGTGACCTCATCTAGGAAAGGAGACTGCTTCCAGCTACGTCCCGGCCATAGACCCGCCTGCTACCAAGAGAGCGGCTGTTACAAGCTTCGCAAGAGAAACAAGGAATACCACTTACGTTTATCGGACCAGTGTCTCATGGTAGAAAATCCAGCCTCGCTAGCTAACGATGAGAACTCCTGAGGTTCGAACTTGTAAGAATTCTCCGTGTGGATATCTTCGCCCTCAGCGAACTCTATAATCCGACCGTTAACGTCCACAGCCTGGTTGACCAGGCTACGTAAGAACATTTGAACGCAACCCTCCGAGTCGTTATACCGAGCTACATGTCTGAATTGGTTTACATTGAACGTTGCGCCTAAGCGTCTGTTGATGTGCAACAAGACGTTGCGATTAAACGCTGCCGTCACTCCCTTAGAATCGTTGTATGCGCGATCTAAAATGTCTACTGGCTTCTTGCAATCAACGCCTATCAAAAGCCAACCACCAGGAGCAAGCTCGTCGCGTACCTTCTTGAGGAAAGCACACGCTGCCCCGGGGGCAAAGTTGCTGATAGTTGAACCCGGAAAGAAACCGAGTTTATCCAGGCTCGTTATTGATTCTGGAATCGTCAGCGACTGCGTGTAGTCAGCGCATACCGGATAGACGTCAAGCCACGGAAAGTCGTCGTGCAGCGCCCGCGCACTATCTGTCAAATGTCCGAGCGAGATGTCAATCGGCACATAAGCCATAGGAGTCACAGCTTCCAGCAGCTTGCGAAGCTTGAGTGACGAACCACTGCCGTATTCAACGACACACAATCCATCTCCAACAATTGTCGCAAGCTCGCCGGAGTGTTCTGCTAGAAGCTCTAGTTCGAGTCGCGTCAAGTAGTATTCGTCGAGCTCCGTTATTGCCTCAAAGAGTTCCGAACCACTCTGGTCGTAAAAATACTTCGGTGAAATGTACTTCGGAATGCTTGTGAGCCCCTCGATTATCTCGGCCGCCATATCGGTACCAGGTGGTGCATAATCAAAAAGGACAAACCGCCCCTTATCGAGTTCTCTCATCGTAAATCGCCTGAAATCAAGACCTGACTGCACACCGATTAACCCAGCCTTTGAGCTGGTGAGGGTGCATTGATGCACTGATCTTAGCATCTGGTCTTTATCCACGTGCCACCTACCGCGGGCCGAGAGGGTTCAGCCTGAAAGATGTTCGAAAGACTTGATTTTTAGCTCGTGTGGAAGGCCAGCAACTGTGGACCGACAGGCGCGCAGTCGAGGACCTGTCGACATGTAAGAAAGCTTTTCGATTTCGGTTGCTATAGCCAAACGAACTCAGCAGGCCAGGTGGGCAAAAGATAATCCAGGAGATTGTCCAATTGAGCAGCGCCAAGGTCGAGCTGTGATGGCATACGCCCTTGCCGGAATGCCGCTGCATTCTGGATAAATGAACGAACCATGGACGCAGAGGGGTACACAAGAATGTTCTTTGGATAGTTCAGGTCAGGGCCGATTTTCCCACCCTGTTGATTTACCGCATGACAACGCACACAGCGCTTCTTGAAGATTTCATAGCCCGGGTGAACCGATGAAGACTGGGCTACATCGACGGGTACAACCGCAGGATAACGCTGCTCAAATGTAACCAGGGGGATACTGGCAAGTTGCCATGGCCACGGGTAACCAGCAGCCGTGCTTTGCGACTCGTTCGACCACACAAAATAGAACGGCGCAGGGTCGGCTTCGTGACGACCGACACGTTCCCAGCCGGTTGGTATGTCGAGGTCATCGTAAACAATGTATCCACCTGCTTCGAAGAGTTTGCTTTTGGTCGAGACTGACGCATAACCATCGAGCGCCAACATTACGGCATCGGTCAATTTGTCCTGGTCCAATGACTCTCCGAAAGCGGCTTGCAGCACACTGCGCAATTTCCAGCCGCGGTAACGCTTGCTCTTGCCGTGATGCGGATCGAATATCTCAATTGTTTCTGATTCGATCTGCTCATTTATTTGCGCAGTACTCAATTCGACGTACGTTTCGTCCGAGAGTTTGAACTGAAGACGGTTTGCCCCCTGGACCGCACTCGCAGTGGCTGTCACAAGCAGCAATAGACAGGTCACGAAGCCTGTCAGCAATCCTGGCCGAGGTGAACGCAACGATGCATCCTCCATAGCTTCTGTTATCAGTGAATTGTCACGATATGCTTGAGTGTACATAGAAGCACGGGCCCGTTGCAGAGTGATTCTGGCAGGACCTGGCGCCTCTCTCGAATTCGGTGAGCTGTCGCCAAACCTTGTCACTCACGATTACGCCAGCACCGCCCTCACCAGCCATCGAAATCGCACACACGGCGACCAGTGCTTGGAAAAGGTTTTTCATTCCACGCTGTACTTTTGCCTTGATGACATTGGACACCTCCCAGACGATTATCGTGCTTCCTGAAGTATCTACGGCATCGGGGTAGATCCCCCTGCTCCAGAATCCGTTGACTCAATGGAACGACGACCACCTATTCACTAGACTTCAAGCCAGACTAATCTAACCCCCAGTCTGAGCTGCGGACGTACGTTATGCAGAGTATCTACGACACACTCGATATCCCGACCATCATTAATGCGAAAGGCCCATCTACCCGTGTTGGCGGCGGCATTATGGCCGCCGAAGTTGCCGATGCCATGCGCAACGCCACGCAATTCAGCGTTGAAATATCAACGCTACAGGGTCGTGCCAGCGAGATAATTAGTGAGGTCACAGGCGCCGAAGCGGGTATCGTTACCGCCGGCGCTGCCGCAGGTCTATTGTTAGGTACGGCAGCGAGTATCTGCGGTTTGAACCCGGCATTGATGAACCGTCTTCCTGACACCAGAGGGATGCGCCACCGGGTAATCATGGCTCGCAGCCAACGCAATCTGTATGACCATGCGGTCCGAGCTGCCGGCGTGGAACTTGTGGAAGTAGGCCTGCCAGACCGCTACAGCGGGGCCGGCGTGCGTGACGCGGAAGCCTGGGAGTACGAGGAAGCTATTGACGAGAACACAGCCTGCGTTCTCTATGTGGCACAGCCGACTGCAAAGCCCGCACTTCCCGACGTCGTTGAAGTCGCTCATGCGAACGGTGTGCCTGTTCTTGTTGATGCAGCAGCACAACTGCCGCCGACCTTAAACCTTCGCGCTTTTATTGACAACGGCGCTGATCTGGTCGCCTTCAGTGGTGGAAAAGCAATAGGCGGTCCGCAAGGCAGTGGCATCTTGTGCGGCAGACGCGATCTGATTGCATCGGCTTTGCTGCAGAACCTGGACATGGACCTCTTCATGAGTCAGTGGCGCCCACCTTCCAGCATCTTTGGCAATACGGTGTTGCGTGGCCTCCCGCAGCACGGAATAGGACGGAGTGCCAAGGTTGCCAAAGAGCAGATTATTGGTCTGCTGGTTGCGTTGCGCCGCTTCGCACGAGCGGCGCCAGAAGTCCAGCACAACTTGCTGAAGAGTCGACTCGACGTGATTCAACAACGACTCGAACGCGTTGAAAATATCACGATGTCGGAAGAGCACACTACGGCTACGATACCAGTTCTACGCATAAAACTGCTTTCACCGTCTTCGCGTGCTCTCGATGTAGCACTCGCACTCCAGTTTGGTGAACCGGGTATCCATCTCAACTGCAGCGCTCTGGATAATAACGAACTGGTCGTTGATGTCTCCTGCGTCCGGGACGACCAGCTCGATGATCTTGCCGACCGATTGCACGTTGAACTTTCCGGATAGGCCCTTCTCATTGCAACAGGTCTGATTCCTTTCAAGGCGTGGCGGTGTCAAACCACTCACCAGCTTCCCTCGACGCAACCGCTTTCCGCGTTATGCGTGGCGAGCCCCAGTTGCTACGAGTGCGCTCAAACCTGTGCACCAAGACACATCGCAATCCAATCAAAGGTAAACGATGGGCCGACGACAATTATTTGAGATATAGCGCTGAGCGCTTCCCGTTGGCAATGTATTGCGCTCAAATAGCCGGCGACATGTGAACTCGCCTGTTTTGAGTCTTATCGGAGCGCCCTGCGGTCCGATAGCGTGGTCAGATTACTGGCTCCTGTCTGCTCCAAGGCTGCGTCAAGGCAGCCTTGGAGCACAGCCATGCGAGTTGCCACGCGCATCGCCCTTTGACCGGTGCTGCAACCTCGCATACCAGACCACATGCATATAGCTGCGCGCGCGGCCGCCTGGCTCATCTAGAATGTAGGCCAGAGCATGTGAGCGACTTGGGCTGTTTCAACAACAAGCGTTGTGCAACGGGCGGTTTAGGAGAAGTGGGCCTTATGAGTAAGGCGAAGAGCTGGTTCGAACGGACTCTGGTTTCCATTCGTTTTGTGGCACTGCTCGCTGTGATTGAAAGCCTGATAGGGTGCCTTGGAATGTTCTACATCTCCACTATCGATCTGTGGAAACTCTTTACCCAACTGGCTGGTTACACCGATGCCATCGCCGTCGACGGGCAGCACAGGAATACACGCACAACTACCTTTTCGTATGTCATTGAGCTGGTGGATGGGTATCTGTTGGCTTTGATGATGCTCATATTTGCCATAGGGATCTATCAGCTTTTTGTGTCCCAGATCGACCGCACGCATATTCCGACGAAAGCGGCGCTGTCTGGGTCGTCAACAGCCTGGACGACCTCAAAGCCCGGTTGGGTAAGGTAGTCATCATCATCCTCATCGTCGAATTTTTCGAACAGACCATGGGCATGAACATCACGACACCGCTGGATGCGTTATACACGGCCGGAGCGATAGCACTTATTGGGCTCGCGCTCTATCTCAGTCACGCCAGGTGACCCCTCGCCTAAACTTGCATGACGGTAATAGTCGCGAAAACCACGCCACATAGCGTGTACGCATGGATGAGGGGTTACGGTCCAGCCACATCGGCGAAGCGGCAATAAGATGAGCCCGAGCAAGACCTCTGGACATCTGAATCAGAAACAGCTCAGGCTGCATAACCGGTGTTCATAAGCGCAGACGAGCTTAGTCTGCTTCATGCCTTGAGGGGATGATATCAATGACTAATGACGTCTTGTCGCCAGCAGCGCGCGCCGTCTTGCTGGGGATGGCGGCAGCAGTGGGCCTCAGTATCGGGCGATTGGGCTATGGCCTGGTCTTGCCGGACATGAGGATTGACCTCAACTGGAACTACGTGGAAGCCGGGTGGCTGGGAACGGCTAATGCGGCGGGGTACTTGCTGGGTGCAATTATCAGCGCGCCGGTGGCCAAGCGATTCGGTCTACATCAGGCTTTCATCTTCGGCGTGGTCATGACGGTGATCGGCATCACCGCAATGGGTATGAGCGCTAACTACTACTGGCTAAGTGCGTGGCGGATCATCGCCGGGGTGACGGGCGCGTTTTGTTTTGTGCTTGGTAATGCGGTTGCCGCGGGATTGGCGGCTGGGTTGAGCGATCCTGGTGCTCGAGCTCGGGTCATCAGTCTGTTCTACGCGTCACCTGGCGCTGGCATTATCCTGTCCGCGCTAAGCGTGCCACTGGTGTTCACGATTGCTGGCCGGGGGAGTTGGGAGATCACCTGGTTTGTGCTGGGTGGAATCTCGGCTGTTCTTGCGTGGATGACCTGGGTTGGCTTGCGCGGCATCAAGCTTGGCGAAGCTCTCCCACATGCAGGTGATGCACGATTTGCGACCACAGCGCACATACCGCTGCTGCTCGGTTACTGCGCGTTTGGCGCAGGATACATTTGTTATCTAACGTTCATGTATACCCATTTGCGCGAATTGGGTGCGGGTGAGAGCGTGCTGGTCAGCTTCTGGTGCACGATTGGCGTCGCCACGATGCTTTCTGTCTGGTTGTGGGCACGGCTGATGGAACGACTGAGGCGCGCTTATGCGTTTTCACTGTTATCCGTGATTGTAACGGTGGGTGCAACAATCCCATTGCTGAGCGACCGCATCGAACTCGCGTTTGTATCTGCCGCGATTTTTGGCTGTGCGCTGTTCTCCGTTCCGGCGTCCACGACGGTGTTCGTGCGGCGTAACTTCACGGCCGACCAATGGCCGCGTGCGCTCGGCATCCTAACCATCTCGTTTGGTCTTGGGCAGATTATCGGGCCCACGTTTGCAGGTTATGTGAGCGATAAGGGCGGTACACTCAGTTACGGTCTGGCGTGGGGTTGCGTGTTTTTGCTCGCCGGCGCCGCCGTCGCACTGCTTCAACTCGACCCAACGCCTACGTAGCCACACTACAGCCGGCATTCGAGCCTTGATTGTCGCCCTCAGAAGTAATGCACAACGGTGAAATCTTTTACATTCGTAAGGAGCCCCCATCATGATCGAGCAGTGGCACACGCAGAACACCGGCAGGAGACCGAATCGCCGATGCCAGAAAACGACATGAGTGAGCGTCGCACAGAGCCGTCAAAGGCGATGACCCGATGACTGCCGCGTTCGATCCGGTCGTCTATTCACGGGACGAATTGGTGCCGCTGCTCAAACAGCTATCGGCATTGACCGAATCCTCTGACCAGCTGGCACAGCATCAGTACTTCAAGATGCTGCTGGCGCAGGTGGAAGGTGCATCTGATGGCGGTCATCTGGCCGAAGCGTTTTTGCATCTTTCCGGCGCCGCGTTTCTCGGGTTTGAGTACGCACCGGAGGTCGCTGACGTACTGGATGAGCTGCTGGAAAAGGCACAGAACCTGTCCGAGGCGCTGTCAGTCTCTGAAGATAGTAAGCACTAAGCTAGTTGGCGTCCTCTGACAACAGCCTGCCGGAAACTGGCTTACGGCGTCCCAAACAAACCACATTACGAGCTTAGGACGTCGTAAGAATACCTTTTGACATTTGCAGAATGCTCTGTGAATTACCTGTCGCCGAGGGGGAAAGCTTACGACGGGGGCTTTTCGACATCTGCGAGCAGAAATACTAACGCCTGTATTGACAACCTGCTTCACCCAACTGGAGTCGATAACGTTGTGTAGCGATTGACGACGGTGAGCGACCTGATGAATTAGAATCGTTAGCGCATAAAACGCTAAGAGGAACCGCAGGCATGTCAGCCAATATCGGCTACCTGATCCCCACACGCGAAGCGATCATGGAAGGTCGCCCGTCCACCAAGCCGCTAATGGAACTCGCGACCACTGCGGAAGGCCTCGGATACGACTCCATCTGGGTCGGTGATTCGCTCACTGCACGTCCGCGCCATGAACCTCTGACACTCTTGGCCGGAATCGCGGGAGCAACAGAGCGCGTCAAGCTTGGCACAGCAGTGCTGCTGCCCGCGTTGCGCAACCCCGTGCTGCTGGCTCATATCGTTGCGAGCCTCGATCAGGTCAGCGACGGTCGCGTCATCCTCGGCTACGGGATCGCCGGAGATGTCCCCAACATACGCGCCGAATTCGAAAGCGCTGGTGTCCCCTTCGAAAAACGCATCGGACGTTTACTCGAAGGCCTAAAGCTCTGTCGCGCCTTGTGGACAGGCGATAAGGTCGACTGGGATGGACTGTGGAAACTGGAGGGCCAACAGATCGGCCCGACTCCCGCGCAGGAAGGAGGCCCGCCCATCTGGATCGGCGGCAGTCACCCTAACGCATTAAAGCGTGCCGTGCGTCATTTCGACGGCTGGTTTCCGACAGGCCCTGGTGCAGATGTCTGCGGAGAACAGTGGCGGGAAGTTCAATCGATTGCCAAGGCCGAAGGTCGGCCTGATGGCGACATGACGTTCGCTGTTTATCTGACTCTCGCGTTAGACGACAGTCAGGAGAAAGGTATCGAACGTATCGATCAATTCCTGGAAGCGTATTACGGTGTCCCTGGCCATATCTTACGTCGACGTATGGCAAGTTTCGGCGGACCGGCTGAAGAAGCCGCGGCGTTTATCAAGAGTTATGTCGATCAGGGCGCCAGCCACGTTTGCCTCCGATTCGCTGGTGATCATGAAAACTCGCTCAAGGCCATGGCCAAGCTCCGTAAAGAGATGGGGTCTGAATGATGCGTTTTGCAGGAAAAGTTGCGCTGATTACTGCTGCCGGCGCCGGAATTGGCAAGGCTACTGCTGAGATTATTGTGCGTGAAGGCGGTACCGTGGTTGCCATCGAGAATCAGCAATCTCGACTCGATGCTTTGGCTACGTTGCTGGATAATCAACCAGGTACGTTTGTTGACAAATGTATCGATGCCATGGATGAGACCGCCGCCCGGCGCACGGTACAGGCAGTCATTGATGCGTTTGGGCGGGTCGACATTCTGGTGAATGCGATCGGTGGTTCCACCATCATTGCCAATCCTGCTGCCGAGATTGATGAGATGCCATTCGAGGACTGGCAGGCAATCTTGAATTTCAATTTGTCTGCGACCTTTGTGTTTACCAATGCTGTTGTGCCGCATATGAAGACACAAGGTTCCGGGAAGATTGTGAATCTCGCGTCCATCGCCGGACGTGGGACCAGTTTCAAAAGTTCCTCGCCCTATGCCGTTGCCAAGGGCGGGATTATTGCGATGACGCGTAAGCTTGCTTTCGAACTGGGACCACATGGCATCTGTATCAACGCCATCGCACCTAGTCTTACGCTCACCGAACGGTTGATGCCGCACTGGGACGCGCGCGACGAAGACAATCAGGCAGAGGAGATTGCCAAGGTGCCGCTTGGGCGGATCGCGCGTTCTGAGGACCAGGCCAAGGTAATCGCTTTTCTCGCTTCCAAGGATGCGGACTTTGTAACTGGACAAACAATTGATGTGAACGGGGGGCAGTTATGAGTGCTTCTGGAAGTGGTCTTCCCAACCGTAAAGATACGCTTGGTATTGTAGGCGTCGGCGTGATGGGTGGTGGGATTGCTGCGAATCTCCTGAAGGGAGGCGCCAATCTTGTCGTGTATGACGTGAATCCGCAACGCGTACAGTATTTTGCCGGGCTTGGCGCCAATGTGGCTTCCAGCCCTGCTGATGCAGCGCGGCAAGCTTCTACGCTCATTTCCATGGTGGAAACAACCGCGCAGTCTGAAGAGGTCATCATGGGTCCAGACGGTTTCCAATCGACCGCGCAGCCTGGCGACGTCATTCTGTCCATGGCGACTATCGATCCTCTCGCCGTCAAAGATTGGTACAAGACATTAAAAGCGCGTGGTATCGATCTTGTCGACGCACCCGTATCCGGCGGGCAGGAGCGGGCTGAGGCCGGCGATCTCTCGATTATCTGCGGGGGGGATGAAGAGGTCGTCGAGCGCGTAAAGCCGCTGCTCGATGCCTGTGCACGGCAGGTGTTTCATATGGGTGAGATCGGACAGGGTCTTGCTATGAAGCTCTGCAACAATATGCTCATCCAGGTCAGCACGGTCGCTGTTGCGGAAGCGATGGTGTTAGGTGCGAAGGCCGGGCTGGATCCGGAGCAGATGGTGGATGTAATTCGGCAGTCCACCGGACACTCGGTAGCGTTTGATATGCGCGCGCCGCGGTATGTTGAAGGTAACTTTGAGCCTGGTGGTACTGTGGATATCACCTGGAAAGATCAGACGTTGCAGACGGACTTTGCCAACGCATTGGGTGTGCCGTTGTTCCTCGCGAACACTACGCGGCAGATCTTCCAATGGGCGCGTGGGCTTGGTTACAACAAGAAGGACAGCTCGATCACGGTGCGGATGTACGAGCAGGCTGCTGGGGTCAAGTTAGGGCCTCGGGAGGATGACTGATCGGGTTATCCAAGTTTCCTTGTCGAACGAACAACCGCTTGTCGGACAACAGATACACAGCCTACTAATCCATCGAGGCAGCGCACGATATCGCCAATTGACACTGGCTATCGGTTAGCAGCCCATTCCACCGCCTCTTCGAGGCGGTCATGTCCCCAGAACAATTCCTCGCCTGCCACGAATGTTGGCGAGCCAAAGATCCCGAGCTCAACGGCGCGTTCTGTTTGTGCACGCAGCTTGGCTTTTGACG
>CEUN01136893.1_pt1 | contig 10262 bp, 12 predicted proteins | sample 361501 | NCBI WGS metagenome assembly CEUN01 (sample SAMEA2622801, study PRJEB7988) | marine metagenome | biome: marine biome (ENVO:00000447); feature: marine epipelagic mixed layer (ENVO:xxxxxxxxx); material: "saline water (ENVO:00002010), including plankton (ENVO:xxxxxxxx)" | depth 120 m | reverse complement strand
GCTACGATGATCAGTTACGTCAATGATTTCTGGGTTCTCATGTTCGCTTCTCTCTTGGTCATGCCTCTTGCTCTACTGGCAAAACCGATCTGGAAACGTCCAGCCTGAGCCAAAATGATCGGTTTCCTGACTCGAGCGATCTAGGATATTTCAAGTAGCCATGCCGATGCGGAACCAGGACATCTGCCAGAGCTATTCGGGTTACCTCCTGCGGGACGTCCCTGCCGAGGATTCGGAACTCACGCATGTGAGGCCCACCACCCCAATGGGGGAACTGCTGCGCCGGTCCTGGCACCCCGTGTGCCTTACCCAGCAGCTGGGTGACCTGCCCCTCGCCGTCAGGTTGCTGGGGGAAGACCTCGTCGCGTACCGCGACAGATCTGGACAAATCGGTTTACTCCATCGGCATTGCAGCCACCGGGGCACATCGCTTGAATTCGGAATCGTCTCCGATCGCGGATTACGCTGCTGCTATCACGGGTGGCTCTTCGACCATGACGGCGCCATTCTCGAAACCCCTGGGGAACCATCCGGTTCAAACTTGAAAGCCTCGTTCAATCATGGTGCTTACCCGGCCGTAGAGCATCGAGGTTTGGTATTTGCATACCTGGGCCCGCCCGCCACGAAGCCTCCATTGCCACAACTCGATACTCTGGAAACGCTACGAGACCAATTGGTACCGTTCTCGCTATGGCACCCTTGCAACTGGCTGCAGGTGTTAGAGAATTTCATGGATCCTATCCATACGATATTCCTGCACAGCGATTATGCCGAGATCCAATTGTCGGAGGCATATGCTGCGCGTCCGGAACTCCATTGGGAAGAGGTCGATGGCGGAATGATCTGCGTCTCCACCCGTCGGCTGGATGCAGATTACGTGTGGGTACGTACCAACCACCTCCTGCTGCCCAATTTCGTGCAGGTTGGGACGTTGTACGAGGACGGCAAGGAAAAAAACTTCAGTCGTGCCGGTATTACCCGTTGGGTTGTCCCACACGATGACACGCACTGTTCGATCATTGGCTGGCGGCATTTCAACGAAGTTGTTCCCTCACTGCTGTTGGGCGATCCCGAAGAATGCGGTGTCGATCAAATGGATGCGGTGGGACAATCGGGCGGACGCTCCCCTGAAGAAACTCAACGAAATCCGGGTGACTGGGACGTAATGGTGAGCCAACGCCCGATCGCCATTCATGCGCTGGAACACGCCGGCACGACCGACCAGGGAGTGATGATGCTCCGCCGTAACCTTAGAATGGCTGCGCGCGGAGAAAATCAAGCACCCCTTCCCCTTCATGAGAAGACCGGAGCGATCAATACACAAACCCAGGACACCGTCATGCGTGTTCGCACCCCCGAAGGCACGGACGAGCGTCAGCACCTGCGTGAGTTGTGCAAACGCGTGACGAATATCATTGCGTCCTGCGGCGACTTGGAAGGCGAATCACGGCTCGACCGCATTCGCAAAGGCATCACATCACTGGTGGCAGAGTGACCTCACCGGGTGAGATGATGTACATGATTGGCAATAGCTGATCTGACAGGCCACTCTGTTATGCACCTTCACGCGAACGGCATCGACATTCACTATGTCATTGAGGGGCCCGAAGATGCTCCCGTCGTGACGTTCAGTCACTCGCTGGGGAGTTCGATGGATCTGTGGGAGTCACAATCGAACCTCCTCAAGGATCGCTTCCGTGTCCTTCGGTACGACAACCGCGGCCATAGCGGCACGCAGGTCACGCCGGCACCCTATTCCTTCGAACAGTTTGCCGAAGACGCATACGCACTCCTTCAGAGTCTTGGTATTCAGCGGACACATTTCGTCGGCTTGTCGAACGGCGGCATGATCGCTCAAACCCTCGCACTGGCCCACCCTGATTGCGTGCGAACACTTGTTCTCTGCGACACGACAAGCCGACCTCCGGACGCGACGATTCCGATCTGGGAAGAACGGGCGGTGACCGCACTCTCGGAAGGTATGGCGCCGATCGTGTCGACGACGATCGAGCGCTGGTTCAACCCGGGGGTCCGCGAAAGCGATCCCACACTGGTCTCTCATTTCGCCGAACTGATCCGATCGACGTCGCCAGAGGCGTATGCCGCTTGCTGCCGCGCCATCCAGAAGGTGAATCTGACCGATCGCATCCACGAAATTGGCGTTCCCACACTTCTTCTGGTCGGCTCCGAAGATGTCGGCACGGTCATCGAAGAGCACGAAATCATTCGTGATCGTATTTCTGGGTCAGAACTGATTGTTTTTGAAGGTGCGGCGCATCTGTCCAATTTGTGCGCACCCGATGCATTCAATAATGCACTCGCCGGCTTTCTCGACCGCAACGCCGAGGCGTGAGGAAAAATTCGCTGATGACGCCTCTGCAAAAAGTTGACGGCGAACGCGTCTGGTGCGGCCCGGAGATGGCCGAAAGGCGTTCCGAATGGACGCATAATCTCAGCGACGTGGAAATTGCGGAGATCGATGCCGCGGTCGAACACGTCTCGAAGGGTGGCCTGGGAATCCTCGAAATCAATGCCGCAAACTTTCCCCTGCCGATTCTCGGGAACACACTGCATCAGGTGCGCAAGGATTTGCTGGAAGGGCGCGGTTTCGCGGTCGTACGCGGGTTGCCCGTTTCACGTTACGACGCACGGCAGACCGCCGTTGCTTATTTCGGCATCGGCGCTCATCTCGGCGAAGCCGTCGCCCAGAACGCAAAGGGCCACGCACTGGGACATGTTTGCGACCTTGGTATTGGAGACAGCCTATGGACGGTCCCAACGGCGCGCGGATACCAGACCTCTGAAGAACTGATTTTTCATACAGATGCACCGGATCTGGTCGGGCTGCTGTGCCTGCATCCGGCCAAATTCGGCGGTCTCAGCCGAATTGCCAGTACTGGAATGTTGTTCAACCGAATTCTGGAGTCGCGACCCGATCTCGCTGAAACTCTCACGGAAATCACCTATCGCGATCGCCGCGGAGAAATCCCCGAGGCCCGCGAACCTTGGTACCGCCTCCCCGTGTTCAACTTTCACGACGGCCGCCTGCTATCGAACTATGTTCGCAGCGTAATTCAGAAAGCGCAGCGATTTCCGGAAGTGCCGCGCCTGACCGAAAAACAGGTTGAGGCGTTCGATTTTCTCGATACGACTGTGTCCGATCCAACCCTTTATCTGGAACTGGAGTTTGAGCCCGGAGACATCCAGTTTCTCTGCAATCACTACATTATGCATTCCCGGACGGCCTACGAGGATTATCCAGACCCTGAACGACGGCGGCACCTCTTACGATTGTGGCTGGCCGCCGAGGATGGCCCACTACTTCCCACACCGTACGACGAATTCATGGGCAAGACGCGTTCGGGTCGTCCAAACGGCTATCACGTGGCGGGCGCTCAACTAACAGCACCACTGGAAGTCGAGTACGGCGGACCCGAGACCGTTCGACAGTAAATCTCTGACGCCACGGCCCAAGCCTTATCAGGCTGTCTTTTCGTCTCCGGCATACTCGGCCGTCAGGGCCTTCAAGCCGCGCTCGATTTCGGCCTGCCGCTCACCATCTTCATAGGCATCTCCGGCAAAGATCGCTTCGATCACCCGTCGTCCGAGTTCCTTCATCATCACCCTGTCGTCAACGTCCGGCCGTTCCGGAATCCGTAGAATGGTGTCGTGGGTGTATGTGTGAATCAGACCGTTGCTGCGCTTCTTGTCGGCCGGTTGCGGAACCCGCTCTTCGCAGTGCGAACCGTTTCGCAGGATACGACGCATGCGGACGACCCCCTCATCGCTGGCGCCACGATGTTCGAGACCGTGAATGGCGATTTCACGCTGGCTGATCTGAGCCTCGTAGTCGCCGGGCGTCCGTTGCTTTTCCTCGTAAGGGCGCTCACCCGTCTGTCCAAAGAAATCCACGCTGTTGTCACTGCACTCCTCCGGTTTCCCCAAGCTCTTGGGATCGATATAGCTGTTGTAATGCCGGAAACCGAATATCCAGCAGTGCGTGTCATCAATCGGGACCGTCCAGCGCGTAATGCTGGCGCGGCCGAAGTACTTTTCTTCGTCGGCGTCTTCCCACAACGCCGCGACCTGGCCGAGATTGGGCGCAAGAAGGTGGTTGCTTCGCACCCAAACCATGTCGCCGACGCGACGGCAATTGATGTAGTACATGCCGTCTTCGAGCTCGCCAAAATCCACTGTCGGCATGTTTCCCCATGCGTCCGTGAACTGAACGTTTGTCAGGTTCGTGTGGAGAAATACCGCATGGACCGGATCCATGAAGTTCTCGGCGACCTGCAGCCAGTTGCACGGATGGTGGATGGAGTACGGCACCAGCTTGTTGTCGTGGGGCTGTTCAAAAGTATCGAGGATGGGAAATTCCGGCTTTTCCTCTGGCGGCCCCATGTAAGCGAAGACCAGGCCTTTGTATTCAATTGCGGGATAGGCGCCGTGATAGAAGCTGTCCTTGAGCTTCGAGTCCGGCGGTTCGCCCGGCGTCTCCAGGATGCGTCCGTCGACATCGAACAGCCAACCGTGATAGCAGCAGCGAATACCGTGTTCCGATACGATCCCGTACTCGAGCGAGGTCCCCCGGTGGCTGCAATGCTTGTGTAGCACCCCGACGTTGCCCGATTTGTCTCGGAAAGCCACAAGGTCTTCGCCCAAGATTCGTGTCGCATGTGGCAAATCCGTGAGGTTGCTCGACAGCGCGACCGGGTGCCAGAATTTCCTGAGATATTCGCCGCAAGGCGTTCCCGGTCCGACATGGGTCAGTTCGGGGTCCTCGGCGGGCACCTCACTCATGAAATACCCTGCGAACGTCTCGTTGGAGATGGACTCGGACTTTTCCTGCGCGCTCATGGCTCCTGCTCCTCCGGGAGGGAATGGATCGTGTTCCTACGGGACACGATCAGATTGGCTTCAATAAGTCGGTGTTACACGTACTATAAACGGGAATGGGCCACGGAATTAGCCTCGATTTGACCTGGGGTCTTGCGATAGGGGCGCGGGTGCGCCAAAAAGGGCTCTGAAACCTGCCGGGGTTTGCAGCCTCTGCCCTCAGGCATGGATATTTTTCAGCAACGGTCGTTCCACGCAGGAGAGCGTATGGCCATCGAAACCCTTCAGTTGCGCGTTCGCCAGATCACCAACGAGGCGGAGGGCATCAACACCTTTGAATTCGTTGACCCTGACGGCAAGGAACTGCCGAAATTCACGGCAGGGTCCCACATCGACGTCCACATTCCCGGCGGCTTCCTACGCCAGTATTCCCTTTGCAACGACCCGCGGGAGCGTCATCGATACGTTGTCGGCGTTTTGAACGATCCGAACAGCACCGGTGGATCGCGCAGCATTCATGAGAATGTTCGTGCCGGTGATCTCATCACGGCTTCGCACCCCAGGAACAATTTTCCGGTACGGGATGAGGCCAAGCACCACTTGCTCCTGGCCGGCGGCATCGGCGTGACGCCGATGATGGCGATGATCGAGCATCTCCAGACCATGGGCGCCGATTACACCATGCATTACTGCACAAAGTCGGAGGAACAGACCGCCTTTCGAGGTCGGCTGGCCGATCTCGTGGCCGAGGGTCGGATCATCAACCATTACGACGGCGGCGATCCTTCCAAGGGCTTGGACATCCCCGGTCTATTGAAAGAGCACGCAGAAGGGACGCACCTGTATTACTGCGGCCCAACGGGATTCATGCTGGCGACAAAGGACGGATCTGCGCACTGGCCCTCGGAGACCGTTCACTTCGAGTATTTTGCTCCGGTCGTTGCGGAAAAACCGGCGGCGGCTGATGGCGTTGAACTCGGCGACGCCGAGTTCCAGGTCACAATTTCCAGCTCCGGGGCGACCTACAATATCCCGGCGGACAAATCGATCGTCGACGTCCTTCGGGAGAACGGGATCGATGTCGACACGTCATGCGAGGCTGGAACCTGCGGAACGTGCAAGATCCACTATCTGGAAGGTGAGCCCGATCACAACGATTTCGTGCTGACGGATGCCGAGCAGAAGGAATGGGTGATGATCTGTTGCGCACGCTCGAATTCGGAGAACATCGTTCTCGACTTGTAGATAGCGCCACCCTGTTGCCGGACGGACGGTCTCTTTCGCTGTTGCAGTTGACTGGTGAGTGAAGAACAATCCAGGAGCAAACGGCTTAGGGTAACCATTCGGCGACATGGATACCACCGCTTTTCAAGAGCTTACTGTCCTCGTGGTAGAGGATAGCGACTACTATCGGCGTCTGATCATTACCAATCTCGAGGCCATGGGCGTGGGTACGACCGAAGAGTCTGTGAACGGTGAAGATGCGTTCGAGGCACAGCAGGTCAGATCGATTGACTTAGCGCTGGTCGATCTGGAGATGGAGCCTGTCAATGGTCTTGAGCTGACCCGGAAGATCCGCCGGGATGAGAAAAGCGCCGATCGTGAACTGCCTATCATCATGATTACAGCTCATGCCGATGAATAACGCGATTTTGCCGCGCGTGACGCTGGTGTGACTAAATTACTCACCAAACCGATCACAGCAGAGAGCCTGTACAAGAGAATTTATTCAGCTGTGATGCACCCCAGACCATTTGTCGAGCACGAGACTTTTGTTGGACCTGACAGGCGGCGAGGCGATCGCACGGAATATGACGGGCCGGACCGCCGTCTCAACGGCTCGTCGACGGAGTAATTGGGATCATGGCCGAAACCAGCAAACTTCGTGAGAAAGTCGGCGACCTGCCGGCTCAACTAGATCCGGCAATCGTCGAACGGGTTGAGGCCGAGGTTGCGGCCTTCAATTCGGAAGTCGAAGCCGAATTCGGCGATGAGATCGCTCATCTCCAGGAACTGGCCTCAGACGGATCTGGGGTCATGTCGGATCCTGAGCGTCCGCGGGCTCTGTATCGATATGTCCACCGCGTCTGGGGAGATGCGCCATCGCGGGGTCATCCGCTGCTCGGCCGCACAGCCGAGTCCCTCTGCCTCCTGCTGGAGAACGATGAGCCATCCGACGACATGCAAATCGCGATTTTGGAGCATCACGTTGCAGCCATGGCATCGATCTAGACCAATCGGAATCAGGGCGATCAGCTTCCCGAAGCACTGGTGCAGTCGCTCGAAGAATCAACCCTCAAATACAAGCCCTGAATCGCCTCTTCCGACCGACTCAAATAATTCTGAGACAGACATGGTGACGTTCAAAGAAATTCGCAGCCAGGCCGAACGACGTCTTGGGGGCCCAGAACTCAAACAGCGCCTGCCCAAGATCAAAACACCGAAACAGCTAACCGCCGTGTCCGACGACCGCTACCTGTCATTGATGTGTCTGAGGATTTTCCGGGCCGGCCTCAAGCACAGCATGGTCGACGCCAAGTGGCCAGCGTTCGAAGACGTTTTTCACAACTTCGATCCACGACGCGTCCACATGATGAGTGATGAAGAACTCGAAGCCTGTCTCAGCAACAAGGAACTCATCCGGCACTGGGGGAAGCTCAAGTCCGTGCGCGAGAACGCCATCGCCATGGTGGAGTTGATCGATTCGGGCGCCGGCAGTTTCGGTCGATATGTGGCGGACTGGCCGGTTTCAGAGATTGTGGAGCTGTGGTTCGACATCGCCGGGCGCTTCAGTCAAATGGGCGGAAACTCCGGACCTTACTTCCTGCGCATGGCGGGCAAAGACACATTCATGCTGACACCCCACGTGATCAAGGCCTTGAATGAATGGGGCGTATTCTCGGGCACTGGCAAGGGCAAGGGCGATCAACGGAAGATACAGGCGGTCCTGAACGAGTGGGCCGAAGAGAGCGGCGCGCCTCTCGCTCACATCAGCATGATCTTGGCCCAGACCGTGGATTGATGCGGCTACTCCACTGCTTGCGAAGTGATGGTGCCGGATTCCAGCATGTCCACCACGTCATCGGTGCTGCGGACGTCGCCAATGACCTGAATGATGGCTTTCAGAGTCGCGTTATGTTCTTCGTCGGTACGTGTGGCGTTGGCATCCGAAGGAAAGACGACTTTGTAATTCATCATCATGGCGTCACGGGCCGTTGACTCACAACAGACGTTTGTCAGCGTCCCGGTGACGATAAGCGTATCGACTCCAGACCGCTTCAAATGCGCATCGAGATCACAGCCTTCTGGCAACATGGCGCTGTATCGTGTCTTGTGGAGCGCGACATCCTGGGGCTGAAGGTCCATGTCCGGGTGGATTGCATATCCGGGCGACTCGGGTGCTGACTCGGCGATCATTTTCTCTGCGAACTCTCCCGACGCGAGAGTCCCGTACCAGGCTGTCCATTCGCGGATAAAGCTGTGCTGGGTCCAATACACCTTTCCGCCACCCCGTCTCAGGGCGGCAGCAATTCGATTGATGTTTTTGACGATATTCCGTGAACAGGGCACTTCGAGCAATCCGCCCGGTTCAAGAAAATAGGTCTGCATGTCGATGACGACAAGGGCCGTACGTGCCGGCTCGAGCGTATCGAATACATTGACCCGTCCACGCCGCGCGCGGGGTTTGGCGAGAATCTCCTCGGGAATGTCGATCTGGTGCATAAAGCTCTCCGCCGCGTTGGAAGTACATCCATGGTGCGCTGAACGACACCATCTATCAAGGGGTTGGAAACAGTTCCCGACGACGTTACGTCCTCGCAAGTCTCATGCGTATAGAATGGCAGACCCGAGCGGAGGTTATGGATGAGCGACGTGCCCGACATCGAGCAGCAACGGGTAGATGCCAGAGCAGCCTATCTGACTGGCCGATTCGCTGATGCGATCGAAGCACAACGATGCGTCGTTGAATTTGCCGACCAGGACCCGCACGCAGCCCTGACAGACCACCTTCGTCTCGCGCTGTACCTTTACGGCGCGGGCGATCACGTGGGTCGCCTTACCGCGCTGGAACAGGCCGAACGGATTTTCCCTGACGAACCCAGAGTACTCGAGAACCTGGGTGTCACACTGTTGATGCTCAACCGATTGGACGAAGCGCGATCAAAGCTGAAATCCGCAGTGACGCTAGGAACCGACAGTTTCAACGTATTCGATGCTCTGGCGTTGTGCTGGGGTCGCGCCAGCGATCGTGACAAGGCACGGGAATCTGGCGAGAGATCCCTCAACCTGAAGGATGCCGCCGCCGTGGCCAGTGGGGCGCCCTTCTCTGTTCCTACAGATGCGCCGACCGCATTCAAGCCGAGCGATCCCGACAAGAACATCATCGCTTTCAGTCTTTGAGGCGCTGATCGGCGTTATCTCGATGGCGCTACAGGTAAATATTCCACTACGGGGCGGTATTACTCACAACAATGGATATGTTCGTGTGACGAATGCTCGTGTCTGTAGAGAAGATGGTACAGATTCAGATTGGTTCCTCATGGTGGACGTATGCGCATATAAAGACGCAGAGGAACGTGCGAAACCTGCTCCTGAAATTATTCCATGTCCCTCTATGCACAAACACAAGTTCGACTACGAGCTGGGTGATGAATCAGCCACTAATTTAGTCTCCCTCGCATACGCGAAACTGAAGACACTCTCAGAAATCTACGGCAGCGCGACTGATGTCTGAGGCTGCGATAAACGGTGTAATTGGTGAATTGCGCCAGCATATCCAAACTCTGAGCGACCGAGCGGCATCGCTTGCCGGTGAGCTTGCAACGGCCCACGCCAGAATTGCGGCGTTGGAAAACCCAGACCCACCACCCGACGAATGAAACGCGCCCTCGCCGCCGCCGCCCTCGTGGCGGCGTTTTTGATTCCGGCACCGGCGGCAAGCGAGGGGATTGTTTGCGCGAACACTGAATTTGCGCGAGCGGATTTGGCGGAACGCCACGACGGCGTCGTGTTCACGGGGCTGACCAAGGGGGCGGTTCCAACCATTGCCGAAATTTGGGTTGCGCTCGAAACCGGAGATTGGACGTTGTCTCTGACCTCCCCGCAGAATCAGACGTGCATTTTCATTGTCGGCGAGTTTGCGCAAATCCAACGCGTCGAGAAAAAGTTAGAGGGGGCGGCATGGACACCCACGAATCAGAATCGCTGACCACCCACGTCGCGCTTTGCGGTGAAAGATACCGCACGCTCGAAATGCGTATCGCTCGTCTTGAGCGGATCACTCTATGGGCGACAGCGGCATCGCTGACTGGAATGGGTGGCGTCATCATCACACTGGTGATGCGGCTCTCTTGACGATCTACCAAGCGCACGCACGTGGTGCAGCAAGTGAGTACTACGCGGCGGCGGCACTGGCCGAGGCAGGG
>CEUN01157558.1_pt1 | contig 10271 bp, 9 predicted proteins | sample 361501 | NCBI WGS metagenome assembly CEUN01 (sample SAMEA2622801, study PRJEB7988) | marine metagenome | biome: marine biome (ENVO:00000447); feature: marine epipelagic mixed layer (ENVO:xxxxxxxxx); material: "saline water (ENVO:00002010), including plankton (ENVO:xxxxxxxx)" | depth 120 m | reverse complement strand
ACTCTTTTCGTTGGATTATTAGTGAGCAACTTCATCTTTTTTACGCCGATATCTTCCAATATTTGTGCACCCACACCGTATTGCCTTGGATCAGGTGAAAACCCTAGCATCACATTTGCGTCCACGGTGTCATAGCCTTGATCTTGTAAAGCATAAGCCTTTAGCTTGTTATGTATTCCTATCCCACGACCCTCCTGCCTCATATACAACAATACTCCTTTCCCTTCGTCCTCAATTGCCGAGAGGGCCAGAGAAACCTGATCTCCGCAATCACACCTTGTACTTCCAAAAACATCACCCGTAAGACATTCACTGTGTACCCTGACTAAAACAGGATCGTCTGGGGTTATATCACCCTTTACAAAAGCAACATGTTCATAGACATCAACCAAACTTGCATAAGATATCGCTGTAAATTCCCCATATTGAGTGGGAACTCTTGCCTCTGCAACTCGTTCTATCAATCTTTCATGACGCCGTCTATACGCAATTAAATCAGCAACGGAAACTATTTTTATGTCATGTTTCTCAGAAAACTCATTGAGAGCTGTCATTCTAGCCATGGTCCCATCATCCGCCATAATCTCACAAATCACTGCCGCTTCTTTTAACCCCGCCAACCTACATAAATCTACCGAGGCTTCTGTCTGGCCTGTTCGTTTTAAGACCCCACCTTCCACATAGCGCAAAGGAAATATATGGCCAGGTCTTCCAAGATCATCTGGTTGTGTATTTTCATCAACAAGCGCTTGAATGGTGGTTGCTCTATCTTGGGCTGAAATCCCCGTGGTCGCTCCAGTCAATACGTCGACAGAAACCGTGAAAGCTGTTGTCATAGGTGCTGTGTTTTGTTGAACCATGAGGGGTAAATTAAGCCGATCGAGAGCTTCACCTAACATGGGAACACAAATCAATCCTCGACCGTAGGTAGCCATAAAATTTATGTCATCGGCATCGACCATTTCAGCTGCCATAGTCAGATCCCCTTCATTTTCCCTATCTTCATCATCGACCACAATGACCATACGCCCAGTTTTTATATCTTCTATGGCATCTTCAATACTGGATAAAGGCATAAATACCCCGCTGATCTATTTTTTCGACTTATTATCATAAAAATATGTTAACTTTTCCACATATTTCGCAATTATGTCCGTCTCTATATTTACAATATCCCCAGCTTTCTTAGATCCTAAAACAGTATTAGCGCGTGTATACGGAATTAGTGTTATACAAAACGAATTTTCCTCACAGTTTACAACCGTTAAGCTTGTTCCGTCCACGCATACAAAGCCTTTCTCAACGATATACTTTGACAAGCTTTCATCCACCTGAAAATACATCAATATAGCTCCGTCATCATCATCCACTCTAGTTATGTTAGCCATCCCATCTACATGCCCCTGAACAATATGACCGCCCATTCTAGAATTCAATTTAGTAGCTCTTTCAAGATTCACGTGCTCGCCAACAGTTAAAGTACCTAGATTAGTCCTCCTGAACGTTTCCGGTACTATGTCTACCTGTATTTGCCCACCAGTTAAATTTGTGACTGTTAAGCAAGCTCCGTTGACACAAATACTATCCTTCACGTCAAGATCTTCTAGAACCAAGTCAGCCTGCAGCTTAATACCGTCTCGCCCAACCTCAGTAACGGTTCCTAATTCTTCAACTAATCCAGTAAACATAATAACCTCATTCACAATATCCACTTACCATCATATCTGTGCCGAGTGATTCAGTTTTAACATCGCAAAGCCTGTAAATGGCAGACATGTCTAAGGCTCCCTGTCCTTTTACTGCATTTGGTGAATCCTCACCACCAATAACTACGGGAGCTATAAAAGCCACCACTTTATCGACTAATCCAAGATCAAATAGACTACCAATTAATTCTCCTCCACCCTCCACTAATATAGATGAAATCGGCTCTTTACCAATTTCTTTCAACATAGATTTAAGGTCCACTCTACCGCCACTGTCAGAACAGAAATAGGTTTTCACGCCAGTAGGATAGACCAACGGTTCATTCTCAAAAACACCTGTAATTATCGTTTGGCCCCGCTCTTTGAACATAGAACTATTGACAGGTGTTCTGAAATTGGAATCCACAATTATTCTGGTAGGTTGTCTAGCGGACTCAGAATAAGCCTTTCCACGCGCAGTCAATTTTGGATCGTCCATCAAAACTGTATTAATTCCCACCATAACAGCGTCATTTTCCATTCGCATCACATGAGATTTTTGTCTTGACAACGTGTTTGTTATCCACTGTGAATCACCAGATCTTGTAGCAATTTTTCCATCTAAACTTACCGCGAACTTTACAGTTATAAAAGGAAGATCGGTAGTCGATAATTTTATATGGGCTTCCAAATCCAATTCGGCTTGTTTCTCATGTTCGCCTACCACAACCTTAATACCACGTTCGCGTAATATAGATATACCTTTGCCACCAACTCTGACATCAGGATCTACGACAGCCACATGTACCTCTGAAATTCCGGAATTTATTATCGCGTCTGTACAAGGACCTGTTCTTCCAATGTGACAACAAGGTTCTAAAGTCACATAAATAGAAGCCCCATATGCCATCGACCCAGAATCCCTCAAAGCTTTAATCTCAGCATGGGGACCTCCAGCAGGGCCAGTACAACCTTCACCCACTATAACTCCATCAGCTACAACAACAGCTCCAACTGGGGGATTAGGATTTGAAATCCCTCGTGCCTTCTTACCAACAGCGAGAGCATGCTGCATGAAATCCATACAATACTTAACTCTCGTAATCTTGATGTATTTTGCTGGCTGTAGGCACCGACTGTCCTTGGTATTTACTTCCCAACTGGGGAGAACCATAAGGAATGTCTGCAGGTGTAGACAAACGGACGTACGATAACTGTCCAATCTTCATTCCGTAGTAAAGAGTAATAGGCAAATTAGACACATTACTCAACTCTAATGTCAAATGTCCCTTGAACCCAGGGTCCACATACCCAGCCGTTGAATGAATTAACAGACCCAACCTGCCTAGAGAACTTTTACCTTCAACCCGAGCAACCAAATCGATCGGCAATTCTATGTGTTCTAGGGTGCTACCCAAAACAAATTCGCCGGGATGTAACATGAACGGCACATTTTCAGATACTTCTACTTTCTCTGTTAAATCCTCTAAGTCTTTTCTAATGTCGATATATGGTAGTCTGGAATTCCTGAACACCAGAAAACTTTTATCTAGATGAACATCCACACTAGCAGGCTGAATCGCATTTTTCCCCAAAGGGTCCACAACAATTCTGCCTGCTTTAATTTCTTCTTTAATTGTATGATCACTCAAAACCATCAACATTCTCCCCACATATTTGAATGAAATGAACCGTAAAACAGATAAGTGGCACTCAAAAGAATTCTATCAACCTAGCATTGGGATTTAAATACAGAACAAAATTTCCCCCTTCAACTATTCAATTGAAAATTTGGCCACTACTGTTAGTTCCAATATGTTCTCTCCTGGTGATATTTGTGAGCCCACGCTCGAAGACATCGCTCTCATTCCATATGCCCCTTCTGCCTGTGCCATCGGCTGAGGTGAAGACACTTCATTTAGAGATATCAATTCCCCAAGAGAAACTCCTGTCAAAACAGCGTATTGGGCAGCTTTTTCAACAGCATTTTCAACAGCATTTTGTCGTAACCCTTTCATCAACGGACTCGGATCATTAACAATGAAGTCAATCCCATTTATACGTGAATAATTCCCACCGGATTCAGAAGCTTCATCAATTATCGTGCCAACCTTTTCAATGTTCATTATTTTTATTTGGGCTACATTACTAACAGCATATCCTGTGAGCACCTGCTGGCCAATCCTCCTACCATCCACCTCAATTTCTTCATAGTTATATCTTGGATAAATACTAAACTTAGTTGTCTCTATATCTTTAGATAAAACTCCTTCTCCCTTCACAGCCTCAATTACATCATCCATAGCTTCCGCGGCGACCCCCCGGGCCTCTTTAACAGTAGACGAAAACACTTCAACCCCTATAGACAGTATGGCAACATCAGGGACTACAGTGATCAAACCTGTTCCATTTACAATTATCCCGCGGCTATTATTATCCCCATTGAAAACACCTCGATCCACTGAATTATTCATAGTCTGAGGAGTGATATTGGAATTGCTGGGGGCAGGAGTGTATACAGGTTCCAAAACTTTCTGGTCTGTAGCAGTTTCTTGGGTGTTTTCTTCGCCAGAAAACGGCAATTTATCGCAAGAAACTAATACTGCGGTAAAAAAAACAAACCCCAAAAAATATGTCCAATTAATTTTTTGAACCAATTAGTAATTCCTAATAAAATTTTAAGTATGTGATCAAAGTTCTATAATAGTAACTTGTTTTAATAAATATATCCTCAAGTATTCAATACAGTTAAAAAAGTTTATAGCACTCACCAGTCATTCTTACGGCGTTTTATAATGCATTTATTCCCACGGAAAAGAAATTTATACCGAGAATTCATCGAAACTATAATTCTAGCGGCCTTCATATTTATATGTTTGCATGTATCAATCCAAAATTACCAAGTGGAGGGTTCTAGTATGAACCCAACATTAAGCGAAGGCGAATGTGTCTTATCAAATAAACTAGTTTACAGTCGATTTGATACAACAAAGATCTCTAAGTACTTCACTAGTCTTGACAAGCACCAGGGAAATATTTTGTTCTTATTTCACCCTCCAAAAAAAGGTGAAATAGTTGTCTTTAGATATCCAAAAGACCCAAAGCGACATTTCGTGAAACGGATTATTGGTATCCCCGGAGATCAAATAGAAATAAAAAACGGGATAGTATTTGTAAATGGTAAAGAAATTAACGAACCTTACCTAAATCCTCTAAAATCATCCTCCAATTGGGGTCCAAGTATTATTCAGGCAGAAAACTATTTCGTTCTGGGTGATAATAGGGCCGCCAGCAATGATTCACGTTCTTGGGGATCAATATCAAATGAGCATTTAGTCGGAAGATATTGGTTCAAATATTGGTCATCTTTGTGTGCGGTTGCTCCTTTGAAACAGGGCGATTTAAAGTGATGTTCGTATTTACCGTATTGAAAGGTTCCCTTTCCGGCAATACAATTGTACTTTGTGATTAATCATGGGCCGGTAGCTCAGTCTGGCAGAGCATCGGACTTTTAATCCGAGTGTCCTGGGTTCGAATCCCAGCCGGCTCACCATGATTTCGTGACTCGAGCAGAATTTACTTTCATGAATAATTGTTATCATGTACTAACAAATCATGTAATTCGACCCAAAATACTCTTCAATCGTAGATCTCAGATTTCGTCATTTTATTATAATGTACACAAATAACAATAAACGTAATTTTAATTTTAATTATTCGACATGACCTTGTACCGTTGACTTTTCAAAGTTACCATGATGAAAATCACTCGTTACATAGTTTTAATGTTGATATAGGAGTTGAACATGACTAAAGAAAATACTCTAAGGCAACGCATACGTTCAGGAGAAGTATTGGTCGCCTTGCGAGGGTCACTGAATACTACAAAAAGTGAGTTAGCTGAAATTTGGGAAACAGGTCGCTATGACTATATATGGATTGACGGACAACACACAGCTTTTAGTGAAGAATCTTTAGTATCCTACTGTACCATTGCTGAAGAATTAGGCATCGACGTTCAACTTCGCATACCACACACACAGCATGCATATTTGGTAGGCAGATACATGGACTTAGGCTGCAGTGCTGTCTTAGTTCCTGAAGTCATGGAAGAAAAAACAGTCGAAGATGCTGTTGCTTACTCCTATTATCCCCAAGCCGGACGTCGAAGCTGGGGAGGAGAAGCACGAAGGGGTCTACGCGGAGCGGCAAAAGGCATGAACCGTCTTGAATATGCGAAATGGTGGAACGAATATGTAATTCTTGGAATTCAAGTTGAATCAGTTGAAGCTGTAACCAACGTTAGGAAATTAGTGAAACCTGGAGTGAGTGTGGTTACCTTTGGTCCTAATGACCTCTCCTTCAACATGGAAGGACACGAAGGATATCCTTTAGCAAGCGTTGACGACTGTATGCGTAATGTGGCAGCACAACTAGATGGCACAGGCATCGGTCTCGCGATGGGTACGGGAACCAAGCCAGAGGAACGAGGCAAATATTTAGATATGGGTGTTACTTTATTTCAAGAAGATCCGCCTGCATAGTATAGAGCTATTCTATAGAAGGATAGCTAGCTGCCTTATCAAACGGATACAAGTTTGAGCGCCTTCTTTTATATTCAAAAAAAGATAAATCTGAAGTGGTGACCCCTGGAGTGTTTACCAGAATGATTTCCTTCGCGATCGGCTGATATGCGGGACGGGGGGACACTACACCTTTCGCGACAACGATACGGTATTTCTCTGGGTCAACACCTACTGAATACATCTGTTCCCTGCTGGTGTTTCCACATCTTATACTAGTCAACACGAGAGTGTGTTGATCTTCAGTATCAACAACTGCAGTTAATCCACCGTCATAATGCTTAAACCCTCCATGAGTGGGGCGTACATCTTCAAATTTACCATGAAACAAAATTCTGACTATACCACTTACCGCAACTGGACTTCCGTGCATTTCATCCGTTTTGCCTCCAACAAACAATGAAACTTGGCTGCCCACTCCCTTTGAAGCGCAATCTTTAACCGCTTCAGGATCATATAACGTCTGTAAAAATCCTTTAATCCCCAATTCCTGAGCGGCTGACAGTAAATAAGTAGAATCAGCGCTACTACCTGCCCCTATATTATCCCCAACATCCATCAATACATAAGGGCGACCATCAATATCAGAATAATTCCTATCCGCATAAGATAGTGCCTCTAATACAGAAGGAGTTGAACCAATAAATTCCTCTTTAATCTCCCAAGCTTGTTCCGCCATCCACCTCGATGCAGATTGAGCTGATTTAATATCATTGTCAGCAATTGATAGAAAACTCATTCCCATTTCTTCAACATCGGCATATGGGTATCCTTCCGCAACACTTCCGTGGATGATATTGGGACAAGAAAGTGTCTCATCCAGTTTTTCCATTAAGGACTTCATTGGCTCTTCATCAGTGAATTGCTTCACAATATTTATGACTACTGGTGGTGTTTCTAACCACATAATAGGATTTATATTACCTTTTATAGCTTCAATAATCATTTTCCCACATTCAAATGCCCTTGCCTTAGCATCAAGATGAGGATTGGTTCTATACACGGTGATAATGTCTACGTTGTCGACCATTTTTTGTGACATATTGGCATGCATGTCTAGGCTCATGCCAATTTTCACATCGGGACCTAACAATGTTCGAACCCTATATGACGTTTCACCGTCCGCATCAGGGTAGTCTTCTGAAACAGCTGCCCCATGAAGGGACAGTAAAACTCCATCCCATGGGCCTAATGAAGTAAGTTTGGATAACATCTCCTCATTAATAGATTCATACGCTTCTCTAGTAATAGTTCCTATTGGCCCGGTTATAGCAAAAACCAATGGAACTACCTGTACCTCAGGATATTCTTCAAGCTGTAGGAATCCTGCATTAGTGGAATGAGAATCTATATATTGGTCAATAATTTCGTGACCTCTATAAATCTCAAAAGCATCATAATCAGCTCTTACTTTTGAAAAAGTGTTAGTCTCGTGATAAAGGCCTAAAATGGCGATTTTCATTTTATGCTACCCTCAGTTTAGCTTTAAGAATTTTAAGATCCAACAGGTGTCTATATGCAATATAAGAAAAATAATAGCGCAAAAACCGCATCATTGAGTAAAAGTGGAGAACTGTACGAAAGAGCACTGAAATCTCTAGCAGGGGGAGTAAACTCTAACGTACGCCTTTCGGAAACTCCACACCCTTTGTTTTACAAAGAAGGCCATGGTAGCAAAATCATAGACGTTGATGGAAACGAATATATTGATTATATGCTCGGAGGGGGCCCCACTATATTTGGACATTCTCCTAAATTTATTCTTGATGCTGTTACACAGGCATCCATGTATGGCCAAATATTTCAAGGGCAACACGAAATAGAAATTGAAGCCGCTGAAGCTGTGCAAAAAATGATTCCTAACGCAGAACTGGTCCGATTTGCTAGCTCAGGAACCGAAGCTGTAGAAGCAGCACTTCGCCTAACTAGGGCATACACAAAAAGAAATAAAATCATTAAATTTGAAGGCCACTATCACGGATGGTCAGATAGTGCTTTCTTCAACACAGCGGCCCCTCCTGCAACTAAAAATAGAGAGGGGGGGGTCAAAATTGAACCAATGAGTGATGGCATCGCTGAAAATTCAGGCTCTGGGTTAATCATCCTTCCATGGAATAATTTTAAGGTGGTTGACAAGGCTTTCGCAGATTACGGTGACCAAATAGCTGGGATTATTACCGAGCCCATTATGTGCAACACAAACTGCATAATGCCAAAACCTGGATATTTAAATCATCTTAGGAACTCTTGTGATAAAAACGGGTCATTATTGATTTTCGATGAAGTAATTACTGGATTTAGAGTGAATGCCGGAGGTGCTCAAGCATTCTTCGATTTAAAGGCTGATTTAGCAACATATGCAAAAGCTGTAGGGGGAGGATTTCCAGTATCGATGATAAGCGGAAAAAAAGAAATCATGTCACTCATAGGAAATGGAACAGTAACTCATTCTGGAACATTAAATGCCAACATCATGTCGATGGCTGCTACAAAAGCGGCTATGAATCGTCTTTCTGATCCATCAATAAGGGTCAATGACAAAATAAATGCCATAGGAACCATGCTGATGGAAGGTATTAGGAAGATAAATTCAGAACTAGAAGCAGGCATGTTAATCCAAGGACTGGGCTCAGTTTTCGCAGTAAGCTTCACAGACGGAAAAGAGGTGCATGATTACCGATCACATGTTGAAAATACCAATCAGGAACGTTATGCCAAATTTGTATCATTAATGAGAATGAAAGGAATCAGAATAAATGGCAGAGGAATATGGTTTATATCAGAGTCTCATTCCAAAGAAGACGTGTTAACAACCCTAGAAACCATATCAGATGTTATTAAAACCATGCAGAAATAAACGATAAACTAATATTAATTATAAAGGAACCATAAATGAAAGCCGCAGTTTACAAAGGGAACAAAATTTTCTCCATTGAAGATATCCCGGTACCTGAAATAAGTCCTAATCAAGTGCTCGTTAAGGTCAAGTATTGCGCAATTTGCGGTACGGACGTTCATACTGTGATGTACGATGTGCTATTACCAAACTCAATTATTGGACATGAATATTGCGGAATTGTTGTTGAGGTAGGAAAAGACGTTGACCAGTGGAAGGTTGGAGACAGAGTTATAGGTGGAGGTGGAGATTCCCCCATAGGAGTTCCCTATGGGATTACCGGTGACCCAAGGTATAGTTATCGTGATAGCCTCCCAAGAATGGGAACGAATGGGGCCTATGCAGAATTTGTAAGGCTGGAGGCATGGGAGCCAATGCTTATACCAGAAAATGTCTCCGATGAGGAAGCGGCTATGTGTGAGCCTGTTGCTATAGCTGTGAGGGCAATAAGGAATTCTCAAATGCGGTTGGGAGATTCAGTCGCAATAATAGGAGCTGGACCAATTGGCCTATTATGCATGCAAGTGGCGAAAGCCGCTGGTGCTGGTTCCATTTTAGTATCTGAACCATCCCCAGCAAGAAGGGAAGTCGCGATTCAACTGGGAGCTGATTTAGTTATAGATCCCATAAAAGTAAACCCTGTTGACAGACTCGTTTCTGAAACTAAAGGCATAGGACCTGATATTGTGTTTGAATGTGCAGCGGCAAAGGGCACCCTCGATCAGGCTTTAACGATGACAAAAAGACATGGCCAAGTAGTCTTGGTAGCGATACCTTGGGAGCCAGTTGAAGTAACTCCGGTTGAATGGATCGGAAGAGAAGTGAACTTACAAACATCGGCCAGCAAAAGTCCTTCAGATTGGTTAGAAGCGTTAGAATTAATTAGAAAAAAAGAAATATCCCTTTATCCTCTATTATCAGATGCTAGCTTCGTGGCACTTGATAATATACAGGGAGCATTTGAAAGTTTGTATGAGCCGCGGGAGCAAGTCAAAATTATCATAGAACCTTAACGGCGCAATGCAATGAAAAACACCGGTTCAATTAAACTCAGGGAACCTAACAAAAGCTTAATAGTTTAGAGAAAATCCGCATCTAAAAATACTA
>CEUN01143432.1_pt1 | contig 10273 bp, 7 predicted proteins | sample 361501 | NCBI WGS metagenome assembly CEUN01 (sample SAMEA2622801, study PRJEB7988) | marine metagenome | biome: marine biome (ENVO:00000447); feature: marine epipelagic mixed layer (ENVO:xxxxxxxxx); material: "saline water (ENVO:00002010), including plankton (ENVO:xxxxxxxx)" | depth 120 m | reverse complement strand
TTCAGCCATTATTTGGATGCGATGAATGTCGATTCAGCCTAGTTTCGTGGATCCCAGAGAGCCAACTCACGTTGGCTTTTGCAAGCGCGCGGATTTACTGCTTTGGAACACATTAAAAGACTGAGCGGCTCTGCAGCGGCTTGCCTCACCAGATCATCGATTCGCCAACGAGAATCAGTGCCCTTTCAACAACGCTTTCACCCTCTCCGCGTCGTCCGGCGTATCCACGCCAATTGACTGATACTCCACCTCGACCACGGCGATGGAAATTCCGTGATCCAAAGCGCGAAGCTGCTCCAACTTCTCAGCCATCTCCAAGGGCGAAGGTGGATGCTTTACGAGTTCCAGCAAAGTCCCGCGTCGGTAGCCGTAGATGCCCAGGTGCTTCAGGAACGGAAAACGGCTTAGCTGCTCTGCCGAAGGTTCATCTGCATGATCGCGGAGAAACGGAATTGTCCTGCGTGAGAAGTATAGCGCGCGCCCGAGTGAATCCTTGATGACCTTGACGACGTTGGGGTTGTCGTAGTCCTCGACATCGGTGATCGGGGTACCGGCGGTGGACATGGCTGCTCCAACCAGTCCCTCCGCGACGGAGTCGATGACACGCGGATCGATCATCGGTTCGTCGCCCTGGACATTCACGACTGCATCGCACTCGTTCCGTTCGGCCACCTCAGCGATGCGATCGGATCCACTCGGGTGATCCGACCGGGTCATCTCCACCCGACAATGTGGCGACATGGCTTCGGCGATTCGCTCGTCATCCGTGGCAACGATCACATCAGCCAGTGACTTCGCCTCCCGGCATCGTTCGACGACATGTTGCACGAGCGGTTTGCCCGCGATGAGATGAAGGGGCTTGCCCGGAAAACGCGTGGAGGCGTGCCGGGCAGGGATAACGCCGAGGATGCGCACGTTTACTTGTCGAAGAAGGGGAAGAGTTTCTTGAGCTCGGCCTTGGAAGGTTGCTTGCCGTACTCACAAAGTTCGAAAGCTTCGGCATGCTTGACCGCCTTGCCTTTCTCTTCGCCGTACCACTCGATCAACTCATTGCGAAAACGTTTGGCAATGCTGCCCTGTCGCCGTGACCACGAGAGTTTGAGGATCTCCTTGCGGGCTTTCGGATCGGCGGCCTTGCGCTGGATGAGGACTGCGGGATTCGCCAGCGCGCCTCCTTCATAGACCTGCGATTCAAGCGCATCGATGGCGTTGACCTTCTCGTCGAAGACGTCATCAATGGAAATCGCGATATCGGGTTCGAACGGGTAGGGCTTGGTGAAGCGATCGGGGAAATAAAAGAAGACCGGATTGCGGGTCACGGGCGTGGTATCGGGCGTGATGAACGGAACGGCGACCATGAAAGCTGCGTCTTGAACCAGCACGCCGGTATAACGGTGGTCGGGATGGTAGTCCCAGGGGCGATGCGCGAACACCATGTCGGCGTTCCATTCGCGAATCAGCCGGGTGATCTTCTTGCGGTTCTCCAGGCTGGGCGTGAGTTCGCCGTCGTGAATGTCCAGCACTTCGACCTCGATGCCCATGCGCTTGGCGGCCTCCTTGACTTCTTTCGTGCGGCGAATCGCCAGTGGGCCTCCGGCCATCTTCCAATGACCCAGATCGCCGTTGGTGACGGAAACCAGCTTCACCTTGTGGCCGGCCTTGGCAAACTTGATCGCCGTGCCACCCATCTGGAATTCGGCGTCATCCGGATGTGCACCGAAGGCAATGATGCGCAGTTGGCGTTCCGCTGCAAATGTCGTGGCGGCAAGGAACAGAGTGAGGGCGAATGTGAGTAGATGGATACGTGCTTTCATTTGTGGAATCTGAATGGCGCGAGAATAGATGAGAGCGGACCCGCGTAAATCTTCTTTTGCAACAGAGCTCGGCATCTACGCAATCCACATTCAAAAGATTGAATCAAGACCGGCACCCCTCCATAACACCGCGATGCGTTCGATTCATCCCCTGAAGCTTCTCCTGCTCATCGCCTTTGTCTGCTCAGCCATGTTCGGCCGAGCCGAAAAACGCCCGCCAAACATCGTCTACATCATGTCCGATGAGCTTGCCTATTACGAGCTGTCGCACATGGGCAATCCTTATATCAAGACGCCCGCCATCGATCGCTTTACCGCGGAGGGGCTGCGTTTCACGCACGCGCTTGCGGGATCTCCCGTCTGCGCGCCATTGCGCTGTAATCTCATGACCGGCAAACATGCGGGACACGCTTCTGTTCGTGCCAATGACGGTGGGACGCCTCTCCGCGCGGGTGAACCTACAATTGCCAGCATCCTGAAGAACAAGGGCTATGCGACCGGAGGCTTTGGCAAGTGGGGATGTGGTGGACGCGATTCCACCGGTGTGCCCGAAAAGCACGGGTTCGATGTCTTCTACGGCTACTACGATCAGGTTCATGCGCATTCCTTCTATCCGCCATACTTGATTCGCAATAGCGAGGAGGTCCCCCTCCCTGGCAATGTCGGCGGCCGCTCGGGCAAGACCTATTCGCACTACACGATCATGGACGAGGCCGTGAAGTTCATTCGCGCGAACAAGGACCGCCCGTTTTTCTGCTATCTGCCCATCACCCCGCCTCACGGCATGTATGACATCCCCGCAGATGATCCCGCATGGAAGCTCTACGAAAATGAAAAGTGGATGAAGGACCCGCACGTCAATCAGGAAGCCAAGAACTACGCGGCCATGGTCTCCATGATCGATCGCGATTTGAAAACCGTCCTGGATCTATTGCGTGAACTCAAACTGGAAGACAATACGATCGTCTTCTTCACCGGCGACAACGGCGGCCAGGATCGTTTTCGCAGCAAGGAACATCCCCGCGGCTTCTTTGGTCCCAACGTAAATCCCAAGACCGGCGTGGGATTTCGCGGAGGCAAGGGCAACCTCTATGAGGGCGGCCTGCGGATTCCCTTCCTCGTCCGTTGGCCCGGTCGCATCCAACCGGGACGCGTGAGCGATCACATCTTCTTTCAACCTGATGTGCTTCCCACCCTCGCGGAACTCACCAAAGCGAAGGCCCCGGCGGATATCGACGGTCTGTCAATTCTCCCTGAAATCCTCGGCGCCAAGGTCGTCGGGAGAAAGCAGGAGACACACGAAATGCTCTATTGGGAATACGCCAACCAAATCGCCGTGCGTTGGAATAACTGGAAAGCCATCCAGCCTGGGAAGAACAAAGATTGGGAACTCTACAATCTTTCCAAAGACATCAGTGAAACCATCAGCATCGCCGACGCCCACCCGGACATTCTCAAGCGCATGCAGGCCTTTGCCGTTGCCTCACACGAACCCGCCCGTCCCGGTACCTTTTCCGACACCCTGCGCGAGCGACACCAGCGAGATCGATGGGCCAAATTTGGTAACACACGATCTCAGAATCAGTTTCCGAAGGGCAAATTCCATCGGATCAAACACCGAGATCTCATCCCCTTCGGAGAAATCACCGTCCTGTCCTTCTCAAGCCAGAACATCTCCAATGACCGGCGTGCAGTTTACGCGTTCGACGGCAAGCCCGGCACAGTCTGGCATTCACGCTTCAGTGACGGATTGAAGAAACACCCGCACGAACTGGTGATTGATCTGGGTTCCGAAAGATCGATCCGCGGGTTTCGTTACCTTTCACGCCAAGACAACGGTTGGAACGGCAGTTTCGCCAACACGGAATTCTACATCAGCAACTCGCCCGATGCGTTTAAGAACAAACCCGACCTGACGACCGAATTCAAAAAAACGAAGTCCGCCCAGTCAGCTGATCTTGAGAAGCCCGTTCAAGGACGCTACGTCCGAATCAAAAACCTCACCGAAGTTAACGGCAATGCGTGGGGTTCGGCCGCTGACATCGGCGTCGTCGGCAGATGATAAGAACAGTCGACAAGTCTCGCGTGATCATCGTCAATCAACGCCAATACTTTATCGAGAGATTCCTCGCTCACTCGCTCAGTCAACCCTCACGCCAACGAATCGTTCATTCATGATATTCCGAATCGCCCTCGTTCTCCTGCTCGTCAAGGCATCGACGCCAGCAGCATCTGATCCGCCCGTCCGAAAACGCTCCACTGCCCCGGTTATCAAATCTTCCTGGGACGACCTGTTGGACGAGGTGAACAACGCGGAGGAATGGAAAGCTCACAAAGAAGTCTTGCGAAAGCGCTATCTCGACTTGATCCGCGATCAGTACAAACCGAAGAAACCAGCACCCAATCTGAAATTCCACGGAGAAATCGTGGTGGATGGCCAATACACCCGCAAGCTCATCAGCTACAATGTGGAGGCAGACGAACGTGCCCACGCCTATCTCGGGATTCCGCTCAAGCGTGAAGGAAAACTCCCCGCCATCGTCGCGCTCCATGGCACCTACAAGCAGGGCAAGTCACGCGTTGCTGGTCTGGTCGACAATCCCGACAAGGCCTACCTCGATCATCTCTGCCGGCGCGGTTACATCGTCATCGCACCCGAACACTTCGTTTCTGGTCATCGCATTCCACCGGAAGGTCCGTACGAGACCGGCCGCTTCTACGAAAAACATCCCAACTGGACAGCCGTTGGAAAATTCACCTACGAACACTCGATCGCGGTGGACATTCTCCAGAGCCTTCCGGAGGTGGACGTCGACAAGATCGGTGCTCTGGGTCATTCGCTCGGCGGACACGGCACCTTCTTCCTGGCAGCCTACGATCAGCGCATTAAGGCATCCGCCTGCAACTGTGGCGCCTCGTTTCTGCGCCACAACCCGCGCGTGGAGAACTGGAGCCGCAACCACTGGTACGTCTACATCAAGCACATCCGCCCCACCCTCCTTCGAGGTAAACTGCCCCCCATCGATTACCACGAAATCATGGCCCTCATCGCGCCCCGCGCTTACCTCGATGTATCCGGATTAAACGACGGACTCAAACTCACCCAGCGTCAGCGCATCGTGATGAACATGAAGCTCATGGAAGTCTGGGAGCTGGAAAAAGCGCCGGAGAACTTTGCGTTCTACGCCCACGGCCGCGGGCATTCAGTGAAGCACGAATCACGCGAGTTGATCTATGGCTGGATGGATACACACCTGAAACCGGCCGAGTTCACCGCAACCAAATTGGTTTCGGAGTAGACAAACGCCTCAAAGTTCATCCTCCGAATCCCCATAGAACAGCTCATACGCCCGATCGTATTCGTCCACCGGCACATACACCCGTGCCTCCTGGTCCAGATCATCATCCGGCAAATCCGGGTGTACCGATTCACGCCGCGAATCGATCCCGTGATTCTCCAGCATCACGCACATCAACTCCGCGCTGTCAGCCATGGCGGTGTGGAAGAGTTTCCAATCGGAATCAGATTCACTCATTTGAAAAGCCGAACGGAGATATTGCCCAAACGCCACCGACCCGCTGGTTCAACTCCGTGATGAGGGCTGCTGTCAAAGCGAAGTGTTTTGCCGGCTTTGAGAACTCCAACGTCGCTGATGATGCCTTGCTGTTCCTTCGCATCATTGTCTGCGTCGATGCAATAGATGGCGCGAGGAGCGGAATTCCCCACCTGGAAGAACCCTCCACAAACACCATTGCCGGCGACGATTGCTGCAGATTCGACAATCAGGTCCTGATCGAATGAGACGAGGATCGCCTCTCCGTCGTCAACCTGTTGGAACGTCCCGCCATTCAGCCCCAGCCCGCGGAAGTTGGAGGCAAAAGTGGCCGACTCATTCGAAGATACAACCGTCATGCTCAATCCCGTTTCGCGATCCTTCACCGTCAGCTTCGATTCACCGGCGAATTCTTCGGCGAAGGAGTTCTTGCCGTCTTGATACGATTGCCAATCGAAAACGGCGCGTTTCCTGGAAGCCTGCTCGATCAGTCGCTGCGCCGCTATACGACGATGGAAGCGGGCTGTGCTCTTGAGGTGGTCGATGAGCGGCTCTAATCCCGCGTCCTGCATGCGGTTGTGCTTTTCCCACTGATCGCCAGCCAGGTCGTACAGTTCGTAGGCAGGTGCAGTTCCCTCGCGCAGCATCGACGCGGTGAAAAACATCTTCCACTTGCCTTCGTAAACTCGATCACCAATGCGTGGCGAATCCAGGCGCATCGCAACCGCAGCCGGATCTTCCTTCGCTTCCTTGTGATCGTTGAAGAAGAGAGGTGGACGTGACGTGATCGTCTCGCCGCGAAACGCCTTCATAACACTGAAGCTGTCTTCCGCGCCGGTCTCGCCCGCGCGAAGATTCGGCAGTGGAGATCCGACGATCTCCGCGAACGTGGCGTAGAGATCCTGCAACCCGATCGGTGTTTCGTTGGATTTTCCGGGATCGGAGGCGGTGCCATCACCAACACCACCCTTTGGCCAACTGACAAGGAATGGAACACGATGTCCGCCCTCATAAACACTTCCCTTGTTACTGCGGAATGGGCCACTCGCAATGTTGCTGTTCTTCTCCGCACCGTTGTCGCTGGTAAAGATTACGATCGTGTTCTCGAAGAGTCTTGAGCCGGGATTGCGCGGATCTTCGGTCGCCTTTAACCAGTCTATCATCCGCCCAAGCGCCACATCATTCTCGTAGATGTAGTCATGACGCTTGTCCATCGGCTCACCCGCCTTGGTCCGCGCAGCTCCGGCAACCGGCTTCCCGCCAATTTCCTCGTCAGGAGTGTAGGGACCGTGATTTGAGTTCGCAGGGTAATAAACGAAGAACGGCCGGCTCCTCGTCGCCCGACCTTGAACGTGATTCCTCATGAAGCTCAAAGCGTTGTCCGAATGACGGCTTCCAAGCTGGGTCAACACATACGCGTTCGGACCACCGCCAATCAACCGCTTCCCCTCCTTTGTGGCACTGACTGAGAAGCGCCCATGCACATGTCCGGGCCCAACACTCTGCTTCGGGCTGTTCCTCCTGGCCTTGTTCTTGTGAATCGAACCCGCGTCCGGTCCGGAAGTCCCGTGTGAACGGGAGGTGAATTTCGCAATATCAAATCCGTGATCGATCGGGGAAGTATGCAACGGTTTCGTGAGATCCGCGTCAGCCCATCCTGCGGCCGGCGAACCATCCGATTGACGATACCGCAATCCCACATGCCATTTCCCGAACATCGCCGTCCGGTAGCCCACATCACGGAGCATCGTCGCAATAGTCGGCCGATCGGCTTCAATCAACGGATCACCCTGCGAACCAAACAAGACCCACCACTTCATTCGACTCCTCCATGGATAGCGCCCCGTCAACAAACCATAACGCGTGGGAGTGCACCGCGACGAAGGCGTATGCGCATCCGTAAACCGAACACCCATCCGCGCCAGGCGTTCCATCTGTGGCGTATGCAGCTGAACCTCATCCGGGTTGCCCGTGAAATCCTGATAAGCGCTCGTGTCTCCCATTCCCATATCATCAGCCATCATCAGAATGATGTTTGGTTTTGCAGCGCAAACTTCGGCGATCGAAACCAATACAAGGAGGGAGAATGTAAGAACTATCTTCATGACTGTTTGAAGTACTCGCTGGTGGCGGCTCAATGCGCCTGGAGAATCGCTTGATCTTGCGGCCTACTTCTTTGCGGAGAAATTGTCAGACACCGAGCCCGACACGCTCGCCGGCAATTCCACATCCTTCGCCTTCCCACTATGCCGGTTCAGCCCAGCGAATACGTTCGCATTGATCACAATCCCCGAACTCTTCTCATCCGCCTTCACCGCCTGGTCATCAAGCCCGGCAAACACGTTACCCGTAATCGCGATATTCGAAGCACCCTCAATCGTAATCCCCGTCCCGATGTCCCACTGAATCGGACGCTTCTCCGCCTCTCGATCCGTCTTGCGCCGGATTCTGTCCTCTCCGATGTAGCTGTTGCAGAAGTTGTTTCCGGTGATGGTTAGCCGGCCACTCTTGGGTCCAACATAGACGGAGTTCGTGTGGAGCAGCGTCATTGTGTTCGCCGAAATCGCGCATCCATGAGCATCCAGGCAATACACGCCCCCACCCATGTTGTGCGCCAGCACGTTTGCGCTCACCGTGATCCCATACACATCGCGATCGAGAATCACCGCCGTTCCGTTGCATTCCTCAATCATGTTCCCGGAGAGAACCGAACCGTAAGTGTTCTCGATTACAACTCCGTGTCGAAGATGATCATCCAGGTTGTTGCCATTCATCGTCAGGTTGAACCCATCGTGGCAACGCAAGGCATCCTGATTTTCCTCAAACTGATTCGCGTTCACCACAATGTCGTGGCAACCGAGCAGGAGAAGTCCGGACAACTTGTTGTAGGTGAGCATGCAGTTCGACACGCGCGGATTCTCATAGCAGTGATCGAGATTGATTCCGTTGCCACCGTTGTGATCAACAGTGACAGCTTGCAGTAGAATCTCTTGGATCCCGTATGCGTAGATCCCATCACCGCTCTTCTCGTTGCCCGTGATTCGCAGGTTGTTCATTTGCACGCGCCAGAGCCGGAGCCTCTTGTTTTCCTTGTAGCCCTTCGGTGCCAGCACAACCGCCGGCTGTCCGTTCGTGTCGTCATTGATGATAACGGTTGCCGTGCCGGATCCAACAATCTGAAGGTTTTCAGTAGAAACACGGATCGGTTCGCTGATGCGATATTCACCTGGTGGAATGAATACGATGGCCCCGTTTGCATCCGCTGCGTCAATCGCAGCCTGAAGGTTCTCATACTTGCCCGCGTCAATGCGAGTGGCTGCGTTCATGTTTTTGCTCAAGCAAAGCGCGCAAATGGTCGAAAGGAAGTAAACGAATGTTCTCATGATTGATTCGCGGGATCATTTGTGCGGCTTTCGCTGAGCGCAAGTTTTTCGCTGAATAAACGCTCCCTGATTGTTTTGTGCCGATAGCTTTAAGCGGGCCAGATATCCTTGGCCGCGCGTTATAATTCCTCCCTTTCTCAATACTGATTCAACTCAGGTGAAATACCTTTTGAACATTAGGTGAAGACCCGATCTCAAACTATTTGACAGGCACAAATCATGCACGATGTTTTATGTGAGAGAGCTAATTATGGGCAGCTCCCAGAGTGAAAATAAGAGTTACGGCGACGGCAGGATACCGCCTCGCCCCGAAGACTGAAAAGCCTCCTGGGCTGGGTGAGTCGGTGGACTCCGTCGCAACGAAAGACGACGGACATGCCAACTCCAAAGAGCATCAAAGATTTTGCTCGAGAATACCGGAACACCGGGTTGACCTCCTCAAACTCCGATTCTCAACCTTCCGGTCAAATTTTCCTGAACAACGTTTCGACCTTCATCTCCACTTCTCCTGAGATTCAAGACCCGGCGATTTTGGAACGACTGGCAAAGACCCTCCATCAAGCCACCAGCGGCAAAACAATCTCAATCCGAGTGCTTCCCGCGGAAGCCGGTGAGCCTTCAAAAGACGCCCCTCCCCTCAATTCCCTTCCCTTTAACAACTTCGCATTTGATGACCGATTGCAGACCATTGCAGACGGGGTTTTTCGTTTGTTCCTCAAGGTGAACGGACTGCCGGGCGAACGAAAATTCCTCTCCGCTCTACTCGGGCATTGTGCGCGTCACTTCGCGAGTGTGCTGGTACACGTTTGTCCCGAAGCAGGCCGCGGCCCGGTCACCGAATGCGTTCGTCGGGCAAAGCACGCCTACGCATTGATTCGCCAAAACGACGACAGCTTCGGCCTCTTCCGCGAATACAATTCCTGGTTGAAGGAACTCGGAAAGGCCCGTCGTTTCCACCTCAAACCGGTCTTGTGCCTCGGCGCGCATGAACTTCCACAGACGCAGGAAGACGTTCACGCCCTCATCGGAACGACCATTCATCTATACCTCCGCGATTGCCCAATTGCGCACGTCAACAACCGCGAGTACACCGGCAGCTTCGACTTCGACCTGCGTCGCTGGGCGCGCGAGATCGGTGCATGCCGCATCGGACTGGCGCTATCTTCCGGGGGTGCCAAGGGTTTCGCCTATGTCGGAGTAATCCAAGTCCTGGAAGAAGCCGGAATCGAAGTGGACATGATAGCCGGTTGTTCGATGGGAGCCTACATCGGCGCACTTTGGGCTGCGGGTCACGACAGCAATTACATCCACGAGCGTGCTTTGGATCTCCAAGGCCGCTGGAAGCTCTGGAAGATTTTGGATCCGGTCTTTCCACCGCGACGCGGATTCATCGGCGGGAAGAAGATCAAAAAGATGCTGATGAAATCCATCGGCGAGTCGCAGTTCTGCGACATGTTGCGACCACTCAAGGTCATCGCGGCCAATTTACATACGCTCGAGAAAAAGACTTTTGATTCCGGAG
>CEUN01057693.1_pt1 | contig 10280 bp, 7 predicted proteins | sample 361501 | NCBI WGS metagenome assembly CEUN01 (sample SAMEA2622801, study PRJEB7988) | marine metagenome | biome: marine biome (ENVO:00000447); feature: marine epipelagic mixed layer (ENVO:xxxxxxxxx); material: "saline water (ENVO:00002010), including plankton (ENVO:xxxxxxxx)" | depth 120 m | reverse complement strand
TTTTCATAGCGAGGCTCGTGTTGCGCCGTTGCCGCAAACCATGAAACGACTGTTTATTTTAATTTTGATCTTGTCAGTTAGCTTTGCCAAGACGCTGGCCGATGAACGTCCGAATTTCATCCTCTGCATGGCTGACGACCAGGGATGGGGTGACACCGGTTACAACGGCCACCCTGTGCTCAAAACACCGGTAATGGATGAGATGGCGCGAACCGGTCTACGCTTCAACCGGTTTTATGCAGCAGCAGCCGTCTGCTCGCCAACCCGCGGCAGTGTGATGACAGGACGACATCCCAACCGGTTTGGTTGTTTTTCATGGGGACATACGCTACGACCACAGGAGATCACTATCGCCGAGGCGCTAAAAAAGGCCGGCTACACAACGGGCCATTTCGGCAAATGGCACATTGGCTCCGTTCGAGCAGACGGAGCGGCCAGCCCTGGCAACAGCGGTTTCGATGAATGGTTTTCCAGCCCAAATTTTTATGAAAACAACCCGCTATTCAGCCACAACGGAAAAGTGATCGAGACAAAAGGCGAAAGCTCCGATGTCACCGCCGGGCTGGCGCTGGACTGGATCAGCAAAATTGCAAGAAACGGTAAACCATTTCTTGCAGTAGTTTGGTTTGGTAATCCGCACAGTCCTCATGTGGCAGTCGATAAATTCAAAAATATCTACAGCGACCAGCCGGACGGTGCGGCTCACTTTTATGGCGAAATCACCGCGATGGACGCCGCTCTGGGCCGGCTACGCAGCGGCCTCCGCAAACTGGATATCGCCGACAATACGGTGCTTTGGTACTGCAGCGATAACGGTTCGTTGCCCAAAGGTTCAAGCGGAGGCCTACGTGCCCGAAAAGGCAGCTTGTATGAGGGTGGAATCCGAGTACCGGCCTTGCTTGAGTGGCCTGCGCAGATCAAAGACAACCGCATCACAAACATCAACGCCAACACGTCAGACATTTATCCGACACTCCTAGACTTAGCCGGATTAGCATTGCCGAATAATCAACCGCTGCTAGACGGCATCAGCCTAGCCCCACTACTTCGGGGCCAGAAACAGGTTCGCAAACTGCCGATGGGATTCTGGACATACAATAGCCGTGGTCACGGTCGGCGAAGCCGTGCCATGCTTGAGACATTGAGACAGGAACAACTTACCGACAAACAACAACCAGCCGCACCTGAAGGACTAATAGGAAAACATCACCCAAACGACACTCTACCTGGCCACGCCGCCTTGATTGAAGGTGACTACAAGCTGCACCGTGTGCCGGTGAAGAAAAACGCCAACAAATTCAATTATGAGTTATACCATTTGGGCAAAGATCCCAAAGAGTCGAACAATTTGCTTAATAAGGATAAATCGCACTTGACCAAGCGGATTGGCCGGATGAAGACCGATCTCATCTCTTGGCAACAATCAGTCATTAAAAGTTTAAATGGAGCAGACTATCGCTGAGCTAAAACAAAGCGCTTGGCCAAACCGTGAGTCGTAAGAAGCTATTGCCGCCGGATAAGTCGCTGCTCTACCCGATCACATCCGCAATCGAGCCAATCGACCTGGTAAAACTTTTCCCCGTCGAGCAACCGATGGAGCTTGAGCTGGGTTGTGGCGACGGTTCGTTCACGCTCGAGTATGCGTTGGCTCATCCGGATCGAAACATCGTCGCCTTGGAACGTTTACTTGGCCGCATTTCCAAGCTAGACCGCAAGGCGCATCGAGCAGGTTTGAAGAATCTACGGTTGTTGCGGGCTGAGGCAGCGTATGTGCTAGAGTATCTGCTACCATCGGGATTGCTTGATGCCATCCACGTTTACTTCCCCGACCCATGGCCGAAGAAGCGTCACCACAAAAATCGACTTATCAGCGACAAGTTCCCGCCACTGGCTGAGCATCTACTTCGGGAGAGTGGCATTGTTTATCTTCGTACGGACAACACCGAATATTTTGAACAAATGCTTGAGGTATTCAACGCCGCCGAAGGTTATGAAACAGCTGAAACTCCTGAATCAATCAAGCGTGTGGTCACCGACTTCGAGCAGGAGTTCAATGAACAGGGCATCCCGACTTGCTACGCTGCCTTTCGTAAAACCAGGGGATGAATTAAACGCAATAATTCAAGATTGCGAATACGCTCGCTATCCAATGCTCACTTTTTGGCCGGCTTGAATTCTAGACGAGTGATAGAACCTGACTTGAATGTTGCGCTGCCAAAGCTCGGGCTATGCGCCTCGACGCCGGCGGCAGACCAACGATTCAGAACGAAAGTAAGCCGACTGCCATCACTGAAATGAGCACGCACTCGATGCTCAATATCTACGTTGGTAGGAGCACGGCTAGTCGCCGGCTCGATCTGTTTGACGCGATCGAGAGGGACAGGGAAGCCGCCCTCGGAGGTGGTTACGTTGAGTTTATCCCCATCGACACCTTCCACACGACCTTGCATCCGGTCGTTGTTGGCCAGCTTGACGAGATCATCCTTAGCGCCAATGGGATGAGTTGGCGGACCCTTGAACCGACCATTCCATTCCTCAACGCGTAAGTTGCTGATCCTGACGGCGCCTCGGCCTTGGTGTACAATTCGCACGCCAGTGCCCTCGCCAGCGAAGCCTCGAGAATCGGTCCATTTGCGGATCACTTTGCCGTCAATCGCCACCGCAACCATGCGTTGCGGTTTGCTAGCAAAAAACTCGATGTGCGCCTTCGGTTTCTTACGAAAGTTAGGCACAGTCGCCTGACCGAGATAAGTCAGAGGCTGGTGTTTCTTGACCGGTAGCAGATTAACGGAATAGCTGTTGATCTGCACACTGTAGAAGCCTCCGAAGTCCGGCTCATTCTCTTTGGTGGAGAGACTGATTGGCTGCAGCGAGTCGGTATATAGCGCAAAGGCCAGATGCATCGCGCCATTCCAATCAAGGTCGAAAGAGATGTGAGAGCTGTCAGGAAGACCGAGGTCACGGGCAATTGAAGCAGCGGCTTTTGCATGGAAGCCACCATTGTGATGTCGCCATTGACCAGAATCGCCAAGGGTCTCATTGTTAATTTTTCCATGCGTCCAACCATCGTCGTTTTCCGGTCCTTGATAGAGCGTCTTTAACCCTTTGGGAAGTGGAGCTATTTTACGCACGGCATTACGCCGCAACTGCATCCGGCCAGCATGCCAAGTGTCAAAAAGGAAATGCTCATCCGTGGCTCCAGCCAGATTTCCCCGAAACTGGTCGCCATTGACAAGTTGCACCTCGGAAAGATTACCGGAACCAATTTTGCCAACGGCTGCGCCAGCTAAGGCGATTCCAGTAATCTGTGAAATATTGAATCTCATCGTGTCAGCCACATCAGCATGACTCCAAGTCACTCCATTAACCTGATCGAATGCAGCCATTGTGCCCCTCAACCAATCGCCGTTCTGAAAGTGTATAGTGGATTTTGCTTCGCCTGCTTGTCCAAGAATGGTCGGCAGAATCAGATGGAAAAACGTGAGAGAGCGCCAGAAGACACGAACGAAACGCCTGACGAAGTGAGAGAGTGCCTGGCCAATCGAGAATTGTTTCATAGCTTCAATCATTCCAAGGCCAGAGTGGGTCGGCACCACCAGTATTCGTCGCGTTGCTTTTTTGGGAAGCACCAAGGTTGAACTGAAGCCGACGGATGTGACGCGAGTTAAACGACACCGGACCGAAGTTGCGGCTGCTACCAGTAAGAGTTTGTCCCTCCCATTGCTTAAGGTCGAACGACACCGCAGCACCGCCGGCAAAATGAGCACGCACCTCCCACGGCCGCTTGGCCCCTGATTTGACTTTAGGCTTTGTAAGGGCCACGCGCGTGATGCGCTCAAGTGGAATGGTTAGGTCTGTCCCAAGCGAGTTGATAACAACCATGCTTCCGTTCATTGACTTTAATCTACCCGGCACCTCGTCGCGGTTCTTGAGAAACACCATGTCCTCGGAATGGTTGCTGGCAGTCAGCGAGACCGGGTCAGAGTGACCGTCCCACGCCGACACTCGCAAGTGACTCACGCGAACGATAGGTCCATTGAGCTGAGAGAAAAAAGCCATGCCCGTGCCAGTTGCTGAAAAGCCATTTGTGTCGCGCCATTTGCGGATAAGCTTTTGGTCAATATACAATTCCATCTCAGCCTTATCCTTATTGATACGCATCTCTACACTCACACGGTTCTTTGATTGCATCTCAGGGATCTGACCCTGGCCAAGGTTGCGCACTCCGGCGCCACTCTGGACACGCTGCAGGCTCACATAGCCGCGGCTGATGTAAAACATGTAAGAATTGCTGCGATAATCAAACCTATCCAGCGCCGCGGTGTAAACTGGAACAATCAGACTGAACGTGCCGTTCCACTGAAGATCGAACTCAATTCGAGATGAACCCTTCAAGCCAAAATCCCGTCCGAGCACGCCAACACCTTCGGAGATGAATACTCCGTCGCGATAAGTCCACGCCTTGGGATCTCGACCAAGCTTCCAGCCATCGAGCGTCGTCGGCCCCTCGTAAAGAATACTGAATCCGGGGGAGAGAAACGCAAGTGACTGCAGCCCGGCGCGCGGCGCAGACATCTGCTCATTGAACCAAGTGGAAAACTGGACACGCTGTTCGTCTACCGAAATAAGGTTACCGAGCACCTCATCGCCGTTGTGAAAGCGGATGTGTACCGACGGCTCACGTTGGCGCTGTACAGGACGCGCACCTTCGAAACGAATCCACGCAAGATTATCCGGCCTAAAATCAACCGGTTTAGCCAAATCGCCACGCGCCCAGCGCACGCCAGCATCGAGATTTACTTGTTGCAGTTTACCGTGGAGCATCGAGCCGTCGAGAAAGCGAACAAGATCATCCCGGTCGGAAGCCTGGCCAAGTACTTGGCCAAAAAAAGCTACTGCTATACCAAGCGACCTTAGAAAACAGCACCATATCTGAAATGAATTACCGCTCATAGATTGGCAGGAAACGATAATTGAGTGCGAGCGAAAGCAACGATGCGGATGTGGCGAACGTAGTGCCAAACTGTCCGCTCCAACTACCATCCTCATTCTGGTTCTGCTTGAGCGTGGCGATGTTGTTGCGGTTCCACTTGGCCCATTCCGCTGGCGAAGCGTGGAAGAAGGCCTGTGCACCATAATACAAATAGTAGTTCCGATAGCTCGATGTCTCAGGCGCATTGCGAAGGTAACCGAAAGCCTTTCGAAAAGCTGCACTGTCCTTCTCCTTGGCAAGAGCAAACACCAGTGTGCCGATAGCCGAACGAGCGGCGTTTGGGCCGCGATTAGAGGTGTAGCCGAATCCGCCCTCCGGCGTCTGGCACGACTTGAAATATTTCAGGCCGGTCTGAATGACCGACTCCGGCACGGCCAAGCCGGCGTTTCGGGCGGCAAACAGAGCAACCATCTGTGCGCCGCTGACGGTGGTGTCAGCGTCGGTGCTATCGGGCGAGTAGCGCCAACCACCACGAGGGTTTTTTTTCTGCGAGTTGATAATCAGGCCTACCGCCTTCTCAAGCGCAGAACCTAGCCGATCATCCTCTACAGCACCATATGCCTCGGCGAGCGCCAACGCGGCAAAGCCATGATTGTACATCGTGGTGCCAATGTAGCCAGTTGTCTTGTTCTGTCGGCTAATGATGAAGTTGATACCGCTCTTAATCTGCTGGCTGTAAGGACCGTGGATCGGATCATCCCCGTGCGCAAGCATCGCCACTATTGCCAACCCGACCACAGCCGGCGATGTACCGTACGGCTTGTCCTTGAAATTTCCGGTAGTCAATTGGGAGTCCACAAGGTACTGGAGACCTCGCGTATACATGCGCTCGATTTCTCTCGGCAACAGATCGTTCGACTCTTCAAATAGTTTTTGTGCCTGAACGGGAAAGACCACCGATAGACACACCAGAATAAGCAGCCAAAGCCGCGTTCGGTGTATCACTTCCGTTCCCCCTCCAAGGTTTCAACCGCCCTGAAATAATCCTGCAATGCCTCTCGGAATTCCTCCGGCAGCCGTGCGGCTGCACCGCTGCCACGACTGACCGTGCGCCCTCCCTCCTCGCGCCCCACAGCATCGCCGGTCAGCGAAGAAGCCGCTTGTTGGGTTGTACCACCGGCCTGACTACCACCAGCGGTCTGGTTTTGCTGCATGCCCTGACCCATCTGCTCTTTCATGGCCATCATCGCCATCATGAAAGCCATTTCCTGCTTGGCCTGCGACTGACCCTGTTGGCCGCTATCGCGCTTAACCTCCTCGTTGATGAGGTTAATGACATCCGACATGGACCGTATGGTGCCAGTCTGCGCCTCGTAGGTCACAGTGTCGGTCTGCGGCTTGTCGAGCAGGTTGTCGGTAATTTCCATTGAGTCAAATGTTTCCTGGAGCGGATCAAGCATGGACGGCTCGGTGGTCTCAAACTGTAGCCGGTTCAACTCGAGCATAGAGTCGGCATGCATCTCCGCCAGTCGCTCGACGCCCTTCGCATAGTTCTCAGGCTCGGCTTTGCTTTGCTCTAGTAAGGCACTTTGCTGCCGATGCCGTAATTCGCTTTCGCGCAGGCGCAGCATAGAGAATAGCAGCTTCATCAGGTCGTTCATTTTTTGCTCACCACCCTGGCCACTGCCCTGCCCACCACCCTCAGAATCCTGCTTAGGCGGTTCGAGTTTCTTGGCCCACTCCTCAAACCGTTCAGACCAATTGCCGAGATTACGAATAGCCAGCATTGAAATGTTGGCAGCTACCTGCTCCTCAATTTCCTTGAGGGCCTCGCCGGTTTTCTCCGTCTCCATTTCTCGGCTTACCTCGCCATACTGGCCCTTGCCAGTGCGCTCGTAGAATCGGCTTATCTCGCCCTGAAGCTCGACTGCCTTGACCTGAGTTCGACCCTGCGACCGGGTGAAGCGACCATTGGCCCGGACATAGCGATCCGGCAAGTCATCCGGCGTTAGACCGATGGTCTGCTGAATCAGATCCTTGATTTTCATGCGCAAAGCCAGTTCTTCCTTACTGACCTTACGCAACCGCTGTGCAAGTGTCATTGCCTGCAGGTTGTCGAGATCGCTATTGATCTTATCCTGCAGATCTGCAAGTTCGTCGAGTGCGTCCTGCTCCTCCTCAAGTGCTTCAGCCAAATTGTCCTTTTTGTCCTGCGGCTCGCTGCTCTTTTGCGCTTCCCCTAGCTTGGACTCGGCCTGCTTCATTTGCTGGTCAGCCAACTCGTTCATTTGTTTCAAATTCTGCGCCCAATCGCGCAGGGTCTGCTCATCAAAAGCCGGGTTACGCATCGCCTCCATTAATGTCTTTGCACCCTCTTCGGCCAATTCCTCCAGGGCCTTAGCGTTGTCTCGTTGCTCATCAGCCGTTTGCTCGATCTTTTCGTCGGTCTTGCGCTTGGCCAAGGTGTCGTCGTCTGCATTGGCCAGTTCGCGCGTCTCCTCAGCGATATCCTCCTCCGTGCGCGACACCTCCTCTAGATTCTCGAGTATGTCCTCCAGTTTTTGGCGGACCATTTCAGCGTGATCCTCCGTGCCGAGGACGTGCAGACGATACGGCATTGTGCGGCTTGGCTCGCGGCCCGGCAGATGATCGGTCGCCCATACTGCCAACTCGACAGTTGTGTCTTTGCTTATACCAAGCACCGCTGGGCTAAAATGGAAGCCAGCTTCAAACTCGGTCTCCTGCATCCCGTTGGCCAAGGTTGTAAGCGTGGCAGCAGTTTGTGCCGGGGACTCCTCCGCTTGGCCAAGCAAACGCCATTCGACACCAGCCTCTTTCACACCATAGTCATCACGCACAGTTGCATTCAATTCGAGCACCTCGGTCTCAAGAATAGCCAAATCCCGGCCCAACGTTCCAAGGTCTGGCCGGGGCGCAAGATCGTCTGTCGCTTCGATATTCAACTGCCACGCCGCCGCACCGGCAAGGTCGTGCTTATCACGCCAAGTGAAAGAAAAGTGCGCCGCGCCGACTACCTCATGTTCGAGACTGGAGAAATGCTCATTACGGACATCCATCGACTGAGCCACCTCGTCGATCGCCACCTGTGCCTGATTGAGATCTCGCGAAACACGGCCCTGGAAAGAAACCGTGCTGCCACGCAGTAACGGCAGATAAGCTGCCTGCACTGTCTCGGTCTGCACAGGGTGTTGCAGGTAAGTCGGTAGTTCAATGCGAGCATTCAGCTCACGCATGGCCGGACGCTGCACCGGCCTGATCGCGACTGGATGCCGCGCATCTCCAAACCTAACTGTCAAATCACCATATTCAACTTGCCCAGGAAGGGTAAAGCTCAAGTTTGTTCCAACGATATCAGAGAGAATAGGCTTACCGTCGTTGAACCGAGCCGAGGCTGTATCGGGCCGCCAGAATGAACGGTACTCCACCGCGCCTCCCACGTCGAATGGCTCGCCTCGGGCCACCACCTTCTCATCAGGGAAACCGGCCAACTGCACGAGCGTACGCCGTGGCTTGTCGGCCAATGGCAGACCCCAGCGCTCAAACGCGTTCCATCCGGCCTCCGGTATAACCATCCACGCGACAACGGCAAAGACAATCAGCGCCGCAGCAACGACAGCCCTCCGCCTCGCCGGGCGCGGGTTAACTGTCTGCTTGAAATCCAGCTTCAACGCCTCGCCGGCGACCTGCCCAATAGCAGCCTGATAGAGCGATGGCGAGAAGATAGCAGGTCGCTTAGCCTCATCAGCGAGTTCAACGATGCCGAGCAACCGATCGCCCAGCCGCCGATAACGCCGCTGCACTAGCTTAGCCAAGGCGCGTGTGTCGCGTCGGTTAAACACCCAACGAATAGTCCACCAAACTAATGAGCCAATCGTGATGCCGATGCCCGCAGCAAGTAGGCCCAGTCGAAGCCAGCCCGGGCTGTCCCAAAGGCGATCGGAAAAAAACAAGACCAGATATGAGCCAAATAGACCGGCAGCGGCAAGGCAGACCGCCATTGTTGTCTCCACACGCCACAACCGCCGCTGCACCACTCCAAACTGTTGGCGCAATGCGTCTGGGATTTCTTCGTGGGAGATTGCTTCCTTGTGGCTCATACCAGTCGATTGACGGCCGCAAAGTTTAGCCGTCGCACGCCCCGAAGCAATGCGGAATTGCTCAGGTCTTTGCTTGGGGATGTCTGAATACCGTTTGAAGATCGGCAAATGCCTCTATTTGAGTCGAACACATTTACCTCGACGATGCGATTGTTTTTACCATCCATCAGGGATAGATTGATTCCGAAACGACTAGTGAAAAGGTTAAGTGGATTCACACTAATTGAACTTTTGGTGGTCATTGCAATCATCGCCATCCTGGCGTCGCTGTTACTGCCAGCGCTGTCGAGGGCCAAATGGAAAGCCAAACAGATCTCCTGCATGAACAATCAGAAACAAATGGGGATCGGCAGTCAATCGTACGCGAATGAAGACCAACGAGGAGCGCTCTCGGGTGTAGATTGGAACGGCCCTAACTTCAACGCCGCCTGTGACGATGACATGAACTGGCTGTTTCCTGCCTTCCTGCCGAACCTCAAGTCGGTGACCTGCCCTGACACCCAGAACTTCGTGCGAACCCGCGACCGGCGTGGACGCGACCTGGCCGTACGCATCAATGACCGGCGCTATATTGAGCGACTCCATGGCCAGACGGAAATCTACACCGACCTGCAGCGGTTTGCCGCTGATAAGGGAACAAAACCTGGAATCAGTTACGAGATTTTCGGATGCATGAACTGGAACGGAATTCCCAATAAGCGATACACAAAGGGTTTCCCGTACGTCGGACCTTCAAGTTGCCAAGGCATCCTCAAAACCGAGTCCGTGGTCAGCCGCTACATTCATGCCAACACCGAGTTCGGACTGAAGGGCCACCTGACAGGGCCGTCCGAGATTTGGCTAATTAAGGAAGCCGATTATTCCTACCCTGGTGCAATGAACAATTATCCAGACGAAGGGGACAACCACGGGGCCGAGGGCGAAAATATTCTGTTCGTCGATGCACACGTAGAATTCGTCAAGCGTCAAAACTATAATTACAGTCTGGCGCTGGGCAATGATGCTTTGCACTATGGGCCACGCTAAAGCACAAGTGATACTGCCTGGCCGATTCTTATTCGATACTTCCGGAACCGCTGCCCCAATGCCAAAGCAATTGGAAATGACATCTTAGATTAGCAACTTCAGGGGTCACTCCCCGGCAAAGCCAGAAACACTCAAGTTCAACAAGGTTGATGACCCCAATCGCTATCCTTAAGCGATTCCTCGTATAGAGCCATCTGCTCGTC
>CEUN01112144.1_pt1 | contig 10289 bp, 8 predicted proteins | sample 361501 | NCBI WGS metagenome assembly CEUN01 (sample SAMEA2622801, study PRJEB7988) | marine metagenome | biome: marine biome (ENVO:00000447); feature: marine epipelagic mixed layer (ENVO:xxxxxxxxx); material: "saline water (ENVO:00002010), including plankton (ENVO:xxxxxxxx)" | depth 120 m | reverse complement strand
CGCCAGGGCCGCCTGCTGTATCTGGTGCGGAATGGCCCGCTGGAAGACCAAGCTTCAGCGGAGCTTGCAAGGGATAAACTGCTGGCCGCTGGTATTTCGGCGACGTTGGTGACGGAATAGTGATGAGCCGTCTGTTCGCGGCCTGCTTGCTGATATTTGCGTTGGTTGGTCAGCCAGCGGCGCAGCTGGCACCAGAACCACCAGAGATCGATGCCAAAGCGCACCTGTTGATCGACTATCACTCGGGTCGGGTGCTTTCTTCGTTTCGGCCTGATGCACGCATGCACCCTGCCAGCCTTACAAAAATCATGACGGTGTTTGTCGCGTTCTCGGAGTTGCGCGCGGGTCGAGTGTCGCCAGATGACATGGTCACGATCTCGAGCGAAGCCCGAAAGATGGGTGGCTCGCGCATGTTTGTGGAGATTGGCAGCAAGGTACGTCTGGAGGACCTGTTGAAGGGTGTGGTCGTGCAATCGGGCAACGATGCGAGCGTGGCGGTTGCCGAACACATCTCGGGCACGGAGGCGCAGTTCGTCAAGCTCATGAATCGATACGCGGCGAGCCTTGGCATGCAGCGCACGCAATTCGAAAACACCCATGGCCTGACCGCCAGCGAACACTACACGACCGCACGGGACATGGTGACGTTATCGCGCGCCCTGATCGCCACCTTCCCCAAATATTACGCGTGGCATCGGCTCAAGGAGTTTCTGCACAACAACATCCCGCAACGTAATCGCAACCGACTGCTGTGGGACGACCCCAGCGTGGACGGTATCAAGACCGGCCACACGTCTGCGGCAGGCTACTGCCTCGCCGCAAGTGCACAGCGGGGGGCGATGCGGCTGCTTTCAGTCGTGATGGGGGCCAAGAGTCCCGGCGCGCGCACGCGATTCAGCAAAGCCCTGCTGAACTATGGGTTCAATAACTTTGAGACGCGCTTGTTGTACAAGGCGGGTGCGGATATCACGAAGGTGCGCGTCTGGCAGGGGAAACAGGAGCAGTTGCAGCTTGGTTTGAAGGACCAGGTGATCCTGACGTTTCCGCGCGGCCGCTACAGCGCACTCAGCGCGGAAGTGACGGTGCCGCCTGAACTGACGGCGCCCATTGCCGCGGGGGCAGCTCTCGGAGATATGCAGATCCTGCTGGATGGCCGGGTGATGGTCGAGCGCGAATTGGTTGCTCTGCATGGGATTGAGCAGGGCAGTTGGTGGCAGCAGCTCTCCGACCGTGTGCGGCTGATGTTGGAATGACGGACTCTGCGTCGGTCAGTACGACGTTGCCGCTCGAAGTCCGTCATCTGGGCGTGCTCGACTACACCACAACGTGGACACAGATGCGCAGCTTTACCGACGGCCGCGATGAGTCGTCAGCCGACCAACTGTGGTTGGTGCAGCATCCTGCCGTATTTACGCTCGGACAGGCTGGGTTGATGGAACATGTCATGCAGCCTGGTGACATCCCGATCGTTGAGTCCGACCGCGGCGGTCAGGTGACCTATCACGGTCCCGGACAGCTTGTGGCTTACACCATGTTTGACCTGCGTCGACTGGGGTGTGGTATCCGCCAGCTGGTGAGTGGCCTAGAAGAAAGTGTCATCAGTGTATTGGAATACTACGAGCTTGTGGGTGAACGCTTGCAGGGTGCTCCAGGTGTGTATGTTGGTGGTGCCAAGATGAGCGCTCTGGGGTTGCGGGTGCGTAAGGGGTGCAGCTATCACGGACTCTCGCTCAATGTAGACATGGATCTTGAGCCGTTTTCGCGCATCAACCCTTGTGGCTACCCTGGCCTCGCCGTGACGCAGCTCTCGGCGCTGAACCGGAACGCGAGCATGAGTGACGTCACTGCGCTTGTTGCGGACGCCGTCGCGGAAGAGTTTGGCTTCGAGTTGGCCCGCGCCATCGAACAAAAGAGTGCGATCTGATGCGTGGCCCCTTGTTTGTGGACATTCTTGGATTGGAACTGAACGAGCAGGACCGTGACCTGTTGGCGGTACCCAGTGTAGGCGGGGTTACGTTATTTGCCCGGAATTTTGCGAGCCCCTCCCAGCTCACGGAGTTGTGTGCTGCCGTCCATGCATGCGGCGATTTGAAAGTAGCTGTCGATCATGAAGGCGGCCGCGTCCAGCGGTTCATCGAAGGCTTCACGCGCCTGCCGGGTATGGCGGCGGTGGGTGCTGCGGGGCCGCAGGCGCTGGATCTGGCGCGCAGTGTAGGCATTGTCATCAGCTACGAACTGACAGCACACGGCCTGGACCTGAGTTTTGTGCCGGTGATGGACCTGCAGATGGCTGATAACCTTGCGATCGGTACTCGTGCGTTCTCGGCCGATCCCGAGCATGTCGCGGGGTGCGCGTTGGCGCTGGCGGATGGCCTCGCACGCGGCGGATTGCCTGCGGTTGCGAAACACTTTCCGGGGCACGGCTCGATACGAGCCGATTCGCATGTGGAGTTGCCCATGGACGAGCGCACACTCGCGGATATTGAGCGTGCCGATCTGATCCCGTTCAGGCGGTTTGCCGACGCGGGGGCAGGGGCCATCATGACGGCTCACATTCGTTTCCCTGCGGTCAGCGACGAACCGGCAACGTTCTCCCCTGACTGGATTCAGGATGTGTTGCGTGGCCGTTGCGGATTTGATGGCGTGATCTTCAGCGACGACATCTCGATGCAGGCAGCACGGAGTTATGGTTCCGTGGAAGATTGCGTTATCGCCGCACTGACTGCTGGCTGTGATGTTGCGCTGGTCTGTAACGATTGGGACAAAGCCATGGCGTCCGCTGAGCGCCTGGTCGCGTTGAACTGGCAACCGAGCGAAAACTGGGTGCGTCGCATGGGAGATTTCTGGCAACCGCGTGCGCACTCTGTAAGCGCAGCGGAGTATCAGTCCGCGTTACAGGATCTGGAGCCTTTGCTCACGCACTAACCCGATATGGGGGCGCGTGCTAGCGGCCGCTCCAGTCTTCGTCGTCTGGCCAGTCGCTCGGCGGCGGTTGCTCAAACAATGAGTTGCCGGCAATCCGGTTGTTTTCGTTGAACCATTCGCCGAGGTCGATGAGTCGACAGCGCTCGCTGCAGAACGGCCGCCACTTCGCGGCTGCATTCCACACCACTTCGATTTTGCAAATAGGGCAGTGGGCTTTGGTCGTCATAGCATTCAGCGGCGCTCAGATAACGCAACAAGACAGCTCAAAACTGATGTCCCGTTCACATTGGGATGGCCGCTCCGAGCGCGGATCGTGCTGCATAAAGCGCACGGAGAAGCGGTGCTTGCCGGCACTGATCTCCGTAAAAACAGCCTCGTCAGACGCGACACGAACTCGTACCAACTGGCACGGCACGTTGCCTTCCAACTGTTTCTGGAAGAACCCTCTGGTAGCCACTTCATTGGTCGCTGACGCGCTCTCGCGTACCAGAGCCATACACAAATCCACCGCATCGCGGACGGCGCCCAGATGTCCGCACCATTCGTTAAGGTCGTCTCCCCGCGCCGCGCTGGGGCGCTGCAACCAATGATGGAGCGTGGGCACGTCAAAATCGCACATACCAGCGGGGATGCTGGCACGCTGTTTGACCGAATTGATGAGATCGTGTGACTTCAGCCGATAACCGAAGGGGTTGTTTGTAGTGCGCAATTCGGCCAGCTTGGCCCGCACCCGGTCCAGCACCTGACTCAGCGTGTCACTGTCGACCCGAGGGTCGCGCCGCAGCGCTTCAAGCGTCTGCGCATGGCGTTCCAGTTCTTTGATGAATTCGGTCTTGATGTCGGCGCGCCCAAGCAGCGCCAGAATCTCGATCAAAGCCTCAATCGCGCCGCGATGGGCCCATTCATCACCCTGGTTTACCTGGTGATCAAAACGTTTGTACAGGTGCTCTAGTCGCATGAACGAGCGCATACGTTCGTTGAGAGGCTGTTCAAATTCGTGTGTGGCGCTAGACATAGGGAATGGCCTGAGTGGTCACATGAGACCGGCGGCTAATACGGTGGACCGATACCACTGTACCGCAAATACGCGCTGGTGATGTCTTGTCCCCACATCATCGCGATCCAGCCGGCCGCCGCGATGTAAGGACCAAATGGAATCGCATAATGACGGTCGCGACCGCGCAATACCATCAACGCGATGCCTACAACCGCACCCACGACGGAAGACAGCAAGATGATCACTGGTAGCAACTGCCATCCTAGCCACGCACCAAACAGCGCCAGCAGCTTGAAGTCGCCGTGGCCCATGCCCTCCCTGCCAGTCAAAAGCTTAAACGCCCAATAGACCAGCCATAGCGAAAGATAACCCGCTGCCGCCCCGATGACGGCGTCCTCCAGGCTCGTGAAGAAACCGAATACGTTGACGACCAGTCCCAGCCAAAGGAAGGGTAGCGTGATGTCGTCGGGCAGGTATTTGGTGTCGGTATCTATGCCGCCCGCGGCAATCAGCGCCCACGTGAGCAGCGCGCCGACAAAGCCGGTTGCGCCAGCACCCAGCTGCGAGATAACCACAACCGTTGCTACGGCGGTCAGTATTTCGACGGCCGGGTAACGCAGCCCGATAGGCGTTCCGCATTCTTTACACTTGCCGCGCAACAGGATGTAGCTGATGACCGGCAGATTTTCGAGTGCGGAGATCGTGTGCCCGCATTGACGACACCGTGAGCGAGGCCGGACCAGGTTGAATACCTCGCGCTCTGGCAGTGTTTCGGGTAACGCAGCGGCGAGCCCGCGGGATAATTGAGTGTCTCTCGACGGCGGTTCAGCCTCCCGGCCCGCGAGTTCACGAATGATCGAGATGCACTCGTCAAACCATTCGTGCTCCTTCGATATTGGCCAGCGCAGGATGACAACGTTCAGGAAGCTGCCGATCACCAGGCCAAACAGACCGGCCGCAACCAGTATGAGGGCGTCCGGCTCAACGTAGACGGGCATCACCGGGTCCTATTTGAATCACAGATGAAGAGCAGAGAGAGTTTAGCGAACCGCACACGAGTCCGCGTGCGTTCGTAGCCTCTTTCGGGGGTTGCAGGGTCGTCCCTAAACGACCTGACCCATCTTGAAGATTGGCAGGTACATCGCGATGACCAGGCCACCGATCAGCACGCCCAGCACGGCCATGATCAACGGCTCCATCAAGGAACTCATGGCATCCACTGCGTTATCGACTTCTTCTTCGTAGAAGTCGGCAACTTTGCCCAGCATGTGGTCGATAGAGCCAGACTCTTCGCCGATAGCAACCATCTGCACAACCATGTTAGGAAACAACTGTGTTTCGCGCATGACAGCCTGTAGCTGCGTACCGGTCGCGATGCCGTCACGCATTTTATTAATCGCTTCCGCGTACACCACGTTACCGGCAGCGCCAGCGACCGAGTCCATCGCTTCCACCAACGGGACGCCGGCAGCAAACATTGTCGACAGCGTACGGGCAAATCGGGCGATGATGGCTTTTTGCAGGATGTCGCCAAACACTGGCGCTTTCAGTGATATCCGCTCGATGAAATGCCGGAAGGCGGGGACGCGTCTCTTGCCTTCCATGAAGGCATAAATCGTACCGCCAATAGCCCCAAATATGGCCCACCAGTAACTGACAAATATGTCCGACATGTTGACGACAAACAGCGTCATGGCTGGCAGGTCGGCGCCGAAGTCCTGGAACAGCGTCTGGAACTGCGGTATCACGAAAATCATCAGGACCGCGGTCACAACGAACGCCATGATTAACACGGCTGCTGGGTAAAACAGCGCTTTCTTGATCTTGCCTTTGATGGCCTCGGTCTTCTCGAGGTATGTGGCAATCTTGTTCATCAGGTCTTCGAGAATACCGGCTGCTTCACCCGCGGCTACCAGAGCCACAAACAAATCATCGAAATGCAGCGGGTGCTTTTTGAGCGCGTCGGCCAGATGGTTTCCAGCCTCGACATCGGCTTTGATGTTGAGGATCAGTTGCTGCATGTTCACGTTTTCGTGGCCACGCCCGACGATCTCGAACGATTGCACCAGTGGCACACCCGAGGACATCATTGTGGCCATCTGACGGCTGAAGACAGCGATGTCTTTCGGGACAATCTTCTTGCCGCCGCCGGAACCAAATAGCGGCTTTGGCTTCTTGCGGACACGGGTCGGGTTGATGCCCTGACGTCGCAGCATCGCCTTGACCTGCGCCTCACTGGCACCGGACATCTCATTGCGAACTGTTTTGCCCGTCTTGTCTTTCCCTTCCCAGACGAACATTTCGTTCTTGAGTGCAACTCCTGCCATCGGTTGTCTACTCCACCGTTACCCGGTTCATTTCGTTAATATCGATAAAGCCGTCCTTGACCTTTTTGATCGCGGACATTCGCAGGTCTGGCACACCCTCGCGCAGCGCCTGATCACCAATCTCGATCGCATTGCGGCCTTCCATCACCATACGCTTCATCTCGTCCGAGACGGGCATGACCTGATAGATACCAACCCGGCCTTTGTAGCCGGCGTTACATAGCTCGCAGCCGTCGGGATTGGCTTCATACAAAGTTAAACCGCTATCGATGTCCTCTTCTGTGAACTCTTCCGCAACCAGGGCCTCTTTTGGCACATTGACTGGACGTTTGCAGTTACCGCAGAGACGACGTCCGAGTCGTTGCGCGGTAATCACATTGACAGCGGTCGCAATGGCAAAAGGCTTGATGCCCATGTCCACCATACGAGTCAGTGTCTGCGGCGCATCGTTGGTATGCAGGGTTGACATGACCATGTGACCCGTCTGCGCGGCCTTGATGGCGATGTTGCCAGTACCGAGGTCACGAATCTCACCTACCAGAATGATGTCCGGATCCTGGCGCAGGAAGGCTTTGAGTGCCTTATCGAAAGTCATGCCGGTACGCTCATCCACCTGCACCTGGTTGACACCCGGCAGGTTGATTTCGACCGGGTCCTCAGCGGTTGAGATGTTGATATCGGGCTGGTTCAGCAGATTGATGCCGCTATACAAAGACACGGTTTTGCCGCTACCGGTTGGCCCGGTCACCAGGAACATCCCGTACGGCTTGTGGATGTTCTCCAGGAATATCTTCAGCTGAAAATCCTCGTACCCCAGCGCTTCCAGCGGGATACTCATGCTCGAGTCCAGGATTCGCAGCACGGACTTTTCGCCAAACAGCGTGGGGCAGGTACTGACACGGAAGTCGACCGCCTTGGTCTTGGACAGCTTCAGCTTGATGCGGCCGTCCTGCGGAACGCGGCGCTCCGACACGTCGAGTCGCGCCATCACCTTGATACGCGACGCGATTTTCATCGCGAGCGCGAGCGGCGGACGAGCCATCTCTGCCAGCACACCGTCAATACGGTATCGGACTCGACAGAATTTTTCGTACGGCTCGATGTGTACATCCGAGGCGCCCTTCTTGATGGCGTCAATCAGGATCTTGTTGACGAATCGCACCACCGGTGCGTCGTCTATATCCGATGATTCGTCCGTCTGGGTCTGTTCCTCGGCAACTTCCAGGTCGTCCAGATACTCGAGATCTTCGTCGCCGCCGAGGTCCGACATTGACGTATCCGCGGCCTCCAGCGTCCGTTCGATCGTTGTCTGCAGCTTGTCGTCTTCGCAAACAATCGCCTCAACCCTAATACCGGTATTGAACTTGATTTCGTCCAGTGCCTGCAGGTTGGTCGGATCCGAGACGCCGACAAAAAGACGGTTCCCGCGTTTGTACAACGGCAGCGCATGGTGTTGCCGAACAAGCTTTTCGTTGACCAGCTTGACGACGTCAACATCAAGTTCCAGCGCGGAGATGTCGACCAGTGGGGTGCCAAACTCTTCAGCTGCCGCCTGGGCAATGTCGCGGGCGGCCGCCAGTTTGCGCTCGACAACGTGGGTGACGAACGGTATCCCCTCGTCGACCGCTGCCTGCTGCGCTTCGACCGCCTTCTCTTCTTCCAAGACGCCGTCCAGCACCAATTTGCGCGCCAGACCGCCCAGATGAATACGCTCAGAAGTAACCGCCATAATGCGCCCTGCTCGAGGTGGAACGCGCGCGCGCCACGCGGCGCGCGCGTACTACTTACATACTAGTCCGTCAGGCGCAAAATTTCCTAGCCTTTGCAGGCGCGACATTTCCTGGTCTTCGGGACTGAATTTCTCGCGGGAATGCGGGTTGTGCTTGCGCGGAAAATCCAACCAGGCTGGTAACTTGCGGTGCTCGGACGCTGTTGCCTCAGGCGGCGACCGCAGCATTTCCGGACAGTTGCAAGGCCCCGTCGACCGCCGATATGGCGATGGTATCGCCAGGTACGTAACGGCCGCCCAGAATCGCGCTTGCCAGCGGATTCTCGAGCTGGGTCTGGATGGCCCGCTTGAGGGGTCTCGCCCCGTACACCGGATCGAAACCCACTCGCGCCAGGTGATCCAACGCCGCATCGTCGAGCGTAATGGCTAAATCCCGCTCCGCGAGACGGGCCCGCAGACTCTGCAACTGAATCTCCGCAACGGCGCGGATGTGCTCCAGCGCGAGCGGGTGAAATACGACCAGTTCGTCGATCCGGTTGATGAATTCGGGTCGGAAATGTCCCCCAACGACCTGCATGACCGCGGATTTGATCGCCGCGTAGTCGCCGCTTTCGGCGTGGTGTTGAATCTGCTCGGATCCGAGATTGGACGTCATGACTATGACGGTATTGCGAAAATCGACGGTCCGACCCTGGCCATCCGTCAGCCGGCCATCTTCCAGTACCTGTAGCAGAATGTTGAAGACTTCCGGGTGGGCTTTTTCCACCTCATCCAGTAGCACTACGGAATAAGGGCGGCGGCGCACAGCTTCCGTCAGATAGCCGCCTTCCTCGTAGCCCACATAGCCCGGCGGGGCGCCGATCAGGCGCGCCACGGAGTGTTTCTCCATGAATTCGGACATGTCGATGCGCACGATGGCGTCTTCGGTGTCAAACAGGAAAGCCGCCAGGGCTTTGGTCAATTCCGTCTTCCCGACGCCGGTTGGACCGAGGAACAGGAAAGACCCGTTTGGGCGTTTCGGATCCGCCAAGCCCGCGCGGGCACGGCGGATGGCATCCGCCACGGATGTGACTGCCTCGCCCTGACCCACAACACGTTTATGCAGCGTGTCTTCCATGCGCAGCAGCTTCTCGCGTTCGCCCTCCATCATTTTCGCAACCGGGATGCCCGTCCATTTGGCAACGATTTCCGCGATTTCCTCCTCGCCTACCGAGTTCCGCAGCAACCGGGTATCGCCGTCTTCCTGCGCGGCCGCCGCTGACAACTGTTTCTCCAGTTCCGGGATACGGCCGTACTGGAGCTCCGACATGCGGGTCAGATCGCCCGCGCGGCGCGCCGTTTCGAGTTCAATACGGGCATTTTCCAGAGACTCTTTGACGTGCTGGGTGCCCAGCACAGACGCTTTCTCCGACTTCCAGACCTCGTCCAGGTCGGCGTACTCGCGTTCCAGCGCGAGGATGTCGTCGTCCAGCTTCTGCGCGCGTTCGCGCGAGGCGTCGTCCGTCTCCTTGTGCAAGGCTTCACGTTCGATCTTCAGCTGAATCAGCCGCCGGTCGAGCCGGTCCATCGCTTCCGGCTTGGAATCAATTTCCATGCGGATCGCGCTTGCCGCCTCGTCGACCAGATCGATGGCTTTGTCGGGGAGCTGCCGGTCGCTGATGTAGCGGTGCGAGAGCGTCGCAGCCGCGACCAGCGCCGGGTCGGTGATATCGACCCCGTGGTGGACCTCGTAACGTTCTTTCAAGCCTCGCAGGATGGCAATGGCGTCTTCCACATTGGGTTCATTGATCAGAACTTTCTGGAACCGACGTTCCAGTGCTGCGTCTTTTTCGATGTACTGGCGATACTCATCCAGCGTTGTGGCGCCGATACAGTGCAATTCGCCGCGTGCGAGCGCGGGCTTAAGCATGTTGCCGGCATCCATCGCGCCATCCGCCTTGCCGGCACCCACCACGGTGTGTAATTCATCAATAAACAGGATCACCCGGCCTTCTTGTTTAGCCAGATCGTTCAGGACCGCTTTCAAACGCTCTTCAAACTCGCCGCGAAATTTGGCGCCGGCGATGAGCGCACCCAGGTCCAGAGACAACAGGCGCCGGCCACGTAAGCCCTCTGGCACCTCCTCATTGACAATACGTTGTGCCAGCCCTTCCGCAATGGCGGTCTTGCCAACGCCGGGTTCCCCGATCAGCACGGGGTTGTTTTTGGTGCGGCGGGCGAGCACCTGGATGGTTCGGCGAATCTCGTCGTCACGTCCGATCACCGGGTCCAGCTTGCCCTGCTCGGCGCGCTCAGTCAGATCGATCGTGTA
>CEUN01024529.1_pt1 | contig 10290 bp, 9 predicted proteins | sample 361501 | NCBI WGS metagenome assembly CEUN01 (sample SAMEA2622801, study PRJEB7988) | marine metagenome | biome: marine biome (ENVO:00000447); feature: marine epipelagic mixed layer (ENVO:xxxxxxxxx); material: "saline water (ENVO:00002010), including plankton (ENVO:xxxxxxxx)" | depth 120 m | reverse complement strand
CAATTGATATTCTGATCTCGTCTCACGCCGGTGTGCGCCGTATGGTCTTGGAGCCGGCTCGAGGAAGTCTGGTGTTGGTGGAATCCTGATGACGCGCTTTCAAAAAGGGTTTACCTTGATCGAGATCATGGTGGTTATGGTGATTCTCAGTTTCGGTCTGGTCGCCGTCGTGGCCGCCACAGGCCAAGCCGCGCGCAGCACCCGTGCAATTGCTGAGCTTGAGTCCCTTCGACAGGCTGCAGAACACGTAATGGCAACCGAGTTGAGTGTGGAGCGTTTGTCTCGGGAACGCAGCGAAGGCAGTTTCGGATCGATTACCTGGGTGCTTGAGGTAAGCGATGACCCGGACTTTGCGAACCTGAAACAACTCAAAATCACCACTTTTGCTGACGGCAAGACTAATCTCAATCAGAAAGAAGGGCGACGCTTCACTATTGAGTCTCGTCAGGCGCAATTGGGCGTTGATTCGCAAGAGGAGGCCTGAGGTCCAATGAAGCGTTTTGCAATTATTCTCGTTTCAGTGATCTTTCTTTCGGGATGTGCCGACCTTTTTTATCAACCGCAACGGGCTAAAGAGTGGCCTGATCTTGGGGTGCATATTGCCGTTGTCTCTGTCCCAAGCGAGGACGGCGCTTCGGTCAGGCGCGATTTTGTCATTCGCTCCGTACGGCCTCAGTCGCCGGCAGCGTTTGGAAAGATTGAGCCTGGCGATGTGCTGATTGCACTTGATGATCAGCGAATTGATTCGGTGAGTACTGCTGTCAGGATCATGCAGGGCAAGTCGAGGTTTGACACGTTGCTGGTTACTGTTGAGCGGGCGGGAGAGACACGCCAGATACTGATCAGTCTGGCAAACTCCGAAATGCGATCCGATATATGAAAAAACGACATCACGGGCGTCGAGCCCTTTCAGGAGATCCATCATGATCGGCTATTTCTGCCCTCGAAGAAAATCCCGGCAGCGTGGTTTTACGTTGATCGAACTGTTGGTTGTCATCGTAATTATCGGTGTGCTTGCTTCTGTAGTCGGCCCACGCTTATTTGGCAGGGCGGACCAGGGGAAGATCGCTGCAGCGCGTGCACAGATCGAAAATTTCTCGTTGGCGTTGGATAACTATCAACTGGATACCGGGAACTACCCATCCAGTCAGCAGGGATTGGCCGCGCTGCTTAATAAGCCGTCAGGCAGTCCATCGCCACAGGGATGGCGTGGACCTTATCTCAAGGCGAGAGAACTTCCGACTGATCCCTGGGGCAACTCGTATCAGTACATATCGCCCGGAAAGATCAACAAGAGCTGGTACGATCTGTACAGCTTTGGCAAAGACGGGCAGAGCGGGGGCGACGGTGATGCAGCCGACGTCGGCAACTTCTAGACAGGCAGGCTTCACCCTTCTCGAACTGATCGTTGGCCTCACCGTCGGCGCTATTCTGCTGACGGCAATTTACGCAACGTTCGTTGGTGTCAGTCAGACCCAGAGACGCGTTGAGACTGTGCTCGATCAAACGGCGAGCTGGCGTTTTGTAACGGAAACCATCCGGATGGATCTCGCTCGCCTTAAGTCGACCTCCACGTTTACCGGCAGCCAAGAAGAGTTCGAGGCGGATTTGTTTGAGGGTTTAGAAGAAACACCGATTCGGGTGCGCTATGTCTGGGAAGACGCGAAACTGACCCGAACGGCCGGCGACCGTGTTCTGATTGTCGACCTTCCGAAAGGGTACCAGCAGCCGGCATTCAGTTATGGCAGAGCCGGCGAATGGGAAGACAAAACGGATATGCTTCCCGAGAGAGTGGAGCTCCAGGTTGCGACGCCACGCGGGGCCCTGATCCGGGCGTTCTTGCTCGAGTTTGATCCCCGAGGGAATGTTCAAGGGGTCTCTGGATGAGCCAGAACAGCAGTCTTCATCAACAGCGCGGATCAGTGCTTATCGTGTCGATGGTTGTGCTTGTCCTCATTGGTGCGATGGCGGGAAGAATGGTTTACCAGGTGCGGCTTGAGTTGCAGATCCAGCAGCAGGTGAATGAGCTCTCGGCGTTGCGGGCCGTAGCCAGGGGAGCGGCCCACCAGTTTGCCGGGTTTCTAAGTGCCCATGTCGAAGAAACCTCAAACGGACCTACGGTGGCCTGGTGGATTGAGGAGGGGGGCTTGGCGCCGCTGACACTGGACGGCGGAGATGCAATCCTTGCAACAGGGTTTCCTCGAATACCAAATTCCCTGAACGGCACTCTTGGTGAAGACGATGAAGATGATGAGGAGAAAACGCAGGCCAAGCAGGCGAAATTTGAAGGCCTCATCGATGCAGAGTCTTACTTAAATATCAATACCGCAACCCCTGAGCAGTTTATGGCGTTTCCGGGGTTCTCTAATGTCATAGCTGAGGCCATTGTCAGTTATCGTGAGTCGCTGATGGAGTCTGAAGAATATGGAGAAGGTATACAGGAAGACAATGAAGGCACGGAATCGGGTGACAGTGCAGAGTTGCACTATGTCGGCGCGCCATTTAGGTCGGTGCGCGATCTTTTGCAGGTAGAGGGTGTGACGGAGGAGATGTTGTATGAACCGATAGCAGAACTTGACGCTGCCCCGGTGGAATTTCTGACCTGTTGCTCCAATGGCCGGGTTAACCTGAATACGGCGCCCCATCGCGTTCTGATGGGGGCTGGATTCAGTGAGGAAGAGGCCAATGTGCTGATCGCTGAACGTAACGGTGGAGCACACTTCGAGGACTTGTCTATCTTCGGAACGGTACTGCCGGAGATAGACGATGAGGAGAGGCAAAAAAGACTTGAGGGTGCGATTACGGTTAGATCCAGCACCTTTCCCCTGACCGTAAAAGCGCAGAGTGCTGCCAGTGGCTCGGTTATAGAGCTTGTCACCCGGGTCTTCCTTGATGAAAAGTCGGCTCGGTTTGTATCCTGGCGGGAAATCTAATGCGTCTTCTCTCAGTAGCCCGACGAGTTCCGCGACCTGGCAAGCTTCTATTGCTGGGCCCAGGTGGTGATTTGGCTGGGGAGATCAAAGATAGCCTGCGGATGTCGCGCAGCGTCTACTCGTTGGTGGTTCCCCCGGGCCAGACCATATTGCGCCGACTCAATATTCCAGACGTCGGCCGCCGGAAACGGGAGAGTGCGCTGAGACTAGCCGCTGAGACAGCGATTACCCGGCCCTTAGATGATTATGTTGTGGATTACTGGCGTATTGATGCCGAAAGTTTCGGGTTGGCAGCAATTCCCCGTGATCTTCTGAGTGACTACCAAACCTTTGCAGATGAACGCGGCCAGGCGGCTCGCGGCGTTCTCGTTCCGGAATTAACAGCAGATCTCAAAAACGGTCTTGTGGTTTGGGTGACAGAGCGTGTGGTCATGCTGTGTCTATGGAGCGGAGGTGCGTTGGTCGATTGGCAGGTGATCCCCCGCCCCAACGGCCTGGTTGCGCTGGAGCAAATGCTGCAATTTGGCGTATCTACAGATCTTAATGAGATCATCCTTAGGGTGGGGCTGGACGAAGATCAGGCATTTGGCGAGGCCGTGCGAGACAGTTGTGAACGGGTGTTTTCCAAGGCGCAAATCAGAGTTGAGAGAAAGTCTGTCACGGAGCGGGACCAGAACGGACGGGTGCTTTGTGCTTTTGATGATTTCGTCGGCGAGCAGTCAAACCGGCCGGCAAGCAGCGCGCGCCGTCGAGGCGCGGTGGCGGCGACCTTGGTGTTGCTTGCCTCCGTTAGTTGGTTTGGTTATCTGCAGCTGCGTGACCTCGAAAATCAGGCAGCTCGTGCAGAGCACAGCGCGAGTCTTCTCAAGATGCAGGCAGCGCGTTCCGCCCGGATTGCGGAACGAGTGGGCCGCCTCACCAGCGCAACCCGGCAACTCCAAACTTTGGACGACAACAGTGTCGTCGCTTTGATGGATGATCTCATCGAGTTCATGCCAGCCAGTATTCGTTTGGCGGGACAGTTACAACTGGACCGGCGGGGGATATTGTCTCTGGACGGTCTTGCAAAGGACGAGAGCGATATCTCAGGTTTTGTTTCAGAGCTGCGTCGGCACCCTCAGATTACTGAGGTAAGGCTGCAATCGGTTACTGTGAACCGCAGCGATAGTCAGAAAAACCAGGGCGCACGTTTTCGTTTGCAGGTTCGGTTGAGCGCTCCGCTATGGGAGCCCCCAGGCGAGGAGAGCGCATGAGCCGGTCCGGATTGGGTAGTGCCCTCGGGGGGATGAGTGATCGTGATCGACGAGCGCTTGGGATCGTGGCGATTTTTCTTTTCGTAATTGCCGCCTACACCCAGTTGATCGAACCATTGATCTTTCGGTTTGACCAAGCGCTGGAAAAGCGGGATCGGGCAGAACAGTTATCGACCGGGTATATCCAGAAGATTCGTATGTTGCCTCGCCGTGAAAAGCGATTGGCAGAGCTCGACCGGGAAATGAGGACGCTCGAGGCATACTTTGCTCAGGACCTTATCGCAAAGGCGGCACCCATTGAGACCCTGATCGATGAGTTAACGGCGTATGCCAGTATCAGCGGCAGCCAATTGCGCCAATTGGTGCCGGATGTAGAAAGCTTGCCTGACCTCGAGGGGCGCATCCATGATCTTGAACTGATCGGGGATTATGCTGCTTTGCGCCAGTACCTCTATCTGCTGGAAACGTCTCCAAGACGCTTCAATCTGATGGAACTGGAAATCAATCCTCCAAAGGATGGGCAGTCCCGCGCGCGGATGCGCTTTATGGATCCTATGGCCACACCGCCGGTCGAGATGAATCCTGATCAGGGCGAACCCTTGATCATTGGCGTGCATGGGAGTGCGGGTGATGCGCAGATTTACACGGCGGATGCGAGCGGCGCTTTCGCTGATGCCAGCGTTGCGGTCGGGCTGGTGCCGGCAGGGTCCCCCCAGTCGAGTGCGGACCGCCTAATGTCGGGCGAGTTGGACGCAGTCGTTGGCAGTCTTTACGATCTCATTCGCTATCGCCTCGCGGGTGCGCCTGTGCGGGTGCTGATGCCTTTGGGTGAGTTACCGCTCTCTGTATCACTGGTCAGCCGAGCCGATAGCCCGCTCAGTGGGCTTGAGGAACTCTCCGGCAAGACACTGGGAATCGAGAGTCTGGGCATGGCCGAGGTCAGTCTTCTGCAGAGGCTGTATGAGACGGGAATGAGTCGCACAGAACTTGGCATTGTCTATCTGGACCGGCGGGCAATGGTCCGTCATCTCAGAAGTGGACTGATTGATGCAGCTCTTGTCAATGATCTGAACGGAGCGCGACTGGATTACCTTGGTATGCGACAAGTCGAAGAACTTCCTGCTCCGCACAGCGAATGGCAAGCCTATCTTATTGTGCATGCAGATTCGCTGAGCCGATTCCCTCAGCGCTGGAGCGCGGTCAGCCGGGCTTTGTGGGCAGCCGCAGAGCAATTGGAATCAGGGAGTCCAGAAGCAATAGCGTTGGCGCATGCCTGGATTCGGTATCGCACCCCGGATGCGACCGCTGCATTGTTGTCGAGGTCAACGTTTGGTGACGCCCGGGATTCGATTGATGAACTTAGTTCGGACGCCACCTTCGGTCTGGAGTCTGTCCAAAAGTTACTGCTTGAGTTGGGTGAACCGGTTCCTGATATCAGTCGTGAAGAGCTTGTCGAACCGTCCTGGCTACGTTCCATGGGGGAGGTGTTGGGTGAAGGCTGATTGGAAAGTCAGGCTGACCTCACGCCGGACTCTCGGACGTGTGATCAGGTTTGAGCTCCTGGTGGCACTAATTTTTGGCATTGCGGGGCTTGCCATGCTGTTTGTGCCTCAGCCCGAGTCAACACCCGGGCGCGCCTTGGCGGCGGGCCCTGCGGCACTCGCTGCAAAAGACGATCGCTTTGTCTATCCTTTTCCGGTGATCACGCCATTGACGGGCTCGAGAGCCAATCTTTATGAATTTGGTGCGGTAAGGCGCGATGATGTGGCTCTTATGGAACTTGAGCCGGAAATGCCTGAGGAAGAGCCAGTCGAAGTTGAGGAGGTGGTTGAGGTTGAGCCGCCACCTCCCCCTCCGCCTCCCCTGCCTGATCTGGATGGACTTGAACTGATTGGAACGCTTGCGGGCTCTGCCGGCGAATCTATTGCGGTGGTGCGGGACGACAACATCGGCAGTACGCTTTATGTTAAAACGGGTGACGAATTGAACGGGTCAGTGGTGATCGATATCTCTGCGACCTCAGTGAGGGTGAGGCTGGGCGAGGAAGAAGACGAGTTGACTACCACCAGTTTTCTGATGAACTAGTAAATCGCGATGAACGAGATAAACCCATACTGGATTACGGGCCGTGCTGAAGTGCCGAAAGCAGTGCTGGGCTTGGTGTTCGGGTTCGTAATGCTGATTTTTTCGGTGGCCTCGTATGCTCAGACGGGCCTTATCGAGTCCAGCACGAACGGGCTGACTTCATCGGCTGCATCGGGGGGTGTCAGCAGCAGTAGTGCCGCCCAGCAGACAGACCCTGAAGAACCTCTTTTTACGATCAATTTTCGGGACGCCGACATATTTGAAGTGCTGGAGGCGTATTCCAAATTACTGAATGTCAATGTAGTGCCAGGGGAGGGTGTGTCGGGTATCGTTACGGTGATCTCGCCTGGGCCTATCTCTCGAACGCAGGCGGTCAATCTCCTGCATTCGATACTGAAGCATCGTGGTTTCGCGGTCATTGAGAATGATGGCTACATCAGTATCGTTCAGGATGCGATCGCCGAGATGAGTGGTCTTCCCATCTACTATCCTGAGATGCCCGATGACCAGGTTGCGGTCTTGGCGATTCGTCCCAAGCACATCGATGAAGAAACTCTGGCCGAAACGCTTGCGGCAATGGGGTTGCTTCGGCCAGTGTCTACGAATCGTGACGCCGGAGTCGTCCTGGTTACTGCAGCAGCGTCAAAGTTGCGCTCAATTCTCAAGTTGGTTGATGAACTTGATATAGCGCAGCGCGCGCCAATTACTCGAACGTATCCTCTGCAGTACGCAGCGGCCCCAAAACTTGGGCCGGTTATTGCCGGGTTCGTTGCACAACTGGCGGGTCAGGAAGCTCCGGAAAGCGTATCTGATGGAGAGGGCGCTCTGCTTTCAGGCAGTGTCATGGTAGAAGAGCGGACCAACAGCCTCATTATTACCGCAGAGGAGAAGTACCACCAAGCCGTGGTCAGCATGCTGGTGGAGCTTGATAAGCGCAGCCCACAGATACTGCTCGAAGCGAAGGTAGTGGAGATTACGCTCGATCAGAATAGTCGGATGGGTCTACAGTGGCAACAGTTGTTGAATGTATTGCCGATGGCCGCACTGACCTTTTCCGACCCTGCCACTTTCGCAACGGGTTCGACGGTCGTTGACAATGCCCAGAATGTGCTTTCGGGAAGCCTTGGCGGAATCAATTATGCTCTTTTGGACCCAAAGAATTATTCATTGATGGTCAATCTCCTGGCGAGTGACTCCGACGCCAGAGTCTTGGCGTCGCCGCATTTGATGGCTTCAAACAATATGGAAGCCAACCTTCGAATTGGTGACGAGATTCCCGTTCTTAAAGAAACCCGCTTGGATACCAACAATCAGCCCATTGAGACCTACGATCGCGAAAAAGTTGGCCTCGAGGTTAAATTGAAGCCGACGATTGCGAGCAATCGGGACGTTACTCTAGATCTTGAGATTTCAAACAGTAACGTCATTGCGGGCGCGGGAGGTTCGGGGAATAACCAGCACACCATTACTGAACGCTTGGTCAAGACGCATGTGATCATCAAGGATAAGCATACACTTGTGATCAGTGGCCTTATTCGCGACGACGTTTCAGGCGGCAATAGCGGTGTCCCTGAACTTAAAGATTTGCCGGGAGTGGGGCCCTTGTTCGGTTCTCAGCAGAAACAGAAAAAATCGACTGAGCTGCTGATACTGATTACGCCGTACGTCATTCTCTCGGAACAAGAGGCCATTCAGGTCGGAACTGACCAGTTGCTAAAACACCCCGGGGCAGCGACCGCAGGCGCTCTTGATCATATCGAGATGGAGTTTGATCTCTAGGGCGTCGCCGCTCCACCTCCTGAATCCTCAATCCCGTGCAGGTCAGCATCGCTCAGTCTCTCTCCCAGTCCCGTCTGATGGCGGGCCTGCCCGCTGAAGTCATGGATAGCTTGGCAGAGCGCTTTGATGATGCCCATGATGTTCCCGCCGGTGAGGTCTTCAAGAAGGCGGGTGATGCTGCAGATACCGCCTATCTCGTACGATCGGGCAATGTCCAGGTTTCAGAAAGCCGAGGGCTGGCGGATGGAGCGTACGCGTACACCATAGGACAGGGTGAAATCGTTGGCGTACCCGCGTTACTTGATGGGGGTGAGGATGACGCGGAGTTTCGTGCGGCAGAAGACACAACGCTGGCATCTCTCGGCCGATCACAGTTTGACGATTGGCTCGCATCTTACGAGGAGTATCGTTCCGCTCTGGTACTGAATGCGGGCCTTGACCAGCAGTATCACCTGCTGCGAAAGACGCAACTTTTCAACGAACTGAATGCGATCGATCTTTTTGCGCTGGTCCGTGAACTCGCGTCATGCTTTGAACGCCATAACTCAGGCGATTTTCTTTTTTATGAAAACGATACTGCAAAGTGTGCCTTTCTTGTTGCCAGCGGTGAATTCAGAATTATCAAGGAAAGTGCGCAGGATACGGTCGTCGCAACGTTGGGCCCAGGGGCATTAACGGGAACTGCAGGCCTGCTGCAGTACGGGAAGTACAACGCTGCAATGCGGGTCGCGACGCCGGGGGAGTGTTGGCGTCTTGATGCGGCACAACTCAAGCGCTTGCGTGCCCGCAGCCGCAAGATTGATGATCGCATAAGTCGGGAACTGTCTTTGCCGCGCCTGGAAAATGACGGCTTGTTGTTCCAGCCCAACAGCGATGAAGGCGCACGGCTAATTCTCGAACTGCTTCGGGAAAGCCCGGTAAATCTATGGCGGCGTTTTCGCTACAACCACCAGGAGCCGCGGGCCGTGCTAAAAATTCTGGAGGAGGTCACCGGAATCGATCCACTCTATCCAACCGATGATCTTCTGATTGATTCCGATCTGCCCCGGCGTTTTCCGCCCGATTTTGCCCGCATGCATAACCTGCTGCCGGTTTTCTATGACGCCCAGGGGGTTCAAGTGCTTACGGTAACCCCCTTTTTGGGAACGTTAGCGAGTGAGTGTGCGACGTTGTTAGGCGCCCCTGTGCGGTTGCGCCTGACTGAGCCCGATTTCCTTGAGCGACTGATAGAAACGACGTACCAGAACCTCGGTGAGGCAGATGAAGAAGAAAGCGATAGCGATGTTGATGATGATTGGCAGAAGCTGGAGCAGCTGGATGATATCGAGGAACAGGCACAGGCGGCTCCTGTCATAAAGCTCGTCAACAGCATCTTCTCCGAAGCCATCAGTCGAGGGGTGTCGGATATTCATCTTGATGCTGGAGAGTCCCGGCTGGATGTGCGTTACCGGATCGACGGGGTTCTACAGGTGGTCAACAGTGTGCCCAGACAGTATCAGCCGGCTGTCATCAGCCGGATCAAGATTCTGGCGGATCTTGATATCGCAGAGAGACGCCTGCCTCAGGATGGGCGCATTGCGCTGCGGATCGAAGGACGCAGTTTCGATCTGCGTGTGGCCACGGTCCCTACAGTGCATGGGGAGAGCGTTGTCATGCGCATCCTGGACAAGTCGAGCATTCGGGTGAGTCTTGAAGACCTGCGGATGGGACCAACCATTGGCCCGCAATGGCAGGAATTGATCCGCCGGGCTAACGGCATTGTTCTGGTGACGGGGCCAACAGGTTCAGGCAAAACCACAACCCTTTATGCCACTATCAACGAGATCAGCTCGCCCGAAGTAAACGTCATAACTGTAGAGGATCCAGTCGAATACCAGTTGGAGGGGATAAAGCAGATCCAGGTAAACGCCAAGATTGATCTGACCTTCGCTGCGGTGCTGAGGAGCATCTTGCGTTTGGATCCTGACGTCATCCTTGTTGGAGAGATTCGTGACCAGGAAACCGCCGAGATTGCAGCGCAATCGGCACTGACAGGCCACCTCGTCTTCTCGACTCTGCATACGAACGATACTGCCACCGCAGTAACGCGACTCATCGATATGGGGGTCGATCCTTATCTTGTTGCCTCCACCGTCATTGGAGTTTTTGCCCAACGTCTGGTGCGCAGACTCTGCACCGAATGCCGTGTCCAGAATGCAGAGGAGCAGTGGCATGCCCCAGGCTGCCGGCACTGCGACTAC
>CEUN01166287.1_pt1 | contig 10294 bp, 6 predicted proteins | sample 361501 | NCBI WGS metagenome assembly CEUN01 (sample SAMEA2622801, study PRJEB7988) | marine metagenome | biome: marine biome (ENVO:00000447); feature: marine epipelagic mixed layer (ENVO:xxxxxxxxx); material: "saline water (ENVO:00002010), including plankton (ENVO:xxxxxxxx)" | depth 120 m | reverse complement strand
GGTTTCAGTAAATACATTGTATTTACATCCGTGCGTCCGAACGGTCAATCGAGCCTCTCTGCAGGAAACACGCATGGCAACGAGAATTGATGCGTATCGGCAATTCGTTAACGATAACGAATATCTAATTACCCTAGAAAACCGCCAGTGTTAAGCCACAATAACTTCCAAGCCACTCTTGCAGAGCTTGTCCACCATCGCTTTCGAAGCGGCCGAATCGGTGACGATTGTGTGAATGCGCTCCAAGCCACAGAGGCGCGTGAGGGATTGCCGACCGATCTTCGTGGAATCGAGGCAGAAGATTGTCTTCCTGGCTGCCTTGATCATGGCGAGCTGGATGTCGATGAGGAGCACATGGGAATTGCTGATTCCGTCCTCGCTGATCCCGCCAGCACCCATGACCGCAACATCCGCATTGATCTCGGAGAACGCATGAATTGCCAGTGGCCCGACCATCACGCCAAGCCGTGGATAAATCACGCCACCGGACACAATCACCTCGACTTGGTTGTTCGCAGCATAGTGATTCGCGATGGGGAGGGAGTTGGTGATGATGTGAGGCGTTTTCGGTTCGAGGTACTTTGCCACATGATAAACGGTTGAACCCGCATCCATGATCACCGTCTGATTCAGGCCAATGAGGTTTGCCACCGCACGGCCAATGGCATCCTTTTCCGCGCCCTGATGCGTCTCCCGCAGGTTGAAGCTGAACTCATCCGATTCCGGATTCGCCAGACGCGCTCCGCCGTGCGTTCGCTTCAACTTGCCCGTGTCCTCGAGGCTCGACACGTCGCGGCGCACCGTGCTCACGGAAACGTCGAGTTGATTGGACAGTTCTTCCAACGAAGCGAACTCCACCTTCAGTAGGTAGTCGAAAATGCGTTTTTGTCGTTCTTCGGCGGTCAAGGTGATATTCTTGTGACACGGGCTACGGCTGAACAAGCAGATTGCGAGTTGCGTCGGATTGGCCTATCAAAGACTGCTGAAGTGAGTCCGACTACGACAATTTGGAAGACGTTGCTGGCGATCGCCATCGTGATGCCGGTGTGTGCAATTGCGACACCCGCAAACAAGCGGGGCTTGGAACGCCACTTTGGCGACCTGCTTCCGAAGCGCTTGAATTCGTGTGCGACCTGTCACGTGAAGGCCGATGCTCATGGCGCGGAGTCGTTGAAGGATTTTCCGCACAACGCCTTCGGTGATCGGCTGCATCAACTTGGTCGGAAGATATCCATCGCCGATCGTCTGAAGTCGGTCGCCAAGGAAGATGCGGACAAGGACGGAGTTTCCAATCTGATTGAGTTGCTCTCGGGATCCTCCCCGGGCAGCAAAGGCGACACTGCGAAGAACAATGACGCACTGGCAGGTCTGTTGAAGCGCTACGAGGATCGGCAAAGGCAGTATGCGTGGAAGCCGTTCGAAACGGTAAAGAAGCCCGTGCCACCAAATGTTCCCGGCGCGGAGCTTCGCAATCCCATTGACAATTTCATCGCCGCGCATCATTCGCGTCTGAAGCTCAGCCCGCAATCCGAAGCCGCGAAGGACATTCTGCTTCGTCGGGTTTATCTTGATCTGATCGGACTCAATCCGACCCCGGAAGATCGCCGCGCATTCCTGAACGACACCTCACCTGAGGCGTATGAGAACGTCGTTGCATCACTCTTGAATCGTCCCGAGTACGGCGAACGTTGGGGCCGCCATTGGATGGATATCTGGCGCTACAGTGATTGGGCCGGATACAAGGCGTCGCTTCGCGACAGCCAAAGGCACATCTGGCATTGGCGCGATTGGATCGTGGAGGCGTTGAATGAAGACAAGCCTTACGACCGGATGATCCACGAAATGCTGGCGGCTGATGAGATCGCGCCGGAAGACCCCGACACGCTTCGTGCGACCGGTTATCTCGCGCGGCATTACTACGCCAACCGGCAGCAATGGATGGACAATGTCGTAACGCATACCTCGCAGGCCTTCATGGGGGTGACAGTTGGTTGCGCGAAGTGCCACGACCACATGTACGACCCGATTCCACAGCAGGATTACTACGCGATGAGGGCGGTGTTTGAATCCTACACCGTCCGGACCGATCGCATTCCCGGGCAGCTCGACATCATGAAGGACGGCATTCCGCGCGTGTATGACCAGTCGATGAAATCGAAGACCTACATGTTCGAGCGCGGTGACGAACGTCGACCAATCAAGGACAAGGCCATTCCTCCCAACGTGCCCGCTGCATTGGGTGGCAGCTATGATCTGCAGACCGTGAAGCTCCCGCGCTTCGCATATCAACCCGAGCATCGTCCATTTGTCATCAAGGAACTCCTCGCACAGGCGGAGGGAAATCTCGCTGCAGCCAAGACCGATCTGTCCAGGAAGAGTGCTTCGATGAAACTGACCGCATTGAAGGCGGAACTCGCAGCCGAGAGAATTGAATTCAAAGAGGGAAAAAAATCCAAGACCTGGATCAAGGCCGCCGAGAATGTTCTCAAGCTGCAGCGCGAAGCCAACCTTGCTGAAGCCAGGAGCGACATTGAGACAAGCCAGAAGTCCCAATCGACTGCCGAGGCCAAGATGAAGTCTGCGAAAACCTCAACGGAGAAGAACAACGCTGCGAGCGCGATGAAGAAAGCCAAGAACGCCATGACCGCGGCCAAGAAAAAGCTCGAAACCGCTGAGAAGGCAATGAAGGCAAAGCTGACCAGCAAATACAAATCACGGGGTGCTCCGACTTATCTCACCAGCAGCACGGGCCGACGTCTGGCCTTCGCCAAGTGGCTGACGGACAAGGAGAATCCGCTCACCGCCCGGGTTGCGATGAATCACATCTGGCTGCGTCATTTCGGGCAACCGATCGTTCCAACCGTCACCGAATTTGGTGCCAACGGCCGTCCGCCATCGCATCCCGCGCTTCTGGACTGGCTGGCTGCGGAGTTCATGGAGCGAGACTGGAGCATGAAGGAAACGCACCGATTGATTGTGACCAGCGCGGCTTATCGTCGATCGGGGCAAACAGATCCGGCGAACGAAAAGATCGACCAGGACAATATCTTCCTCTGGCGCATGCCCTCGCGCCGGATGGAAGGGGAGATCGTTCGCGACAATCTTCTTCACGTCAGCGGAACGATCGATCGCAAACTTGGCGGGCCGGACATCGACAACAAGAGCGCCCAGACCTCGAAGCGACGATCCATTTACCTGCGTCACGCACATGAGAAACTGGTGGAGTTTGTGCAGATCTTCGACGGCCCCAAGGTGAGCGAATGCTATATGCGTGACGAGAGCGTTCAGCCGCACCAAGCGCTTGCGTTGGCAAACAGCCAGCTGACCTTTGATCAGTCAAAAATCCTCGCTGACGATCTTTCAGAACAAACGGGCAAGAACGACGAGCAGTTCGTGCGGTCTGCGTACGAGTCCGTCCTTTCACGCACACCCGGGCCCAATGAATTGGACCTCTGCCGGAAGTTTCTGAAAAATCATGCCGGGGATGGACGCGAACGCCTGGTCATGGTTCTCTTTAATCACAACGAATTTGTGACCATCCGCTGATGAATTCACCTTTTACAAGACGCACTTTTCTTGCCGATACCGGCATGGGTATGACCGGCATGGCGCTGTCGGCAATGCTGTTCAAGGACGGTGTTGCCCGGGCCGCCGAAGTCCCGGGCTCCGGACCGCATCATGAACCACAGGCCAAGTCCTGCATCTGGATCTTCCTGATCGGTGGCTTGAGTCATCTGGAGAGCTTTGATCCCAAACCTGAGCTAAACAAATACGCCGGGAAATCGATTGAGGACACGCCCTACACCGACACCATCCTGAACAAGGACAGGATCAACAAGATCCTGCTCGATCCGTCCAAGCAGAAGCGCGAGGTCTACAAACAAATCATGCCGTTGCAGACGGGCTATCAGCGTTACGGCCAGAGCGGCATTGAAGTCAGCGACTGGTTCCCGAACATCGGCACCTGTGCGGACGATGTCTCGATCGCGCGCGGAATGTGGACGATCGACAACAATCACGGCGCGCAGCTGACCTATCACACCGGACGCAAGATCACCGAAGGCGCCTTTCCCACGATCGGCTCCTGGGTGAGCTACGGATTGGGAACGCAGAATCGAAATCTTCCCGAATACGTCGTGCTGGGGAATCCCAGTGCGGATTGTTGCGGAGCAGCATGGACGCACGGGGCTTCCTATCTCGGTCCGCAATACGCCGGTGTCCGAATGAAAGTCGATCCTAAGAACCCGCTCTCATTTGTGAGTCCGGCCGATGAGAAGTTCACGCTCCGGCAGCAGCGCGAGAACTTCAATCTGCTCGGCAAACTCAATCGGTTGGCCGGCATTGAATACCCGAACGACCCGAAGCTGGAAGCGCGAATCAAGTCCTACGAACTTGCGTTCGAGATGCAGACGGCGGTCCCGGAGGTGATGGACTTCAAGACGGAGTCAAAATCAACGACCGGTCTCTACGGCATTGGCGAAAGCGGGACCGATCGCTTTGGCCAGAAGTGCCTTGCGGCACGACGCCTGGTTGAACGCGGTGTGCGTTTCGTTCAATTGTTCCATGGCTACTCCGGCAGTGCCGGTGCGTGGGATTCCCATCTGAACATCAAGAAACTGCACTCCAAACTCGCACAGCAGGTGGACAAGCCGGTCGCCGGGCTGATCAAGGATCTTCGCCAGCGCGGCATGCTGGATGACACGCTGGTGGTTCTTGGATCTGAGTTTGGCCGCACACCTGGCGCCGAGGATCGTCCGGACACACCGAAGGTCGCGGGCACTGGACGCGATCATCACCCACACGGATTCAACGTCCTCATGGCGGGCGGTGGTGTGAAGAAGGGCTTCGTTTATGGCGCGACGGATGAGCTCGGATTTCACGCCGTCGAGAATCGTCACTACGTAACCGATCTGCACGCAACGGTGCTGCATCAAATGGGGCTGGATACGCGCCGGATGGAAATCCCAGGTCGCAAACGTCTGGAAATGGACTTTGGTGATGTGATGCACGGCATCCTTACTTAGCCCGCCGGTAGGATGGTCAGCCTGATTGTCCGGACGGGAGGTCTGTGATTCGCGAGTTCGTCTACGTTCATCAGCTCCAGGTGAGCTTCGTCTTGGTTCGATTTCCGGCCTGTTTCGGATCCAGGGTCCGGAGTTCCAAGTCAGCCCCGTTTTCGCGCAGGTGGCATTGCAGCCAACCGATTGGTTCCTTCGGATGAAAGTGGTAGCCGACCGATGGCAGGGAGATGAAGTGCAGCTTGCGCCATTTGAAGATTCGGAATTGATGCATGTGGCCGGTCACGATGGCTTTCACATGCGGTTTGGTTTGGAGCAGATCGAGCAGTTGATCGGAGTCCTCCAACCCGGCGATCGGCTTCACCGCGCTGGCGCTGGGGTGGATGATCTCCTTCTTGCCGGCACGTTTCTCATACTCCTCGCTGGGATCGATGTTGTGGTGAAACATCACGATCATCGGTTTGTCGGATTCGGCATCGACGACTGATTCGAACCATGCCATCTGCTCGCGACCCAACCGGCCCGGTCCTTTCACCGGTTTTTCCGGCGCGTCCATCGTGAGCGAATCCAGCAACACGAAATTCGCGTGCCGGGATTTCACCAGCGACACATGACGGTTCTCCATCAGCACCTTGTCCTTCCGCTTCTGAAACGCCTTGCGAAAGTCATCGCGATGATCGTGATTGCCCATCGTGACGTGGATCGGGGTGTCTTTGAACAACGCGAACTTCTCGGCGAGCTGTTCATGTTCCTGCTTGCCGCCCACGTGGACGCAGTCGCCGTTGAGGAGCAACCCCGCCGGTTTCTTCGGCAGGGCGTTGATCTGGGTGGCGAAGCGATCAAAGTTCTGCGACACGGTTACCGATCGCTTTTCCCGGGTCGCTTTCTGTGAGCTGTAGTGCTTGCGGATTGATTCCGCCGACAACAGGTGCGTGTCGGAGAACAAAGCCCACAAGTCGGGGCTCGCTTGGGTTTCGGCACCAGGCAGCTTTGATTGGGCCAGAGCCATGGACGCGATCGTTCCCGCAAGGAACTTGCGCCGAGATATGGGGTGGATGTGTACGGGCATGGGGCGAGGTTACTCGAATCGGATAGTGTGTCGATTATTGGCTGGGAGGTTGCAGCACCGCGCGATAGATCCGGTCTTTCTGCTCGTAGAGTACGATCCACCGGCCGTTGAAGTAGATTGGGTTCGACAAGGTTTCGGCCGCTATGGACGCGCGAAAATTGACGGGCGAACCTTTCCGCCACTGACGAAGATTGTCCGAATGCCAGTAGCGGCGCTTGCTCAGGTCCTTGGGTTGCGAGATGGCGATAAATTTTCCTCCGGTTCGGGTCACGGAGAGGGAAGCGATTTCTTCATCGGTCGCGATCACCGGGAGGTCCGGTGCCCGATTCCAATTCAGCAGATCCGTGCTGGTGGCAAGTCCCAGGCCTTGGGCTGTGTAGATCTGTTTCATGCCTCGAAACAGCAGGTGATATCGACCGCCGATCTCGAACACGGAGGTGGGATGCGTGGAGAGGAATCGGTCCCAGCTCTGCGGACGACTTTTCAGGATCGGGTTGCGCGGACTCTTCGTCCACGGCCCTCCCAGGTGACGGGCCGTGGCCAGACCAATCTGTTTCGTGTGCGGGTTTTTTCCGGAATAGAAAAGATGGTAAACGCCACCCCGCTTGATGACGCCGGCGGGCAGCTTGGCGACCGTCTGATCCCATGAACCCGACTGGCCCGTCGTGAGGATTGGATTGCCCGTGTTCTTCTTCCAGTGAAGGCCGTCCGTGGAGGTCGCGATGCCAAACGCCTCGCGTCCGTCTTGGGCGAAGGGCTTGTCCTGGGCTTCAAAGAAACAAAACAGCTCGCCCGCTTCGAGGTGAAGGTAGGGATTGTCAACGGCCGCGGCGTCCCATGATCCGGTTGCTCCCCGGTCGATCACGGGTTTTCCCCACGGCGTCTCCACCCAGACCCCGCGCGGGTCGAGGGACGGAGGGAAGGCTTCCCTGCACACCGCGCGGCACTCCAAAGGGTAATCGGTCATGAGTCCGTCGATGCCGGCAGCTGCCGCGCGTTTCCAATTCTCGTGAACGCGACGTGAGGGGCCAGCCCCCGCGTAGTTGTAAAGGACCTGTTTGCCCTTGAGATGGAGCATTGCTGTCTCCTTCGCGGTCGGGGTTGACGACAGCAGGAAGGAATCGATCAGCCCTTCCTTGAGCGTGGCCTCGATCTCGTTCCGGCGAACATTGCGGCCGATGCGGAAGTTCGGATTCAACTGCTTGAGCCGACGGCTCATTTCGTCGCTTTGATCGAAGGCAAACGATTCGTCGAGCAGTTGATACTTTTCGACCAGGGCGACCAGCTTCGCTTCGCCCGCCGGCGTAAGATGCTTCACATTCAGGGCGAGGATGGTCTCACCACGCTTGCGCTGACGGACCAGTGCGAACGTTTCCTCCAAGGTGGGAATCCGTTCACCGGCAAACGTTTCATCAAACCAACTCCCCGCGTCGAGTTTCTTCAATTCTGCCAACGTTAGGTCGCGCACCGAACGATTGGGACCGTCGGTCGTTCGCTTGATATTGTCGTCGTGAATGACGATCAGATGTCCGTCCTTTGATGTACGGATATCGAGTTCGAAACCCATGCCCAACTCCAGACACGCGGCAAACGCCGGCAGGGTGTTTTCGGGCGCATGACGCAACAGCCCGCGATGGGCGACGGGGATCGGGTTCGCGGCCGGACAGTTGGCTGCGAATGTCGCGAGGACTGCAAGGACAATGGCCGGGGTTCGCATGAAATCTTTCAATGCTGGCGGTGATGCTTGTGATAGTGACGCAGCAGTGAGTCACCAAAATCATTGTCGAAATCGCGGTAGATGCAATGGACGTGGTTGGCGTCGTCCTGGGTGTTGTCGTATTCGATGAGGAAGGTGGGGCCTTGGATGAGGTAGTGATGAGGTTCGCCGGATTTGAGACCGCCGGACCAGAGGAAGTGGATGTTCTTGGTGCCGGCCTGGTCGATGCGGGCGAGATCCTGGTCGGCGAGTTCGCGGCGAATGCGCGTGACGTGCTCGCGAATGAGACGAATCAGGAGTTCGCGTTGGTGGTCGGTCATTTGCGAGGCGGGCAATCCGCGCGGTTTGTCGCGCTCGATCTTGCGGTGATTGCCGGTCGTGAGACCTCCAACCGTTTCGTTGAAGAAATCCGGTAGTTCACCGTGACCGGTCTTGCGTTGTTCGGCGGTCATGGAGGCGGCCAACTCGCGTCCGAATTCCGTTTCGTTTTTCAGGACCTGCAGCCCTTTCTGCGGACCTTCCTGAACGATCGCGGGAATGACGCCGAAGAACGACGGCGTCACGGAGATCCAACGACCTTTCACCACGGTGATGTTGACGGACAGGTGAAAGCCTTCCACCCGGTATCCCCAAGTGCCTTTCGCATCCGGTGTGCCAAAGATGGTGACGTAGTATTGATCCGAATCGCGGAAGATGTTGCGGATCTCATCCTGTTCCTGAAGGAGATCGCCGAGGCTCATGATCGTGAGCGCCTTCTGTTGTCCGGTATGGCTCAGGGCGGCACTCATCAATGCGATGGCGAGATGGCGCTGACCGTCCTTGAGGTCCTTCAACGGCACGCCACGTCGGGCGATCGGAAAGAAATGGATGTTTCCCCGCTCGGCATCATGAAACTGATACTTGGCCACGACGGACGGATCGAGCGTGGCCAGGAAACGCTGGGCGAGCACCGCAAATTCCGCGGCAATCTCCGGCGATTCGATGGCGTTGGGCGGAGCCTTCTCCGCAGCGTCGGCGCTCAAAGTCACCAGAATTGCGATGAAAGCGGACAGGACAGAAAATCGTTGGTTCATTGGGAACGGATTGAAACGAGTTTCCCGCCGGGCACAATGACAAATCGTCTTGCGGTCCCCGCCGGATCCTCACCGCCTCGCTTCGAAACTGTAGAGATCGGCGTTGCGAAGGGAGAATTCGATGCGAACGGTCCGGCCCTTCAATTCATCCATTGACTTCTTTCCCCAAGTAATCTTCTGCGATGTGGAATCAGTGGTCGTCGGTTCGCGGTCGGAATAGTCGAAGCCAGGCAGGGGCGTTCGCTTGTCGCCGGAAATACGGACGTTCAGTTCGCCGTCACCGGCGTCGCAGTTCACCAAGAGATCGCCGCCCGGCCAGATGAGTTGGCGCGTGACCACACCGCCCCCATTCCTGGGACCGCGCAGGGAGACGAAACCGCCTTTGCGGAGGCGGGCAAGGCCGATGCCGGGATTGCGATGCGGCGTGCCGTGCGGTCCGTCCCAGCCGGCGTAGTAGATCCACCATTCGTCGCCGACTTCGACCCAGTCCGGACTGGCAAAGATCATGCCATCGTCCCACGCGCCGTCGTCGCCCAGCGGGATGAGAGGCTGGCGAATGGGCGCGCGTTCGAAATGGAAGCCGTCGCGACTGCTGACGAATTCCGTGTAGATGTTGTCGTTGAAGCGAAAGACCCAAAGCGTGCACCAGTAGATGCCGGCGTGATAACGGGCGGGCATGCCATAAAAAGCGTTGAAGTTGTCGGCCGCATCGAGTGCGTCGGGATTCAAGATGGTTCGTGGTTTGGTCGGCCACGCTTCCCAAAGCTGATCGTGGCTCATTCGTGAGATCCGGCGCGAAGCCCCGGTGTCGATCATGTCCCCGCGGCTGCGCCGATAGCGATCCTTCGCGCGGCAGAACATCACGTAGCGTCCGGCGCGTTCGTCGTAAACAATGCCGTTGTTGGTGTCGCTGTGAACGAGATGGAGGAAGGTATCGCTGTCGCGGTCCCAGTGTATGCCGTCGGGCGAACCGATGACGCGAATGCCGGAGTTGACGGGATCATTGCCGCCGGTGCGGTAAACCATGATGTAGCGATGGCCGCGACGGTCCCGGTCCGGGACGGTGAGGATTTGTTGGCCACTGGAGCGCACACCGGTCGGCCCCTTCCAGACGACGTTGTTGTCCTTGGAGCCTTTCCATTCATGCAGGCCGAGTTTCGGCAGATGCCACTTCAGACCGTCCACCGATTCGGCGTAGGCCGTCGCGTAGTAAGACTTGCGAATCTTGCCGTTGTCGAACAGATCGGAGTAGGAGGTCTGATGCCAGAGTTTGAATCTGCCGGTTGCCTCGTCACGTTGAACACAGACGTATCCGCCAGTATCCGGAATCACCGGCGATCCGTGCTTGCGCGGCTGATGAAAACGCCGCAGCACCATCTCGCTCTTCTGCTTGTTGCCCCAGCGGTTGTCGACCAGG
>CEUN01174284.1_pt1 | contig 10302 bp, 5 predicted proteins | sample 361501 | NCBI WGS metagenome assembly CEUN01 (sample SAMEA2622801, study PRJEB7988) | marine metagenome | biome: marine biome (ENVO:00000447); feature: marine epipelagic mixed layer (ENVO:xxxxxxxxx); material: "saline water (ENVO:00002010), including plankton (ENVO:xxxxxxxx)" | depth 120 m | reverse complement strand
GAGAGGGAAGATGGAGAAAACGCCAAGGAGAAGATCACCCTTGAATTCGACCGGCCGATCTTCGATCGGTCCTGATTCCTGTCCAGAATCGCTTCACGAACGGCCAGCGCCGAGAGAACCGAGATCAGGAAGCTGATGAAAGGGGCCGCATGGGAAGTTGCCCTACTGGCGACTCTCTATCTCGTATTGCTGGCACGCTAGTTCAAGCAATCCACAGCGTTTCAATCGATCGAGCGGCGCGAGTAACGTGACTTGCACGACTCCGGGATGCCGGCCGATTTCGATGGCTCCGTTGATGGTCGCCCGGTTCCTGGCTTCGGAAACCGGCATGTCCAGCAGCGTGGCGGCTCGTTGCAGCCCGTTATCGGTGGCGGAGTTCAGATCCCGGCCCGTGCCGACGATCGAGATCGGAGCAGTCTGTTCGATTTCGTCGAGGCCGTGGGAACGAGCGATGGTCAGTGCGCGCGCCCGCTCATCCGCCGAGAACGGCCGGGCCAGATAAGGCAGATCTTCCGGAACAGGGAACAGCAACGGCCCGTCGATGTTCAGACCCTTGAGGACGTGAACCTGAAGCGTTGCGTTCCCGGCGACATCGCAGGTGTGTCCGGCAATCTCGCCATCGCCCTGCAGCGCGTGCATGTCCCCCAGATAGATCCCGCCTCCCGGAACTTTGACCGGACAGACGACAATCGCTCCGGCGCGCACCGCGTCGATGTCCATGTGGCCATCCGTCCGTTGCTCCAGTTGTTCCTCGGTGATCGCCAGCTCGTGTGGAGCTCCGATGAGGAACTGGCCAAAGTCGCCGGCGTTGTGACTGTCCGGAAGCGCGATTGCGGGCGTCGTGCCCAGCTGACCCAGAAACGGGCGCAACCGTGCCATCATGCCGATGAGATCGTGGGGCGCGAGCGTGAGCACGGAATTCTGGACTGAGTTCTCCGGCATGGCGGCGTAACGATGGGCGTCGCGGGCGATGGATTCGGACGCGTCCCGGTTAAGCGTCACGCCCACGCCGCGATCATCGTCAAACGCGATGGTGTAGCCGTGGCTGATTTTGAACGGAGCCGCCTCAGCGCCGCATTTCGCGCAACGGATTGAGGCCTGCCCGATCCCATCGAGCTTTGTTGGCGGATTCGCCGTTCCACATTCCGGGCAACGCCCGGCCACAAACGGATCGCCGTTGAATCGTCCATCGAGCGGAGCGTCCGTCCCGGAAGCGGTTGCCAGCGAAGTGATCTGGATGTCGGTGATGTGGATCGCGATGGCGTCGCCGATCCCGGCCCCTTCCACGGCCACGGGAATCGTCACTTCATGTCCTCCCCGCAGGCAGGGGGTAAGCATCGGTCCCCAGCAACCGGGCGCCGTGTTGGCAATGATCCGTCCGCCGTCGCACACCGGACCGAGCATCGGTCGCGCGGGATCAAGGACTCCGTCGGTGAAACGATTGACCTCGAGCGTTTGGCAGGCTTCGGTCGCCTCGGCCGGTGGCGAAGGATCGGCAACCTGCTGTGTCGTGGATGAACTCATGCGAGTAATGTGATTGAGATTGCTTGCATTGTGAATCCAGAAGGCCCTTACCGCCCCGACAGATGATGATTTCTTCCCGCTGATGATGCCGTCATAGTCTTGCGGACCAATGACATATACTCTCCCCAGCCGATTTCGGGTTTCGTTACTCCACTGCATCCTTGCTGCTACAGTCTTGATTGTGGGAGGCGTTTCCAATGTGTTCGGGCAAGGCAGGACGATTTACGAGAGCGTTTCGCATGTGGGACGGGCGATCTCTCAGGCATCTTCTGCCCAGCCGCTTTCGCCGGAGCGGTGGGAGGAGACACTGGATGAACGTCGCGAGTTGTGGCGGGAGATGATTGGTCTCTCACCTTTGCCGTCGCGGACGCCTTTGAAGGCGAAGGTTACGGGGACGCTCGATCGAGGAGATTACGTGGTGGAGAAGGTTCACTTTGAGAGCTTTCCCGGCGCGCATGTGGTGGGGAATCTTTACCGCCCCGCCAAGGTGACGGGCAGGCTTCCCGCAGTGCTCTATCTCACCGGTCACTCGCAGGGCAAGATCCGCAAGACGTATCAGCAGAATCCGCGTTGGTTCGGTCAGCATGGGTATATCGCATTGGTGCTGGATCCCATTCAACTCGGGGAGAGCCAGGGCTTTCATCATGGCACTTACCATGAGAAGCACTGGGATTGGCCGAGCCGGGGTTACACACCGCTGGGGACGGAGGTTTGGAACGGGATGCGGGCGCTCGATTACCTGGCGACGCGATCGGACGTTGATCCGGATCGATTCGGTGTGACGGGGCTCAGCGGTGGGGGTGTGGTGTCGTGGGCGTTGGGCGCTGCGGACGACCGCCTCAAGGTCGTCGCGCCGGTCTGTCAAAGCGGCAGCGTTCAGGGCGTCGCGGAGGATCGCTCGGTGCAAGGACATTGCGACTGTGCGTTCTGGATCAACTACCACCAATGGGGATGGCCGGATCTCGGCGCGCTGATTGCGCCGCGCGCGTTCATGATCGCCTCGGGCAGCGAGGATCTGCTTTGGCGGCCGCGGCATTACCGCGATGTGGCTCACCGGATCCGTCATCAGTTCGCGGCGCTGGGGCAATCGGACAAATTCAAACTCGTGGAGGATCTCACCCCGCACGGCTACACGCCGAAACTGCGCCAGGCGGTTTTCACGTGGTTCAACACCCACCTGAAGGACGATCCCACGCTGGTGGAGTCGGACGTGACGGATTTCGTTGAGCCGGAGAAAAATCTTTTGGTGTTCGGCGGAAAGCTGCCGGAGAACGACAACATGATGGATGCCCCGAAGCTGCTCGTGCCCGCGCCTCCGCTTCCCAAAGTAACGGACCGGGCATCATGGAAGAGACACCAGGACAAGGCATTGAAAGCATTGCGACGAACCACCTTTCGCCAGATCGCCGGGCAATCGGGGCCGGTGTTCGTGGGACGGCGCGCTGACGGCGGAACGAAACCCAACGTCGCCTTTGGCACACTGCTGTTTCGCAACAGCGACCAAATCGATCTTCAGATACGCCTGCGCCGTTACACCGATGCTCCAACCGGTCTGGCAGCCGTGGTCTATGCAATGGAGTCGGACGCATGGCGAACCTTCGCCGGCGGAGGAAGTTCGCGCCCGGGAATGGCGGCTCCGATTCTGACCGCTGGCGTGGAGGTCCGGGGAACGGGGACGACTTCCGTCGGGCCGGGTTACTATTGGACCCTGCGCCGCACCTATCCCATGCTCGGAGAAACGATTCCGGAACGTCAGACCGCAGACCTGCTCGACGGCGTGAAGCTTGTGCGGGAGCGACTGCAACCAGGATCGGTCGCGGTTTACGGAAAAGGTCACACCGCTCCACACGCGATCTATGCCGCCCTGCTCGATCCCAAAATCTCCGAGGTGATTCTCTACAACCCGCCGGAAAGCCATGTTGCAGAGGGAACACTGGAATACCTCGGCGTCTTGCGCGTCGGCGATCTCCCGCACAATCTCGCCTTGGTCTATCCGCGTCCGATCACATTCGTAGGCAAGCTTCCTCCCGCCTATGAATGGACGCGTGATTTGTACCGCAAGCTCGGCGCCGAAGACCGGTTCCGGGTCATCCCCAGCGTGGCGCGTTGGAAGGCGTTTCGTGCGGATTAGCGCAGAGTCACACAAATTATGAGAAACCTGATTGTCATTTGGATCCTGTTGTTGGCCTTCGCCTGGGAATCACCCGCGGCTGAGTTGATCGACATTGGTTCCCGCCGCGAACTGTTTGTGGATCATCACCTGATTGAGAAGCTGGACGGAGCGCGGCTGGAACTGCGCCATCCGGTGCCGCGTGAAGTGGTGATCTCGCACGACGAACCCTGGGAAGGAAACGGCTGCGGCTTTCACAGCATCTTCAAGGATGGCGATCGCTATCGGATGTATTACAAGTCCTACCATTTCGAGGTGGGGCCGGAGCGGACGGAGTTCGTGAAGCGACATTTTCTCTGTTACGCCGAAAGCGACGATGGCGTGCATTGGCGGAAGCCAGATCTCGGATTGCATGAATTCGAAGGTTCGCGGAAGAACAACATCGTCATCGCGCCGCACAACATTGGCCACTCGCTGGCCGATCCTTCCCACAGCGCCGTGTTCAAGGATCCCAATCCAAATGCGCCGGCAGAATCCCGCTACAAGGCGATCATCCGCGGGCATGAGCGTCTCGGAATGTTGGCCTTCCAGTCACCCGATGGGCTGAGCTGGACGCCGATGCGCGATCGGCCGGTGATCACCAAAGGCGCCTTTGATTCCCAGAACCTCGCCTTCTGGGACCCGGTTCGCGGTGAGTATCGGGCTTACTTCCGGACCTTTACCAAAGGTGTCACCAACGATGAGAAATGGAAACCGGCCGGTATCCGCGCAATCCGCACGGCGACGTCGGACAACTTTGTGGATTGGAAGGATGCCGCCGATCTGACCTACGTGGATTCGCCGGACGAGCATCTCTACACCAATCAGATCAAGCCCTACCATCGCGCGCCGCACATCTTCATCGGCTTCCCCACGCGCTATGTCGAACGCGGCTGGTCGGAGTCCATGCATTCCCTGCCGGAGCCGGAACGCCGCCAATGGCGAGCGCGGGCGGGTGAACGCTTCGGCATGGCCCTGACCGAGGGTCTCATCATGAGCAGCCGCGACGGCGTGCAATTCCATCGCTGGAACGAAGCCTTTCTCCGACCGGGCGCGGAACGTCCGGGATCATGGCTCTACGGCGACGCGTTTATCGGCTGGCATATCGTGGAAACCGCGTCGGCCCTCGCAGGCGCGCCCAACGAACTGTCGATCTACGCCTCCCAAGGTTATTGGCACGGTAAGGGCAATCGCCTGCGCCGCTACACCCTGCGGCTGGACGGCTTTGTCTCGGTGTCAGCCGATTGGAAAGGCGGACAGCTGTTGACGCGACCGATGGTGTTCGACGGCGACCAATTGGAGATCAACTTCGCCACCTCTGCCGCCGGATCGTTGCGCGTCGAAGTTCAGAACCTCGACGGTACTCCGGCAAAGGGATTCTCGCTGGCTGATTGTGCCGAACTGTTCGGCGACGCAATCTCGCGCCGCGTGATATGGAAGAGCAAAGCCGACCTTTCCGCCCTCGCCGGCAAACCAGTCCGCTTACGCTTCGATATGAAGGACGCGGATCTGTACTCGTTCCGCTTCAAGAAATGAGCAATCACACAACCGGGGCGAACACATGCCGCCACTTCACTTCGACATCCGGTAATCGAGGTCGAAGCGACTGGACGGTTGATCCCGGAACTTGTCCAGCGCCGGGTTGTAGGTGAACACCTCGATCTTGTCCCGGTCCGGATGAAACACCATGTAGCGCAGCCATGATTCACCGCCGTTGTTCATGGCCTGGTAATCGCTCAACAACTGGTGGACGGCGTTCCCATGGTCGCCGGTTGAAGTCAGGCGCGCTTCGCCGATCACGTGACCGCAAAGCACCATGAAGATGTTTTCGTGCTTCCGGACCAACTTCTGCCAGATCTGCTCACCGGGATTTCCTTTCACGGCATAACCCGACCGAGTTCGCCGTTTGCTCTTGGAGTCGAGATAACTGTGCGTCAGGACGATCACGCGATGCTCGGGATGTGTTTTCACCACGTCGCCCGCCCAGGCCAACACCTCGTCGCGCGGTTTGAATTCGAGCGCGACGATCATGAACTTCAGCCCCGCCTGTTCGAAGTGATACCAGGAATTGTCGTGGCTCTCGTCAAAGGTGCCGCCGAACTCCTTGGTCTTCGCGTACTTTGAGCGCGGAAAGTACCGATTGAAATGGGTCTTGCGATTCTCCGCCGACTTGTAGGACAGCTTGCTCTGGTCGGTTTTGCGGAAGCCCATGTCGTGGTTTCCCAGGCACAGGCAGTACGGCACCTTGCCATCCAGCTTCGTCATGGCCTCCTTCGCGATCTTCCATTCCTCGGGATAGTCCGTCTGCACGATATCGCCCTCGTGAACGAGGAAGGCAATGTTCAGGCGCTCCTGATTGTCCCGCGCCCATTCGGTCTGCTTGAAAAAGTATCGGCGCAGATCTCCGTTCTTCCATTTGTGCGCGGCATACTTCACGCGGGTGTCGCAATAGCACTGGGTGTCCGGCAAGACAACGATGGTAAACGGCTTGGCCGCGTGCAGTTGTTGCCCCAACAGCCAGACGACCAAACCAACCAGCAAACATCTTCGGAGGATAGGAAACATGTCGGCTAGGCTGCCCGCGACCACCCGATCCGTCAATTCAGTCGCGAAGCGTGGCCAACAGGATCTGGTGCTGCTTGTCGAGTCTGGGTTCGACATTGCGTTTGCCGGCGGGGACTTGCGGCTCGGCGAAAAGACGCTGGATCCGCTACTTCATAATCAGGCAATCGACGTTCATTGGAGTCCGACCCCAAGGGTAGGTTCGATCAACCACTCTTTACGGTTCCTTGTTTTCTGATGCCGCCCTCCAGTGTACGAATCCGTCTCCGGAAATGCTCAGCTCGGGCCCCTTCAACCAGGTGGCGTCAAACGCGCCGGCCGTCATCGGTTGATCGGCACGCGTCATGACGAACAACAACACGCCGTCCGTGGTGAAGCCAAACTTCGCCGATGTTGCAGCGTTCTTCGGCGCTGCGAAAACGCGCAATATGTCGGAGCCTTGTCGCAACTCAACTCCGCCGTCGTCGAGGCTTTTGAGAGTTGGTGATTGAGTATCGTTCGGCATGATCGCCTCGATAATGGTCAACAGCTCGTGCCGCTTGGAAGCGGGACTGATGAACGCTGCCCGATAGACCGGAACGATTCCCTGCCGTTCGTCGCTCACGGAATCTTCGCCGGTCACCAGTTTTGGAATATGAGGCAGAATGCCGTGCAGCCGGACGGTTGCATTGCCGCGACGGCTCAGGCAGCGGTTCCTGCCATCCGATTGCCACGGGCGAAGGCTGGTCCAGTTTTGGACGCCGGTCTCTTCCTCATCGAGCAGTACATCATCGTGAACAACCATCACGCCGGGTCGAAACATGATGGCGCGACGCACGGCACGCCGAACGCCGCGCGCCCAAGCCGTGGCATTGTCCGACTCAATGACGACGACTGATTCCAGGTCTTCGGCAACGCTGATTCTGCCGCCACAACCCGCTTGAGGTGATTGATCGCGCTCCGCCGGAGAGAAGACGTTGTAGGCTCTGGTCTTCTGTGTGTATTCGGATCGGGCATCTTCGTATGGCAGAATGTCTCGCTCGATCAGCAGCTTCTCCCCCCCGGCGCGGAGCGTCAGCGAGTGCTTGTGCTTCCAGGCGTGGCCATGCATGTCCCAAAGACCTGATTCGAAACTCCAGCGAGGTGCGAGCGAATCGTCGTTACCCATGAACACCCACCCGCTGGCGGCAGCGATGTCTCCGTCATCAATGGGCGAGGCCGTACCGTCCGCCCGAGCGAGGTCTTTGATTCGTGGACCGGAGCCTTCAAAGGTGTAGTGAAGCGCCAGATCAAGATCGGTGTGGTTCTTTATTTCGCCCGGCAACAATGCCTTTCGATAAACGCGGAGGTCGTCAATCAGGCCCGGGAAGGGATTTCGGCCACCCCCGGCTCCGACCCAGTTCTGCGGAGTGGCGCTGTCTTGTGCCCGCCCGAAACTCAGGCCTGTCGATCCCGATCCCGCATTCGCTCCATCCATGAAAAATGAATATCTACCCGCCACATAGTCGACGGCCAACGCGACGTGAACCCAACGGTCAAAGGCAATTGGGGCGGCACTGAACAGGCTGGCGGAAGCATCTCCATCCACGCGTCTGATGTACGCGGCCAACGTTCCGATGTCCTGAGAAGTCCCGCGCCCCCGAACCTGCAACTGCAATCGGGAACTGGGCCGGCCCGAGGATTGATAGATGTAATTTTGCTGCGCTGAGAGTGCGCTCCTCGACACCTTGATCCAGGCCGACACGGTCGCGCCGGAAACGTCCCGCAGGTAATCCTGATCCGCACCGACGTTCACCGCTCCTTTGCCCGCATCCAGCGAACTCTTGCCGCCGTACACCGGCGGTGTATCGCTTGATCTCGCCTGGGCGACGGGAAAGAAGAACCGTGGCAGTCGTGGCGGGCTGGGTTGAGAAGGCAGACTGGGCGCCCACAACAGCTGCAGGCCGAACGCACAATACTCGGTTCGATTGACCGACAAGGGCCACCAAGGCCACGTCTCCGGACCGGGATGATCGCGTTGATCGTGGCTGTACAAAAGCCCGGAGGGCACGCATTGCGACTCAAATGTCCGGTCGTCCAATGGACCCGCACAGAAGGCGGCCAGAACGGGATTCAGTTCGCCTTTGGCGAGCAATACATGACGCATGGCCGGCAATATGCGTGGTGACGCCAACTCGTTAATCGGCCGCCCCAGACATCTGCTTGCGGCCTGGTAGCTGATGAGTGTGGAAGTCAGCGTCGAACTGCCGTAGTCGAACCCTTCGCTGAACGATCCATCAGTGCGGACAATCGCCTGAAGTTTCGGATTGATGCGATCGAGGCAATCCTGAACGAACCGGCGTAGCTGCGGATCGTCGAAGGAATCAGCGAGGGCCATCTTGCCAAGAATCAGCCCCTTGTTGAATCGGACGCCTTGGTTTGCCATCGCACGGCGACCGTGCCAGACCCGCGCCAACCCTTTTTCTTTTATCGCCTTGCGAATCAACGTCCGTCCCCGAGGCGTGAGGTAGTGCCAGGTCCAGTCCAACAAAAGCGCGGCTTTGATCGTGGCCGTATTGGGCGCGAAGCTTGAGTGATTCCACGGATAACCTGGAACACGTGAAACAAATCCTTCCGCCCAATGTTCGACTTGAGCCAAAACGATCGCCTGCTGCGCCGCGCGCCGGAGATAGTCTTCGTTCTCTGTAAGCAGCCCCACCAAGGCCAGCATGATCCCGTCCTGCGAGGTCGGAATCGATTCGTCGCTCTTACGCCCGTAACGCGATGGCACGTAGAGGGAATATGGCCGCAGGAGAGAAAGCGGATCGACCTGGTATTGTCGTGCCGCGTAATCCTGATCGCCTTGCCAGGTCGCCTGACATACCGGCAGCTTGAGCCTCTCGCGCATCCGCCGGATCTCATCAGCCCCGAGCAAAATACCCAATCCCGGTTGGAAGCGATTGACAGTTCGTTCGACGATCATGTCCTCGAAAGGCTTTTCGGGCGGATTCCAACGGGACCCCGGTTTGTCGAGCAGGATCCAGCGGAGCTGCGCTTTGTGTTCCCCAGGTTCACTGGCGGTGAACCGCAGCGTCAATTGACTCAGCTTCTTGCCGCTGATCGAACCCGCGAATTCCAATACGCGATTACTTCCGGCCGCGTTTCTCACGATCGTTTGAGGTTGGCCATCCACCACAGCGGTGATCGTCGTTCTTACCTTTTCACCCGGCGTCAGTCGCACGATCAATCGCTGATAGTCCCCAAGGTTCAGGTCGTAAGAACGCGTCATCGATGAGGTCGCACCTTTAAAGTGCAAAAACGTCGCATCCAAACTCGTCGAGAACCGGCCGTCTTCTGACGTCCAGCGACGGAGTGCATGAAGGTGCTTCAACCAGAAACACTCGATCAGACCTTCGACGGGCGAAACCTCAATCGGCCGTGGCGGCCAGCTTTCCCAGTCCTCGGCGGCCACCAGGGAACAGTTCACCAGGGCAATTGCAAGCACGAGCAAGGCTCCGTAGCGCAGATTCATCTTGTCGAATTCCTGAGGGTCACGCGTTGGCCCAATCCCGGGCTTTGCGGCTTCGCAGGGCACTGGCCTCGGCGTCGTCATTGAATGTCTCTTTCGTCGGATCCCAACGCAAGGGGCGTTCGAGTTCCATGGCGATGGCGCCGAGGTGCAGGGTGGTGCTCAGGCGGTGGAGATCCTCGGCGGTGTAAGTCGTGGGCTTACGCGATTTCACGGCATCCAGAAAATCCCGATGCTCATCATGGGGGAGCGACCACATTCGGTTGGGCGCTCGACTCCGGCCGAATATCCCCGGGTCGTGTGCTTTGGGTTCGCCCCGCCAGCCGTCATTGCCGCACCAGCCTCCCGTGCCTTCAAACCTTATTCGCACACCGTTGGAAACCACCCGCATGGTCACGTTATTGGCGAAGCGGTAGTGCACATCGAAGGTCTTCTTGGCGGTGTTCATCACGCCTTCCGGAATCTCGCCGCGGCCCTTGATCTCAACCGGTCCCGACTTCTCGGCGAAGTTGGCGACCAGTGCCGTGTCCACCAAATGCGCGCCCCAGTCGGTCAGGATGCCTCCCGAATAATCGCGGAT
>CEUN01181598.1_pt1 | contig 10305 bp, 11 predicted proteins | sample 361501 | NCBI WGS metagenome assembly CEUN01 (sample SAMEA2622801, study PRJEB7988) | marine metagenome | biome: marine biome (ENVO:00000447); feature: marine epipelagic mixed layer (ENVO:xxxxxxxxx); material: "saline water (ENVO:00002010), including plankton (ENVO:xxxxxxxx)" | depth 120 m | reverse complement strand
AAACTCGCCATTGCCGCGTTCGTAGTCTGGCTTGTGCCGTTTGCACCTTCGCCGGCCACGTCAGCGGACCTGACTCTCAGGATTGCCGGCGGGGGACCGGCGACACTGCGTCCTGGGAACCTGCTGGGGGATCTTGCGCGCGATCAGTTTGATTCACTCACCAACGGCAGGATCAATCTCGACACGCAACTCACGGGGAAACTTTGCAGCGAATACGAATGCGTTGAAGCTGCACGCCGTCGCGCCACAGATCTGGCGGTGTTGTCCTGTAGCGATATGGGAGCCTTCGGCCTCACTCTTACCTTGCTGGAACTTCCCTTCATCTTCCGTAACTCAGAAGCGGCGGAAACCATTATCAATGACTGGCTGATGCACAATCTGCGCACCAGCATGCGTGAGAATGAGCGACTTCAGCTCCTGGCGGTGTTTCCGATAGGCAAGTCCAAGGGATTGGCGACCACCAGCGGTCCGGTGCGCATTCCCGATGAACTTCTGGAGCGAAGCATTCGCGTCTCCAAGAGCCCCGCAGAATTCAGCCTCCTACACGCGTGGGGCGCCACGGCCGTGCCAGTGGACTGGCCCCGGGTGTCCGCGGGATTCAAACACGAGACCGCCGAAGGGTTGTATGTTTCTGCCTCGACGCTGTTGGCGGTCGACTTGAACCCGCGCATCACGCACTTCACCAAAACCGGCGGTATCTGGGATTGCGGCGTCCTGGTCATGGATCCGAGCCGGTATGACAGACTTCCAAGTTGGGCAAAGCAGGCAGCGGATGAAGCTGGTTCATCCCTGCAGACGGAAATCTTTGCATCGGAACTGACCCGGTCGGCAGATGAGCAAGAGGCTCTAGAATCGAAGGACGTCGAAGTTTATGAGCCGACGGAAAAAGAAACATCGCTGTGGCGCCAAGCGACTACAAAGGCCTGGCGTCAGCTGGCTGGCACCTTTGATCCGGGTGATGCCGAGCGCACGCTGGCCGATCAGGACCTGCAAGACATGATCGCTTTGCTCAAGAAGGTCGGTGCTCTGTAAGAGATTAATACGACCAGCAGGGGATATTCGCGATTCGGAGCAACAAAATCCAACCGCAGGTAGCAGGATTGGACGGTGGAGTGGTGGATCATCGGGATGACAAACGCTTACATCGGAATTCGCTTCAGGTTCTCCTAGCTATGTCCTGATCCGGAGGTCTAACCTGTATGCAGGTGGCGTGGTGATTATCGAATCGGCGCACCGTCCTCAATGGCATTGCGCCGAGCGGATGCAACATATGGGAGGACAATTGATGCGATTAGCTAACATTACCTCGCTTGCCGGTGCTGTTGCGCTACTGGCAACATCCGGAGTCGGGTCTGCAACGGCACAGGAAATCAATCTTGTTTTCGCTGCCACCGGCCCACCAACAGTGGCGTCCCGCAGAATGGTGCTCCGGGATTTCCAGAACAAGTACGACGAAATCACCGGCGGCAAGGTCAAGTTCCACCTCACCGGCGACCTCTGTGTGGAACACCAGTGCGTCGAGTACGCGCGCATCCGGTCTGTCGACACGACCATCCTGTCATGCGGCAACATGGGCGCCTTCGGGCTCACCATGAGCTTCACCGAGCTGCCCTATATTTTCTAGGACTCGAATGGCACCAAGAAGGTCCTCGACGGATGGCTCGCCAAGAAGCTCGTCGAAAAGCTCAGGACGAGGAGAAAGTCCAGGCGATGGGGATCTTCCCGTCTGGCGGTTTCCGCGGCCTGAACAACAACATCAAGCAGATCAGGGTTCCCTCGGACCTCAAGGGAATCAAGATCCACACCACCAAGAGTCCGGCGGAGTTCAGCATCATCGACTGCTGGGGCACAATTGCGACGCCTTACGACTGGGCCCAAATGTTGGAAGTGCTCCAGAACAAGGTGGTCAACGGCATGTACATGCTCTGGGCCTGGCTCTATCAGGTCAAGGTGTATGAGATCATCACCCATTTCACCAAGACTGGCGGCCTGTGGGGCGGCAATGTCATGGTCATGGACCGGGCACGTTAACTGGACCTGCCGAAGTAGGCGCAAGAAGCCACCGACCAGGTCGGCAAGCATATGACGGACGTCATCTTTGAAGCTGACAAGACGTGGGAAAAGAGTTCCAGGGACGAACTGAAGGCCCAGGGCGTCAATATGTATGAGCCCACGGAAGCGGAAATGAAGCTTTGGCGTGACGGTGCGGTCAATGCATGGAAGAAGCTGAAGGGCACCTTCGACCCGAAGGACGCCGAACGCACACTCGCCGATCAAGGCATGGACGACATAATCGCCAAGATGAAAAAGGCGGGCGTCCTATAGTTTAGTATCCAGAGCAATAGCTTCCATACGGGAGATGCCGAATTCAGGCATCTCCCGTTTTCTGTCCAGCCCTTCACATTGACGAGGTGCGAAGGATAATTAGTGCGGATGCGACTTACGGGCCGGCGCGGACGGAACGGTGGCGGCGCAAAGTAAAGGACGAAATATGGCTCTCATCATTGATCGTGAACTGACGAGTTATGACGTCGCGGATCACGTCGCGCGCATTACTCTCAAACGCCCCGAGAAACGAAACGCACTAACACGACAAATGCGCAAAGAGGTCCAGAATGCGCTGTTCGACATCAACACGAATCCTGATATCTGGCTCGCAATTATAGATGCAGAGGGTGACGTGTTCTGCGCCGGGAAAGACCTGCTGGAGGTGGTCGATCCAGCCACGGACGACGGCACCGTATACTCGAACGATGAGCTGTTCGTGTATATGCGAACAGTTTACAAGCCAATTATTCTCGCCATGCAGGGCGCGTGCATGGCCCAGGGTGCCGGCTTTGCCCTCAGCTCCGACATCGTGCTCATGACCGAGAAGGCGTACATCGGCTGGCCTCAGGTGAAGCGCGGCATCTCATCGGTTTCCGGTCCGACACAAGGCGTCCACGCGATGCCTTGGCCGATGGCGATGGGCGTTCTTCTGCGTGGCGGAGGGATTTACGCCGAAGAGGCTTATCGTCTCGGTCTTTGCAATGAAGTCATCGAGCAGGACAAGGATAAGCTCATGGCCGCAGCCGAGCGCTGGGCGGGAGAGATTCTCGAGAATGCCCCGCTCGCCGTCCAGGCAATCAAGGAGTCCTCCCGTCGATGCCTGGAATTGCCCTTGGAGGCTCGTCTCAGACTGGCACGCCAAGTGGCAGACAAGGTTCTCGAGAGCGAAGATGCCAAGGAGGGGATCGCCGCATTCAGAGAAAAGCGTGCGCCGGTCTGGAAAGGCAAGTAGTTAGCCGCGATACGGGACGAGTGACATGCCACCAACCAACGAAACCGATGATCGTCCACCGCTGGATGGCTTTCGCGTCGTCGATTTGACGCAGGTCATCGCGGGGCCCTACGCAACCCTGATGCTCGCCGACCTCGGCGCCGAAGTGCTGAAGATCGAACGGCCAGGACATGGCGACGACCTTCGATCGGTCGGCCGGTATCCTGGGCGCGAAGAACATGAGGACTATTTCAACGCTAACAATCGATCGAAGAAGAGCATTGCGCTCAATCTGAAGGACCCTGCCGACCGGAAGGTCGGTCAGGACCTGGCCAAAGTCGCCGATATCGTGGTCGAGAATTTCTCGCCCGGGACGGCACACCGTTTGGGAATGGGCTGGGAAGACCTACAACCGCTCAATCCCAGGCTCGTCTATTGCAGTCTCTCCGGGTTCGGGCAAACCGGTCCATCACGGGATCGCTATGCTCTCGATCCCATGATCCAAGCAGTCACCGGACTGATGACCGTCAACGGCGACCCTGAAGATGCGCCACTCATGGTTGGCGCACCTCTCTCGGACGTCATAGCTGGCATGTTCGCGGCTTATTCGATCGTCAGCGCACTGCACGTCGTACGGCACAATGGCAAGGGCCGTCGCATTGACATCTCCATGCAGGACGCGACGCTGTCTGCTCTGGGACCACGAATGGGCGAACCACTTCAGGCCGGACGCAACCCCGGACGTCACGGAAACCAGAACCCGATGCGCGTACCTGCAAATACCTACAAGACCAAAGACGGCGCGTACCTGTCTCTCATCGTTCAAAACGATCGACATTGGCCGAGGTTCTGCCGCGCCATGGGCTTCGAAGACCTGGTTGACGACACGACACTTGCCACGGGTGCCGGACGGGTCGCTGCACGCGAGACGCTCGACAAGCGAACGGCGGAGCGTGTCGCGCAACTCACATACGCGGAATGCGTGGACACCCTCGAACGTGAACGTTTGCCCTATGCCCGCGTGAACACCTACCTTGAGGCACTCGAAGACGAGCAAGTCCACTTTCGCGGCCTGGTACGAAGTCTCGATCATCCCACATCAGGCACCATCCGCGTTGTCGGACCACCCTGGCTGATGTCCGGCGCGCAAGCACAGATGACTCCACCGCCGCTCCTCGATCAGCACGGCGACGATGTTCTGAAAGAATGGTTGGGCTGGGATCAGGATGCGATCAACCAGCATCATGCCAAAGCTGCAGAATAGGTTTTTCAATAGGATGGGATAATTCCCGAGTCAGCCGAGTTTCTTATTACGACTTGGATTCTCCAGGCCATGCGTTCTGAAATAATGGCCGCAACCAAAATGCTTGCTGGCCACAAATGATAGTTTGAGGCCGCACCGGACAGTGGACGGGAAACCGGTTACGAGAATCGGAGCAACAATGGGAGGTCCTTGCGATGCGTCTCACCCAAATTCTCATGAGCGCCGCCTTGTTCGCGATCCTCGCATTCCCTGCTGCGGCGAACGAGTATGCCGACGCGATCACGAAGCACGCAGAGTCCGTCAAGAGTTGGCTGTCTGATGACGCGGTCCAAGGAACGTTGAAAGCGCAGAAAGACGAATACGCCGGCGAACACGACCGATCCCTGTTCGTACTCGACAAGAAGTGGAAGAAAGAGTTCAAGAACGAGCCCGGTCCAATCATTTCAGCGGTGATGGACAACGATCTCTCAGCTTTTCTCAAGCAGAAAAAGGAGGAAAGTCAGGGCATCTACGCTGAGATCCTTGTTTTGAATGAACGAGGTCTTGGCGCAGGGATGAGCGACGTGACCGAGGACTACAGGTACGGGCGGGCCATGGCGGTGGACGTGAAATCGGGCGTGTAGTTCCGGAAAATCTTCGAGCCAAAGGTTGAGACCTTTCCGGCCCGATAGAACATGTCCTTGTGCGCAAGCGGAATGCCATGCAAGGCACCGCGGCGTTCACCACGCGCCAACTCGGCATCGGCGCACTCTGCCGCTTTCAGAGCCTCTTCTGCTTCAACAGAAATGAAGCAGTTGATCCGAGGTTGAACCTGTTCCGCGCGCAACAGGCACGCCCGCACGAGATCCACAGATGATACCTCCTTCCTGCCCAACGCCACCGAGGCCTCAGCCAAGGTCATGGATGTCAGTTCAGTCATCAGATTGCGTCTTAACCCGTCTCAGGGGGGCGACGGTCATGCCAGCTCGTTCGACTCTGATAGCATCGACCCAGAGCGAGTAGAGCCGCCTCGTCGAATGGCCGCGCAACGATCTGGAAGCCGACCGGCAGACCATCCGGGGTGAAACCGCAGGGCACGGACATCCCCGGCAGCCCGAGATAGTTTGCCCAAACGGTACACTTTGTAGTCTCGAAAATTTCCCCTGACGCCTCCGCCGAATTGAAGGAATTCGCTGTCTCGAAATCCAGGACCGGCATGGTGATGGTGGGCGTGAGGACGGCGTCCACCGAGTCGTAAACACTGGTCACGAATTCTTTCGTAATTCTGGGTCGCAGCCTCTGTGCCTGCAGGTAACGCGTTGCCGGAATGTGGTGGCCCTGCTGGAGGCGCCACACCACTGCTTCAGCATACTGATCAGGGATCTCCCGGACCCATTCATCATGAATGGTGGCGGCCTCGGCGAGAAGAAGGGTGCCCCCCAGTGCCGCAATGGTGTCAATATCGGGAAGGTGGATTTCGACAATCTCACAACCCAGAAGCCAGAGCTCTTCCAAAGCGGCATCGACGACGGACTGAACCGCCGGATCCGCCCGAAAGATTGCTTCGTCTGTTGGGACGCCGATCTTGAACCCTGCCAGATCTGTCGGGGGCTCTCGATCATAAGTGGGCCGAGGCGTGCCATAGGTTACGGGGTCCTGCTCGGATTCTCCCGCTATCACCTCCAGTAAGACACCTGCGTCCTCAACAGTCCGGGCGTAAACTCCGAATACATCCAAGGACCAGGCCCGAGGCATGCCGCCAAACCGGCTGACCAATCCAAAGGTTGGCTTGATCCCCACAACACCGCACATGGAAGCCGGCAAACGACAGGAGCCCCCCGTGTCGGACGCAACGGAACCGTAGATCAGCCGCGCCGCCACCGCTGCGCCCGACCCACTGGACGAGCCTCCGGGTATCCGACCCGTATTCCATGGGTTGCGGCAGAACCCCAGGTGCTCATGGGCACCAGTGTGCCCCACGGCAAACTCCGTCATGTGGAGCGGACCCAAATCCACGGCGCCCGCACCATCTATGCTGGCCATGACATCAGAGGTTTCGCTGGGCACGTAGTCCTTGCAGATCTTCGATCCGAAACCGGTCACCTCACCGGCACGATAGAACATGTCCTTGTGGGCAAGCGGAACACCATGCAATGGCCCGCGCCACGCACCCCTTGAAATCTCTGCGTCGGCTTCAGCCGCCGCCACAAGTGCGCTTTCCGCTCGGACAGAAACGAAGCAATTGATTCGGGATTGTTGCGCCTCGATCCGTTCAAGACACGTCCGGGTCACTTCGACCGACGAGACATCACGTCGCTGGATGGCGGCAGACACTTCGGTGAGCGTCGCACTTGCAATATCGTCAACCACGTCAGCCTTCAACTAGCGCTTCAATTGGCGAAGTGTGGCGATAAATACTGTCGGATCATCGTTAAGATCGATCGCCTTGGCGGCCTCCGCCGTGGCCGAATTGAGCCGGTTGACTTCCTGGGCCAACTCGGCGGCACGCTTTTCCGAGAGGAGGATGCCGTGCTTCTGCGCCGCTTCCTCCTGAATGAGCTTGGCATCGATCTTCAATTGCCGATCTCCCATTTCTGCCGTTCCCCTATGCCGCCTGAGCCTTGGTGAACCAGTCACAGATTTCTCCACCAGTCATGAATATCACGTCATCACGGGTAAGCAGTGCGTCGAGTATCTTCGCGACAAACCCGATGCGATGAAGAACACCCATGATGTGTTCGTGGAAAGGCAGTGTGATGACGCGTGGCCCCAAGTCCAGCCCAGCGTCGATTGCGTCGAGACAGTGCATCAGCCGGTCGTACTGCTCAGACGACGTATGGCGGTCCACCACGTAGATCATGCTGTCGTTGAGATCGACGGTATAGGGCACAGCCACAAGTGGACCGTGCTTGGTCTCCATCCAGCACGGCAAATCGTCAAGCATCCACTCCGAAACATAATTATAGCCGGTAGCTTTCAGGACATCCGGCGTATCGAAGGTTTCGCGAAACTCCGGCCCAATCCAGCCACGGGGCGGTGCGCCCGAGAAGACCTCGATGCGGTCGCGGGACTCTGCAATGACCTCTGCCTCATCTTCGGCCGTCAGACCCTTCTGGTGAATGCAGTGCCCCTGGAATTCCCAATCAGCCTTCAGACAAGCCTCGGCAACGTCCGGATAGAGATCGATGATGCCAGCGCTCATGCAGGCATTCGCCCGGATGCCCCGATCCTGCAAGACCTTCAAGATGCGAGGAAACCCGCACCGCAACCCGTACTCCTTCCATGAGTAGTTGGCGACGTCGGGCAGATGATCCTGCCCGTGTGTTCCGGAAACAATCTTGCGGGGCACGGGCTCGTCAAACGGCCAGTACTCTAACGCGACAGTGACCTGGACGATGGTCGGCCTGCCGTCAGGCGGCGGCAAATTCGGACGATTCGTCGACAATTGAAATGGAATTCTTGGATTGGACATCTGTCTTCCTCCGCTGCCCCGCATCATTCGGTCTTCAAGAGGCCGATGCACATGTGGAGCCATGGTAGGTGCCGGATCAGGGACCCGCAACGCGCCCGCAACATGGCGCGGAGAGTGGGAGCCAGATGGTTTGCACGAACCTGGGTTTCAGGGTAAACAGCGGCATCCATTTCCCCATATTCCACGAGACATAATAAGGCAGATGGTCACGATTCCCGAGAATATGACTTGTATCGAGGTTCCCGAACCCGGCGGCCCCGAAGCTCTCAAGGTTGGGACCCGTCCGGTACCGGAACCCGAGAACGGTGAAGTTCTGATCAAAGTTGCGTCAGCAGGTGTCAATCGGCCGGATGTCATGCAACGGCAGGGCAGCTATCCACCGCCGCCCGGAGCCTCTGACATTCCAGGACTTGAGATTGCCGGGACTGTCGCCAAAGTCGGGACGGGTGTTTCGGAGTGGCAGGAAGGAGATGAAGTTTGCGCGTTGGTGACAGGCGGCGGATATGCTGAGTATTGCCCTGCACCGGCACCTCAAATTCTGCCGGTACCCCGTGGCGTCAGCATGGAGAATGCGGGGGGAATTCCTGAGACGTTCTTTACTGTGTGGACGAATGTCTTTGATCGCGCCAGGCTGCAAGCCGGTGAGAAGTTGCTGGTGCATGGCGGATCGTCGGGAATCGGAACTACCGCAATTCAAATAGCGAACGAACTGGGCTCTCGAGTGTTTGCAACTGCCGGCTCAAAAGAGAAGTGCGCGGCCTGCGAAGAACTCGGTGCGGAGCGCGCCATAAACTACCGGGAAGAAGATTTTCTTGAAGCTCTGAAGGAATCGACCGGAGGCATGGACGTCATTTTGGATATGGTCGCGGGCGACTACGTCCAAAAGAACATTTCGCTGCTTCGCAGTGAAGGGCGGCTTGTGCATATCGCCTTTCTGGGTGGACATAAGGTCGAACTCAATCTGATGTCGACTATGCTCAAACGGCTCTCGATACTTGGGTCGACGTTGCGCACGCAGAGCATCGAAGCCAAAGCGAACATCGCGTCGTCTCTCAAAGAAAAGGTCTGGCCCCTGATTGAAAGCAGCCGAATTAAACCAGTGGTTGATTCCACATTCCCGCTGACTGATGCGGTCAAGGCGCACGAACGAATCGACCAAGGGGATCACATTGGGAAAATCATCCTGACCATGTGAACGACGATTCAGGGTTCGAAATTGCACGGTGCCGGGCTGAACCATCCCGGCTATGTCGGAGGAAAACATCTTGACGAGTTCCAGTTATCTGTTCACCAGCGAGTCCGTCTCGGAAGGCCATCCCGACAAGGTCTGCGACCGGATCTCAGATGCCATTGTCGACGCCTTCATGTCCGAAGACCCCAACAGCCGGTGCGGCGTCGAAACCTTGGCGACGACCAATCAAATTGTCCTCGCTGGAGAAGTCCGAGGGCCGGCATCGGTAACCCGTGATCGAATGGTCGAACTGGCACGAAACTGCGTTCACGAAATCGGCTATGAACAAGACGGGTTTCATTGGGAGCGGGCGAACATCAAGAATTTCATCCACGAGCAATCGACCGATATCGCCCAAGGCGTCGACGCTAGCGGCAATAAGGACGAAGGCGCCGGCGACCAAGGCATGATGTTCGGATTCGCCTGCCGCGAGACTGACGAACTGATGCCTGCGCCGATCTACTATTCGCACAAGATTCTGCAGGCCATGGCGAAAGCGCGGCATGCCGGGAACGAACCCAAACTCGGTCCCGATTCGAAAAGCCAGGTCACGCTACAATACGAAAATGGCAAGCCGGTGCGGGCCACATGCGTCGTCGTGTCTACCCAACACAGCGAAGACATCGACCAGGATGAGGTGCGTGAGATTGTGCGGCCGTACGTCGTCGACACACTTCCGGACGGTTGGATGTGCGACGAAAAGCATTTCTATGTGAATCCGACAGGACGATTCGTCATCGGCGGGCCCGACAGCGATTGCGGTCTGACCGGACGCAAGATCATCGTCGACACCTACGGCGGCGCGGCGTTGCACGGTGGCGGCGCCTTTTCCGGAAAGGACCCAAGCAAAGTGGACCGCTCGGGCGCCTACGCGGCCCGGTACCTTGCCAAGAACGTAGTTGGTGCCGGCCTCGCCGATCGTTGTGGTATCCAAGTCGCGTATGCCATCGGCGTCGCTCAACCATTGGCGGTTTATGTCGATACCTACGGAACCGGCAACGTCGATCAAGCCAAGCTGGAGACGGCACTGGCCGAGATCATGGATCTGAGTCCCCGAGGAATCCGCGAACAACTCGAACTCGATAACGCGATCTACGAGC
>CEUN01181094.1_pt1 | contig 10306 bp, 8 predicted proteins | sample 361501 | NCBI WGS metagenome assembly CEUN01 (sample SAMEA2622801, study PRJEB7988) | marine metagenome | biome: marine biome (ENVO:00000447); feature: marine epipelagic mixed layer (ENVO:xxxxxxxxx); material: "saline water (ENVO:00002010), including plankton (ENVO:xxxxxxxx)" | depth 120 m | reverse complement strand
CAGCGTTGCTGTGACGCGGTTGAACCTCAGCGATTACAGGAACATCAGGCAGCTGAGAATGGAGAGCGAGGCCGGTGTTCTGGTTCTGACCGGGCCCAACGGAGCGGGGAAGACGAACATCCTCGAGTCGTTGTCATTTCTGTCCCCGGGACGAGGCCTGAGACGTGCCCGTTTGGGTGACGTGACGCGGCGTGACGGCAACGGCACCTGGGCCGTCGCTTCCAGGCTTTCGACTCACCAAGATGTAATTGAGGTCGGAACGGGACTCGATTCGTCCGGGCAGGGCGCGGAGCGACGCGTCGTCAAGATCGACGGAGAAACGGTTCGAGGAACTGCGCCGCTCACGCGGGCAGTAACGGTGAACTGGTTGACGCCTCAGATGGATCGTTTGTTCGTTGAAGGCCCGGGGCCACGCAGAAGGTTTCTGGACAGACTGGTATACGGGTTTGACTCCGAACATGCCTCCCGGGTTTCGGCGTACGACCGTGCCATGCGGGAGCGCTCGCGGCTGTTGCGTCAGCAGCAAGGCGACGCGGCCTGGCTGTCAGCTCTGGAAGAGACGATGGCCGGTTACGGGGTTGCCGTGGCGGCGGCGCGGCGAGAGGCAACGGCGCGCCTGTCGATCGGGATGGAAGCGGGCGTCGCTCCTTTTCCCGCAGCGAATGTCGGCGTCGATGGTGACATTGAGCACTGGCTTGATGAACTCGCGGCAGTTGACGTCGAAGTTCGGTTTCGGGAAGCCCTCGAATCGGGTCGCTCTCGTGATGCCCAGACCGGTGGCGCGGCCACGGGTCCTCACCGGTCAGACTTCGCGGTGCGACATCAGGAAAAAGATATGCAGGCTGCCGACTGTTCGACAGGAGAGCAAAAAGCACTTCTCGTCTCAATTGTGCTGGCAGACGCACGGTTGCAGGAAGCTCGGCTGGGCCGTGCCCCATTGCTGCTGCTTGACGAGGTGGCGGCGCACCTCGACGCCGCAAGGCGCTCGGCACTGTTTGAGGTCATCGCGGCCAGATCCGCACAAACATGGATAACGGGAACGGATCGCTCGTTGTTCGATGAGTTGAGCCCGATCGCTGAGGAATTCGATGTCGCCGATGGACAGGTCACGGGAAGACCCCATTAACCTAGAACGGAACGAAACCGGATGGATGAACCGACAGGCCTAGCGGAAGAAAACGGTAGCGAAGAATACGGCGCGGAGTCGATCAAGGTCCTGCGCGGGCTGGATGCCGTTCGCAAACGGCCAGGCATGTACATTGGCGACACCGACGACGGATCCGGCCTTCACCATATGGTTTACGAAGTTGTCGACAACGCCATTGACGAAGCGTTGGCGGGTTTCTGTGATAAGATCGATGTGCGTCTCAATCCGGAAGGATCGGTAACCATTTCGGACAATGGACGAGGCGTCCCGACCGATATTCACGAAGAGGAAGGCGTGTCGGCTGCGGAGGTCATCATGACTCACCTCCACGCCGGCGGGAAATTCGACCAGAATTCCTACAAGGTCTCTGGTGGCCTGCACGGTGTCGGTGTTTCAGTCGTGAACGCATTGTCCGATACGCTCGAAATGCGAATTTGGCGCGATGGCAAAGAGCACTTCATGCGGTTTGCTGATGGTGAGCCGGAGGCCGGCCTGGCTGAGGTTGGCGATGCAGGAGAGCGCACAGGGACCGAGATTACCTTTGTCCCATCGACCAAGACCTTCACCAACGTGGAGTTCGAGTTCGCACGACTGGAGCATCGATTGCGCGAACTCGCGTTCCTGAATTCAGGTGTCCATATCGTTCTCGAAGACGCCCGTGGGGTCGAACCTCAACGCACTGAGCTCACCTATGACGGCGGCGTCCAGGCATTCGTCAAATATCTGGATCGGAACAAATCGGGACAGCATGGTGAGCCCATCGCTATCGATGGCGAGCGCGACGATATCGTGATCGAGACATCCTTGCAGTGGAATGACAGTTATCACGAGAATGTCCTCTGCTTTACCAATAACATTCCTCAACGGGACGGCGGTACGCATCTGGCCGGCTTTCGCGCAGCCTTGACGCGGTCCGTCAATGCCCATGCGACGGCCAGCGGTATCCTCAAGAAGGAGAAGATCACGCTGACCGGTGACGACGTACGTGAGGGCCTGACTTGCGTACTTTCCGTCAAAGTGCCGGACCCCAAGTTCTCGTCACAGACGAAGGACAAGCTTGTGTCCTCGGAGGTTCGCCCTGCTGTCGAGAGCTTTCTCGGGGAGCGCTTGAACCAGTGGTTCGAGGAACATCCTAACGAGGCGCGGGTCGTCGTTTCGAAAGTCGTTGAAGCGGCCACAGCGCGAGAGGCAGCGCGTAAGGCGCGGGAATTGACCCGACGCAAAGGTGCGCTCGATATCTCTAGTCTGCCCGGCAAGCTTGCGGACTGTCAGGAGCGGGATCCGTCGAAGGCCGAACTCTTTCTCGTTGAGGGCGATTCGGCCGGCGGGTCTGCCAAGCAGGGGCGTGATCGTGCGACCCAGGCTGTTCTGCCGTTGAGGGGAAAAATCCTAAATGTGGAGCGGGCTCGCATCGACAAGATGCTGTCTTCGGCCGAGATCGGGACGCTCATCACGGCACTGGGGACGGGCATACATGACGAGTTCGACCTGTCGAAGCTGCGATATCACCGAATCATTATCATGACGGATGCGGACGTCGATGGCGCCCACATCCGAACGCTTTTGCTGACGTTTTTCTACCGTCACATGGCGCCGATCATCGAGGCGGGATACCTCTACATTGCCCAGCCGCCGCTCTACAAGGTGAGCCGCGGACGATCGGAACAGTATCTCAAGGACGAGAAAGCCTTTGAAGACTATATGATCAATACCGGCCTCGAGGATGCCGTGCTGACTCTGCATTCGGGAGAGCAGATAGCCGGCGAAGACCTCAAAATTCTCGTTAACGAGGCGCGGGTTTGCCGCGGCCTTCTTGAGTCGGTGGCGCGCCAATATCTCTGGGACGTGGTGGAACAGACCGCCATCGCGGGCGCATTGAATCCCGAGTTGCTGACCGATCCCGAACGCGCGCCGCCCGTTGCGGAATATATCGCGGGACGTCTCAACTTCTATTCAGCGGAATATGAACGCGGATGGGCAGGCGAGCCGACAGAAGACGGTGGACTGCGGTTTGAGCGGGAAGTGCGTGGCGTAAAGGAGGTTCACGTCATCGACGGACCGCTCATTCGGTCGGCAGAGGCCCGTAAGCTGGACGCACAGGCGCCAAAGCTTCAGCAGATTTACGAAAGACAGGCGGAATTCACACGCAAGGAAGATACGTTTCCCATCAACTCTCCCTCTAGCCTTCTTGAGACGGTTCTCTCCCTGGGGCGTAAAGGTCTCTCCATTCAGCGGTACAAAGGGTTGGGAGAAATGAACCCCGATCAACTGTGGGAGACGACTCTGGATTCCAACAGCCGAACGCTGCTGCAGGTGAAGGTTGAACAGGCCGACGAGGCCAATGATCTATTCGATGAACTCATGGGAGATGCGGTTGGGCCGCGGCGTGAATTCATTGAGCAGAACGCTCTCAAGGTCGCCAATCTCGATATTTAGCTTGTGAATCCGAGGGCCTAGTTCGCCGTCTCGGTCTCCGTCTGGCTGGACAGACGTCCAACACGAATGTGCGCTGCCAAGGTAGCGAGGCCCGTGCCCGCAATGACCACTGCGAGCGGCAGCGTGGTGTTGTTGTGAGAAATGCCGACGATGACGCCGACAAGGGAACCCAATGTCATCTGCAGGAATCCCAGAACGGCCGATGCCAGGCCGGCGACCTCGGGGAACGGCCCCAGGGCGCTGGCGGTAGATTGCGGCATGATGGTGCCAAAGGCGATCATATAGGCCGTCATGGGTCCGACGATCGCCCAGACACTTGGCACACCCATCAACGCGAATGCGGCCATGGTGCACCCTGAGAGGGCTGCCATGCATGCCGCAATACGAATCAGTTTGTCGGTATTGACGCGCGAACCGATGCGCCCGGAAAGTCCCGTGCCGAGCATGTAGCCGAAAACGCCGAGCGCGAAGTAATACCCGAATTCAACGGGGGGAATTTCCAACACATCTATCAGAACGAAAGATGATCCGGAGATGAATGCGAACAGGCCCGAGAACACGGCACTGTTCGTCAGCGCATAACCCGTATAGATACGGCTACTCAACAAGCGCCGAACATTGGCAAACATGCGGATCGGCAAGAGAGCCAAATGATCGGGAGCGGTGTTGGACTCCTTGAGTCCGAATGAAACGATCAAGATCAACCCGCCCCCCCACAATGCAACCACGAAGAAGTTGGCCTCCCATCCGATCCAAACGAGGATGTAGGCTCCGATCAGCGGCGCAATTGCAGGTGCCAAACCCATCAATGCCCCCGAGTAGGCCAACATTCGCGCCGCATTCCGACGATCGAAGAGGTCTCGTACGACCGCACGCGAGACGACGCCCGCGCTGCACGCCCCAACCGCCTGCATCAACCGCAGGGCAATCAAGGCCTCAATGGAACTTGCAAGGGCACAGGCGGCACTCGCAGCCACGAAGATCGACAATCCGACAATGAGGATGGGTTTCCGGCCAAATCTGTCCGAAAGCGGTCCATACACCAGCTGGCAAGTCGCGAAACCCATGAGGAACACGCTTAGTGTCAACTGAACCTCGGAGGTACTCGCATCAAAGACGGCGACGAGGGTCGGCAGCGACGGAAGATAGAGATCCGTGGAGAGTGGCCCGATTGCTACCAGCATGGCGAGCAGGATCAGAAATGCCGGCGACTCAGGACGCATGGAGACTGGTCGAATTTCTGTGTGGCGAGTGAAATCCGCCGTATCGACGGATGGGCTCGTAGGCGTTCTTAGCCGTAGCGATGCAGCCGTGGTCCGGAGCGGCGCAGCCAGGACTTTGCTTCGTCGATACGTCCGACAAGGCCATTCACCAGGCGCCAGAATGAACGACCATGATTCATTTCGATCAGATGAGCGACCTCGTGGGCGACGACGTAGTCCAGGACCCACTCAGGGGCCATAAACAATCGCCAGGAGAACGAGAGTGCGCCGGTAGAGGAGCAGCTTCCCCACCGCGTACGAGGATCTCGAATGGTGATGCGAGACACCTCGGCACCGATGCGACCGGCGGCGGTTCTGGCCCTGACGGAGAGGGCTTCCCTGGCGTTCTCCCGGAACCATGCTCTGATCTTGTCCGCACTGTCGTCCTGCTCGCAGTCGGTCAACAGTTCTCCGGACTCGCAGCGAACCCTGGTGTGAAATAGATCGGTCGCGGAGGTGTGTCGGATCCTGTGAGGGCACCCCAAGATCGGGACAATGGCGCCATCGCAAAACGGAATGGGCGCGGGAAGGCCGGCGAGACGATCGCGAAGCCACTCACTTTTCTCATTGGCAAATGACAGCGCTTCTTCGCGGGGAACGCCGCGAGGAATTATCAATTGTGCACCCAGGCGAGGATCGATCTTCAAAAGGATTCGCCGGGCACGCTGGCTCCGGCGAACGTCCAGATCGATCACCTTTCCGTCGACGACGAGTTCAGCGCGTCGGCCCATAGGATCCGCCTGTCATGGGGAACTATCCTCAGGCTGCTGCCTTGAGGCTGAAGCCTGCCTGATCCAGAGAGTCTCGCAACTGCTCACTCTGAGCGGCCTCCAGAAGCGTCAAGGGCGGCCTGAGTGCCCGCCAACCGTTGCGGCCTGTCAGGTTCGCCATTGCCTCTTTGAGAGCGCCGATAAGCGGGAGTCCGTCGAATACCTGCCGAACAGCCGTAAGCTGCTCCTGTAGTTCATCGGCATTGGCACTTTCGGTCTCGAACGCTTGAAACACCTCTTGTGCCATGGCGCTCGTGACATTTGCGGAAGCAGAGATGCAGCCTGGGCCGCCGGCCCGCAGTACAGGAAGTAGAAAGCGTTCCGTACCGGCGTAAACACCGAATCCCGGAAAGTTCTTCAGAAGGGACGTCATATTGTCGAGATCGCCAGAGCTGTCCTTCAGACCAACAATCACATCCGGATAGTCCTTAAGCAGCAATTCGATGGAACCGGCCGTGATCGGTACGCCCGTCATCTTCGGGAAATGATAGAGGACCACCTTGAGATCTTCGTCTCCGATGCCTTCGATGACACGTGCAAAGGCGTTGGCCAGGCCCTGGTCGGTGATCCCCTTGTAATAGAAGGGTGGCAGCATGAGCATGGTTTTGACGCCGGCAGATAGCGCCGCGCGGCTGAGCCGCAAGGTGTCTGGCTCGGCGCAGGTGCCGGTCCCGATCATGAGCTTGTCGCCAGGCAGGTCGGAATTGCCTACGGCATCGATGATGTCGAGCCGTTCCTCCACACTGAAGGAGTTTGCCTCACCGGTGGTACCGAGTACGCCAATCCCGTCGCAACCACGCCTCAGCAGCCAATTGAAGTGTGTGATCATCGCGCCTAGGTCTGGGGCAAGTTCCGCCGTCATTGGCGTAAGGGCGGCGGCGAAAACGCCTCGGGTTACCTTGGAGTCGCTCATGATTGCTTGATTACCTCTGGTTCGGACTTTATCTGGATTCACGCGGAATACATTCGCGATGACGTCTATTCGGGCCACGTCACGATACGGTCATCGAGATCGTGCGGCATATTCTCGGAGATTGCCTTGTTCCGCATGGAAACGCCAGCGAGATGAACCGTCTGCGGGTCCCCGGATACCAGCGGATGCCACCATTGAAGGTCGCGTCCTTCCGCGATTAGTCGATAGGCGCACGTGGAGGGCAACCAGGAGAGCGAGCCAACGGCGTTCGGCGAAAGCACCAGACAGTCGGGGACGTGGGTGGTTCGCTCGTCGTAGTTCTGGCACCTGCAGGTCTCGAGATCGAGCAATCGACAGGCTACATCGGTGTACTCCACTTCGCCGGTGTCGACCCATTCGATCTTGTTGAGGCAGCATTTACCGCAACCATCACAGAGCGATTCCCACTCTTCCCGAGACATCTCGTCCAGTGTCTTTTGCCGCCAGAATGGTGGCTCTGCCTCCGAGTCGGTATCAGGTTCGTTGAATGTCGTCATCACAGGCCCATCAACCGAGATGCTTCAGAATCCGCTTGGCGATCTCGTCCGGTGGCGTTCCGAAAGTGAAGTGGGTGAGGTAATCCCCCTCAGGTCCCATAAAATATATCAGCGACGTATGGTCCATGAGATAGTCCTCGTCCACCTCGGCACTATCACCCTTCTTGAAGTACACGCGATAGGCGCGTGTTGCGACCTTCACTTCCTCGAGAGTGCCGGTCAGGCCGCGCATCCGTGGATGAAAATTCTCGGCATAGTCGGCCATCACCGGGACGGTGTCGCGCTCGGGGTCAACGGTAATGAAGATGGGAACGATGCCGTCAGCTTTGGGCCCTAGTTGCCCCAGTGCTTCGGTGACGGATTGCAATTCCAGCGGGCACACGTCCGGGCAGAAGGTGTAGCCGAAATACACGAGCAAATGCTGCCCACGGAAATCGGCATCGGTCACCGTCTTCCCCTCATGGTCTGTCAGAGTGAAGGGGCCGCCGATGAGTGCTCGGCCGGTGGATTTCGGTCCGCCCAACAGGCCCGCACCGCCATTCGATACCCAGTACCATGCCCCCAGCAACAGAAGCAGGATGGCGCCGCCGCTGCTGACGAGAACGAGGGTGCGCTTGAATATGGAATCGATCAACCGATGTCCCTTTCCAGGTCCGCCAACATTCCCTGCATCAGAATATATAGTGAACACCTGGGCGTGTCCGGGCTCTCAGTCAAGCTGTCGACCGGCCATTCATTGCATTGACGTCCGAGACCTCAAAAACCATTCTCGCAGTCATGTGGGGCACGAACCCCGAGATGGATCTTGAGGCGCTGTCTATCGCGACTGAAACCCTGTTTATTTTGCTCGCTGCGCTCGTCATCGATGGATTGACCGGGAATATCAAGCAGCTGCGTCGTATCGTCCCGCATCCGGCATCCGTCCTGGCGGCAATGGTTTCGTGGCTGGAACTCAAGCTCAATCGCTCGCAGCGGAGCAACTATGCGCGATTGATTCGCGGCCTGATGGTCGCCACCGTCGTGGTCTGCTCAGGTGTGGCTGCCGGTTGGCTGGTCGTCGTGATCTCCGCCAAGGTTCCCTTCGGATGGTTGATCGCCATGCTGGCAGTCAACGTACTCGTGGCACAACGCGGTCCCTTCGATGAAGTCCGCAATAACGTACGTGTATTGAGGTCCAATAATCTTCAGCGTGCCCGCGACGCGGCCGTCGAGTTTCTGGGCCCTGCCGCCGCAACCGCCGACGAGAACACGATTGTTCGCGAAGCTGCCAATCATCTGGCATCTCTATTTCTGCTCGGACTGGTGGCGGCTGTGTTCTGGTTCGTTCTTCTGGGCATACCGGGCCTGTTTGCCTGGCGTGCCATCAACGTGATGGGTCGATTGCTCGATGCGTCGGATCCACGCTTGGTGTACTTCGGTTGGGTGCCCACACGCCTCAACGACGTGATTGCCTATTTGCCCAGTTTGATCGCCGGATTGTTGATTGTCGCTGCCGCGGCATTCTTACCCGTGGCCAGTCCGCTGCGCGCGCTGCGTGTCATGTTGCGTGATGGCAGCAAACACAGATCCTTGCGTCTAGGCTCTCCGGTGGCCGCAATGGCGGGGCGCTTGGAATCACCCTAGCAGGACCTCGCCAACTTCTCCCTGTCCCCGCGTCGCGGACCGCTGGCGCGGGCGGGCGAACCTCCGACACCTGGGTTGGGGAACGGGAGGGCCGGTCTGCCGTAACGCGCGCTGATGCGGTGCGCGCCCTCTATCTCTATGGAGTCGGTCGCCTGCTCGTCTTTCTTGCGGTGGTGTCCCTGATCACCATCTCGTTCGCGGCTCCGTAGTCCAGTCGCGCGCCAGGGGTCAGGCCAATCCTTTGCGGGGACCCGGTCTGACATTGACGAATACCACGCGCCAATCCCCACCGATGCCGGGGCCGCCAATGTGATCCATGCGCGTCGTGGAGAGATTCTCCACGGAGAGGCAGAGTGCCTTGTCGGGATCGATTTCGAGCGTGTAGGCCAACGCCGCGCGAATCACGCCGCCATGCGCAACGGCCACGATGTCGCGCCCCGGATAGCCATCGGTAATTCGGCGTGTTACTGCGGCGACCCGGTCGATGACATCGACAAAGCTTTCACCACCCCCCGGCGCCCGATGATCGGCTGGCGCCAGCCAGAATTTGTGCCAGGGACCGCCGTCGGCTGCCTCCAATTGGCGCTCGGCCAGTTCCGCATAGGTGATGCCTTCCCACTCCCCGTAATGCTGCTCACCGATGTCCGGCTCCTCGATCCGTTTTACCGGAACCATGCCGGCTGCCATCAGTGCGTCGGCGGTTTCGTGCGAGCGCTTCAAATGGGACGTCAGCCAGATTGCGTCCTTCGGCAACCAGCTCGCCAGGCTGGAGAATGAGGCTTCGTCGGATACGTCGCAGTCAACGTCGGCACCTCCGTAGAAGCGTCCGTCGAAGCCGACGACTGGGGCATGGCGGATCCACCACCACCGTGTGATATCGGTCATTCGGGCTCAGATATGATCAGAGAAAAATTGTCGGTCGCGAGGTGTTATAGCGTCCAGCTTTCGCAAAGGCCACGGGCATGCACCGCTCATTCGCCCACCTGCAGAATCATGCCCTGGACGCGGGCGGAACGGAAAAAGGTCAGGAACACGAACATACCCAGAGCCAGATACCCGATGTTCAGGAGAACAGCGTTGAACATGAGATCTGGCCGAAAGGCGCCATCCACAAGTATGGCTCGCATACCCTCGAAGACATGGCTGGCGGGCAAAAAGAAGGCGACGGACTGCAACCAGCCGGGAAGTACGTCAATGGGATAGTAGATTCCGCAGATCGGTGCGATGGCAAAGATCATGGCCCAGGCCATGCTTTCGGCCCCAAGGCCGGCCCGGAGAATGAGCCCGGACACCATAAAACCTATCGACCAGCCCATGACGATAAGGTTGAAGAAAAATCCGATCAGCGGCAGCCCCAGGGAATAAAGAGAGAATCCAAACAGCATCATGGCCAGCAGCGAGGCCGGGATCAGCCCGATCAGTGTTCGAATGAAACTGACCACCATCAGACTCACCAACATCTCGTGGGGTCGTAGCGGGCTGACGAACAGGTGCCCGAGATTACGTGACCACATCTCTTCGAGGAACGACATCGCCACGCCTAACTGGCCGCGAAAGAGCACATCCCACAGCAGCACGCCCGACAGGAGAATGCCGAAGGCCTGCGCGATGAAGTTGGA
>CEUN01038567.1_pt1 | contig 10307 bp, 10 predicted proteins | sample 361501 | NCBI WGS metagenome assembly CEUN01 (sample SAMEA2622801, study PRJEB7988) | marine metagenome | biome: marine biome (ENVO:00000447); feature: marine epipelagic mixed layer (ENVO:xxxxxxxxx); material: "saline water (ENVO:00002010), including plankton (ENVO:xxxxxxxx)" | depth 120 m | reverse complement strand
CCACTACCTGGCTGAACTTTTTTAATTTCTACAGAATCTGTTGTGGGCTTATTTATTTGATCCGAGATACTCTGTTTTTTAACACCCGGACGTGATCGCAGTGTCAATACAATCGCACCCACCATAGCTACGAGTAGAACTACACCAGCGCCCTGAAACAAATAAATATAATCGGTATAAAGTATTTGCCCGATTGCTTCTGTATTGGTCACCCTAGTGAGATCTGGTATAGGGTTTAACTTGAACGATGAATTTGCTGGTGAAAATACCCAACTCCCAACTATCATCAGCAACTCAGCTAATAAAATTATTCCAACAACCGCCCCTATTGGTAGATATTGCAAAAACCCCTGACGTAATTCCGAGAAACTAATATCTAACATCATAACAACAAATAAAAACAAAACAGCCACAGCACCTACATAAACAACAACAAGGATCATCGCTATAAATTCTGCACCTAATAAAACAAATAACCCCGCAGCATTAAAAAAAGCTAAAATGAGAAACAAAACAGAATGCACGGGATTACGAGCAGAAATAACCATTACAGCTGCCCCGACTGTAACAAAAGAAAACAAATAGAAACTAAGTGATTGTATAATCATCAACGCTAGCTAAATTCTTTTTTTCATAGTTTAATTGATTTATCATACCTAACTTTTTCTAAATCATTCTCATCGATAAGGCGCGTCATCATTGAGTCTCGCAGCTAATTCCGTTTCCCAGCGTTCACCATTAGCTAATAATTTTTCCTTATTATATAGAAGCTCCTCGCGGGTCTCCGTAGCGAATTCAAAGTTGGGGCCCTCGACAATAGCGTCAACCGGGCAGGCTTCTTCGCAGTAGCCACAATAAATACATTTAGTCATATCTATGTCATAGCGAGTTGTACGCCGACTACCATCCTCCCTAGGCTCGGCCTCGATGGTAATAGCCTGCGCCGGACATATGGCCTCACATAATTTACATGCAATGCATCTCTCTTCACCGTTAGGATAACGACGCAAGGCGTGTTCTCCACGAAACCTCGGGCTAAGCCGCCCTTTTTCAAATGGGTAATTAATGGTGACTTTTGGTTTAAACATATACTTAAGAGTAAGTGCCATACCGGAAATTAGCTCCCTTAAAAGAAGCATTTTTGAGGAACGCTTTATCCAATCCATTATTTAGCTCCTCGATAATAAATTTCTATAATCTGACAGATCATTTGGGCAACCATTCCATCCAAATCAACACAGCGGCTGTGATGACCACCCATAAAAGAGAAAAAGGAAGAAAGACTTTCCACCCTAGGCGCATTAACTGATCATAACGGTACCGAGGAAATGTAGCTCTTACCCACAGAAAACAAAATAACACAAGGGCGATTTTAACGGCAAACCATATTGGACCAGGTATCCATGTGAATGGCTCTATATTGAAGGGGGACATCCAACCGCCTAAGAACAAAATGACGGTCATCGCACTCATTAGGATCATATTCGCATATTCCCCTAAGAAAAATAATGCAAAGGTCATTGATGAATATTCAACATTATAGCCTGATACGAGTTCTGCTTCCGCCTCTGGAAGATCAAAAGGAGCACGGTTCGTTTCTGCTAATGCAGAAATAAAGAAAATAATAAACATTGGAAATAACAGACCGCAAAAATGCCAATTCCAAAATCCGTGCCCTTGCGCCTGTACAACAGTGCTGAGGTTCAAAGATCCGACACTCAAAAGAACAGTGATAATAACAAAGCCAATTGAAACTTCGTAGGATACCATTTGAGCAGCAGACCTAAGGGCCCCTAAAAACGGATATATAGAATTTGATGCCCAACCTGCCATAATTATCCCGTAAACACCGAGTGATGAAATAGCGAAAAGGTATAGGATACCGACATTGATGTCAGAAAGTACCATCCCTTCATCAAAAGGTATAACTGCCCAAGCAACCACACTTAATATGAAGGTAATCATAGGTGCTATAATAAATACTACCTTGTTAGAGCCTGCCGGAATTATAGTTTCTTTAAATAACAACTTTAATCCGTCTGCAAGGGGCTGAAGAAGTCCAAATGGCCCAACAACATTCGGACCTTTTCTCAGCTGCATTGCAGCAATAACTTTACGCTCTGCAAGCGTCAAATATGCAACAGCAATCAACAAAGGAACCAAAATTGCCATAATTTGAGCAACAATGATTAAAGTGGGCATTAAATAAATTGTCCAGAAATCAGCCATGGGTTCCGGTATTCTCTGAATAGGAATCATCTAAATTTATAGAACAAGCAGCCATTGTGGCAGACGCACGACTAATTGGATCCGTCATGTAGAAATTGGTTATTGGAGAAGCAAACGAACTCTCACTCACAGTTCCCATTACTCCAAACTTGCCCCACTCACTCGGACGCAAATCCCCTACAATTTCAAAAACTGCATTCTGCAAAGCCATCCGTCGTCGCAATCCCGCAATATCGTTATACCTGAGAGGTTTATTCAATACATCAGAGAGAGCTCTGATTATCGTCCAATCCTCGCGAGCGTCCCCAGGAGGGAAGATTGCCCTCCAAGCCCGTTGAACGCGGCCTTCAGTATTTACATAGGTGGCATTTTTTTCAGTATAAGCTGCTCCTGGCAAAATGACGTCAGCGGAATGAGCTCCAGCATCTCCATGATGCCCTTGATAAATAACAAATGAATTTTTTAAAGCCCCTGTATCTACTTCATCTGCGCCCAGCAAAAACACAGTTTCTATATCTCCATTTTCAACGCCATCGAGAATACCCTTTACATCGAAGCCACCTACACCCGGAACAAACCCTAGGTCGAGTGCACCGACCCTTCCAGCAGCGGTATGGAGCACATTAAAGCCATTCCAATCATCTGAAATCAGACCGAAACTCTCCGCTATCTTACGTGCAGTCGACAAAAATTTACCGCCATCTTCATTCTTCAAAGCACCCTGACCTATAATCAACATTGGTCTCTCTGCCTTATCCAGCAATTCACAAAACTTGTGATCTCCTAGGGCTATTTTATTTAAAGTTTCAGCGCCATCTCCTAGATAATCATAGGGGTATGTAAGATCTGTTTCTTCTCCTATTAAACCAATCGAAAAATTACCAGAAAGCCATCGTTTTCTAATACGCGCATTTATTATCGGAGCCTCCCACCTCGGATTTGTACCGATGAGCATACATACATCAGCATCATCAATACCGGAAATGGTTGTGTTAAAAATATATGAGCCTCGAACCGACGCATCCAGGTAGGCTCCATCCTGCCGACAATCGATATTCATACAGCCCAGAGATTCCATTAAATCTGACAACGCCATGACAGATTCGCAGTCAACTAAATCTCCAACGATTGCCCCAATTTTTGAACCCGACTTTTTATGCAAATTTTCTGCTATTGCTGTAAATGCTTCGTCCCAACTCGCTTCTTCTAAAATTCCATTTCTTTTAACATAAGGCCTATCGAGACGTTGACGTTTTAGACCATCGCACGCAAACCGCGTCTTATCAGATATCCACTCCTCATTAATGTCCTCGTTAAGAACAGGAAGCACACGGAGAACTTCTGACCCTTTTGAATCAACCCTGATATTGCTACCAACCGCGTCCATTACGTCTATTGTTTCGGTTTTTGTTAATTCCCAAGGACGTGAAGAAAACGCATAGGGTTTTGAAGTAAGCGCGCCCACGGGACAAAGATCAATAATATTTGCAGAAAGTTCAGATGTCAGAGCCTTTTCGACATATGTGCCAACCTCCATGTGCTCGCCACGCCCCGTCGCACCAAGTTCTTCAACACCGGCTACTTCAGTAGCAAATCGGACACAGCGGGTGCAATGAATGCATCGAGTCATTTGTGTTTTGACAAGAGGACCCAAATCTTTGTCTCGTACTGCACGTTTATTTTCTTCAAATCGCGACTTACCAGAACCATAAGCCATAGCCTGATCTTGAAGGTCACACTCACCCCCCTGATCACAAATTGGACAATCAAGTGGATGGTTTATCAGCAAAAATTCCATCACACCTTCCCGTGCTTTCTTGACCATTGGTGAGTTAGTTTTGACTGACATTCCCTCTCCAACAGGCAATGCACAAGAGGCAGCTGGTTTGGGCGGGCCCGGTGCTACTTCAACGAGACACATGCGACAATTACCAGCGACTGAGAGACGCTCATGATAACAAAATCTTGGTACTTCTACCCCTGCCAACTCACAGGCTTGCAAAACGGTAACCCCATCAGGTACCTCGATTTCCACGTCATCAATGGTCAGTTTTGGCATATTATCAAATCCACTTAGGCTGCTGCCTTTTCTTTTCGGGAATTTATTCTTTCTTCAATTTCACGACGGAAATGCCTAACAAGCCCTTGAATAGGCCAAGCTGCAGCATCACCAAGAGCACAAATAGTATGTCCTTCAACCTGACTTGCTACATCGAGCAGGGTATCAATTTCTTCAACCTCTGCATCACCTACCACAAGCCGTTCCATAACCCTCCACATCCAACCTGTCCCCTCGCGGCATGGCGTACACTGTCCACAACTCTCATGTTTATAAAATTTTGATAACCGAGCTATTGCCGCCACTACATCGGCTGATTGATTCATAACAATAACCGCTGCCGTACCAAGGCCAGAACGTACTTCTTTAAGTGAGTCAAAATCCATCAAGACAGTGTCGCATATAGATTTCGGAATCATCGGAACTGATGCCCCGCCGGGAATAATTGCCTTGAGGTTATCCCAACCACCAATCACTCCTCCAGCATGCTTTTCGATTAGTTCCTTTAGGGAAATGCCCATTTCCTCTTCGACGTTACAGGGGTTGTTAACATGCCCCGATATACAAAATACCTTTGTACCAGTATTATTTTCTCTACCCAGAGAGGAAAACCACTCAGAACCTCTACGCAAAATTGTTGGCGTGACAGCAATTGTTTCAACATTATTAACAGTAGTTGGGCAACCATAAAGACCCATTGCAGCCGGAAAAGGGGGTTTAAGGCGCGGCATGCCTTTTTTGCCTTCCAAACTCTCTATCAAGGCCATTTCCTCCCCGCAAATATATGCACCAGCTCCTCTATGCACGTAAACATCAAAATCATATCCTGATCCACACGCATCTTTTCCTATTAGACCCTCTTCATAAGCTTCATCTATTGCTGTTTGTAGGTGTTCAGCCTCTCTATAAAATTCTCCCCTAATATAAATGTAAGCCGCGTTTGCTCCCATACCAAAGCCAGCAAGGAGACACCCTTCTACAAGTTTATGGGGATCGTTTCTAATCATATCGCGGTCTTTACATGTTCCAGGTTCACCTTCATCCGCATTGACAACAAGATAATGCGGGCGCCCCGTCGGCTCCTTTGGCATGAATGACCATTTAAGGCCACTCGGAAAACCAGCACCTCCGCGACCGCGGAGACCCGAGGATTTAACTTCTTCTATGATCCAATCTCTACCCTTTTCAATGATCTCTCTAGTACCATCCCAGTCACCTCTTTTTCGAGCACCGGCAAGATGCCAATCATTTAAACCATAAAGATTTTTAAAAATACGATCACTGTCTTTTAGCATTATTAAACCTTAGCTCCTATTTTGCTGGTTAAGGTGGTTAATCCTCCCGCAGGCTCAGAAGCATTTCTCTCACTTTGTGGCCCTGGTTTTGGTACTTCACCTTTTTTAAGAGCACTCAAAACGGCTTTCGTACTCTCTGGATCTAAGTCTTCATAATAATCGTCACCAATTTGCATCATTGGAGCATTCACACACGCTCCAAGGCACTCAACTTCTTGCAATGTAAATTTATTATCTAAAGTTGTTTCTCCAACTTCTATTCCCAGCTCTTCGCGGCATGTTTCCAGAACCTTCTCACACCCCCTCAAGGCACAAGGGGTCGTGGTGCAAACCTGAACAAAATATTTACCAATCGGCTTTAGGTTATACATGGTATAAAAACTTGCGACTTCGTAGACCCTAATTGCCGGCATTTCAAGAAAGTCCGCGACGTAGTTCATCGCTGCTGTTGAGAGCCAGCCACCATTTTGGCGTTGAGCTAAATCGAGTAAGGGCAATACCGCGCTCGCCTGTCTGCCCTCTGGATAGCGAGAAACGATTATATTTGCTTCCGCTTTGTTAATGTCATCAAAAGAAAAAGTTTCAATTTCTTCTATTTGGTGAATCATCGATCAATCTCACCAAATACTATGTCCATAGAACCGATAATAGCGACTACATCTGCCAACATATAACCTTTGCCGAGAAAATCCGTTGCCTGAAGAAATGCGAATCCTGGTGCCCTTATTTTACATCTATAAGGTTTGTTTGAACCATCAGAAACCAGATAAACGCCAAATTCACCCTTCGGCGCTTCTACTGCTCTGTAAGTTTCACCTTCCGGAACGTGATAACCTTCCGTGTAAAGTTTAAAATGATGGATAAGAGCTTCCATTGATTGTTTCATTTCAGCTCTCCGAGGCGGCGACAATTTGGGATCCTCCGAACGAACAGCTCCATCAGGCAACTGCTCTAAACATTGACGAATGATACGCAATGACTGTCGCATCTCCTCGAGCCTCAAAAGGTAGCGATCAAAACAATCACCATTCTTTCCAATCGGTATATCAAAATCCATCTTATCATAGACATCGTAAGGTTCAGATTTCCGAAGGTCCCACGCAATTCCTGAACCACGCAACATGGGACCGGAGAAGCCCCAATCCATTGCCTGTTCCGGAGTCGCAATTCCTATATCGACCGTACGCTGTTTAAAAATGCGATTTTCGGTAAGTAGGTTCTCAACATCGTCAATCATAATAGGAAAACGTTCCACAAATGACATAATATCCTCGGTAAGACCTTCTGGAAGATCACGATGCACACCTCCAGGCCGAAAATATGCAGAATGAAGCCTTGCTCCGGATACCCTTTCATAAAATTCCATAAGAATTTCACGCTCTTCAAACCACCATAGAAGTGGAGTCATAGCGCCAACATCCAAAGCAAATGCCGAGATATTTAAAAGATGGTTTAGTATTCGGGTAATTTCTGAAAAAAGTACGCGGATATATTGACCACGAATTGGCGGAGTTATGTTTAACAAACTTTCAACTGCTAGAGCGAATGCATGCTCCTGACACATGGGGGACACGTAATCCAAACGATCAAAATATGGCACTGCCTGCAGATAGGTTTTGTGTTCTATAAGTTTTTCTGTTCCACGATGAAGCAACCCGATATGAGGATCTGCGCGCTCAACGATTTCTCCATCCATCTCTAAGACAAGCCGAAGCACACCATGAGCAGCTGGATGTTGGGGTCCAAAATTCATTGTAAGGTTCTTGATTTCGGTGACAGCCATTATCTATCACCTTCGATCGCTTTATCAGCTTTTTCATCACCCGGGAGAATATAGTCTGCGCCCTCCCACGGACTCATAAAGTCAAAGCTTCTAAAAGCCTGGGTAAGCTTTACAGGCTCATAAACAACTCTTTTTTGTTCTTCATCGTATCTAACTTCGACATTGCCAGTCAGCGGAAAATCTTTTCTCAAAGGATGACCATCAAAGCCATAATCCGTTAGTAATCGTCTTAAATCTGGGTGTTCAGAGAACATGACGCCATACAAGTCCCATGTTTCGCGCTCATACCAATTCGCAGAGCTAAAAACAGCCGTAACCGAAGGAATTATATCAGTTTCTCCGCAAAGAACCTTAACCCGAATACGCTGATTAAGGCGTAAACTCTGCAAATGATAAACTATTTCGAATCGTTTTTCTCTGTCTGGATAATCCACCCCACAAACATCCAATAAAATTTTGAATAAACAACTTGGATCATCTCTCAAATATGTAAGGAGTTCTGCTATTTGGTCTTTTTTACATGTAACGATCAATTGGCCACGATCTTGTGTCACTGACACAACAGCGTTCTCCATCGAACTCTTTAAATAATCTCCGAAATCTTGGAGCGTTTTGTTCATATTCATCAGCCGTTTACAGATTAACGCGCAATAGTACTTTTACTTTGAATTTTTCTTTGAAGTTGTAAAACTCCATATAAAAGAGCCTCCGCAGTCGGTGGACAACCCGGAACGTAAATATCAACTGGTACAACACGATCACAGCCACGCACCACGGAATAAGAGTAATGATAATATCCACCACCGTTTGCACATGAACCCATAGAAATGACCCATCTGGGTTCAGCCATCTGGTCATAGACCTTTCGAAGGGCTGGGGCCATTTTATTCGTAAGCGTTCCTGCAACAATCATTACATCAGACTGCCTCGGGCTGGGACGAAATACCACTCCAAATCGATCTAAATCATATCGACTCGCGGCCGTATGCATCATTTCAACGGCACAGCAGGCAAGACCAAATGTCATAGGCCAGAGAGAACCAGATTGCGCCCAAGTAACGAGTTTATCCAATTGGGCCACAACAAAGCCTTTGTCTGTTATTTCGTCAGAGACCCGCTGCAACACGGCCTCAGTCTCTTTGTCCTTACCAATCACTCCCATTCCAGAGCACCTTTTTTCCACTCATATACAAATCCGATTGTAAGAATTCCAAGAAAGATCATCATTGACCAAAACCCCAACATTCCTATTGCTCCTAATGATATGGCCCACGGAAATAGAAAAGCTACCTCAAGATCAAAAATAATGAACAAAATTGCTACAAGATAAAATCGTACATCGAATTGCCGACGAGCATCATTAAATGGAGCAAAACCACATTCATATGGTGATTCTTTTTCAGGATCAGGTTTTTGACGAGCAACAATATACGAGGCAGTCACCATCGCTAACGCCAAACCAACCGCAATGCCCAAAAAAATCAGAATTGGAAGATATTCTTTTAAAAGAGAATCCATCCGACCTCTTAACCCATTATAAATAACAATTAAACATTATTTCGACAGATTTATACGAGGAATTGGTAGCAATATCAAACCCCTACTAGGTTTAAAATAACTAAAAGATTTCGATTAACTGTTCAATTGACCAGACACTGCTTGCTTCGTACATTGGTATAGAATTTAAGGTCTATGGAGATTTAAATGTCAGATACCCCCACTGACGCCCAAACGCGAGTTTTCCTTCACGATAGCTTCTTGGAATGGTGTGAGAATGAACCGGTTCCGGTGCACGAAGATTTTGGTATTAATTTAATGAAAATTGATGTTGCGCTTTGGGACAGGTATGGAATGCATGGCGCCGTGTGTCTTTTGAAGGGACGAGATGACTTCAATTCAATTTTTTGCTTTGAATTACCCCCGGGGGGTAAATCCAACCAGATGCAACATATTTACGAAGAAGTTATCTATATTATAGAAGGCAATGGATCGACCACTATCGAAACCCCTGATGGACAAAAACACAGCTTTGAGTGGGGACGAAATTCACTATTCGCCGTACCCGTTAATTCGAAATATCAACACTTCAATGGCTCAGGACAAGAGCCGGCGAGATTTGCAACGGTACATAATTTTTCATTTCTAATTAACTTATTTCGTAATGAAGAATTTATTTTTAACAATCCTGTAACTTTTCCTGAACGCCTAGGACCCAACGGTTACTTCACTGGCGAGGGACAAATGATCGAAAAACAGCCCGGTAGCCACCAGTGGGAAACTAACTTCGTAGCTGACATTACTAATTTTGAGCTTAAAGACTGGGCATCTCGAGGAAAGGGATCATCTAGCTTAAGATGGATTTTGTCTGATGGTACAATTGGGTGTCATACTTCACAGATTATTCCCGGTACCTATAAAAAGGCGCACCGGCACATGTGTGGGACGAACGTATTTACAATAGATGGAGAAGGTTATTCACTTCTTTGGTATGAAGGTGAAGAGGACGATATAGTCCGAGTCGACTGGGATCATGGGGTCGTCGTGACACCACCCGAGCAGATGTTTCATCAACATTTCAATACCGGAACGACTCCATCCCGATATCTAGCGCTTCAATTTGGGACCGTACGCTACCCCATGACTTGGGCAAAGAAAGAAATTTGGAGCGGCAACGTTGATAAATCGGTGGAAGAAGGTGGAGCACAAATTGAATATGAAAATCAAATGCCACAAATACATAAAATGTGGCTGAATGACATAGACGCAAAAAATATTCCTTCTGAAATGGGAGATATTTTTGACGAAGAAAAGGTCAGGGCCGGAAATTAATTTTCCGTAAAGAATATCGTTCAAAAATGAATAAATGGATAATCGGCGAAGTTGAAATAACTCGTGTCCTTGAATTTGAATGTCCTCTTCTTGACCCATTAGATTTATTTCC
>CEUN01097174.1_pt1 | contig 10308 bp, 11 predicted proteins | sample 361501 | NCBI WGS metagenome assembly CEUN01 (sample SAMEA2622801, study PRJEB7988) | marine metagenome | biome: marine biome (ENVO:00000447); feature: marine epipelagic mixed layer (ENVO:xxxxxxxxx); material: "saline water (ENVO:00002010), including plankton (ENVO:xxxxxxxx)" | depth 120 m | reverse complement strand
GTCTTTCTTGGTGATTCTTGATCTGCAATGATAGGTTCAAGGGATTCCCATATGTTTTGCCAACCGTCTTCTAAAATAGCAGATAAAACTTCCTCTTTAGATTTAAAATAATAGTAAAGAGTGGCTTTACCAAATCCTGAGGAATTTGCAATCTCATCCATGGTTGCACCTTCAAGACCCTTATTTTTAAAGACAGTGAGAGCCCCCGCTAGGATGCGTTCTTGTCGCATCTTTCTTTCTTCTAGTTGTCTTTTTGAGATTGACATAAAATTATTAGTTAAAAATTAAAATATTAATATTTGTGAAACAAAAATTGTAATATCAAAATGTCAAATAATTATCTATAAATTTTCTATTTCAATTTAATAAAAAAGAAATAATATTAATTAAGGTAAATCATTAATTATATAGTTAAAGGAAAAATATAAATGGACAAAGAAAACGTTCTCAACTCTTTAAATAAGATTTTAGAACTTGAGTTGGCAGGAGTTGTAAAATACACTCACTATGCATTTATGGTTCAAGGACCCTACCGATTATCGGTTGTAGAATGGTTGAGGGAACAAGCACAAGAATCTTTAATGCATGCAGAAGCAGTAGGCGAGCATATAACTAGTTTAGGAGAGCACCCTACTTTAAAAATAAGTGACCTTCTCGAAACTCATAAACACTCAACTGAACATATCTTAAATGAATGTTTAGAGCATGAAAAAGAAGCTATCAGGTCATATTACAAACTACTAGAGAATGTAAATGGGGAATCAATAATGTTAGAGGAATTTGCTCGTACACAGATTGCTGCGGAAGAAATGCACGAGGCTGAATTAAAAAAGATGCTACGTGATAATTTTTAGATCTTAGAAAATTTAAGGTCTCATTTATTTAGACCATCATATAAAGCAAGTGCATCTTCAATAGCAAAAGATTCTAAGTAACCATATCCCCGCATAACACCTTCTATCTGAATTGACAAACCTGATTGATAATAGTCTACTAAATAATCTAACCTTCTAACAGAAAGTGCTTCTTTATTCAGATGGTCTATTCTCATAACTGCCTTCTTAATGGGGATAAGTTCAGGATTATTATTTGAAGACAATGCGGTTAATAGTTCATCAAATGCATTTTTTATATCACCCTCTTCTTCACCTATCATCACATGCAATTGATGATGATAATTACTTAAGAATTGAAAAGCATTAATTTTTTCAATCATCATATTTCTTTCGGTAAATGTTGGTTCTGCATTACATGAAAGGAAGCAGAAGAAAAAAATACTATATAAAGTTAATTTCACCTCAATTTTGAATTTTTGGCTTGTATCCAAATTTATTTATCAAAGCTGTCTCAACACCATTGCATAACTGTAAAAAATCTTTCAAAGAAATTTCTATATCTAAACAGTCTTGTACTAAATTAATTTGAACAGATTTTGTATCAGAGTCCAAACCTTTCTGGAGTCGTTTTAAATATTGATTGAATAATTTAAACTGACATGGATTTAAATTCATTTTTACATTGCAAAATTCAAGTTGAATCTGATGATCAGATTTAAAAAAGGATATTGATATAGGTTCTTCATTATATAATTGTAACATATTAATTCCTAAGTCTATTATAAAAGTATAGGAAAATAATGATATTGAGACTTAGTCTCAATAGTAAATATCGTTTTATTTTGAAATTATATATAAAAAAACTTAAACACTCTTGTGCAGATCATTAAGCAGATATGGAGCGAAATATGTAAAAATACCATCAGCGCCTGCCCTTTTAAAACAAACCATTGATTCAAAAATTATGTCCCTCTTGTTGGCAAGACCTTTTTCTACTGCAGACATTATCATTGAATACTCTCCTGAGACTTGATAAACAAATGTTGGCATATTGAATGTTTGTTTTGCTTTAGCAACTATATCTAAATAGGGCATCCCCGGTTTTATCATAATCATATCAGCACCTTCATTAATATCAATTAGAATTTCATGCATTGCCTCATTCGAATTTGCAAAATCTAGTTGATATGATTTTTTATTTTTCGGTTCAATAAGTTCTTCCGATCCAATTGCGCTCCGAAATGGTCCATAATATGAAGACGAGTATTTTGCAGCATAGGACATTATCATAATATCTTTAAAATTATTTTCTTCAAGAAAATTCCTTATTGATCCAACTCTACCATCCATCATATCAGACGGCGCTATAATATCGCATCCTGCTTGCGCATATACCAATGCCTGCTTATTTAATTTGTCCAATGTAAGATCATTATCAACAATGCCGCCATGTACAACTCCATCATGACCATGGTCAGTAAATGGGTCTAATGCGATATCACAAATTATACCTAATGATGGAAACTCTTTTTTTATTTCAATAATTGCTCTGCAAATCAAATTATTTGGGTCAACTCCTTGGGAACCCTCTCTATCTTTTAGCTTAGAGTCAATATTTGGGAACAAAGCAATCGCGTTCAGTCCTAAACGAACAGGATTCTCTAGTTCTTTTATCAAACTGTCTATTGAAAAACAAAACACGTTAGGCATTGCATCAATAACTTGTTTTATAGCTTTTCCCTCTCTAATAAAAATAGGCCAAATGATATCATTAACTGATAGCGTATTCTCAGAAGTAAGTTTTCTGGAAAAATTTTGCATACGATTTCTTCTCATCCTTGTACTGGGAAATTTTCTTTCTTGGTTGGTCATATTTAATTCAATAGATCTCGGGTTTTATTATCACAAGAATAAGTATAAAAAACAAAATAAGGAAAGGAATCTCATTGATCACCCGAAAAAACTTTGAGGATTTAACATTTATATCATTTGAAAGGTCTTTCAAGTGCCTACCAAGATTTATATGATAAAGTGTAAGAAGTATTACAAAAATAAATTTAATAATTAACCAACCATATATACCTAAAACATGGGCCAAATAAAGTCCTGATATCCAGACCAATATTGCAGAGGGGTGCATAATATACAAATACAATCTCCTCTCCATAACTTTAAAGACTTCTGAGGTTTCTTTGGTTACATCATTCATAGAATGATAAACAAAAATTCTTGGTAAGTATAAAAGGCCAGCCATCCATGCAACCACAAAACTGACATGTAGAACCTTGACCCATAAATAAATATTGCCCAATCGCTACTCCCAATTTGCTTGAGGAGGCATTGACATCAGGATGGCATCAATATTACCACCTGTCTCTAATCCAAATTTTGTGCCTCTATCATAAAGGAGATTGAACTCAACATATCGGCCTCTTTTTATTAATTGAGCATATTTATCACTTTCTGACCAGCCTTTATTTTTGTATCTAGAGATTATGTTATCGACGTAATCATGAAAAAACATTCCAACATCTTTAATAAATAAGAAATCAGAGTTCTCACTTTCAGTATTTAAATAGTCAAAAAATATTCCACCAATCCCTCTTGGTTCTTTCCTGTGTTTTAAAAAAAAGTATTCATCACACCATTTCTTATATTTTGGATAGTAAGAATTATCATATTTATCACACATATTTTTCAAATCACTGTGAAAAATTTCAGATTCTTTGCTATAATCCAGACATGGGGTAATGTCTATTCCGCCACCAAACCAATTCTTTGTGGTAGAAAGGTATCTGGTATTGAAATGCATTGAAGGAATATTAGGATTCTTAGGATGTAATACGACGCTTATGCCTGTTGCCCAATAGGAAGGGTCTTTTTCGGCACCAGGTACTCTTTTCTGCATTTTTTCTGAGAACTGGCCTGAGACAGTTGAAATGTTAACACCACCTTTTTCGATAAGACTTCCTTCAATTTTGCTCATTAGCCCACCCCCTCTACCAGAATGCTTCCATTTCTTTTCAGTAAAACGAGTATCTTCATGAGCTTCTATGGTTTTGATCAATCTTGATCTGAGATCTTCAAACCATTCTTTTGCTTTATCCTTCATGTTAACCATCCATTTAAATTTTCATCTAATATACCTTTTATAATATCCAGATGTTCGTCACTGCTATTCAAACAAGGGATATAGGCAAGTTCTTCTCCACCATTTTCCTTAAATAGTTTATTATACTGAATTCTTATCTCTTCCAGTGTTTCTAAACAATCAACACTGAAGCCTGGTGATATAACATGCAATTTTTTAATACCATTTTTAGCAATTTTAACAATCTCTTCATCAATATAAGGCTTAAGCCACTCTTCCCTGCCAAACCTAGATTGAAAGGCTAAGGAATATTGTTCTCTTTTCAGTTTGAGCTTATTTGCAAGCAGTCTGGCTGTCTTATGACAGAAACAATAATATGGGTCACCTTCCTTAAGATATCGAAATGGCATACCATGAAAGCTAATGATCAATTTTTCAATTGTGGAGATATCTGAAACTGACGAAATAATTGATTTTGAAAGAGCTGCTATATAATCCTCTCTATCATGATAGCCATTCACAAATCGTAAGCTAGGTACCCATGGCCATTTTGAAAAAACATTTGAGATTTCATCTAAGGTGCTTGAATTCGTTGGCGATCCCGCCTGCGGGTAAAGTGGAAGAACTAGGATCTTATAAATATTATTTTTTTTAAATGTTTCTAAAGCACTTTCTATTGAAGGGTTACCATAGCGCATACCAAGTCTAATAGTGACATTTTTATTTTTAAATAGCCTATGCAAGCCATTAACGATTTCATCCATGTTTTTTAAAAGTGGAGAACCCTCTTCTGTCCATATAGACTTATATAATCTGGCTGATTTTTTTGGTCTTATATTTAATATTATCCCATAAAGGATAATTTTCCATAAAAAAGGATTATAATCAACTACTCTCCTGTCAGATAAAAATTGTCTTAGGTATTTTTTGAGGCTTTTCTTATCTGGAGCATCTGGTGTACCCAAGTTTGTAATTAAGATTCCTATTTTATTTGAAAACCCTTGCTCAAAATCCTGCATAACTAATCCATCAGGGAAAATTCATTTCTTATTGCATTTATAAAATGCCTAACATTATCTTCGGGAGTTTTAGGTAAGACACCGTGGTTGAGGCTACAAATCCAGCCAGGTACCTGGCTCATATTCACAGATTTTAAACTATCAACAAATAATTCAAAATCATGTAAATAATCATCGTGGGGCTTCAATAATGAATTAGGCGAAAAATTACCTTGTACAAAAAAATCTCTTTTTGTCATTAAAAAGTCATTAAAACCAATATCTCCAGAATAAACTACGCCCGCCAATCTCATATCATTTATTTTTGATATTTCTTGGTTGTAAAAGGATTGGTTCTTTGAAAAGTATGCTATTTTCTTTTCAAAAGTTAGGAATAACTCGTTTTTGATTTTGTTTATGTAATAATCCAAAAAATATCGCTTTTCTAATTGTATACTATTGGTATCAAAAATATAGACGATCTCTGCTCCAGCATTGAGTTGCATCTCTATATTCTTTTTAAGAATTGGGAATAGATGATCATATAAAAGTTTTTCGACATGATTTCCTATGGCTGAGATAGCAATTTTATCTTCATTTTTGGTATTTAACCCATAGGATAGTATAGTCCAAGGACCTCCAACAAAACCAACAAGACTTTTATTGTCTGGGAGAGCTTTCCTTGTAAGAGCTATTGCTTCAGACTGGAAGGATAATTCTTCCTGAATTTTATCAACACTTATAGTTTTATTTTCGTCACCTGGTTGCAAGTAATTTCCAAAAACAGGACCAGGATTATAACTAAGATCTAAACCAAATAATTCAAGCGGGAATAAAATATCACTAAAAAGTATCGCGACGTCATAATCGAAATCTAAAATTGGACCACATGCCACTTCCGTGGCTAACTCAGGCGTTTTGCATAACTGCTCAAAAGAATATTTTTTCCTTAATTTTTGATAATGTGAATGGTATCTACCAGCCTGCCTCATGAACCATATCGGTGGTATAGGTTGAGGAGTTCCATTTAATACGTTTTTAAATTTATCATTCATTAATTTACTATTTTACCTTTTGGTCATTTAACCAATGCTTATATGAAAAATAACAATTTATTTTTTTTGAGTTTGGTAAATTTGTCTTCAAGTATTCATATGTCCTACCAAAACCGCAGCTATGATTACCATTAGATATTTCAGGAAAAAACTCTACTGCTTTTTCATATTGTAGAGGGCTCATCCAGAAAAAATCAGATCTTTCATCAAGTTTCAGATTTTTTATTTTATCTTCATCAAACTCTAACTGGTATGTAGGTAGGATTCGAAAAAATTTTGAAGATGAATTTGTATGGCTAAGCTTATATTTTTTCATTTTCCATGAAATAAGATGATCTATTTCAACTCCATTTTGCTCTCCAAGACTATCTGATGAACCATTGATCCAATAACCTTTTCGCGCTGCATACTTCCAAGTTTTAACACCACTTGTCCATAATATATTTGACTTATCAATATTACTACAACTATCTAAAACATTTTTTCTACTTATAAAAATAAAGCTTTTTTTCAAGGTTTTTATTTCCTCATTTACGATACTTTTTCTAACAAACATGTTATTATCATTCTCATTAGGATATATATCATCTGAAGAAATATCTTTTATCATATCGTATGGTTTTTTATCCAATTGTCCCATGGTTCTTAACGGATCTCCATCTTCAGTTTCACCGATCAATGAATACATCTTAAGATGTCTTGCATTCCATATTGAAACCCCTATTTTTTGATGACATCCTCCACCATATTGAGAGAGTATTGATTTTTCTTTTTTTACATCCTCAAAAGTTCCAAAATGATTAATGGGCTTTAGAAGATAGCTTAAATCTAAGCTATTCTTTTTCGCTTCAATAGCAATCGCACCTTGTCCAGGAGCCGTTGGAAATATCGACAAAGGTAAAATCATCCACTTGGTTCTATTAAGTATTTCCTTAACGGAGTTTATGGTATTTTGATCGCCTGATCTCATCAATCGATCTATTGCCACTTTAGCCATAAGAATTATGTCTGCGTCACCTGAAATAAATTTATTTAATCTTGTTTCAATATTTCCCCTGATATCGCTAAAGCTCATGGAATCTATTTCCATCGGAAGTAGGTCAGGTAAAATATTTTTAATATTATATTTTCTACGGGGAGATGAAGTGAGAATTTTTATATTCTTTTTGTACTCAAGAATTGTCGTTTCTTTTTTAACAAACATTATATCACGCATATCCCCTCTTTCTAATGTGCCAATTATTTCAGTTCCTGGTGATGGCTCAACGGGGAGATCTTTCCATGAGTGGATTGCGATATCAAAATCTCCATCTATCACTTTGTTACTTATGTCTCTAGTAAATACGCCAATATTTTCTGGTTTTGTAATATCCATATTCAAATCAATATCTGCAATAGCATTTGAAGTATGATATTCTATGGAAAGATCTGGGTGTACTGATATTAGAGCATTTCCAACTTCTTCTGCTTGTATTTTTGCTAGGGCGCTACTTCTAGAGACGATTTTAATATATTTTTGTTTTTTCAAGACTCTATTTGTTGAAACTGGTTATATATTCGTAATTTCGACTGGCGAGTCTAATAATTTTATTATTCTTTCTAAAACATAAAGTAATAAAATGGATTATAAAAAATATATTAAAAATCAAATCGATGAATTCAGCGCTAAGGGATTTAAAAGGACCTTTACCCCTGTATATAGGTTTAAAGAGACATTCCCATTTACGAAGATAGATTTTAATAACATTGAAGCAGAACACCACAGTACAAACACACGTATCTGGTGCTCTAATGATTATTTGAATATGAGCCACAATCCCGAGGTTATTGATAGAATGATCGAGGTTATTAAAACCGTTGGCACTGGTTCAGGAGGCACAAGAAATATTTCAGGATCTACACCCTATCACGATCAGCTAGAGCAGGATATTGCTAATTTCCATTGCAGGGATAAGGCATTGATATTTTCCTCTGCATATATCGCAAATCAAGCAACACTATCCACTTTATGCAAGCGTCTAGAAAATATTAAGGTATTCTCTGACGAGCTAAATCATGCATCCCTTATTGAGGGCATAAAGAACTCTAAGGCTGACTGCTCAATATTCAGACACAATGACCTTGATCACCTGGAAAAACTTTTAAGTGAGAGTGAATTGGATAGGCCAAAGATAATTGTGTTTGAATCCCTTTACTCTATGGATGGAACAAAAGCTAATGTGGCTGAATACGTTAGGCTTGCTAAAAAATATAATGCATTAACGTATCTTGATGAAGTACATGCGGTTGGATTATATGGTAAAAAAGGTCAAGGAGTTGCCCACGAGTGTGGCGTTTCAGATCAGATCGATATTATCAATGGAACTCTGGCAAAAGGCTTTGGACAAATAGGTGGTTATATCACAGGAGATGCAATACTAATTGATTTTATCAAATCATTTGCTCCCGGCTTTATTTTTACAACATCTATGATGCCTGCAATAGCAGCTGCAGCATCAAAAAGCATTGAGATCGTGCAAACATTAGATGAAGAAAGAAAAATGGTTTTTTCAAAAGCTAATTTCATTAAGAACCAATTGAAGCAAGTCGGTATTGATTTTATTGATAGTGAAAGCCACATAATCCCCGTCCTTGCCTACGATGAATCAAAGGTCAAAGATTATTCAAATACCCTTCTTAAGAAACATAATACATATTTGCAACCAATTTTCTACCCAACTGTACCAAAAGGCAGCGCAAGATTAAGAATAACGGTCACTCCAAAACATTCAATAACCGATATCAATGATCTTATTTCCTCATTAAGAATGACATGGGAAAAACATTCACAAAGAGTTATTAGTTCTCCATTGCAGCCTGCAATGGCCTTATAAAAAAAATTCTATTAACCTTTTTGCCCTAAGCATTATATCATGAGTATGGAGATATTTAAACTCAGAATTTCTACCAATCATATGGTGGTTGTCGAAAGTTTTTAAAAATGAAATTGTCTTTTTCAATTGATATTGATTCTCAGCCATTAAAATTGGATATGCATTAGATAGGTCCATCACCTTAAACCCAGAAATATCTTCTTCCTTGATAAGAAACAATTTTTTCAATTTAGTTTTTATCAAACTATATATATCTTCATCGACTAACCTTGAGGTATCATCTCCAATACTATATGGAATTTCAACCACTATACATGTTTTATCTTTAGGGGCCATTTTGGAACTTCTGTTTTTTGGTTCATAGATCCTGGTGACCGGATTTGAAGTTTCAGGAAAATAGATTGATGCATTGGGTGAAAATTGAGGAATATTTAAAAATACAGTGCATAATTTTAAATTTCTGTATTTGATATTATTGATACCATCTTGGATATCTTTTGGTAATAAAGGTTCAAAAATATTGGTTGTAAGATCCACTGGAAGAGTGTTTATGACATCGGTTACTTTGACAGAATCATTATCCCCATATACAATTTCTTCTAATCTTTTGTCCTTGTGTAATAACTTACGTACTGGTGAGTTAAATGAGATGTTTTCAATGCCAATGAATTCCACCATTTTATCAAAGATTGAACCAAATCCACTTATTGGATAATAAAATGAACCATCCAGATGATCTGATCTTTTATTTTTAAAGATCATTTCGCTCATAAAAGAAAGCAAATTGAGTTTTTTTAATCTATCACCTGCTACATCTGTGTGCAAAAGTTCTGATTCCTTACCCCAAAGTTTTTCTGTGTAACCAATAAGAAATAGCTCTGATAGAGTAAAGCCATATTTGCTGTATGCTAATTCCTTAAAATTCATCGGACTTCTTTTTGCTCGTAAAATATTTTGAATATTTTCAAAAATAATTTTTATCATATCACCTGTTTGCAAATGTAGAAATAAGTCCTTTAACCTTAGTGGGAAATCAATAAAATGATCATTTATAAAAATCTTGCTAGGAGCATCTACTAATTGTAGTTCATCTCTCATCAAAGATTTGATCTCATTGGTGATTTCTTGATTTTTATCATGAAACCTGTGAGCGCCAGTATCAAATCTGTAATCACCTACGACTATAGTTCTACAGTTCCCACCATATACACCTGATCCTTCAAAAATATGAAATGGTATGCCCTCTTTTTTAGCAAAATACCCTGCAGCTAATCCAGCAGGGCCTGCACCTAAAATATGTAGTTTAATATTATTTTTGAGGGCCATTAATATTTTGGACAATAGTGAAAGTATTAATTTGTGGCCACATTCTATTTACGTATGGATTGTGAAAAAATGTGTTTTCAGGAATGACTTTATAACTATCAGCAAATAATTCCTGATAATTGCCTATGA
>CEUN01434572.1_pt1 | contig 10311 bp, 8 predicted proteins | sample 361501 | NCBI WGS metagenome assembly CEUN01 (sample SAMEA2622801, study PRJEB7988) | marine metagenome | biome: marine biome (ENVO:00000447); feature: marine epipelagic mixed layer (ENVO:xxxxxxxxx); material: "saline water (ENVO:00002010), including plankton (ENVO:xxxxxxxx)" | depth 120 m | reverse complement strand
GTTGAACTTCAGATGCCGTATTGAGAGATTTCGGACCAGAACTGTTGCCAGCGTTGGTTCAAGAGCAAGAGACTGCGCAGCCGAAGCACTTCCCCGGCACCATCACTTTTCCATTCCATCCCCGAACCGCACATCCGTTCCTTTACCAGGCGTTTGCAAGCCGCTTCGGTGATGCCCGAGCCGATTGATGACGCTGACATCTTTCACGTCACCGTCGTCCGCGGCGCGGAGGCTAAAGCAACACAGGAGAGCCGTGAGCGCGACAATGGGTGTCTTGAGCATGGGGAGAATTAGGAGGCGATCCGTCCGCTTGGCCGGATCAAAAACGCGCGCTTCAACCATGTTGATTTTGTTGACACGCGAAGCGGCTCCCCCAGATTGGGCGGACCATGCGTCTGCTCTGCATCCTGCTTGTTTCAATCCTGACCATGAACACTGCCAAATCAGCTCCAGCCAAACCGCAACCGCTCGTCTTTGTGTCCTCATTCGCAGCCGGCGAGAAGGGTGCAATCCATGCCTACCGCTTGAATCTGAAATCAGGTGCGTTGAAGCAGGTCGCTTCAAACGACCAGGTGGAGCATCCATTCTTCCTGGCGCTTTCGGACGACCAGCGCTTCCTGTATTCCATCGACGCCAGTTCGTTCGGCGGGGAGATCAACCAAGTCGCGGCGTTTGCGCTCAAAGGACGTTCCGGCAACTTGAAGCTGCTAAACCGACAGTCCACCCATGGGAAGGCGTCTTGTTATCTGGACGTCGACGCGACTGGCAAATCTCTCTTGGTTGCGAACTATTTGACCGGTGATGTTGGATCCATTCCGCTGAAGAAGAACGGGTCATTGGGCAAGATGGAATCACTGTTTCGACACAAAGGTTCGAGCGTGGATCCGAAGCGGCAGAAGGCTCCGTATGCGCATTGCGTGGTCGTCAGTCCGGACAATCGCTTTGCCTTTGCTGCGGATCTGGGCATCGACAAGGTGATGAGCTACCGACTCGAGCCGGAACTCGGGAAGATCACCCAAAACAAGCCCTCCTTCGTCAAAGTCCCCGCCGGTTCCGGACCGAGGCATCTCACCTTTCATCCGAACGGTAAGTTTGTTTACGTGATCAACGAATTGGCCAACACCATTTCCGTTTTTTCCTACGCTGCGAAAGCAGGAAAGCTGACCGAGATTCAGAACATCTCCACACTGCCAAAGGACTTCGGGGGCCGGACGCATACGGCCGACTTGAAGATCACTCCGAACGGAAAGTTTCTCTATGGCACCAACCGGGGACACGACAGCATCGGCGGCTATCAAATTAGCAAGGACGGCAAACTGAAGCTGATCGAAATCATCCCCAGCCTTGGCAAAGGTCCGCAGAATCTTGCGATTGCGCCGGATGGAAGGCATCTCTTCTGCGCGAACATGCCGGGGAACAGTCTGGTCACCTTCCGAGTTGGCGAAGCAGGCAAGTTGAAGAAGGTCGGTAAAACGATCGAGGTCACGATGCCTTCGTGCATCATGATAGCGGAGTAAGTGGCTGTGCCTGCGATCGGTGGGGAAGCTCCTGCTGAGCCGAGCGTGGCATTGCCAATGCGAATTGAGTATCCGGCGCGACTCGCCACGCTGAACGGATAAATTACACCAAAAGCCCAAACGTCTCATCGGGAGCTTCGCCCGACCGTTTGTCACAACCGCGTGATCCGCGCTCAATTGACTCTACTCGAAGCGAAAGGAGTAGAGACTCGCGTTCTTGATCTGGAATCGTAACTGGATCGGTTTGCCTGATATCGCATCCAGATCGCTCTCCCCTCCCAGTGCACGACGTGGTCAAGTTCATTCCCGGAAATCGCCTCGCAGTCGCTCGCCTCAAACCCGGGAATCGCGTTCCCCGGACGATCCAGAATCTCCACCCGAATGTGGCTCTGCTTGGTTGAGGAATGATTGAGGATCATTCTGCTGCCTTGGAACTTCAGCGGTTTGGACTACGGCAAGTCCAAGACGCTGCCGCGCAACCGCCAACTCCCCGACAGAATTGTGGGTTAATTGACAGCCCACCGGGAGAGGGAAGTTGTGCTGTCGCCATACATGAAACGCGCTTTATGAATGAGTGGTTCGCTATGTTCTCCCTCTCCCAGCGGGAGAGTGCGGGGTGAGGGGGGGCGCATCGAAAACCGCTTGATCTGACTGCTGCCGAACGCTCGATTTCTTATCGCGCAGTCCTCGGTTGCGACCACTCTCAATGACACATGTTAACGCCTGCCGTTTATTTCTAGACTTCCTCCAGGCCCTCTCAAATGATCCGCTCCTGTTCCACTTGAGAAACCCTTTTATCACTTATGTCTACTGCAACTTCCGAATCCATCCAGGCCTTCACGGCAGCCGCCTTCTCTACTCCGGACAAGTTCACCGAATTCTGCGCCAACGGCGGGAAACCGCTGGGAGGCATCATCGGCGGAAAGAGTGTCTCCGGCTCCATGAATGCAACCTTTCAGAGCACGGATCCCGGATCGCAGGAAGTGCTCGCCACGGTTTGTGAAATGGGCGAGGCGGAAGTGGCAGCCGCGGTTGATGTCGCGCAAAAGGCGTTTGCGTCATGGAAGGATACGCCACTTGAAGATCGCATCGCGTTGGTGAACAAACTGGTACAGCTCTGCGACCGCGATCGCGATGTGCTGCTTGCCTGCGAGATTCGCGATGGCGGAAAGGTGTCCGAATTGGCGGAGGGCGATTTTACGCAGATTCGCGAGTGCGCCGAGTATTTCAGTAGTGTTGCGCAAAAGATTGCCATGGGAGATGGAGCTGCAATGAAGGTTGGTGATGGCGTGAAGGGATACACCTATCGCGAACCGTGGGGTGTCGTTGCTGGAATCATTCCGTGGAACTACCCGATCGTCTTGACTTCGTGGTTCATATTCCCCGCATTGCTGTCCGGCAACACAATCATCATCAAGCCGGCGGAAGATACTCCACTGTCAGCACTCTACATTGCGAATCTGGCGGCTGAAGCGGGCTTCCCTCCGGGCGTCATCAACGTAGTTCCGGGACGTGGTGAAATTACCGGACAATGCATCGCGGAACATCCGGGTGTTCGTTACATATCGTTCACGGGTTCGCCCGGCATTGGCCAACACATCCTTCGCATCTGCGATCGGCATGGCACACGGATGAAACGTGAGATGGGTGGCAACGGATCGGCCATCGTGCTGGACGACGCGGATCCGGAGTTGGTTGCGCGAACGGTGGGGCGTTATGTCAATCAACACTTCGGCCAGACTTGCTGCACCATCCATCGCGTCTACGTGGACAAGAAGATCGCCGATCCGTTTATCGATGCGCAAAAGGCATTCATGGAAGACCTGACCATCGGGTACCAGGCCGATGAAGGTACACAACTTGGCGCGGTGGTGAATCCCACCCAGCAGCGTCGTATTCTTCAGGCGCAATCGGAAACGGTTTCCCGTGGTGGAGAAGTGCTGTTGTCGGGAGGGGTTGCCGAGGTGAGCGGCAGGGATGGCTTCTACATCAAGCCCGCGCTCTACCGCACGGAACCGGGAGTTGATTGCAATCCCAAGGAAGTGTTTCACACCTTCGCAACTGTTTGTCCGGTTGACTCTGCGGAACAGGCGCTGCAGTTGGCGAACAGTTCACCCTACGGCCTGGGCGCGAGTGTCTGGACTCCCGATCTCGATCGAGGTGTTGCGTTGGCCAAGCAGTTTCGCGATGGCACCTGCCAGGTCAATTGTCACAACTCCGTTGCCTACGGCTTGCCCTATGGCGGTCAGGGAATCTCCGGCGGACCGGGTGGAGGGGTGAATTGCGAGGATACCTTCCTGGATTACACCCAGGTGAAGGCGGTCTATGTGGCCGACTATCCGGGGTGAGGATTCACCCAGCTTGGATTTACGTTTCGACGGATCCGTAGATTCAGCACCGGCTGGAAACGCGCGAACACTCTCGAGGTTCGAGTTAGATCGGGATCCACGAGTTGCTTGCAAAGTCGAACCTGAATACCTTGTTCGCTCCGGATGGGGTGGCATTACTGTCAGCTTGGTTGCGCACCGGCAATTTGCCCTGCAGGGTGTCCTTGGTTTTCCACTGACGATCGATGCGCAACTTCTCCTTTCCCACGTAGGTCGGGAACTCACGAACCACTGATCCGTTTCGGATGCTGACCCGGTCATGTCCCATGTATCCCGGCGCGCTGAATTCGGGCAGTTGAACGAGATGGAAATTTGTGGTCATTGATTCGAGCACGAACACGGTCGCATAACTGCCGGACCCACCGGATTGAATCACGATTACCGCGTCCTCTGTTCCATCCGCCGTCACATCGCCGAACAAGACACGTTGTAGCGAACCGTCTCTCTCCGTTGCGCCGGAGGAATAATTCTCTGTAGTCAGATGAAAACTGCCAAAAGTATGTCCTTCCCTGGCCGGCACGGAAATCTCGATGATGTGTCCGGCAAGAGGGAAGGCAAGGCTTCGGCCCGGAGTCACACCGCTTAAGCCGATTTCATTTATCGGACCGGTTAACGGTGGTGTTGGACCAGGAGTAACCGTGTGCCTCGACGGATCACGCCTCAAAGTGACAGCAGTGCCGATGAAGACCACAGCCAGAAAGAAAACCCCCGACTTGAAATTCACGATTCCAAGTTGGTTGGATCCAGTGCTGTGTCCAAGTCTTGTCGTCGGCGTTGCTTTGCATAACGTGGGCGCATGCGTGGATTGATTCTGAGCATCAAGTTGTTCCTATGCTGTTCCTGCGGGGTGTCCGCCGGACCTGCGGTCGTCACCGTTGCTGAAGGGAACGCGTTGAAACTCGCAGATGGTGTGCAACTTTTCAACAACCGGGACTACGTCGCACAGAATGTTCCAGCCGCAATGAAGGGGCTGACATTCATCCAAGGCCCGCTTTCTGCGGGTCGGATCACCTGCCAGACCGACGGTGACGTTTTTGCGCTGACGTCGGTGCCCGGAGACAAGGATAGTCGAGCCGCTGAGTTGAATCGGCTTGGATTCGAACGAATGAGCATTCCGCCGTTTCGTTTGTTCAAGAGACCTGATCCCGTAGAACCACGCAAGGGAAGGATCCCCGTGTCCTTGACGGATTGGAACACGGAATGTGCAGTGTGGCGAAAGGGCCTGGTGAAGGGGGAACGAATTGAGCTGTCCTCCGAGACGCAATATCCACAACGTCCGACATCAGGGCCATGGTGCATCTTTCTCGCCCAACTTGCTGGCGATGGTACAAGGCACCGATCACCGTTTGATCCTCCTCTTGCACAAAACTACACCATTGCTGCGGAAGTCCCGGACGCACATCGCGACTTCGTGCACGATCCTTGTCTGTGTGTTCTTCCGAATGGAACGCTGATCGCGGGTTCGCCGATCTGGGGTCGGGCGAATCGTGGATTTTCGCCGGATAAACTCAGCGGTGGCCCAAAGTTTCTCCAACTCACGCGCAGTCGCGACGGAGGCAGGACCTGGCAGCGCCTTCCTGACCTGATGTACGCCGAGTGCACGTTGTTCGCGTTGAAAGGCGCGCTCTACATGTTCACACAGAAGCAGCAGCATCGGGACGTCTACATCATGCGCAGCCGCAATGAGGGCGAGACCTGGGAAGGCCCGGTCAAGGTCCTGGAAGGTCGTTTCTGGAATTGCCAGACCTCATTTGTCATTCGTGACAACACACTCTACTGGGCGATGGATGAAAGTTTTCGCGGCATTCTCGCTGTTGCCGCGGATCTCAACAAAGACCTGCTTTCACCTGATACCTGGCGACGAAGCGAAGTGGTCTACACCCCCGGCGTTCCGCGCAACCTTTCACCTCGCCTGCAGCCTGAGAAACACGACGGCCTGCTGGAACCCAATGTGATGCAGATAGGCGACGAACTCATTGCGGCCTGCCGCGTCAATCCTCACGGCCTTGGCCACAAGTTCGCGAGCAACGTCACCGCCCTGTTCAAGATCCGCGATGAAGACGGCCGTTTGTCGATCGAGTTCGAGAATTATTACCCATGGCCTGGTGCCTACACGAAGTTCTGCGTGGTTTACGACGAGCGGACACGTCTGTTCTGGTTGGCCGCCAATCAATCCATGGGCTATGACCGTGCGCGTTTCGGGATCGGCGATGCGGCCACCTCGCGTCGGGCTCTGATGCTGCACTTCTCCAATGACGGGCTTTCCTGGCTGCCCGGCGGTTGCATCGCCCTCGCCCCCACTTCGACCCAGTCGTTCATGTATCCCTCGATGAAGATTGACGGCGACGATCTGGTGATTCTTTCCCGCACGGGAAAACATTCCGATCATCACCACGACGCCGACCTCAGCACTTTTCACCGGGTAAGAAACTTTCGTGATCTGGCCTGGCACTGAATGGCGGCTGGCTCGTCAGGGCGTGCGACTGGCAGCAGCGTAGAAGATCTTCAAAGGTTGGATTTGAGGAGTGACGAGGCTGGTTGTCCATCTCAGCATGACGGCTATGTACAGGTGGATACTAATGGTGGCGCTTTGCGCCGTTTCGCTGTCAGCGCGGGAACCGATGGATCGGCCAAACGTGATACTCATCTTTCTTGATGACAGCGGCTACGGAGACTATGCGCACAACGGTAATCCGGTCATTGAAACGCCGAACATTTCCAGGATGGTCCAAGAGGGTGTGAACTTTCCGCAATTCTACGTCACCTCGCCGGCCTGCAGTGCTTCACGCTACTCGTTGTTGACTGGTCGCTACCCGGGGCGAAGTGGACTTGGCAGTTGGGTGATCGGTCCGAGTGCGGCACGGCACATTCACCCGCACGAAGTGACCATTGCGGAAGGGCTGAAGTCGCGGGGTTATGCCACGGGGATGTTCGGCAAATGGCATCTTGGAAATCCCAACGAAAAGAACGGACTCTCTTGGGACGCGCTGCCCTTGGCACATGGATTCGATACCTGGATTGGATCGAATGTTTCCCATGACTACGGAAACGCCAAGTTGATGAAATCGGATCCAAGCGGTGATGATCCGGTCAAGGGCTATAAGACCCTGGCCATCAATCTTCCTTCCGATCCGGTTGCCTCGACATCGTTAACCGGACGTTATACGGACGGAGTCGTGGAGTTCATCAAGGCGAACAAGCATCGCCCGTTCTTTGCCTACGTCGCCCACAACCAACCGCACCTTGGCCTGTACGTGTCTGACGAATTCAAAGGCCGTTCGCGTCGCGGGCTGCTCGGTGATGTGATGGCGGAGATCGATGATTGCGTAAAACGCATTCGTGCCACGGTGGCCGATGCTGGAATCACGCGGAACACCTTGATCATCTTCACGTCCGACAACGGACCGTGGCTGCTCTTCCGCAAGACGAAGGAACACAAGAAGTATGGTGAGGCGAGAATGCACGTTGGTTACGCGATGCCTTTCCGCGATGGCAAGGGATCCACTTGGGAAGGCGGCCATCGCGTTCCCGGGATCTTCTGCTGGCCGGGCGTCATTCCCGGTAATCAACGCATTCTGCATCCGGCCAGCACACTTGACGTGCTGCCGACGGTTTTTGCGTTGGCCGAAGTTGAATTGCCAAAGGGCCGTACGATTGATGGACGAGACATCCGCTCGTACCTGGATGCCTCGCAGTTCAACAAACCGGTCGACGACTTCAAATTCCTCTATTCCTATCACGACAACGGCCCCTCAGCGATCCGGGTCGGTCCATGGAAACTGCACGTCCGCATCGGCTCACAGTTGAGGGACAATTATGGCTTCAAGGCCAGTCGTGAAACACCGTTGCTCTTTCAGGTGGAACAGGACATCAGCGAACGCATTGACCGTCGAGAGGATGAGGTAGACCGAACGCAATCAATGTTGGCTCAGCTGGAGAAAATGGAGCAGGCCATCAAGCGGGAAGGTACATTCTGGGATGGCCGGTGAGACTAGCCTCGGTGAACATGGCCATAGTATGTCAAATCAATGACGGAGCATGGATCAATGGACCCGGGAGGCGTTCCCCATGGCTTCATTGTAGACAGACAAGCGGACGGAACCTGCGTTGTTCACCATTGGCGCACGGGAAGCGTGAAACTGTTTCTTACCCTGTTTCTCGCCCTATGGACCTTTGGTTGTGTCCTGATTCAGCTCAAATACATGGAGGACGACGAAGCGCCTCAAGATCGAATTCCAGTTCCCACTGTCATCGGTTTTATACCCCGATCTGATCTCTCGATTACGCTGGTTTACCGAGATAGATCGGACTGGACCAGGCTGCGTGACCGTCGGTCTGGGTGGCTTTGACGAAGTAGGGAGTGAGCTTGTCGGATTGCGTCTCGATGGTTCGACTCAGCGATAATTGGTGATCCTCCACCGCCTCAGGGTAGCGTCGGATATTCACCCTTTGATCGAGGCCATCGAGTTCCCAGGCGCGGCCGTTTTCAGTTTGGAGTTCTTTAGCCGTGGCGGTGAATTTGCCGACGGCGCTCTCAAGGCTGATGGAGAAGGCTTCGGTCGAATCCAACCACAGGTCAATGCCGTCCATGTCGCCGGTGGTGCGCGATCCGAAGACGACTTGGTGGTCCTTGGTTTCGCGAATGCCATCGGCAGGGGAATCGAAGGAAACGGTTTCGGCTCGCAGGATTTTCGCGCCAGCGACCTTCAACGATCCGGACCAGTCAATCCGGCGACCGCGGCCGCGCATGCGGGCGCCCTCCCAGGTGACTCGGATCTGCCTGCTGGTTGCGACGCTGGCAAAGGCGGACGGGCGCACGACCTCGATGATCTCGCGCCGACGATAAAGTGTTAGCGATTCTACGGGCGAGACGCCAATGACCGAGGCATTCAGTTCGGCCCGATCCGTGGCACCCGTCAGGACGCTGCCCATGGGTTGGCCGTCGATTTCGAAGCAAAGGTCAATTCGCGGTCCGCTGGTTCCGTAGCAACGCCGGTTCTTCAACGCATCATACACGGCTGCGCGGGTAAGGTCTTCGGCTAGGACACAGGTCAGACCGCCCGCAATTCCGAAATCTCCGGCTCCCGGTCCTTCGGCGCCGGGACGGCCCTTGTGGCCGTCACTGTTCGCCATCACGCCGACGATGTATCCCTTGTCGAATGAGTCCCACAGCATCCATTCGAAGACACCCCAGCAGGAAAGGACCTCCACCAGCGGGCAGATGTCCTGGTCGAAATATTTTCGGATGTCCGCGTAGCGTCCGCCGACATGGGCGCCGAGGATGGCTTTGCCGTTTTCGCGGATGCGGGCAAACAGTTCGCTCGCGGGATGGGCGGGGTTTTTTGCGGTTTCCGAAATCTCGGGGATCTGCCAATGACTGGAGCGATAGATCGGCTGGTCGTCCTCCGAATAAAATACATTGCGATCACCGCCGGCCGGGGTATTGGCGGACCATTCATAACCCGGGAGCACGACGAATCGGCCGGGGTCGTTGAACTCTTTCACGGCAGCGTTAAGGCGTTTCCAGTCTTCGTCATCCATCTGGAAATCGTTGCCTTGATGCGACGCAATGTCGGAGAAGGCCTGATCTCGACAGAAACGAAAATATTCCTCCTCCGTGCCGGTACCGACGGTTGCGTCCGACTGGGCGTGCAGATCGCCCCAGTATTTTTTCAGGGTCGGCGGTTCCTTGGTGGCGGTGACGGGATTGCTGTGGGCGGTCAATCCCGCGGCAATCATCGCGACTCGTCCGGTGCCCGGTTGCATCAGGCGAAATCTTTGTCCGTCCCATTCCGCTTTGGGTTCACCCTCCCAATTCAAGTCGGCTTCGGCTGGAGCCGGGGTGGGATTCATCCAGTGATCCTGTCCTCTCAGACGAACCTCCGTCCATTCGCCGACCGCTGTCTGGGTGGGAACAACTACGACCCATTCCACCGGTTCACCCGGAACGATCTGGACCGTTGGCGAATCCGGAACCGAACGGGCCACCGCAGCATTGGTCGGATCGGCGAATATCCGAAAGTCGTGACGCGACTCGATGAAGGTCTGCGCGCGCATGCCCGGTGAACCCTGGCTTCGATCGCCAAGGACAATCGTCACAACCTCACCGGGCGAGAGCGAGCCGTCATAGACATCGATCACGATGCACCAGTTCATCCACGGACGGTCGTGCGCCTTCTTGGCGAAACGCACGGTAAGCTTGGCCGGACCGTCAGTCACCACTGTCGTGTAGCCGGATTCGGCGGGTCGCTCGAACTGTGGTTTCTCCCAGTCGCTGGCAAATCGTTTCGCAAGTTTGATCGTGCCACCTTCGTCGATGCCGGCGTCGCCGACGATGTAACGGATGGTCCATTGGCCGACGCTGCCGGCGACCACCGGATCGCGGGGTTCCAATTCCACCCGGCCGA
>CEUN01171235.1_pt1 | contig 10312 bp, 10 predicted proteins | sample 361501 | NCBI WGS metagenome assembly CEUN01 (sample SAMEA2622801, study PRJEB7988) | marine metagenome | biome: marine biome (ENVO:00000447); feature: marine epipelagic mixed layer (ENVO:xxxxxxxxx); material: "saline water (ENVO:00002010), including plankton (ENVO:xxxxxxxx)" | depth 120 m | reverse complement strand
CACGATGGCATCTAACAGCGCGTCCATGTCGTCGGCCAGTGCATCAGGCTCCGCGCCGGATTGACCCAGCAGGGCGGATGCGTACACCACCGGGAAATCAAGCTGCTCGTCGGTGGCTCCCAGGGCGATGAACAGATCGAACACCTCGTCGATAACCCGATAGGGTTCCGCGCCGTCGCGATCCACCTTGTTCACCACCACGATGGGGCGCAGGCCCGCCGCGAAGGCCTTCTCGGTGACAAACCGCGTCTGGGGCATGGGACCGTCCACCGCATCCACCAGGAGCAGCACCGAATCCACCATGGAGAGGATGCGCTCCACCTCGCCGCCAAAATCCGCATGCCCGGGCGTGTCCACGATGTTGATGCGATAGTCGCCGTATTCGATGGCCGTGTTCTTGGACAGGATGGTGATGCCGCGCTCACGCTCCAACTCGTTACTGTCCATGGCCCGCTCGGGTTCGCTGCCCGCCAGCGTGCCCGTCTGCTGCAGCAAACGGTCCACAAGGGTAGTCTTGCCATGATCGACGTGGGCGATAATGGCGACGTTACGGAGGTTCTCGGTGATCACTAGACTGCGGGGCCAAGAAAAAAGGTGGCGAATTATGGCGGAACGGCACTGGACTGTCGCCTCCCTGACCACGTGGTGTGCACTCATGTCGCTTCCCATCTTCGCCGATACTGCTCAGCGGGTGGGTGAGGTTACGCACCCCGCGGTAACCGAGCTAAGCGGCATCGTCTCCTCCTCGTTCCCCGGCGTTTACTGGATTCACAACGACTCGGGAGACGTGCCCCGTTTGTTCGCTATCCGCGCGGACGGCAGCATGGTGAGGCCTCGCGGCTATGCGAACTTTCCCGCGGACGACTGGCCCGGTTTCGCCATCGACAACGCCTTTCACCATGACTGGGAAGACATCGCCATAGCAGACGGGATGCTGTACGTCGCGGATGTGGGCAACAACGAGAACGCACGGCGCGACCTGGGCATTTACCTCATTGCCGAGCCCAACCCGCTTTACGTCGCGCGCGCCCGCGCCATGTCGTTCGTTCCGATTCGCTATCCCGACCAGCAGCGGTTTCCGGCCGAGCAGTGGCATTTCGACTGTGAAGCCATCTTCTGGTCCGATGGCAGGCTGTACTTTCTCACCAAGCATCGCATGCCAAACAAAGCAGTTGAGTTTGACGCCGGAGCCAAGCTCTACAGATTGAACTCCATGCATACCGATCGGGAAAACGTGCTGGAGCTGGTGGACACCAACGATGCTGTCACGCTGGTGACCGCCGCAGATGTGTCACCCGACGGCCGCCGTCTGGCTGTGCTTACCTACGCGCGCCTGTGGATATTCGAAAAGCCAAGGCGAGGGGATCGGTGGTTGAGCACCCCGGCTCGCATTATGGATTTCGACTGGGATACCACCGCGCAGATCGAAGCCGTCGGCTGGGAAAGCAACGACGCACTGCTGATGACCAATGAGGGACGGGAGATCTTTCGAATCTTGGTATCCGACCTGATCGCGCCGAAACAATCCAACGCGCCCCCACACAAGGCACTACAACCCTGGATGCACTGAAGCGCTGTCGTTTCGCAGCCGCGCCGCACGGTCCAGACCTCGATGCACGAGCAGCGCTCGCATTGCCAACCGGTGCCCCGGCCACTAGACTGCGCGGCCCGGAAATTAGGTGGCCGTTATGGCAAAGCAGCCCAAGGCTGTTGCGTTGATCTCAGGGGGTCTCGACTCCATGTTGGCCGCTAAGGTCGTCATGGATCAGGGCGTGCACGTGGAGGGAATCAACTTCTTCACGGGCTTCTGCGTAGAAGGCCACACCCACGCCATCCGGGAGAAAGACCGAGCCAAGCCCAAGCGCAACAACGCCTTGTGGGTGGCGGAGCAGCTGGGCATCAAGCTGCACATCATTGACGTCATCGAAGAGTACAAAGACGTACTGCTCAACCCCAAGCACGGCTACGGCGCCAATCTGAACCCCTGCCTGGACTGCAAGATCTTCATGGTGAACAAGGCGCTGGCCTGGAGCTTCATGGAGGAGAACGGATTCGACTTCATCATTACCGGTGAGGTCATCGGCCAGCGACCCAAGAGCCAGCGCAAAGAAACCATGCCCGTGATTGCCCGGGAATCGGGCGCGCAAGATCGTCTGCTGCGCCCCCTGTGCGCCAAATTGTTACCCGAGACCCACCCTGAACGCGAAGGCTGGGTAGACCGAGGAGCGTTGTTCGACTTTCACGGCCGCAACCGTAAGCCCCAGATCGCGCTGGCTGAGTCGCTGGGTTTTTCAGACTGGTCGCAACCCGCCGGAGGCTGCTGTTTTCTCACCGACGCTCAGTACTCCGCCAAGCTCACGGATCTGTGGCAAGCGCAGGGCTCGCGTGCGTACGAGTTGGACGACATCATGCTGCTGAAGGTGGGTCGCCACATTCGGCCCAACGAGCGCTTCAAGCTGATCGTCGGGCGCGAAGAAGGAGAAAACCGCTATCTGGAAGGCTACCGACGGCGCTTCACCAGCCTGCATGCCACCAGCCATAAGGGGCCTTTGGCCCTGGTGGACGGTGACGCCGACGACGACGAACTCGCCCTGGCCGCCCGCATTCTTGCGCGCTACGGCCAGGGGCGCGATGCCGATTCGGTCACCATCGCTATTACGCAGCCCAATGCCGTGGCCAGCGAGGTGACCGTTGCCCCCCTGCCACCCTCCCAGATTCCGGCTCAGTGGCATGTCGGCAGCTGAGACGCTTGACGCCCGCGGCCTGCTCTGTCCGCTGCCGGTCATTCGCACTCAGGACCGCATAAAGAGCTTGCCGCCGGGGACCATCGTCGAGGTGCTGGCCACGGATGTGGGCACGCTGCACGACATTCCCGCGTGGTGCAGAGTGCACGGCCATGAAGTGCTGTCCATGATGGATCAGGACGGCGTCAATCTGCACCCAGACGGTGATGAGGCAGGTACCGCACCACAGGGCATCAAGGCAGGCAGCGAAATCTGCATTCGCCTGCGTGTTGGCGCATGAGTTCGCCGGCGCGGCTTTTCGTGAAGTCAGGGGCTTTTTTTTGCCTCTGCATTGTCCAAAATAGGTATCAGCGGCCCAGATAGTGGACCTTCTATGCAGCGACTTTGCGCCACCCTGCTCTACATCAGCCTCGCCATGGCCGGCGCGAGCGCGCACGCTGAAACGAAGATCTACAAGAAAGTTGACGCTGAGGGCAATGTGTCCTTCACAGACGTCCCGCCGCGCGCCCATGAGCAGGCGGAAGCTGTGGATCTGGGTAGATCGAACTCGTTTGCGCCCCCGGATACCCCGGCGCCAGCGGCCAAGCCCACATCAACTGCTCCCGGGGCAGACGCCGACACCAGGGAAGGCGACCAGCAAAAGTACGCCGCAATAAAAATCGTGAGCCCCGCACACGATGCGACGGTGCGCCAGAACGCGGGCAACCTGACGGTGACGGCCAGCGTAACCCCTGCGCTGGCCGGCAACCGCAAGATGCAACTGCTGCTGGATGGTGTCGTAGCATCTGGACCCAGCCGCACCACCACCTTCCAACTGCTCAATGTGGACCGCGGCACCCACGAGCTACAGGCTCAGGTAGTAGACCCAGCCGGCCGCGCGCTGTTTACCAGTCCGGCTTCCGTGTTTCATATGCTGCGCTACTCGGCTATACGTCCTGCAAAACCGGCCCCACGCGGCAACGCGGGCGCAACCGTCCGACGATAGCGTCCTTGACCCAACTTGGTGCTTGCACTATCTTGGTGCATATAGCGCCGACTGCCTCGTCCCGTGCTACGGGTTGAGAAACGCAAGTAAGCGCTTACTATATTTTGATAGCCCAATAAAAGGCCGGTCGCAAGTTGGACCGAATCTTGCCCGATGTTATTGGGGAACCATTGGATACGTCCGATCACCACAACGAACCGACCAAAATGAGCGCCCGCACGGAACCGCAAGCCGATCTGCAGAGCCGAGCAGATGCCCTAGACCAGCTCACCACCGCAGTGGTGGTGCTGGACGAGGCGCTAAACGTTCGCTATCTGAATCCAGCTGCCGAAGCGCTGTTCGGAACCAGTCGCCAGCATCGGGTGGGGGCTCATGTGCGCGAGCTGACCTCCGAGGGCATCGACGGCCTGAGCAACGTATTCACCACCGGCCAGTCCATAACCCAGCGTGCGGCAAAATTCCGCACCCGCGATGGGCGGGAACTGAGCGCGGATCTCACCGCGTCGCTGGAGCCCGAAGCACGCTATCTGCTGGTGGAACTACAGCCCATCAACCGCCTGATGCGGATCAATCGCGACGACCAATCCGTGTACGCCCAGGAAACCACGCGCCGGCTGGTCCGCGGCATGGCTCACGAGATCAAGAACCCGTTAGGCGGGGTGCGCGGGGCAGCGCAACTGCTGGAGCGCGAGCTGACGGACCCCGCACTCAAGGAATACACCCAGGTCATCATCGAAGAGGCCGACCGGCTGACCGCGCTGGTGGATCGGCTGCTGGGGCCCAACCGACAACTGGACATTGCCGAAGTCAACGTGCACGAGTTGCTCGAGCATGTGGTGCGGGTGGTAGACGCGGAGCTGCCGGGCCGGATCACCTTCATTCGCGACTACGACCCAAGCCTGCCCGTGGTGAACGCCGACCACGATCAACTCGTGCAGGCGCTGATGAACATCATCCGCAACGCAGGACAGGCACTGAGCAACACGCCCAATGCCCAGATCATGTTGCGCACGCGTGCAGTGCGCCAGTTCACCATCGGCACCACCCGGCACCGGGTGGTCGCCCAGATGGACATTGCAGACAACGGACCCGGCATCCCGGCCGACATGATGGAACGCATCTGGTTCCCCATGATCAGCGGGCGCCCCGACGGCACCGGATTGGGCCTTGCCATCAGCCAGGCCATCGTCGGCCAGCATGACGGCGTTATCGAGTGCGTCAGCCAGCCGGGAGACACCTGCTTCTCGGTATTTTTGCCGTTCACGGACAACGGACTTAACGGAAACAACAATCATGACTAATCGCGTGTGGGTCGTAGACGACGACCGCTCAATACGCTGGGTGCTGGAACGTGCAATCACCCAGGCAGACATCCCCATGGCCGCTTTCGCGTCAGCCGACCACGCGCTGCACCACCTGGCTTCCGAAAGACCGGTGGCCGTGATGACCGATGTGCGCATGCCAGGCATGGACGGCCTGGAATTCGTCAAGCACATACACGAGCAGCATCCGGACGTGCCGGTGATCGTCATGACGGCGCATTCCGATCTGGATAGTGCGGTGAATGCCTATTCCAGCGGCGCGTTTGAATACCTTCCCAAGCCGTTCGACGTGGACGAAGCCGTCTCCACCTTACGACGCGCTATCACGTTCAGCGAAGAGGAACAGGCGGCACCCGCGGCGGCGTTCGAGCCCGCTTCCGAGATCATCGGTCAGGCCCCTGCCATGCAGGAGGTGTTCCGGGCCATCGGCAGGCTCGCAAATTCCAACGTAACCGTGCTGATCCGGGGGGCGTCGGGTTCGGGTAAGGAGCTGGTAGCACAAGCCCTGCACAAACACAGCCCGCGCGCCCGCGGCGAGTTCGTTGCACTCAACATGGCAGCCATTCCGCGCGAGCTGGTGGAGGCCGAGCTCTTCGGCCACGAGAAAGGCGCCTTTACCGGTGCCACCAGCCGGCGCGAAGGACGCTTTGCACAAGCCAACGGGGGCACGCTGTTCCTAGACGAGATCGGTGATATGCCCATGGACAGCCAGACGCGACTGCTGCGCGTGCTCTCTGACAAGGAGTTCTACCGCGTGGGGGGGCATGCGCCCGTTACCGCAGACGTGCGCATCATCGCCGCCACGCACCAGGACCTGGAGGTCAGGGTGCAGGCGGGCCATTTCCGCGAGGACCTGTTCCACCGCCTGAACGTAATCAGCGTGCACGTGCCGACACTGGCTGAGCGCAAAACCGACATACCTCTGTTGGCGCGCCACTTCCTGGAAAACGCGGCAAAAGAAATGGGTGAAGAGCCGAAGTCGCTACGCGAAGAAACGCTGCAATACCTTGCCGAGCTGCCCTGGCCGGGAAACGTGCGTCAGCTTGAGAACACCTGCCGCTGGCTCACCGTGATGGCTTCCGGGCGCGAGATCTATCACGCCGACCTGCCACCCGAGCTTAAAGTGCCCGCACCCGGCAGCCAGGCGGGCGGTCCGCAAGGTTGGGAGCAGGCGCTCGCCGCCTGGGCCCAGGCCCGGCTCGCCGCCGACCTCGACACACCGCTGCTCAATGAAGCGCTGCCCACTTTCGAACGCACCATGATCCGGGCGGCTCTACAACATACCGGCGGACGCAAGCGCGACGCAGCCGCGCTGCTGGGCTGGGGGCGCAATACGCTTACACGCAAGATCGCCGAGCTGGAGATGACCGACATTTGAGCCGGCCGCCTGGGTTCTTCGCACCGACACGATGCTAACATGCCAGTAGACGTTGTACTCTACCAGCCAGAAATCCCGCCCAACACGGGCAACGTGATCCGCATCTGCGCGAACACGGGCGCAAATCTGCACCTGGTGGAGCCGCTCGGTTTCGAGCTGGACAATAAGCGCCTGAGACGCGCCGGCCTGGACTACCATGAATTTGCAGACATCCACGTACACGCAAGCTATAAGGCGCTGCTGAACAGCCTGGGAAGCCGGCGGATCTATGCGTTCACCACCAAGGCCAGCCGGTCGTTTTCCAGCACCACCTTTGCAAAGGACGACGTGCTGCTGTTCGGCCCTGAAACCCGAGGGTTGCCTGCCAACATACTGGCAGAATTCTCGCGGCAGAACCTGCTACGCATTCCCATGCGCAAGGGTAGCCGCAGCCTGAATCTGTCTAACGCGGTGGCGGTCGCCGTATTCGAAGCATGGCGGCAGCTGGGCTATCGCCAAGGCGGATAGGGGCAGCCCACCGCACGACGACTAATGCGTAACGCCTCCCGGCGGGTCTTGCGAACCTTCCTGCTGCGCCAGGGCTTGGGCGAACAAGGCGTCGAAGTTCACCGGCGCCAGGTGCACGGCCGGGAACCCCCCACGAACCGACAGCGAGTCAATGGTTTCACGCACGTAGGGAAATAGCGTGTTGGGACACACCGTTCCCAGCACGCGCTGACGCGTCTGGTCATCGACACCCTCGATGCGAAACACCCCGGCCTCCTGAATCTCGATGATAAAGGCGGTCTTGCCGTTCTCGAGCTTCGCACGCAACGTCACCGTGAGCACCACCTCGAACAAGTTATCGCCCACACCGTTCGCCCGGGAGTTGATGTCGAGTTGCATCTCCGGCTTCCAGGCCTCGGTAAAGACCCCCGGCGAGCGCGGCGACTCAAAGGAAGCGTCCTTCAGGTACAAGCGCTCCAGCGAGACATGACCGTTGCTCATGCCTTGACCACGGGCAGGTTCTGGTTGCGCCACTCGGCAATGCCGCCGCTCAGACGGCTGACGTTGGCGAAACCGTTCTTGCGCAAGGCCGTACCCGCCGAGCCGGCATGCTGACCCATCTTGCAGGCCAAAACGATGGGTTTGTCCTTGTACTTCTCTAACTCGGAGAGGCGCGACTCCAACGATGCGTAAGGTATGTTTACGGAATCGACGATGTGCCCGGCCTCGTATTCTTTCTGATCGCGCAGATCCAGCACCACGGCGCCTTCTCGGTTCACCAGGCCCACCAGCTGCTGGGCGCTCACCGAACTACCTCCACGCTGGGTCTCGTTGCGTATGAATAACACCAACAGCAGCACAAATGCGCCCACCAGATAGGGGTGGTTGCCGATAAATTCGAAAAGTTGGTCCATGCCGCCCAGTGCGCTCACGAAAAGAGCGCGGAATTATACACACTGGTTACGCGCGCGAGACCATCGCGCAAAACGGATTCTGCTAGAATGCGCCGCCATGAAAACCACCACCGTTCTGGTGGTGTTGGACGGCTTCGGACACAGCGAAGCCACCGAGTTCAACGCCATCGCCAGCGCTAGTACCCCTCACTGGGATCAGTTCTGGAGTAAGTGCCCACATACCCTGATATCTGGATCTGGCGGCGATGTAGGGCTACCAGATGGGCAAATGGGCAACTCCGAAGTGGGCCACATGAACCTGGGCGCTGGGCGCGTGGTATATCAGGACTTCACCCGCATCAACCGGGCCATCGAGCAGGGCGAGTTCACTCGCAATCGCACCTTGAACCGCACGTTAGACCGGGTGAAGAAGTCTCAGGGCGCTTTGCACGTGATGGGCCTGCTGTCGCCCGGGGGCGTGCACTCCCATGAAAATCAGATATTTGCCGTGCTGGAGATGGCCGCCGCTGCCGGGGTGACCCGCGTGTATCTGCACGCCTTTCTGGATGGGCGCGACACCCCGCCAAAGAGCGCCGAAGCATCACTGGCGCGTGCCGATGCGCTTATGAGCAAGTTGGGCGTGGGCCACGTGGCTTCCATCACCGGCCGCTACTTCGCCATGGACCGAGACCGGCGCTGGGATCGCATCGAACGGGCATACAACTTGCTGGTTCGGGGCGAGGCGCCCTACCACGCCGACAAAGGGGTAGACGCGCTCATGCTGGCCTACGCGCGGGACGAGAGCGACGAGTTCGTGCAACCGACCGCCATTCACCCCTCCGGCGAGCTGCCGGTGCGCATCTGCGACGACGACGCGGTGATGTTCATGAACTTCCGCGCCGACCGGGCCCGCCAGATTACGCGCGCGCTGCTGGAGGCCGATTTTTCCGAGTTCGAGCGTCGCACGCGCGTAGCTCTGGCCGATTTCGTGATGCTCACCCGCTACGCAGACGACATCGACACCTCGTGCGCTTTCGAACCCATGGTGCTGGACAACACCCTGGGTGAATACCTGGCGGTGAGCGGCAAATCGCAGCTGCGCCTGGCGGAAACCGAGAAATACGCCCACGTGACCTTTTTCTTTTCGGGCGGCCGCGAGGATCCCTTCGAGCTGGAGCACCGAATACTGGTACCCTCGCCCAAGGTGGACACCTACGACCAGCAGCCGGAGATGAGCGCCCACAAGGTCACCGACGAGTTGGTCAAGGCGATCCAGGGAGGCAGCTACGACACCATCGTGTGCAATTTCGCCAACGGCGACATGGTGGGCCACACCGGGAACTTCGACGCCGCCGTGCAGGCGGTAGAAACCCTGGACATCTGCCTGGGCCGCATTCACGAAGCCCTGCGATCCAACGGTGGGCAGATGCTGATCACCGCCGACCACGGCAACGTGGAGCAAATGCGCGACGATGCAACCAACCAGGCACATACCGCGCACACCTGTGAGCCCGTGCCACTGGTGTACGTGGGGCCCCAGTCCATCGATCTGGATAGCGGCGCCACCCTGTCGGATGTCGCACCCACGCTGCTGGATCTCATGCACCTGGAAGTGCCGCCGGAGATGACCGGCAGATCCATCGCCCGGTTCAAGGAGCGACGGTCGGCTTGAGGCCCACGCGCGCGCCCCGGCAACGGCACCCAGAACGCGTGCACACCCGTGTAATCGTATCCATCTTACTGCTTGCATGCGGCGTTTCCGCCGCGATCTCGGTGGCCTCGGAGGCCAACGGTGATCGAGCAGAAACCCGCGAAGCCCTGCGCGGCATTGTCACCGAACTCAACAACCTGAATGCGTGGCTTACCGAAGCCGACGCCCAGCGCAGCCGCTGGCTTGCCCAGCTGCAAGAACAGGACAAGCTGGTGGGCGACCTGAGCGCACAGGCCGATGTCGCCGCGGCGGAGTTGGCCGCAGCGGAAGCCAGGCTGGCCGAACTCACCGCCAGACACAACACGCTGGAGGGCCAGCGCAGCCTGCAGGCGCACAAGATCAGCCAGCACCTGAGCGCAGCGCAGCGCCTGAGCGGCGGAGATTTCTTCAAGCTGCTGCTCAACCAGCAGACACCCGAGACCTTCGACCGCATGCTCAGGTACCACGGCTACTTCAGTAGCGCCCGCGCCCGCACGCTGGAGCGCTATCAAGCGACTCTGGATCAGCTCGACACCAATCGCGCCGAACTCGACGACCAGGCCGAACGGCATCGCGAGAAGAACGCCACATTGGCGGACCGTCACAAAACCCTCATGGCCTCGCGGCAAGAACGCCAGGTGCTGCTGGCGGAGTTGGACGCCCAGAGGGAAGACACGGCCGTACAGCGAGAGCGCTTGCTGGCCGATCGCGCCCGGCTGGAAAAGCTTTTGAGCGAACTGGACAGACGCACGGCAACGCTGGATGGCTCGCAGTTCCTAGCGGGCAAAGGCTCGCTACCGTGGCCGCTGCGCGG
>CEUN01104954.1_pt1 | contig 10316 bp, 9 predicted proteins | sample 361501 | NCBI WGS metagenome assembly CEUN01 (sample SAMEA2622801, study PRJEB7988) | marine metagenome | biome: marine biome (ENVO:00000447); feature: marine epipelagic mixed layer (ENVO:xxxxxxxxx); material: "saline water (ENVO:00002010), including plankton (ENVO:xxxxxxxx)" | depth 120 m | reverse complement strand
GGATCAACATGAACAACCTACTGGCTTTACACAGCTAGGCCCCTGAAAAACCAGCAGATTCCCGTCGAGATCACGGGACAGTCTGCTATACTTGCGCGGTTTCCGTCTGCTCACGCTTCGCCATGCCTTCCCAATCGGCGCAGGCATCTGTACGCCTGCTGTACCTCCTCGTGCTGTCGCTCTGTTGCGTCACCGCGACGGCGCAGAACGAGTCTGAAGGCTTCTACCCCGGCCGCTCCGCTACGGCGATCCGCGTCCCGCACTTCGACGACCCCGCAATCCGCATCGACGGTCGGCTCGATGAAGCGATCTGGCAATCGATTCCCGTCCATGGCGATTTCTATGGGGTGTCACCCGACACGCTGACGCCGGGCGACCTGGAAACGCGCGTACGCATGCTCTACACGGACGAAGGGCTCTATGTGTCAGCGGACATGGACCAGGATACCGATACGCTCCTCGAACGCCTGTCCTCGCGGGATCAGGGTCACCTGAACCGCGACTACTTCTCGTTCACACTCGACACGTCAGGCGATGCCAAGTACGGCTTCTGGTTTCAGCTGAACCTCGGAGACAGCATCTCTGACGGGACCCTGCTGCCGGAAGCGCAGTACAGCCGCCGGTGGGACGGGGCATGGTACGGAGCAACCGCGCGAACGGACACCGGCTGGTCCGCCGAGTTCTTCGTACCCTGGTCGATCCTCTCGATGCCGGAGACCGACGGTGCGCGCCAAATGGGCATCTACACGTCACGCAACGTCGCCTATCGGAATGAGCGCTGGGGCTGGCCAGGGCTGCCCTTCACGAAGCCGAAGTTCATGTCCATGTTCCAGCCGATCGCGCTGCAGGGAGTCAACCCACGCCAGCAGTGGGCGGCCTACCCCTACACGTCATCGACCTACGACGCACTCGCGAACGACTCCGAGGCGAAGGCCGGCGCCGACTTTTTCTGGCGGCCGAATTCCAGCCTGCAACTGAATGCCACTCTGAACCCGGATTTTGGCAACGTCGAGGCCGACAACGTCATCGTGAATCTGACCGCGTTCGAGACGTTCTTCCCCGAGAAGCGCCTGTTCTTCCAGGAGGGGCAGGAAATCTTCGTCACAACTCAGCGCGCCGAATCGATTTTCAGCAGCCAGACGCTGACGCTGTTGCACACCCGCAGGATTGGGGGACGTCCCATCACGCCTGACATCCCGGTCGGAGTCAGCGTCGATGGGCTCGACCTTGGACAACCCACGGAACTGCTCGGGGCCGCCAAGGTGTCGGGGCAGGCAGGCAGACTCCGCTACGGGGTGCTGGCGGCTTTCGAGGACGATACGGACTTCAAAGGGACGGACGATGCGACCGGTGAGCGGCGCAGGATCACCCAGACAGGACGCGACTTCGGCGTATTCCGGGTCCTTTACGAAGACAATCCGCGGGGCAGTTACACCGCGCTCGGAATGATCACGACTGCCGCACTGCACGACACCGGAGATGCTCAGGTCCACGGCATCGACGCGCACTACTTCTCGCCGTCGGGGAAATGGAAAACCGAGGCCCAGATCGTCTCCTCACACGTGGACGGACAAGAGAACGGCCAGGGCGGATTCGTGGACGTCGGATGGATTCCGGTCAGGGGCATTGCCCACAGTGTCAGCCTCGACTGGTTCGACGAACACGTCGATATCAACGACCTCGGCTTCCTGCGCCGCAACGACAATTACACCGCCCGCTATCGTCTGCGCTGGCGCAAGAGCGACTATGAGCGCATCCGCGACACCAGCCTGTCCATGTTTGCGGGCATCGGCTGGAACCAGCGGGACGAGAACAACATGTCGGGGTTCAGCGTGCGTCAACGCATCACGCTGAACAACCTGAACGTCATTTCGGTGCGCGCCGGCTATTCGCCCGAGCGATACGAAGACCGCAACAGCTTTGGCGACGGCAGTTACAAGATCAAGGGCCGCCTCGACGCCGACATCGGCTTTTCTACCGACGACTCCAGGCGCGTGTCGTTCGGTTTCGATGCAGACTGGCGTCAGGAAGACCTCGGCGGCGACCGTTTCCGCTATCGCGTGAAGGCGCTCTGGCGCCCCAACGACCACGTCACCGTGGATGCGAACGTCCGTCTGACCGACCGCAGCGCCTGGCTGCTCTACCGGGGCAACAGGAATTTCACGACGTTCGAGGCGGAACAGTGGTCAGCGACGCTGAACTTCGATCTGTTCCTCACCGCCAAACAGCAGTTCCGCGCGGCAATCCAGTGGGTCGGCATCAAGGCCACCGAGAAGGAATTCTTCAGGCTTCTGACTCGGCCGGGGCACCTGATAGAAGGACCAAAACCCGGGCAGGATCCGGATGACTTCACCATCTCCCAGGCCAATCTCCAGCTGCGTTACCGCTGGGAGATCGCGCCGCTGTCCGACCTGTTCATCGTCTACACGCGGGGGGGTTCGCTGCCGAACCGCGCCGCCGTTGCTCCCTCGTTTGGCGATCTGTTCAGCGACGCGGTTGATGAACCCCTCGCTGAGCAACTCGTGATCAAACTGCGCTATCGACTCGATAACTGAACGGCCGTTACGCTCGACAGGGAGCCACCCCGGCCCACTTTGACGTGCCGCTCCCGCCCGCGGTCATCTCCGTTGCGCTCTGCGTCGATCGCGTGGGCACAAGGGCACGCATCCGGGTGGCGATCGCCGCAGAGGCGAAGCTCGCGACCGGCAGCACGGGGCGGGCGGGGTCAACCGGCTGCCGCCTCACCTGCATCACTCCCCAAACTCGGTCATGATGGGACCGGGAAAGACGGGAGAGAGCCATGGCGGTAGGGCGAAACAAACTGGAGTACGAAGTCCTCGAAGGATGGGAGAAGCTCCCTGAGGGCTGGAGCTTCGTCGAAGTTGCAGGCGTCGCGACCGATTCGCAGGACCGTGTCTACGCCTTCAATCGCGGCGACCACCCAATGATCGTCTTCGACCGCGACGGGAACTTCCTCGACGCCTGGGGCGAAGGCGTGTTCACCAACGCGCACGGGATTTTCATCGGCCCGGACGACACCGTCTATGCGGTGGACAACTTCGACCATACGGTGCGGATTTTCGACCGCGATGGCACGCTGAAGCAGACGCTCGGCAAGAAGGACACACCCTCGGACACAGGCTTCGTACCAGGCAAGTCGCCCGTCCGGCGCCGGGCGGGCCCCTTCAACCGCGTCACCAACCTCGCACTCGGCACCGGCGGCGAGATGTACGTCGCGGACGGCTACGGCAACGCGGCAGTGCACCGCTTTACGGCCGCGGGCGAGTACGAGTTCTCCTGGGGGGAACCCGGCTCGGGTCCGGGCGAGTTCGTGTTGCCCCACGGCATCGCGGTGGACAAACGCAATACCGTCTACGTCGCCGACCGGGAGAACTCCCGCATCCAGGTGTTCGACGCGGACGGCGGCTATCTGACCGAGTGGAACAACGTGACCAGGCCCGACGACCTCTTCATCGATGACGACGAAAACCTCTTCGTCGCGGAACTTGGCGAGCGCGCCGGGATCGATCCTTCGGTCACAGTGCCACCCCATGCTCCACATGCAAGCGTGGCGATTCTGACCCTGGACGGTGAACTGCAGACGCGGTTCGGGGGCGAAGACGCGGTCGCGCCTGGCAACTTTTTCGCCCCGCACGGCATCTGGGCTGACTCCCGAGGCGATCTTTATGTCAGCGAAGTCACCTACAGCGGTGGGGGGCGGTTCGGGCTGGTACCGCTCGACTGCCATTCCCTGCAGAAGTTTGTGCGCATCAGAGACTGAAGACCCAGGCTCGGAGCGCTTGCGCGCACCGCCAGAATGTCGAAACATGAACGGATTGCGTGAGCGGTCCATGCACGCACGAGAGCACCGTACCCCAGACCGGAGGCCCACATGCCCGTCGAAACACTGGTTCGCTACCTCAAACCGGAACTGCGCCACGCGACGACACCGCCCGACATCGGCGATCGTGAGAGCCGCCGGGCAAACACCATCAAGCGCCCCGTACTGGTACACGACGCGCGCCCGAGGCTCGAAGCGGGCGACCTTGCGCTCGAAACACACGGATTCGCGCTCGAGAACCACACGTCTGCAGTGGCGAACTTCCACGACAAAGCCGAAGTCGAGGCGACCTACTACCCGGAGATGCACGCCCTGATGCGCCGCGTCACGGGCGCGAACGCCGTTTACACCACTCAGCACGTGGTTCGCACCGAGGATACGTCGAACTTCAACCTCTCCTACGCACGGTTCGTGCACTGTGACTATTCACTCAGCGATCCGCGCGACGCCGCCGAGAAACTGCTGAAAGAGCGTGGTGACGATCCAGACCGCTACCGGGATTTTGCCTGGTACAACACGTGGCAGCCGGTCGAGCGTGAGGTTCGGCAGAACCCGCTCGCGGTAATCGACGCGACAACCCTCGACGAGAGCGACGTAGTCGATTACTACTACACAGGGTACGGGAAAAAGAGCCTGACCTCGATGCCGGTCGAGAACGCGGCGCACCGCTTCTTCTACTTTGCCCGCATGCAGCCCGACGAGTTGCTGATCATCAAGCAGTTGGACACACGCGACGAACTCGCGAGCTGCTGCCCGCATACATCCTTTGAAGATCCGGACGTGCCGGAGAACGTCCCGGGCCGTCGCAGCATCGAAGTCCGGCTGCTCTGCGCCTTCGAGTGAGCGTTCCGGGACGCGGCGCAAATGCGCCTCGTCCCCCATGGACTATTCGGCCCCGGCAGCCTGTTCTGCGCGGCGCCTGGCCATCGCCTTGCTCAGTGCCAACCACTCTTCGAGAGAGAGCCCGCCATCCTGGTTGCGATCGCCCATCTCGATGCTGCGCTGAAACCGCTGGGCCCACCGCTCGCCGAGCCGTCCCGCCTCCGCAAGTGTGAGCTTGCCGTCCATGTTGTGATCGAGAAAGCCCATCTGCTGCGTGAGCTGCATGCGAGCCTTGTCGTGGATGGGTGAATCCGTGGTTTCATCCACCCAGCGGAACACGAAGTCGCCGTAGAGCATCTCATCCCACGACTGAAGTCCCCAGCCGACCACCTTCGTCGGATCGGGGTTGCCGGGGTTGTTGGCTGAATTGTCGTACACGGTCGTGTGAATCAACCGCGAGCCGGCCGGGATCGTTCGCGGCTCGGCAAACGCGTAGCCGCGCTGCCAGTTGAAGTCATAGTTCGGAACCGACAGGAGCAGTTCCTCCTTGCCGTCCGGATATCGCAGCGAGAACGTCGAACTCTTACCCCGGTAATGTGAGTGCGGCAGAATCGTGTACAGCACCGCCTTGCGATTGAACTCGAAATACGCCCGTTCCTCGTGTGCGGCCGCATGTGCCGGAATCCGGATGGCCGGACTCATAACCACTTCGTGACGGAGGAAGTTCTTCGGCTTCTCATCGTGCAGATAGACCCCCAGACGTGTCCGGTCCGTCACCGCTTTGCCATACGGCGTGTAGTGAAGCTGGAACTGGAACACTTCACCTTTCTTCACAAGTACGCCGGTCCCTTCCGGCATGATCGTCGAACCGGTGCCTGGCGCGTAACCCCCCAGATAGTTGTCGAAGACACTCTCGCCGTTCGTGGCGCCTTCACCCGTTCCGACCAGCACGTGATGCACCACTTCGGTCGCACCCGGCAGGATGGTAATCGCGCGCACCCAGACATCCTCGTCCAGGGGATTGGCAACCACCGGGAACTGATAGTCGACAACCCCTGCTTCCGGGATATCGAAGGCCGGTATGTCCACGACGAGATCCGGTTCGCCAAGTGGCCAGTCCTCATCCGCCGCCACAACGGTTTCCAGAGGATCAGGGCCCTTGCCGCGCGGTGCACCCGCCTCGATCCAGCGGACAAGCGTTTTCGCGTCGGATGCTGCCAGCCCTCCATCATTCTGCCAGTGTCCGACAGCCGGATCGGCGTGCCAGGGAGGCATCCGTCGCGTGCGCACGACTTCGCGGATCATCGGTGCAAATCCCTTGACCATCGCGTGCGAGGTCATTGCCCAAGGGCCAATGCCTCCGGGCCGATGACACTCCGCACAGTGGTCCTTCAGCATGGGCGCAATGGTGTCAGTGTAGGACGCGACCTCGGCCTCAGGTTCCAGATTCACGAGACACCCACGTGCCGCAACGTGGGGGGTGGCAACGTCCTTGCCTTCGAGCGTTTGCGTCAGCGCGTCCGCGAGGTAGTGTTTGCTCGCCTCTTTCTTCTGACGTTCGTACGTCAGTCGATCGTTCACTGCCCCGCGATAGACAATCTGCATCGTCTTTGGCTCGATGACGAACACCTCCGCCGTGCGCTCCACTTCGAGGGAGGTTGCGACGAGCTGTGCCTCGTCGTGCAGCACGTCAAAGTCGATGCCCCACTCCTGCGTTTCTTCCGCGATCGCCTGACGCGTGTCCTGCAGATTCGCGTTCAACATGAGAAAACGGACGCCCCGGGGCTCGAAGCGATCCCGGACAGCCTTCAGGTCCGGCAACACGTTGCGCACGATCGGGCAGCCGTTGCCCTGGACAAACAGGACAACCGCGGGTGCGTCCGCGTAGTACGACAACCGGTGGGCCTCGCCGCCGTGATCGATGAGCGTGAAGTCGTCGACTGTCTGGACGCCGTTGGCACCCGCGCCAAACGCGAGCGCCGCGGACAGCATGAAAGTTGCGATCCGTGCCATGGTTCCCCCTGATGTTCTGCTTGAAACCGGGCACGCCTGGCGCACGCGCCCGAATCCTCACCTTATGGCCGCCTTTGACGAACTTCAAGACGTTACGGCCTTTGCCGCCGGCGCCCCGCGGATCTTACGGGTTCAACCCGGACTCGACACCGAGGGAGCCCAACACCGCTCTCAGCGCATCAGCGGGCGCGTCCTCGTGACGAAGATTGAATACCGCGGCGCGCAATCCGCATGTCCGCGCCGCGACAACGTTCTCCTCCCGGTCGTCCACGAAGACAAGAGCATCGGGCGCGACGGCCGCGCTCTCGGCAATCGATGCGAAGTAGGCCGGATCGGGCTTCGCGACGCCCAGATCACAGGAGTAGAACTCCCGGTCGAAGACGTTGCGGTAACCGAGCCGTTCCGACATGTGTCGGGCACGCGACGGTTCCTGATTCGACGCCAGCCAGCAAGGAGTATGGCTCCGCAGCGCGTCGATGACGGACAGGATCTCATCGCTCACGTGGACGGTGGTCCACGCGCGAATGAGGCGCTGCGCGGTTCCCGCCCCATAGCCCCAGCCGGCAAGAACCGGGGGCAGTCGGGCGGCAAACTCCCCGTCACCCCACTGACACGGCTTCTCGGTCTCGACGATGTCTCTGACGAGTGCCCGATAGTCCTGCGGCAGGTGACCGAAGACGTCGCGCATCATCGCCTCGACACTTCGCGCTGGCATCTGGATGACACCGTCCGCGTCGAACAGGATCGCCTCCGTTTTCAATGCCAACCGCCAACCCCGCCCTGGGGATCTGAGCCCTCAGCGGAAGAAGAGCCTTCAGCCGGCATGTCGTCAACGATCAGAATCTCTTCCCCGTCACCCATCAACTCTGTAAAAGGCACCGGACGTTCCGGCTCGGGCAGTTGCTGCAACGTCCTCGGGAGGTAGATCTCGAAGCGTGTGCCGTCACCTTTCTGCGAAAGAATGTCGATCATCACCCCCCCGTGATCTTTCACAACCCCCCAGACCACCGCCATGCCGAGGCCCGTGCCGCTCTGCCCGAGTACCTTGGTCGTGAAGAAGGGCTCGAAGAGTCGGTCGAGGTCATCAGGTTCGATCCCGTCACCTTCGTCCTCAATGGTGAAAACGACGTAGTCGCCGTCCGCGATCTCGCTGTAGAAGAGTTCACGCCCTTCAATCGACTCGTTGCGGGTCGACAAGGTGACCAGGCCCTGGTCCGACACCGCTTCAAAGGCGTTCGAGAGCAGATTCATCAGGAATTTGGAAAGGTGCGCGGGCGAGCCCTCGATGCGATCAAGATCAGGGCTGAGCTCGGTGATCACGCTGACCCGCGGGTGCGCTTCGGAGAGTGACTGGTACGCGACCGACCGCAGTTCCCCCTTGATCACCTCGTTCAGATCAAGCACTTCCCGCGCGACAACCCCCCGTCGCGTCAGAGTCAGCAGGTCTTCGGTCACCGCGGCGGCCCGCAGGCCCGCCTGTCGCGTCAGTTCCAGCGGCCGTTTGATCGGGCTGTCTTCAGGGAGGTCGAGCATTGCCAATTCCGGGTATGTGACCGCTTCCGACAGGATGTTGTTCAGGTCGTGCGCAACACCGCCGGCCAGAAGTCCGATCGTCTCCATCTTCTCTGACCTGACGATCGTAACGAGGAATTCTAGCCCGGACGACAGGCCCTTTACTGAGCGTTCACCCGGTTCCCCAACCGTTCGTCGCTGCTAGTCGGAATGTGCGGTCTGCAGCTCCGGCATGCCCCCGCATGCAGCAAGGTTGGTCTGCACGATGGTTGTCATGTCGGGAGCAGTCCCGGACGCCCTACCCGGGAGGCCAGCGAGTACTCGGTCAGCCCTGTCCCCGTAGAGGAGTTCGAAGCGGTGCAGCGCCTAACGCACATGGGCGGCGTATATTTCCACGAGAATGTGCTGCAGGTAGTTCTGCTGCTCCGCGGCCACCGGACCATTCTTGCAGCCGAGCCACTGCGTGACCTCCAGGAACCGCGCGGTCAGCTAGGGACCGGCGCCTGCCAGATACTCGGTCATGTGGCCGCGCTCGGTTTCTGTCAGATAGCGTGCTTCTGCGACGTGTCCCGCCGCGTCGCCAGCCAACAGGTCAAAGTATCTGAGCGACCGATCCTGACTGGCATTTGCGACTGCTCCGATGAGCATACAGAGCATCGCGGCTCCAATTCTTAGTACACCATTCCCCATGACGTTCGCTCGTTCTTGTAATGAAACGCTTACAAGCGTAGGCGCTCGGCTCCCGAGATTTAGTGAACGTCTCCACAGTTTAAGAGGGTGCAATCACCATCTGTCGCGACTATTCGCCGCTCGGTGACGGACGGTCTAATCGGACGTATCAACGCCCAGCGGGCAATGATCAGAACCCTCGATGTCCTTGAGGATGTAGCTGGCGGTCACACGTTTTGCGGCCGACGGCGAACACAGCACGTAGTCAATGCGCCAACCCACGTTGTTCTCACGCGCTCCACCCCACTGACGCCACCACGTGTAGTGCCCGGGTTCATCGGGATGCTGTCTGCGGAACACGTCGACCCAGCCGGCGTCGATCCACCGCGTCAGTTCCGCACGTTCCTCGGGCAGAAACCCGCTGGACTTCCTGTTCGTCGCCGGCCGCGCGAGGTCCAGCTCCTCATGGGCGGTATTGTAGTCACCCATGACGTAGACGGGCCCATACCGTCGGGCGCTCGCCAGGCGGTCAAATACGGCCGCGTAGAAGTCGAGCTTGTAGGGCACGCGGCTGTTGTCGCGCTCTTTGCCACTGCCCTTGGGGAAGTAGACGGTTGCCACCGAGGTGCGCCCGAAACGGGCCATAAGGAACCGGCCCTCAACATCGAACCGGGCATCGCCCAGCGACGTGATCACCGAATCAGGAGCCCGCCGCGAGTACAGGCCGACGCCGCTGTAGCCCGGCCTTTCAGCGGAACTGAATGACGCATGCCAGCCGTCCGGCTGCCTGACAGCGGGGTCCAGCTGTTCCGGAAAGGCGCGCACCTCCTGCACGCCGAAGAAGTCGGCCCCCGACGCGTCGAGGACCGAGACGAAACCCTTTCGGGCGCACGCCCGCAGGCCGTTGACGTTCCAGCTCAGAATGCGCACGAGCGCGTCAGAAGACCATGCGTCCCAGACTCTCGGCGACGCAGCAGGGTTTCTCCTGGCCTTCAATCTCGACAACGAGCTCGTTCATCGTTTCGATCATGCCGCCCTTGATTTCAACGCGCTTGAGCGTGCCCGTCGTCCGAATCCTAGCGCCTACCGGGACCGGCGAGGGGAACCGGACCTTGTCGAACCCGTAGTTGATCGACAGTTTCTGGCCCTCGATCTTCGGACCCTCCATGGATGCTTCGGCCGCACGCGGGAGATGCCCCATGATGGAAAGCGTCAACTGCCCGTGCGCAATCGGTGCTCCGAACGGGCCGGCCTTAGCGCGCTCGACGTCCACGTGAATCCACTGGTGATCCAGCGTCACATCGGCAAAATCGTTGACGCGCTCCTGCGTGATTTCGAACCACTCGGACTGGCTCGTTTGCTCGCCAATACGGCCTTGCATGACCTCGTATGCCTTCTGCAGTGCTTCTTCGGACATGGTGTTCCTCCTGTGAAATGGATGAAGGGCGTCGTCAGGCCG
>CEUN01182229.1_pt1 | contig 10318 bp, 10 predicted proteins | sample 361501 | NCBI WGS metagenome assembly CEUN01 (sample SAMEA2622801, study PRJEB7988) | marine metagenome | biome: marine biome (ENVO:00000447); feature: marine epipelagic mixed layer (ENVO:xxxxxxxxx); material: "saline water (ENVO:00002010), including plankton (ENVO:xxxxxxxx)" | depth 120 m | reverse complement strand
CGGCGGCCGCCGCCCCGACGATCAAGGTTCGACTCCAACCCAATTCTTCGCTCATTGGGAAGACGAAAACGGCTATCGTAAGAGTCGCCGCGGCGTTCCGGACGAACATTGTAGACCCAGCGGCGAGCACGACTGCCCATCCGTAGAAGAACGGGGTACGGCGTGCGATGGCGGCTCTTGGATCAGTTTCGAAGGGTTGTGATGTTGCCATTTACTGCTGGATAAATAATCTGTTCAATGTGAAGGCTGGATGCTACCAGTCCTGGAGGATCAACAGGAGCCAAAAAGTTGACCAGAAAATGTCACGTCCGCTGATAAAGTGTTTACCCGAAAGAAACGATCAGAGGCGGAATCTGATTTTTTGATGCCAAAATAAGGCAACGCGCCAGGGCAATGAACTGGTTTAGCAAGTAGGACAAGAGCTACAAACGAAACATGTCACCTGATTCAACAGAATTCGACGCGAAACGGACTTTCGAGACCATTAATGGAAAGGTCAATTACTACGATCTATCGGTCCTCGAAGACGCTGGTTTAGTCGATATTTCCAAAACCCCGTATTCGATACGAGTTCTCCTCGAAAACGCTTTGCGCAAAGCGGATAGTGGCCCTGCCACAGACGAACATGTGAAGCTGGTTGCTTCGTGGCGACCAGATGCCAAGCCCGCCAGCGAATTCCCGTACATGCCGGGGCGAGTTGTATTACAGGACTTCACCGGAGTTCCGGTGGTTGTCGACATTGCTGCGATGCGAGATGCGGTTGCCAACGCTGGCGGTGACTCTTCGATCATTAATCCGATCGTCCGCTCTGACATGGTTATTGACCACTCAGTGCAGGTTGACTATTTCTCGAACGCTGGTGCGCTGGCGATGAATATTGAGCGGGAGTTCGAACGCAACACGGAGCGTTACCAGTTGCTCAAGTGGGCACAAGGTGCTTTCGACAATTTGAAGATCGTCCCACCAGGCGCTGGAATCGTCCACCAGGTGAACCTTGAGTTTCTCGCCGAAGCTGTTCTGACCGAGGAAACCTCAAACGGTGAACGTATTGCCTACCCGGACACCTGTGTAGGAACCGACTCACACACGACCATGGTCAATGGTCTCGGTGTTCTTGGTTGGGGTGTTGGAGGAATCGAAGCCGAGGCGGTAATGCTCGGACAGCCGTATTACATGGTCGTCCCAGAAGTTGTTGGTGTCCGACTAACCGGTGCTTTGCCTGAAGGTGCAACCGCTACAGACCTCGTTCTTGGTATCGTCCAGATGCTTCGTGAAGAAGGTGTGGTCGAGAAGTTCGTGGAGTTCTACGGGCCTGGTCTCGACAGTCTGCCGCTCGCTGACAGGGCGACCATCGCGAATATGGCTCCTGAATACGGAGCCACATGTGGCTTCTTCCCGATCGACGATCAAACTTTGAAATACATGCGTGACACCGGTCGTGACGAGTCTACTGTCGAGGTTGCAGAGAAGTACGCGAAGGCCAATTCGTTCTTCTACGACCCTGACAACGAGCCAGAATATTCAGTTGATTTGAGCTTTGATCTTTCAAGCACAGTTCCATCGTTGGCGGGACCAAAACGTCCACAGGATCGACTGGCTCTTGCAGATGTTGGAGAGAATTTCGAAACTTCCTTCAAGGATGCTTCTGCCGCCAAACACGACGTAGAAGTCGATGGCGAGAAGGGTGCGGTTGGAGACGGATCAGTTGTTATAGCGGCAATTACCAGCTGCACCAACACATCCAACCCATCGGTAATGGTTGGTGCAGGATTACTGGCGCGCAACGCTCTAGTACGCGGACTGAAACGCAAGCCATGGGTTAAGACGAGTCTTGCACCGGGATCAACGGTGGTGACCAGATATCTCGAAGCTGCTGGACTCGACAAGGATCTTGATGAACTAGGATTCAACACGGTTGGGTACGGTTGCACGACTTGTATAGGTAACTCTGGTCCGCTCCCACAGCAGGTGTCTGATGCTGTGAACGATCACGAGCTAACCGTAGCTGCCGTAGTTAGCGGGAACCGAAACTTTGAAGGTCGAGTTCATCCGCAGGTGAAGGCGAACTATCTTGCTTCGCCAGTTCTGGTCGTTGCCTACTCTCTGGTAGGTCGTGTTGACTCAGATCTGGTTCACGAACCGTTGGGTGAAGACGACCAGGGCAATGATGTTTACCTGAAGGACATTTGGCCCTCGCAGGGGGACATTGCTGACACGATTGCCAAATCATTGACTGCCGACATGTTCAATGAGCAGTACGGTATGGTGTTCGAAGGTTCTGCAGAGTGGCAGGATTTGCCAGCTCCCTCTGGTCTCAACTTCCAGTGGGATCGCGAGTCGACTTACATCCAAGAGCCTCCTTATTTCGAGGACTTCGGTGATGAGCCGATGGTTCGACCGGAAATCGAATCGGCTCGGGTTCTGGTTGGATTCGGCGATTCCGTAACTACAGACCATATTTCGCCGGCTGGATCTATTCCGCCTAGCGCACCTGGAGGGCAGTTCCTGGTAGGTAACGATGTTCCAAGAAGAGAGTTCAACTCGTACGGTTCGCGGCGTGGAAATCACGACGTAATGGTGAGAGGAACCTTTGGAAATATTCGACTCCGTAACAAGTTGACACCTGATATGGAGGGTGACTGGACTATTCACATGCCATCAGGTGAGCAAATGCGGATTTATGAAGCCTCGGAGAAGTACCGAGATGAAGGCGTTCCGTTGATCGTTCTTGCCGGTAAAGAGTATGGAACCGGTAGTTCACGCGACTGGGCTGCAAAAGGACCAATGCTTCTTGGTGTCCGAGCAGTTATTGCCGAGAGTCTTGAACGAATCCACCGTTCGAACCTGATCGGTATGGGCGTATTGCCGCTTGTTTACACAAACGGAGATTCGGCTGAATCGCTAGGGCTGGACGGAACAGAAACTTTCGACATTCCTGGAGTTGGTAACTCAGTTGAACCCGGTTCGACAGTAACCGTTAAGGCGACATCTGACAGTGGCAAAGCAACCGAGTTCGATGTGCTTGTTCGAATCGATACAGCTATCGAGAATGAGTATTACCGCAACGGCGGATTGCTGCCATACGTTCTAAGACAAATGATGGCTGGCTCACCTGTCTGATATTTAGGTAAAACCATCGATCAAGCTAAAACCGGAAGCCTCACTAGGAATCCTGGTTAGACGAACTGTCTCACCGGTCAGCCCGAGATGCCACCAATTCCTGGTAGAGATTCGATTCGAGAGATTGGTATATCCACTCAAACCCGGACGCTTTGAGTTTTTCAGGGAATACGCGTTGACTGGACAGCGTGGTTTCGACTCCCATTTCTCCGAAAACCATGTTGATTATTGGTTTCGGAATATGAAACCATGCCGGGCGAGACAGCACGCTGGATATCGTTCTAGTGAACTCGGAGTTACGTATGGGAGACGGCGCTGTTACGTTGACGGGCCCCGAAAGTTCGTCATGACCAATGATGTGGACGAGCGCATTCACGACGTCGGGAAGTGAAATCCATGGCCACCATTGGCTGCCATTTCCTAGCTTCCCACCGAGCGCCGTTTGGAACGGTGTTCGTACCTTTGTGAGCAAGCCGCCTTGCCTTGACATGATCAACCCGAATCTGGTGTTGACTACTCGGATTCCTGCTTCGCGGGCTGGATCGGCAGCCTCCTCCCAAAGGACAGCAGTATCTGCAAGGAAACCTTCACCGGGCTGAGATTCTTCGGTGAGCGGCTCCTCACCTCTGTCACCATAGTAACCAACTGCGGATGCCACTAGGAGAATCTCGGGAGGGGTCGGAATACTTGCAAGCGATTGAGAGAGCAATCGGGTAGATCGAACTCTGCTTTCTCGAATTAACAGTTTTCGTTCGACTGACCATCGTTTCCCGGCGATTGGGACTCCACCAAGATGGATCGCTGCGTCAATTGAGCCGAGAATTCGTAAGTCGAGAGAATCATGGACGGGATCCCATGCGAATTCCGGGATACGCGCTGTCGGTTTCGGCTCGCGTCTTACTAACTGGATGACCTGATGACCATCGAACGCCAGCGCGGTAGTAAGTGCGGTTCCGACCATTCCGGAACCACCGGATAAGAGAATCCTCATTTAAACATCAGCTTCAAGTAACAGCCTGAGTCCGGGATGGTAAGGATGACCAGCGCGATTAGTTTTTATTGTATTAGCCTCACCCGATGCCTATCCCGTATTCCCGCAACCTGATTCGACTGGAAGCTCAAATTGCCGATTGGATCTACCTGCGTTGTCTTTCCTAAATCTGATTGCGTCCCCCCATCAAGTTGCGGTTCTGCGCAGGTTTTTTCTACAGTGACTGCTTGACTGATCTGCTAATTCAGACTGCGCCTCCCGCCGATTCAGGCATCGATAAAAATCGGCAAGGTTATTTAAGTAAGCCGAAACTTCGTAGGGGAAATTTATGAGGTATTGCGATTCCCGAGTAAGTGAAAACGTCGGGTGACCCGACGAGTAGTGGCGCGCACGGCGCTCTGCATCACCACGTCGTGTTGTGCACCAGACTCCGGCTTGCGCTACCCAACAGCCGATTGCTAGAAAGCGTAGTGAACGTCAAGATATCGACATGTTAGGCAAAATCACTATTTATGGCGGATTCGAGTTTAATATCGAAATCCATGAGTGCCTGGATCCCATGGACAGCGTCATCATCGCGCGGACGGTCGAACAACTCCCAGTCCATGGTCGCCATGACCGCAATGTCGAAGGCTGACCTTGTAATTATTGAGCTCGCCTGCGGCGGTGACTTGCAGGGGTGTACCGTCGGAGAGGTCGACGCAACGGACCTCTCCGACGGTACACCCCTGCGCTCAATCTTCGTGCTTTCAAAGCGTTATGGGTTTACGGTTCCGAAAAGTGGTCGAGCATAACGAAGCCATCACTTACCAATCCGGATCACATTCGTGCGACAGTGAAATCGGCAGTGAGAGGACTGAACAATACTGAATACGGAGTTCAGCGCCAGGGGCTTTGTTGTTAGTTTAAGCCTAGCTTAGATCTTCGGAAACCTTGGCAAGCATTTCCGGAGGGAGAGGGTAGATCCAGCCGCGGTTCTGAATTATCGCTTTGGCAAGTTCGGGTGGAATGGCTACGATGATTTCCGGCTCTATCGAGAACCGACCGGTAAATCCACCAATTGCGCTGCGGGCGTGAACTCCGCCGTAGTTCTGATCCTCGCCATCAACGGCAAACTCACCCTTACCGCCACCGAAGACTGACTGCCATCGCTCCGAGAATCCGTTCATGACCGCCGGACCGCCGTTGAACGCAACATCGGTTGAAACGACCATTCCAAGCGCTTTTACGGTGTAAATGACGTCATTCAGGTCGCCACCTTCACCACCGCATGTGAGGCCCCAGTGAAGCCGCTTGATCATGGCGTTGGCTACCCATTCAGCAGCGTCCTGACCTTTCTTGATGCGGTCAGGGTCGTCGTACATTTGGCCAGGGCCATAGCCGTGTCCAGACAGGTAAACGAGACCAGACTCGTGGAAAACGATGCCGCTAATGCCGGCACCTTTCAGGCTGGTTACTTCAGCTTCGAAAGTTCCGAGGTCGATCCCCAGTTTGCTGATGCGGTCGTAGACGTCGAAGTTACGCCTAAGATGATCGGGGACGATGGAGTTGTCGTAAAACGATCCCATAAACTAATTCCTTATCTGACAACATGCAGATTGCATTCTGCCACACGCGTGGCAAACTATTTGATTATTCTTGAAACAGCCTTCTTAGGTAGGCGACAGCCGTATGCATGGCGTCCTTGGATACCACATCGCCACGCGGTTCGTAGACGATTGAAATCGGCCCATCGAAGTCGGCGTATTTCAGGATTCTAACTATACGCGGATAATCGAGCCATTGCTCGTCGCCATCTGCAGCGAAATAGAACTTGGCGCGCACCATTTTTGCTCGCGGCGCACACATTTCTATAGATTCATACAGTTGCGGTTGCGCTTCGTCGTCAGGCGCACTGCCTCCGCTCGATCCAGGTGAGCCCTGGAATTGCCCACTGTCGAGGACGTAAGAAAGTGCTGGGCTGTCAACTTCCTCGAGCATTTGAAGGACTTGCTCACCAGTCGATGGTGTTGATCCGTGATTGTGGTTGTGAAGAAACACGGTCAACCCAGCATCCTCTGCATAATCGCAAATGATCTGGATCTTGTTTCTCACCGCGACGAACGTTTCTTCCAACGATTGACCGTTGACCACACCGTTTCCAGGGACACGAATCGCTCCAATACCTAGGTGGGGGAGCGCGTCGATAAGTGATTTCGCCCGCTTTATCTCGTCAGGTATGGATGAAAGCGGCTCATGGAATGGAACGATCAAACCGCAATAACCGAAACTGACTCCCCGACTTTCAACGGAGTGAGCAAGCTCTTGCAGGTATTCGGGTTCGTAGCTTGTGAGGAGACGGTCTTCAATATCAACTCCAGCAACACCTAGCTCGGCTGCCATATCAGCAGCCGCGTGGATGCAATCGTCGGTATTGCCGTAAAGGTCTTCGAACGACAGTGCCTGGAGATAGATCAGATTCACGAGATTCGTCTGTGAACTACTACATCTTGTACTTGTCTAGAAGTGATCTTATGTAGGTGTTGGCAAGTGGAACGGCACTCGGTTCGTCGAGTTCGTCCTGACCTTCGAACACTATCGACATCCATCCGTTGAATCCGACGTTTTTGATTATCGGCATGATCCGGTCATAATCGAGCCACGCTTCTTCACCGCTGGCGATTCGGTAAATCTTTGCCCGCACGTGAACGGCTCGCGATGCCGACGTTTCGATTGAGCCGTAGAAGTTCCATTGTGGGTCTTCCTTACCGCGTTCGCCGAACGACGCTCCCGGTGATCCGCGGTACTGACCGGTGTCGAGGATGTGCGAGTAGTAAGGGTTGTTGACATCATCTAGAAGTCGAATGACCTGTTCACCTGTTGCCGGAATGCAGCCGTGGTTGTGGTTGTGTAGGCCAACTACAACGCCCTTTGACTGAGCGTATACAGCCACCTCTTTTGTCGACTCGACCAATCGAGGCCATGCTTCTTCTTCGGTTTCGCCTTCGGGCAGCCACGATCCGAACGCTCGAACCATCGGTATGCCCATTTTTGCGGCAACATCGATCCACATTTTCATCAGGTCGATCTGTTCTCGCAGTTCTTCACCAGTTTTACCGAAGTTGTTTGACACTCCGATGTAGCACATGTGAAGGCCGCGCTTGAGACATGCCTGCTTTATCTCTTCCAGGTAGTCATCATCGGTAGACGCGAAGTGGGTGAAGTGCAGATCGACGCCGTCCATCTGGTATTCGGCTGATTTATCGATTATTCCCAGAAGGTCAATCTTTCCTGCGTTGAACGTGTCGCGGTAGGAAAGAGATTGAAGGCTTAGCTTGATCATGAAACTCGATTCTTGTGGGGTGAGTCATTCGGCTTGATTTGAGCCATTTAGTTGCGGTGATTTGCAGGGAATGTATCACTCGGACGACGGGAATCAAGGCGCGATGGGATACAAACAGGAGTGATGGTTGCTGTCAAACAGCGTTGTTTTCGCTCCCTGAGATTTCCGGGATGGCGTAAGCTTCTGCCAATTCGGACTCTGAGGCATTCCAAATGACCGGTGACCAGGCGGGGCTGCCGTGGATTCATCCGGTGGTGGCAGAGATAGCGGGTATTTCAAATGAAGAAAATCGATTCCCATTTACACGTCTGGGCGCATGAGCCGCAAGCGTATCCTTACCGTCCCGGACAAGATCCTCCAACAGCTCGAGGTGATGCCGAGTTCCTACTCGATCTCATGGATAAATCAGACATTGCGGGCTCGCTGATCGTCCAGCCTATCGTTCATGGCTTCGATCACTCTTACGTTGACGACACTCTGGGTCGGTGGCCAGACAGATTCGTCGGAATGTGCCTCGTAGATCCTCAAGCCCACGATCCTGTTGGGATGCTGGATGAACTTGTAGGTCGTGGTTACCGTGGAGTTCGTTTCAACCCAGCGTTGTGGCGCGAAGACGAGTTGATGAATGGAGACGTAGGACAGGCGTTGTACAAACGTGCTGGTGAACTGGGGATTACGGTCGGCTTTCTGATTAGCCCCCAAAATTTCGAAGAAGTTGAAACTCTTGCTGCCGTTTACCCGGAGACCAACGCAATAGTCGATCACTTTGGTCACTGCGTACCGAGTCCTGAGAGTGCTGTAGCGCCTGAGTTCGAGCGATTGATTGCGATGGCGCGGTATCCAAAACTCCACGTAAAGCTTTCCGAGTTCCCAAGGGCTTCCAATCAAGAGTTCCCATATTTCGATATGTTCGACTGGGTTCACCGTTTGATTGATGCATACTCAGCGGATCGACTGATGTGGGGGACCGACTTCCCGTTCATTGTTGAACAGGCTGGCTATGACAAAGGATGGGAGATTGCCGAACGAATCCAACCCGCAATAGATCCCGCACTTTTCGACATGATTCTTGGCGGTACGTGTGAACGATTGTTTGGTCCGTGGGGTTAGCTCCGCGTAACAATGAATCGCTTAGTAGATTCACGAACCGGCAACCCGAGTGGTACTGCATATTGCAGGATCTGGGCATATAGTGTGCAGTCGCCTTAATTCACACATAAGGATATTGAATGACGTCCTCACCAATACCTTCCACCGCCGTTGATGTCGTAGTACGCATGACCTCGGCAGCGAACGATTTTCTAAATTCGCTCGATGACTCTCAGCGAAGCTCCGCCTCTTTTGAGTTTTCCGGAGACGAGCGTTACGAGTGGGCTTACACGCCAATCGATCGCAATGGATTGCGTTTTCGTGAGATGACGGACGACCAGCGTAAAGCGGCGTTTACTTTGATGGAAACCGGTTACAGCACTCGCGGAGCCGCAACGGCACATCGAATAATCGAGTTGGAAACCATTTTGGGTGAATGGGAGAAAATCAACGACGAAGTTTCGAGGTGGGAGCGCCACACCGACCGCTATTGGTTCAGTGTGTTTGGCACTCCAGGTAGCTCGGATGAACCCTGGGGATTCCGGGTTGGTGGACACCACATCGGACTGACGGCCAACATAGTTAACGGCGATCAGGTTTCGATTCTGCCGTTGTTTTTTGGAGCGAACCCGGCAGTGATACGCCACGGAGATCGTAAAGGGCAACGTACGCTGGTTGAAGAAGAAGATTGGGCAAGATCACTCCTGACTTCGATGGACACTGATCAGGCGAAAATTGCGATTGTCGACCCCGTAGCGCCTACGGATATTTTGACCACAAATGTTCGGTCCGCCGATCCGAATATTGCCCCTGTCGGTATTGGATTTGGTGCGTTACAAGATGCTCAGCGAGATCAGTTGGTCGCACTTGTGAAGCACTACGTGACTCGGGCTTCAGATGACCTTGCGTCGAACTACTGGCGAGAGGTCGAATCAGTTGGTTTTGGCGATGTTACGTTCGCCTGGGCTGGTCCTGCCGCGGTTGGCGAAGGTCACTACTATGCGATTCGACATCCGCGATTCCTCATCGAGTACGACAACACGCAAAACGGCGCGAATCACATCCATTCCGTACTACGAGACTACGCCCACGACTTTGGGGAAGATCTTCTTGCCTACCACTACCGAGCCGCGCATTAGGCAGGTTGACCATCGCGTCCGAGGAACTGTTAATGATGTTCAATGCGTCCATTCATCTTACAAAAAATGAATTTGTATGCCCCTGCGATCGTAATTCCGGCTCCCCCGGGATTGACTGAGCCGCTGCTGGAAATTGAACGTGCCGCGGGTCAGGCACGAGCCAAGATTCCTGCTCACATAACTGTGAAAGGCACGTTGTATGGAATTAGTAGCCTATAGGGGCTGCTAGACATCATTAGGTCAGTGGCTTCGCGTCACGAACCATTTCCACTCTGTGACCTACGATATTCAAATTCGGAAATCGGATCACAACGTGTTTCTTAGGTTCCCAGCTGACGATCAGATTCAGGGGTTGCAAGATGATCTGGTTTCGTAGGTGTCTCTGTTGGGTAACTCTGCATATGTGGACGATCCCTATCGAGTGCACATGAGTATTGTCAATAAGGTTTCGCCGGACTATGTTGAAACCGCGAGATCGATGATTAAAGACGTCGTTATCGATGATTTTCTTGATGTTTAAACGATCGATCTTATGGCGAGAAATGGAGTTGCCTATTGTGGCGAATGGGTCCGACTCGAGAGGTTCGAATGAGGACTCGGATAAAACTCGCTCGGGCGATTGACTTCCAGTTTCAGGCTGATTCATATTTCTAATTC
>CEUN01049997.1_pt1 | contig 10325 bp, 8 predicted proteins | sample 361501 | NCBI WGS metagenome assembly CEUN01 (sample SAMEA2622801, study PRJEB7988) | marine metagenome | biome: marine biome (ENVO:00000447); feature: marine epipelagic mixed layer (ENVO:xxxxxxxxx); material: "saline water (ENVO:00002010), including plankton (ENVO:xxxxxxxx)" | depth 120 m | reverse complement strand
GTTCATCTGATAGGAATAGATGATAAAGTACTTGATGTAATCGACGGTCGCCTGATCCGGCCATGAATCCAGTTCGCTTCGCATTTGTCCCGGCGAAGATGCAAGGTCATTGCTCATGGCAATGTGCGCACGATCCGCATCCGCGTCGAAGACAATGAATCCTTCATCTGTTCGCGTCCATGGTTGCCAGGTGATCGGGTTGCCGGATGCGTTCTTTAATCTTCCATCCGGAGAATGCAGAAAATCCTTGAGATGAGCGGACATCGCGCCTGCGAGAGCCTTTCGCCCGGTGTAGTTGGCTTCGTTCCATTGTTCCTTTTGCCAGCGAACCCATCGGGGTGGTTCCACATCCATCCAATCGAAGAAGAACGGCAGCTCAAAACTGTGGGACGCGCCGAGAAAGAACTCGAAGTTTTCCTGACGTGGATACTTCAGGTCATGCATGCCGGAGCCGTAATCAAAGCGGAAGACGTAAACGGGATGCCGATCCTGCGAACGAACCATTGCCCGTGCGGGATCGTGGGCGCCGAAGCGATGAAAAAGCCCCGTGGTCATTCGGTTGATGAAATTCCAACCGCGTTTGAATTCCGCAACCGACGCATACTTCACGCGCGCCTGGCCTTCCAAACCCGCGGTGATGGCTTCATCGAGCGGCATCTTCTTCTTCATTGCATTGTCGAAGACCGCCTTGAAATGGCTGTAGTGGAAGTATTTGTTCTCGTCTCGAGTGGTGCCGATCATGACCGGCTTGGGAAACCAATTGCCCTCCGTGAAATCCACCAGCTTGGAGACGACATGTCCGTCCGCGTAGCCATAGCAGAACTCCGGTTTGCCCCGGCGACGGTATTTCGTGGGGATGTTGTCCTGGTCCAGATCGCCCCAATCCATCATGCCCTTTCCGTCCGGACGGCGATAGCCGGCGTAAAGTGTTCGATGATCGCGGCTGCGCAGGAACCCGGCGACTTGTTTTTGGGACATTTTTTTGCGGAGGGCCTGCGCGGCTTTGCGATCGGCTGCGGTCTTCGAATAAACCAGCATGTTGATCAACGCGGTCTCGGCCGCCTTGTCCCCTCGCGAATGCGGTGCCGCGAACGGATAGGCACTCGACATGAACGCCTTGTGAAACAGGGGCGCGGCCAATTCCGAGTGCAGGAGGAACGAAACGTTGGATGCGCCGGAAGATTCTCCGGATAGCGTGACATTGCCGGGATCGCCTCCGAAGGCTTCGATGTTTCGCCGCACCCACCTGAGCGCATGTATGATGTCGAGCAAGCCGAAATTGCCGGAGTCGTTCAACTCATCCCCCGGCTTTCCTGTTCGCAGCGCGGGATGCGTAAACCAGCCATAGACACCGATGCGATAATTCATCGTCACGACCACGCAATTCGCTTTGTGCGCAACTGTTCGCATGATGTTGGCCATGCCGTCGTAGCCCATGTTCCCTCCGCCATGTACATCGACCAGCACCGGCAGGTTCTGCTCATCGCTTTGCGGGCGCCAGACGTTGAGATAAAGCCGATCCTCGACCCCGCCTCGTTCGCGTTTGCGCTTCGCCGGTTGTTCGCAGGATAGTGTGCCCTTCCACGGTTCTGGTGCTTGCGGCGCTTTCCAGCGAAGCGGACCAAAGGGCGGTTTGCCGTATGGAATCCCCAACCAAGCCCGGGCGTATTCGCCCATATTCGTTCCGCGGACCAGGCCGGTATCCGTGCGGATCACAAGGGCGTCGTCATTCGCAGCTGAGAGGAGGCTTGAAGTCAGAAAACACGCGCCCAGCACGATGCTCCTAAACGTTGTCAATTTCAGCACAGGATCGCAGGGCATTTCAGAAAGGTTCGATTCGAGGCTTGATTTCTTCGAGGAGATCAAACTCTGGTGGTTTGCGCGCATGTCGCTCTGGATCATACCGTCCCCTGAATCCTGCGCTACGGCAAACGGTCCGCAGGTGGTTCGTAAAGAACTCGTTGGGGCCGAAATCTTCGTCAACTCCAAACACCGCCTCGAGCTTCCGATCAACCTCGTCCACAGCCAGTCCGAAGACTGGAAAATCGATATGTGGATTTGGCAGTTCCACATGGTGGTTCTCGCCACCACTGTAATTTGCCTTGTGAAACTCATCATCCGCGAGCCACAGGTAGAGTTTTGTTTCTCCGGGATTCGATCGGATGTTCCTCTCGTGATGGGCAACCGCTTCGGTCGCATTCTTCAGCAAATTCTCGGCAGGTATTTTCGCGTGGAGAGACTTCCCAAGAATGCACGAGCAAGGTCGTTAGTGTTCAGCGTGTCACGGATTTTGATGGTCCGGATCACCGGCGCGTCGTGGGTGACGGTCAGAGGATCGAACATGAGTCCTCGCGCCCGAGCATACTCAAAATCAGCTCGGGATACGTCTCCGCTTTTCCATCCACCTGCTCCCCAACACGCCTTGAGCAGAATCTGCATTGCCTTCTCATCCGTGGTTTTGGCCGTCTACAGAGAAATGGTGCGGGGTGCAAGTGTTAAGGGAAGAAAGGATTTTTATGCTTCTTCGTCTCAACATTCAATTGAGGGCGAATCGTGATATACACGCTGAAAACAGGGAGCACACACGTCGCAGCAGCCATCAGATCGTGTAGTCGGTGAATTCGGGATTGAACGCCGCGTTGGGCGGCTGGAGCATGCCGGCGGCCACGGTCTGGTTGGTGCCTTGTTCGATGAGGATGAAGGATCCGGTCAGGCGGTTGGTCTGGTAGGCGTCGTAGACGATCGAACGGGCGGTCTTGATCTTCACTTCGCCGATGTCGTTGACGGCGAGTTCAGCCGGTTCGGGTTCCATCTTTAGATTCTCAAAGTTCACCTTGGAATCGATGGCGGTGACCATGGCCTGGACGGTCTGGGTTCCCTGTTTGAGGAAGTATTTGCGGCCCTTGGTCAGGGGCTTCTGGTTCATCCAGCACACGCGGGCGCGAAGGTCGCTTTCTACACCGGGCAGATCGTCGATGCCGACGACGATATCGCCTCGGCTGATGTCAATGTCCTCTTCGAGCTGGATGGTGACGGACTGAGGGCAGAAGGCTTCATCGATTGAACCGCCATAGGTCCAGATGTCCTTTACCGTCGCCTTGTATCCGCTGGGCAGCACAAGGACATGATCGCCTTTCTTGACAATGCCACCGGCGATCTGGCCGCTGATTCCGCGGAAGTCGTGGAGCGATTCGTCACGCGGGTTTTCCGGTCGGTTCACCCATTGGACGGGCAGGCGGAAGTTGTTGAGATTCCAGTCGCTGGCGATGTGAACGGTCTCGAGATGCCCCAACAGGTTGGGTCCCTGATACCACGGCGTCTTATCGGAGGTGGTGACTACGTTGTCACCGTTCAACGCGCTGATCGGAATGAACTTCACGTCGTGCAGGACGTCGAGGCGCGGCAGGAAGGATTCGAACTGATCGCGGATTTCGAGGAAGCGTTCCTCGGACCAATCCACGAGGTCCATCTTGTTCACCGCAATGATGATGTGTGGAATGCCCAACAGCGCGGAGATGTAAGTGTGGCGCCGACTCTGCTCGATCACGCCATGTCGTGCATCGACGAGAACGATGGAGAGGTTCGCGGTCGAAGCGCCGGTGACCATGTTGCGGGTGTACTGAACATGTCCGGGAGTATCCGCGATAATGAACTTGCGGCGTGGCGTCGCGAAGTATCGATAAGCCACGTCAATCGTGATCCCCTGTTCGCGTTCGGAGCGGAGACCGTCGGTCAGATTAGCCAAGTTGATCTCACCACCACCGGTAATGTCAGCGGATCTTTCCAATGCTTCCATCTGGTCCTCCATGATGGATTTGGAATCATACAGGAGGCGCCCGATCAATGTGGACTTCCCATCATCGACGGAACCACAGGTATTGAAGCGAAGTATTTCGACAGGATGGTGGGCGGTAGATGGAAGATCGGAGATGAGAGATGGGGAGGGCGTCATTGCAAATAGAAGCGTTCAGGTTCCATGTCGGTTCAACTGCCGACGGATCGGATGAGTCCGCTGTCGAGCTTCCCAGTGTGGATGGCTTGTTCGCGAAGCGAGTCAGCGTCGTGTTTCGAAATGGTGGCGTTATCGCCGAGCACGTACGTCATGGATCGAACTTCGCCACATGAGCGTCGTGCAAAGTTGTAAAACTGTTTTTTCTCTGCCTGGTGAAAGGACTTCCAACCCTCGGCAATGTTGTTCATTACCGACAACGAAGCACGCCGCAAGTGGCCAGAAAGACCGGAGTCCTTCGACAACGGTTCTCTGCTGCAATGTGCATGCACCTGATTGGTTAGTTTTCCAGCCATCTGCCAAGCTTCCAAATCTTCAAATGCTTCCGGTTTGTCCATAGGGCCCACCAACTCCTATCTCCTAAAAGTAACCCTCTTTCTTTCTGTCTTCCATGGCGGCCTCGGAGGCTTTGTCGTCCGCGCGCGAGCCGCGTTCGGTGACACGGGCCGCAGCGATTTCGGCGATGATATCGTCGTGGCTGTTGGCAGGGCTTTCGACCATGCCCGTGCTGATGATGTCGCCGATGGTGCGGACGCGGACGATCTTGGTTTCGACGCGTTCCTTTTCCTTCGGTGGCAGTAGGTCGGTGACGGGCAGCCATTGACCGTGGCGCAGGACGCATTCGCGCTCGTGGCTGAAGTAAATATTGGGAACTTCGAGTTTCTCTTTGCGGATGTATTCCCAGACGTCCATCTCCGTCCAGTTGGACAGTGGGAACACACGCATGTTTTCGCCCATGTTTACGCGGGCGTTGTAGAGGTTCCAGATCTCCGGACGCTGATTCTTGGGATCCCATTGACCGAAGCCGTCACGGAAGGAGAAGAAACGTTCCTTGGCACGGGCCTTTTCCTCGTCGCGTCGAGCACCGCCGATAGCGCAGTCAAACTGGAATTCCTCGATCGCGTTCAATAAGGTTGGAATCTGAAGTTTGTTCCGGCTGATTTCACCCGGGGTTGGAACGGCAATGCCAGCCTTGATGGCGTCTTCGACTTTTCGAACGATCAACTTGCCGTTCAGTTCCTTCGCTCGTCGGTCGCGGAATTCATTGAGTTCAGGAAAGTGATGCCCGGTATCGACGTTGAGGAACGGCATCGGAATCTCGGATGGGCGGAAGGCCTTCTCGGCCAGACGCAGGAGGCAGATGGAATCTTTACCGCCAGAGAACAGAAGCGCAGGTCGTTCAAACTCCGCAGCGACTTCACGCATGATGTGAATTGCTTCCGTCTCGAGATACTCCAGGTGGTCCAGGTGATATGCGCTCATTGATTGAACCCTTTAACCGATTAAACCCTTCAACCCTTCCCCACCACCGGGACGTGCAATCCACACTCCCGCTTCTCACCCGCTTTTACCGGATCGAAATAATCCCATTCGTTCGGCAGATCGTGTTCCTTCAGGTAGGCCTCCATGTCGTCGTCGGACATGTGGAAGGCGGGGTTCACCTTGAGGCTGCCAAAGTTCACGTCTTCGGCAATGACGTCCAGGTTGGCTCGATTGGGGTTTTGAACGGCGCGCAGTCCGGTAATCCACATGGTCGGTGCGAGTTCCTTCATGCCGCGGAGGAAGGGTTCGATCTTGGTTTCGCAGCTGAACTTCTTGTGCAGTTCCTCGTTGTCCGGTGAAGGAACGTCGTTGCCGTGAAGAGCCTTCCAGTGCTCAACCGTGATCTGAGGCGTGTAGATGACGACATTCAGGTTCAGCTTGTCGATGACCTCTTTCGCGTGACGATAGGTGGCCGGACGATTCCAGCCGCTGTCCATCCAGAGCACGGTCATGTCCGGCTTGGCCTGCACGCAGAGGTGCAGGATCACGGCTTCGTAGGGGCGGAAGTTGGTGGAGACGAGGATCTTGTCCCCGCCATTTTCGACAGCCCAGTTGGCGATGTCCTGCGGGCTCTTACCGGTTAGATCGGCGTTTGCTTTGGCGATTTCTTCTGCGGTCATTTGAATTACTTGTTCTCGTCGATCCAACGGATCAGGTCGTTCTTGGACTTTGTCCCCGCGAACTGGGCCTTCACTTCGCCACCCGAGTAAAGGAAGAACGGGGGTAGCGTCAGCACACCGTGCTACGAGGTGATTTCCATGTTTTCGTGCGCATCTAACTTGAGGATTTTTGCGTCCTCACGCTCGCGTCCGATCTCATTGCTCATTTCGTAATGTTTATTAAATTAATCAAGTCACTTATGATTAAAATGACCGCAGATGTCAATGCGAAAATGCGGGCCGGGTATCTGGGCTGAGTTTCGGAGCTTGGGGAACGGGAAAGTTGGCTTGGTGACGCCTTAGAGATCCCGCCAGGGAGTGAAGTTCATCAAGGTCGCCTCGTGTTTGTGATCGTGTACCTCCACTTTCGTGAGGCTGGCGTACTCGATGTCGATCTTGCCGAAGTGGCTGACCGGGATATCCAGCAGCAACGAAAGCAAACCCCGGACGACGCCTCCGTGGCAAACCACGCCAATCGTTTTGCCTTTGGCGTCTGCAAGAATCTGATCGAGGGATGCACGCATCCTGCCGAAGAACCGTTCGCTGTTCTCGGCGTCTTTCACGCGACCGGCCATGAGTTCATCGAGCCAGGTGAAGACATTGATCTGGTATTCGTCGCGAACGCGCATCCACGTCTTTCCCGTCCATTCGCCGAAGTCTATTTCGCGAAGGTCATCGATGATGGTTGGTTCGGGCTGTTCCATCATCGTCAATGGGGCGGCCGTCTGGCGGGCGCGCTTCATGGGACTGCAGAAGAGCATGTCCAGTTTGGTGAGGCGAAGATACTCGCCCAGGTCCTGCGCCTGCCCGACACCGCGGGGCGAAAGATCCATGTCGATGGTTCCCCCAAAAATTTTGTGATAGCGGACATCGACCTCGCCGTGCCGCATGAGGATCAGGGTTGTGAAGTCACTCATTGGGGAAGTTCAAACTCTTGTCGACCACGAATGGGGTGGGACTGCTGGTACTACGAGGCTCCCAGCCCCTGCCAGAGGTGGGCGCTCATGATCATTCCCTTGCGGTACTGTTCGAGGCTGAACTTCTCGTTGGGCGAATGGAGATTGTCGTCCGGCAAGGCAAGTCCTAGCAGCAGGGTGTCCGCCCCGAGGATTTTCTTGAAGTCGTTGACGATGGGAATCGATCCGCCTTCGCGCATGACGATCGCTTCGTGCCCGAATGCCTTCTTCAACGCGCTCAACCCGGCCTGGACCTGATCGCTCTTCGGGGCGACGAGGTAGGGATCGCCTTCGTGTCCGCCTTCGATCGTGATCTTTACGGACGGCGGACACACCTTCTTCAAGTGCGCCTTCACCTGGCGAAGAATCGTTTGCGGTTTTTGATTGGGGACGAGACGGATGGTAATTTTGCAGCTGGCATAAGACGGTACAATCGTCTTACTGCCCTCGCCTTGGTAACCGCTGGTCAAACCGTTGATCTCGAAAGTCGGTCGCGCGCTGCGTTGCTCGGTTGCTGAATAACCGGGTTCGCCGAAGATCTTCGGCGAACCCAGCATCTTGAGATAGGCGCGATCGGAATGAGGAACCTTGGCCATCTGTTCGCGCTCGTACTTTGTGAGCTTTTCGACGTCGTCGTAGAATCCGGGAACGAGAACCTTGCCCCTGTCGTTGCGGCACTTGGCCATCAGTTGGCAAAGCGCCATGGCGGGGTTCTCAATCGAACCGCCGAACACACCCGAATGCAGATCGCGCGCGGGTCCGTCCAGGCGGACTTCCAGGGCCATCACTCCACGAAGCGCATAGGTGACCGCGGGATGCTTTGGACTCGGCATGCCGGTGTCGGAAACCACCACGCCCTCGCATTTGAAATCCTTTTTCCGTTTCTGAACGAAGGGCGTGAGGTTGCTGGAACCGACCTCCTCCTCGCCTTCGATGATGAACGTGATATCGCAGGGAAGATCCGTCCCGGTTTTCAAATAGGCCTCGACTGCTTTGAGATGAGCCATGTGCTGGCCCTTGTTGTCGGTCGAACCGCGCGCATAGATGTTTCCGTTGGCGATCTGGGGTTTGAAAGGAGGCGTCTTCCAGAGTTCAAGCGGATCGGGCGGCTGCACGTCGTAGTGTCCGTAAACCAGGTAATGCGGCTTGCGGCTGTTTTTTTTGCGCGGCGTGCGAGCGACGACGATCGGCTGACCGCTCGTCTTGCAGACCTCCGTCTTGAGTCCGATTTCCTTGCACTTGCCCGCGATCCACTTCGAGCAGGCCGCGATGTCCTTCTTATGTTCAGGCTGCGCGGAGATGCTTGGGAAACGCAGGTATTCGCTCAGGTCGTCGACGAAACGCGACTGATTATCCTCAATGTAATCGAGCACCGATTGCATCCGCGCATTTAGCCGGGAAGGCGGATGCTTGGCAAGGTTCACCCCTCGCTGAATTGACAGCATCCATTGCGCAAGGCATCTTCCAACAACCCGAGTGAAAACATCAGGCGATCATTTGAGACCTGCGACCCGACGCTCCGCCATGGTGACGTTGCTGGTATTCGTCGCCTATCTCATCTACCTCCCCCTCCATCTTTCTGCCGTGCCACACTGCCTGGAAGGTGTCGTCCATACGCAGGACCACGTGCACGCGGACGGGCATTACCACCACGATCACGGTCACCACGGCCACGATCATGGCGACACTCATCACGAGCATCATCCTGCCGAATTGCATGACGTCGCAGCGTTGTCGAAAGATGATTCCGTTTCGAAGGATCTTCTGATTTCAGGTCATACCTCGTGGCTTCGAGCCCCGAAGCTGAATTCGGTCAAGGTTTCGATCGCCGATCGGACTCCTCCCGCCAAACCGCCTGGCTGGGAACGTCCTTCGCGCGCCCCTCCCAGCGCCTGACGCAACCCCTCCCCATCACGTTCGGACACGCCTCGGGTGAGGTGTGTCCACTATTCAGTTCCCCGGCCTGCTGTTAACAGCATATGAAGCTACAATCTGTTTTGACCGCCTTAAGCGGTGTCCCACTCTGCCTGATCATTGTCGGTTGCCGTCCACCGGATGCGCCAAGTCACGGGCATTCGCACGGCCACGGGCACTCCCATGGTTCCGGGGGACACGCGGCCGACGAAGCACAGGAGCCGGTCCGGTTCCATGCAACCGTTTGGACCAATGGATTTGAAGTATTTGCCGAACATGAGGCCTTCGAAGCCGGGATGCTGGGCACACTGGCCCTGCATGTCACGCTCCTGGAGACCGGCCGCCCCCGACCAACGGGCGCGATCCGCGTCGTCGCTCGAAACGACGCGGGCAAGGCTTTCGAACATCTCCAGGCGCGCCCGGCAACCGCCGGGGTTTACCTGCCGAGGATCAAGTTTCCCTCCGCCGGAAATTGGGAACTCAGTGTCCGCATCAACGTCGATGGGCAGGCGCTGACGATTCCGCTGAAGTCGTTGGAAGTATTTCCCGATCATGACTCAGCAATGGGAACCACGGCACCGGAATCACCCACGGGCGTGTTGCTTTCCAAGGAACAGCAATGGGAGTTTGAGACCCAGGCGGTACCGGCAGGACGCAGAACCTTGCGGGAACGGATCAGCGTGCCCGCGGAGGTCGAAGCCACGCCGGGCCGACGTGGTGCGATCACCACTCCGATCTCGGGTCGATTGACGGCGGCTGCGTCCGGACCGGTGGAGATTGGAAGCAAGGTATCTGCGGGACAAGTTGTTGCGCGTGTTCAACCGGTGTTCTCTGAAATCACCACGCGGCTCGTGGAGGCGAAGGCCGCGATCGAGCGTGAACGCATCAAGCTCGATGATGTGAAAAGGACCTACGATCGCATCCGCAAGCTGGCGGATCAGGGCGCGAAATCTGCGCGTGATTTGCAGGCGGCTGAACGCGAGTTGCAGCTCGCAGAGAGTGCGTTCCAGGCTGCCGAGTCGCTGGCGAAGGCCTATGCGAGCGCGAACTCAGATCTGCTCGCCGGGCGTGATGGAAGCGCAGCCAGCGTTGCGCTCACCGCGCCGGTTGATGGGACGATTGTCAAACTGGCGGAGATCGCGATGGGCGAATTTATCGCCGAAGGCTCGACCATCGCGTGGACCTTGCACTCTGATCCGGTTCACATCCATGCGCATGTGCCGGAAGCATTGATGCCCCGGCTCACCAACGTCCTGGGCGCGGAACTCGAAATGCCCGGAGCATCCCTGCCGGTCCTTCGAAGGTCTTTGGGGCGGCTGGTGACCTTTGGCGAACAGGTCCATCCTTCCGCTCGCACCACCGCCTTGATCATCGAAACACCGAACTCGAACCGCGTCATGCGCGTGGGTCAGCGGGCGACCGTGCATCTGATTGTCAGCGAATCACGGGTTGCTTTGTCCGTTC
>CEUN01182180.1_pt1 | contig 10332 bp, 9 predicted proteins | sample 361501 | NCBI WGS metagenome assembly CEUN01 (sample SAMEA2622801, study PRJEB7988) | marine metagenome | biome: marine biome (ENVO:00000447); feature: marine epipelagic mixed layer (ENVO:xxxxxxxxx); material: "saline water (ENVO:00002010), including plankton (ENVO:xxxxxxxx)" | depth 120 m | reverse complement strand
TCGTTGGATTAACGAGGGCCTTGGCCTTTCCGACGTCCAGAAGAGGCTTGCTTCCGAACATGGCCTCACCCTTACCTACATGGAAACTCGATTTCTCGTCGACGATCTCGAACTTGCCTTGCAAGACCCGGAGCCGGAACCGGAGCCGGAACCGGAACCGGAGAGTGAGCCTTCGGCGGCCGACGGGCAAGAGCCTGCTGTCGATGCTCCAGGCAATGAGGACGAAGGAATGCCTGGCGATCAGGCTGAGAGCACAGGTGTTTCGGTAGAGGTGGACAAGGTCATGCGCCCAGGCGCGTTGGCCAGTGGAGCGGTTACTTTTCCTGACGGTGTCACCATGCAATGGCAGTTGGACCAGTTCGGGCGCTTGGCCATCACTCCCAAGGAAGGTTATCAACCGAGTGAGGAAAACCTCATGGCCTTCCAGCAGCAATTGCAAGGCGAGTTGCGCAAAGCTGGCTTCTGAGCAATTCCTGCTCGCCGCGAAATTCAAGTTCCCCGCTCGTTGGAGGGAAGTATGCCATTTTCCAGTTCGCGTAGTTCCTTGTGGCGTTTGATGATTTTTTCCTCGGCCATGATCGGCAGGTTTGCTTCCAGCGCAACGTTTTCCAAGACTTGGATGAAGCGCATGCACTTCACTTTGCGTCGGTCGAGTTCAAATCGCTTTTTTTCCAAGCTCGAGATAGCGGCTTTTGCCTTTAGGTACTTGCTCCATTCACCGCCCTTTTTGAGGACAGCCATTACTTGCTTGGATTGATCGGGCTGGAAGAGCGCCCTTGCATTCGGATGATAGGGATTGCCTACTTCCGGCCACCTCTTGCGAATCTCCGAGGCCAATTTTTTCTTGATCGCGTTGCGCTCCGCTTCTGGCTTCTTCTTTTGCTCGGCCAATTTCTTTCTTTGACTCTCCAGTTCGTTCATCAAGTCCCTAGCTTCTTTCAGCCTGTTGGCATCCTCCAGTTCCAGTTTGACTGACAAACCCTGTAGCACGGCGTGCTCGGGAGGAGCGGCAAGCTCGATGATTTTCGCATAATCATCCTCCGCCAACAACCATTCCTTGCTTTGTTCGCCGCCCTCCTTTTTTTCCTTGGGGGGTTGGGTTTGCGAGTAACGACGAAGAAAGGCATCGGATGTCTTGATTGGTATGTCAATAGTGTCTGAGGACAAGATGACGTGAGCATGAGCTTCGGCATAGGAGGTTTTGCCGTCTCCATCGAAGTCCGGCTTTTCAATAGTGGCTCCTAACCGTGTTTTGCCGCAAAGGGCCTCCCAGAAGTTGGTGCTGTACTCCTGGTAGTTTTCTTCCCTGATGTCTGGGGTGCACCCGGCGGCCACGCGGTTGTGGACAGTAGCGAAGAAGCCTGCCCGAGGATGCTCGGCGAGGCCTTTTTTCGGGTCTCCGTCCTTGAATATGACGTTGGCGAATCCCCCACTGTAGCATTGCACCATGACGAGAATGACTGGTGTTTCGACCGGGAGCTGGTCCAGTTTCTTGGTGAAGTCGCTCATTTTCAACTTTTGGTTGTTCCAAAGATAGACATTGGTGTTTTGCGGGGTTTTCTTGTCCCCCTTGCCTCCATGTCCCGTGAAATACATCATCAAGCGGTCATCGCCTTTCAATTTGGATCCCGTGTTTTTCAACCATTTGTCAATTTCAGCAATGGAGGAGGGTCCGTTGGGGGCCAATCCATTGGAGCGATACTGGTTGGCTATGCCTTTGGTACTGCCAAGCAATTCGGCGAATGCCCGGTTTACTTCGGGAATGTCGAAAGCGGGATCCATGAACTGCAGGTCACGGCCTCTGTCCCTGCCATCGGCAAAAAGCAAGTGACGGGGAGCCTCGATGAGATCGAGTTCTCCTAGTACACGACGAAAATAGAGGACGTTTTTTTCGAGGGACACTTGGTTGCCGCTGGCTGAGTATCCGCCTCCGATTACAAGAAAATGAGGTAAGGAAGAATCTCCTTCGCTAGTTTTCGTGTCGCTATCCTGATTCTCTTCAACCTCCTTATCGTCATCCGATGGAGTTGGTTGAACAGGTGTCGCTTCCGGCTCGACGGCTTCTCCAACTGGAGGGCACGCGGAGCCTGCGAGAAAGGACATGCCAAATGCAAAGAGTAGAATTAGTGGGTAAAGTTTCATTTCCTCATTCAACCTGAACTTTTCGATGATGCAAGCCAAGGCAGGTTTTTTCTGTGACTTCTTGAAAAAGCTCCATCGGTCTTCTTTCCTCCCGCAAATTCCACCCTTCAGGCACAATAAAGCCCGCCCCACGCAATGGGGCGGGCTTTGTCAAAGCAAAGAAAAGGCTAGGTGCCCTTAGGACCCTTTGATCACTACGAAATGAGCCCTGCGGTCCATTTGCATCTGCTCATCGCTTCCCTCGATCTTGCCTTCATCGCCGACCGACAGGATTTGTATGCGATCGGGATCCACTGCCAAATCTATTAAATATTGCATCACGCTAGCGGCTCTTCGGTCCCCGAGGGATTTGTTATACTCGGGAGTGCCCTTGTAGTCGCAATGACCTTCGATCAAAAGGTGAGCGTTTGTTTCTTTTTTCATCCAGTCAGCCACGTCACTGATCTTGTCGCGTTCCGCTGCATCCACCGAATACTGGTCGAACCCAAAGTAAACTGGGGTGAAGCGATTTCTCAGGAAATCATCTTCATCGAATTTGCTGAAATCAAGACCCTCTCGCTCTTCCAGTCCGTCCAAAGGCATTGGTTGACCGATGATTTCTCCTCCGGCTCCTCCCGTTGCTCCGTCATCCACGAAGCCAGGATTTTTCCCTCCGCTTCGCAACAAGGCGGTTTCTTCCGGAGTGGGATCCGGTTTTTTGGAGCAACCGGATCCGACTGCCCATAATACGCTGCAAGATGCAGCAAACGTCATAATTTTTTTCATCATCATAAACCTCCCTCTACTTTGATAGACTAGCTTCCACTAGATATCGTTCAAGTAAACCCTCGACGATGTGACCGCAAGTTCTTTTTTTCATTAGATGCAAAGGAACTTAGTTAAACGCGAAGAAGAAAGCCCCATTATCTTTCTCTGTGACAACGGTTCCTTGTCTCCATTGGCAATTCGAGCATTGAGACTCACTGCGGCCGCTCTCGGTCAAAATGCTGCCCGCGTTGTGCTCCCGGTGGGCCTTCTTCATTCCGACCGTGTGAGCGGCGGCGACCCGGGAACGGTTTTGTTGACCGAGTTGGGCAAATGCCTGGAACGTGGCGAAAGAGATTTCATCGTGCTGCCTTTTTTCCTCGGGCCGAGCCTTGGCATTACTCAATGGCTGTCAGACCAACTGGAAGAACTTCGTCTCAAATGGCCCGATATGCGGGTCAGAGTGGCTCCCTGTCTCCACCAAGCGGAAGACACTAGATTGGCTCGCGCCCTGAGCGAAAGAATCAACGAGGTTATTGAAAGGGAATGTCTCGAGCAGCCTCTTATTGCCTTGGTTGATCATGGTACTCCGGTTCCCGAAGTGCATGCCGTGCGTGAGAACGTCGGTCAACAACTTCGAGACTTGATGGCGAGTGAAGTGATTCAAGTGAAGACTTGTTCGATGGAGCGTCGGCCCAAGCCAGAATATGATTTCAACGAGCCGCTGCTGGAGAATCTCCTGCAAGACCAAGAAGCTTGCCCATCACACCAAGTAGTGGTGGCCCAACTCTTTCTTTCCCCTGGCAGGCATGCCGGTCCCGATGGCGACGTCGCTAATATTTGCCGGCATGCGGAGCAGGTCCGCCCCGGTCTCCAGACCTTCCTCACCGACCCCTTGGGCGATCATCCGCTGGTTCTCGAGATACTTGAGGAACGTTTGCGGCAATGCCTCGCCGCAGGTTAACTCAAGTGTGGTTTTTTCAATTTGTGATCATGAAGCAAATAAACCTTTCATGTTTTCGCTGCTCACCTTTGTCTTTTCAGTAGAGGGGCTTTCGGCTGAGCTGCAGCTCTATTTGGCCTGTCGCCATGACCTCAAGCAGTGAGTACTTCACGCCCACTACTCCACCTCATCCTGACTTCTGGTGTTTACTTGATTTAAATCAATCTAATGTATTTATTTGGATAATGCGCTTTGCGATTGATCTTGGTTTCGATTTTGGCGGTCTCGGGGATGGGTTTTTGGATTCTGGCCTGTCCTTCTTGGCTTTGGGCTTTATGGCCTTACTGTATTCTGGGCTGTTGTTTTTCGTATTGATTGTTTTGTACAAGCTGTATCTAGGCACGCTCAAGCGAACCTTCGATGCATGCTCGCCGGAGAACTGCGAGATGAATTCCCCCCACTTGGTATGGTTGAACCTTATCCCGATTTTCAACTTATACTGGATTTTTTTGACTGTGATCAAGTTGGCCAATTCCGTTAAGAAAGAATATGCCGCATTGGGCATTTCACGGGAGTGCTCCGGCGGATACACTGTGGGTCTGGCTTACCCCATCTGCTTTAGTGTCAGTTTGATTTTCTCCTTATTTTCCCTTGAGCTCGCCTACGGTGTAATTGCGGTCGGCTTTGTTTGCTGGATCATTCATTGGTTTCAGGTGGGCAAGTTTCTTGGAATCATCAAAAAGCGCAAACAATCGTGGATGCTCCCCCCTCCCGTGTCGCCGACCAATGGTCAAGGGACGAGGATGTATATCCATAAGGACGGTAAGCTGTACGGTCCGTACCCCATTGAACTGTTGCGGAAGTATGTCCAACAGGGGAATTTCACAACGGAAGACTTGGCCTGTCATGACGGACAAAACTGGGTGACTGTTGCGGAAGTTCCAGGGTTCGCCCCCCCATCTCCCCAACCACCCTTTGATGACGTTTGCAGGGCTCTAGTTTGACTTTTCGACCAGCCAGATATTCTGAAAGCGTACGGGGTTGCCGTGGCCTTGCAGATGGATTTGGCCTTTTTCCTTTTCGGGTCGGCCGCCGCCGGCTCCGGTGCCCTTGTCCAGTTCGAAGTCGTTGTGGATGAGGACGCCGTTGTGGCGCGTGGTGATGCGCGCGTTCTTGATTTTTTTGCCGTCCTTGAAGCGTGGGGCGGTGAACTTGATGTCGTAGGTTTGCCAGGTGAGAGGAGGTAGGCACATGTTCACTGCGGGAGGCTTCTTGCGGTAGAGGGCGCCGCAGAAATTGAACTCTCCCTTGATCCCGAAGGAGTCGAGGATCTGAGTCTCGTAGTTGTTGAAGACGTAGACCCCGCTGTTGCCTCGATCCTGGCTGCCTGGCTTGGTCTTTGGCTTGTAGGGGGTGCGGAACTCGAGGTGGAGCGTGAAGTCGCCGAAGGAGTCCATCGAGACGACGCCTTCCTTGAGCAATTCGCCGTCCAGTTTCTTGCCATCGGAGAACCGGTCGGTGCTCTTGCCTGCGAAGAGCACCTTGGCTCCCTTGGGTGCCTTTTTGCCGAGGGTCGGGCTCTTGCGCTCCACCCGGTCGTAGGCGAAAAGTTCCTTGTCGCCTTTGGTTCCGGTCGCGGTGTCGCCCTTGATGACCACGGTTTCACCGCTGGCGGCCTTCAAGATGGTCTTGCCGTCCTTGGTTTCGCCCTTGAGTAGGACGAAGTCGTTGTTCTCGGCTCCGCTGCCGGGGAGGCCGCCTTTGTACAAAGCAGCCTGAAATTTACCGTCGCCCAGAGCCACGACCTGTAGGCCATGGCTGCCGCTGCCCTTGCCAATGGCGGCGGATGCGGCGTACTCGCCCTGAATGGCGAAGTCCGGATCCTTGGCCGCGGCGGCGGGATCGGTTATGGCGTTGCCCTTCTTGGCGGAGTGAAGGGAGCCCGGTCCTGTGAGGACGAAGGCGAGAATGACGAAGGATAGTTTCTTCATGTCTTTTTGAGGGTGGATAGGTTGTTCAACCGTCTATGCAGAAAAGGTGATTCACGCCCCGCAAGTAGAGGCGGCCGTCGCTGAATGCGGGGGTGGCGAAAGTATCTTCTCCAACTTCGTTCTCGGCCACGATCTTGAACTTTGGGCCGGGTTTGACCACCGTCATGACGCCGCGGTCGGAGAGAAAGTAAACCAGGCCGTTGCCGACCAGGAGTGAGGCGCTGTGGCCGCCCTTGAGGCGCTCCATCCAGAGGCGCTCTCCAGTCTTGGCGACCAGGCAACTGGCAACACCGTTGTCGGCCACTACGATGAAGTAGGGACCGATGGCAACGGGGCTTGGTACGTAGGAGCAGCCTTTGGTTATTTCCCATGCGACGTGGGTCTTGGTTACGTTTCCGGAACCATCGGGACGGATGCCTTGCATGAAGCGCTTGGGGAATCCGCAGGTCATGAAGAGAAGGTCACCGTTGTATACCAATGAGGCGACGTATTGCTCGGTTGGCCCGTCGCTGATCCAGTGCTGCTTGCCTGTGTCGGGATCGTAGCTGGCCACGCATTTGCTGCCCGCCAAGATCAGTTGGTTTCTTCCTCCGATGGTGCGGATGAGCGGTGTGCAATAACTGCGCGTGTTGTTGGGACGGTCTTTTTTCCAGAGCGTCTTGCCGGTCTTCTTGTCGAGGGCCACGAGATAGCCTGGACCGTCATGATCGCCGTTCACAATGACCTTGTCTTTCCACAACACGGGGGACGAGCAGTAGCCGTGTATGCTGGAGAACAAGCCCGGGCGGACTTCCCACAATTTCTTTCCATCGAGGTCATAGGCAGCCACGAACATCTTGTTCTGGTCGAGAAAACTCAGGTAGATGCTCTCGCCGTCCGATGTGGGCGTGCTGGAGGCTCGGCTGTTGAGCCGGTGCACCCGTTCCAAAGGCGATTTCAAAATTACCTTGCGCCATAGTTCCTTGCCGTTCGCCCGATCGATGCAAAGCAGTAGGCGCTCGGCTTTTTCCTCGATTGCGGTGACTTGGTAGATGCGGTTGCCTACTATGATGGGAGAGGCGTGTCCTTTGCCCGGGATCGGTGTTTTCCAGACAAGGTCGTCGGGTAGTGTCCAGGCGACTGGCGCCTTTTTGTCATTGATCGTGCCATCGCCCAGTTCCCCGCGCCAAGCAGGCCAATCGTCTGCCTTGGCGGATGCAAGGAGGACAACGGCGAAAGATATGAGTGACAGGCAGTTCTTCATCACTGGAAATTTGTCTGGCTAGAGGATTTTTGCCAGCCTATTCCATGCATGTATATAAGAAGGATAATCCGACGTTGACCCTTGTTTTGCTTTTTCGGTTATGATGAAGTCCTTCACTTCTTTCAACGAACGCTGCATCCGAAACCCATCACATGAGCGCAAAGGTAGCCATAGCGGTCGCAGCCCATCCGGACGACGTCGAGTTCCTCATGGGTGGTACCTTGCTGCTCTTGAAGCAGGCTGGTTGGGAAACACATTATCTGAACGTGTCGTCGGGTAATTGCGGGAGCCAGAAGATGGGCTCCGAGGAAACGGCAAAGGTCCGAGGCGAAGAGGCCAAGGAAGCGGCCAAGCTATTGGGCGCGAAGTGGCATGAAGGCTTTTCCAAGGATCTGGAGATTCTTTACGATACGAGCCATTTGCGTAAATTGGCCGCCATCTTACGCGGTGTCGCGCCCGATGTTGTGCTGACCCATGCTCCGCATGACTACATGGAGGACCACGTCAACGTTTGCCGCCTCGCGGTGACCGCGGCTTTCACGCACTCCATGCCTAATTTCGAAACTGATCCACCGACGGAACCTCCCTTTAAGGAGGTGGTCCTCTACCATGCCATGCCCTACGGATTGCGAGATCCCTTGCGCAAGCGTGTCACTGCGGGCTTGTACGTCGACGTAGCCGAAGTGGCTGATGAAAAACTAGCTGCCTTGTCCGCCCACGAGAGCCAACGCTCCTGGTTGGACGCCAGCCAAGGCTTGGATTCATATCTCGCCCGAATGGAGGAACTGGACCGTGAAGTGGGACGCTTGTCTGGTCGCTATGAAAGAGCCGAGGGTTGGCGCCGCCACCACCATCCCGGGTTCAGCACGGAAGACGTCGACCCACTCGCCGACGCCTTGCGGAAAGATTGCTTTGTGAACGAGAAATACGAACGCAACTTGGAAAAAGGAGATTGAGCCATGCCACGTAAACTGAGCCGCATAGCACCCGAGTGGTGGGACTACACAACGCTTGAGGATGACCTTATCAATGACGCTGCCAAGTTGAGTGAAAAGGATTTGCAGGAGTTAGCCCGCCCCGGGTTCGAGGTTCGCTTCCACGACACCTTGGAAGACTTTTATTTGGCCGAGGCCTTGGAATACGTCGAGTCATGGAGGCAGGCCACGGCTGATAATCCGGCCGGAATATGCGGACCAATCGGTCCCACCGAACAGTTGCCGCTGGTTGCCCGCTTGGTGAACGAATTGGAGATTTCACTCAAGAATGCTCATTTCTGGGGAATGGACGAATGGTACGAGAACGAAAAGGAAGTAAGCATGGAGCACCCGCTCTCCTTCGAGAAGGCGGACCGCGAACTATGCTTCGACCGTATCCGCGAGGATCTGCGTCCGCCCGAGGAAAACCTGCATTTTCCCAAGGCTGACGTGGCTCCGTTCCGCGAGAGTTGGAACGGTGTGCGCTGTGTCGTCATGCAGGGAGGGCAGGGCGACGTGAAGCACTGGGCTTTCAACGACCCCTTTCGTCGAGAGGGCTACTACGCGGACGAGCCGCCGAGCCCAGCCGAGTATCGCAAGCTGGCCACGCGGATAGTGGAACTGCATCCCATCACCCTTTCGCAAAATGCCCGTACTTCCGGAGGTGGCAACGTCACGATGGTGCCGCAACAGGCCATCACGGTGGGGCCCGAGGAGACCTGGCAGGCGGAGCGCGTCTCCATTTGGCAGGCCGGGACCCATGATAATCCACTGGGCCAACGACTGACTGCCTTGATGATTTCCAAGGGCATCGCCGATTCCGCCGTGCCGATGTCACTATTGGCCGATCATCCAAACGTTCGCTTCAACTACTACCGGGGGGGGCTCGGTAGTTGCTCGGTGGAAATGCACTGAGCTTCAACTATCCGGTAGGGGCCAAGTAGATGCCCGCCAAGAGAAGGGCTGCCCCAATTAGTCGTCGCACGAGGACGGCCTTGGGAGCGGATCCCTCGCTTGCTCCGATCATGCGTCCGATCCATGCGGCGAACAGAACGCTCCAGAGTCCTCTCGACATGTAGAATACGTTGGCCTCGGTTGGAACGTCGTAAAAGCCAATTGCCAATGACATCAGGATGGCTTGCGCGGCCAAAGGTATGGTTCCGAGAATGAGCCATTTGTCGGCTTCTTTCCGCCAGCCGAGAAACTTGCCCCTGGTCAAGGGAATGAAGAGAAAGGAGAATAGACCGACTGCGAATACCATCATGAAGATCAGGTTCAAGGGGTCGACCTCTCCCTTTTTCGCGAACTCCGGCACGAGGGCATCGGTTAAACCGAATCCTGCTGCAGTGAGAAGAGCTAGACCCATGCTCGCAAAGGAAGGCTTGGATCCTTTTGCCGGCCAGCCCAAGAGAACTACCGCGACCACTGCAAGAATAGCGGCTAGCCAAGTTTTTTCAGGTAGCGACTTGGCATAGATGAAGTACCCGAAGACCGCCACGAATAATGTTTTGGTCCCCAAGATGGGGGTGGCTACCGAGGCGTCGCCTCTCCTGAGCGCCAGGAAACAACTGACTTGCGAGGCGCAAAACAGGACGCCCAAGATGAAGCCTAGCTCGATCTCGCTTTGAGTGAATCCTTTCTCCGCCAAGAGGGGAAAGGGGATGAAGCAGATCGTGATGAACCAGTTGGAGTAGGCAAGGGAACGGAAGGTGCCGGCTCCGGTTTCCAGGGCTCGCTTGCAAAAGATTGCGGCCAGTCCATAAGATAATCCTGCCGCGAGGGCCAGGAGCAGAGGCGTCCACGAGGGATCGAGACCTGCTGTCATTTCGGTGACTGCATAAGGCGCGGGGACGGCTCCTTGACCCAACCCGCTTTGCGTTGGCCTTTGCCTTGACGCTTGCCGTCTCCCAGTTCCTCACGCGCCTCTTCGGCGAGGGCGAGGAGTCGTTTCACCACGGTCGGATTTTGCCCGGAGACATCTTTGCTTTCTCCTATGTCCGCGTCCAAGTCGAACAATCGAGCCGATACTTCCCCTTCCGGCTTGCCCCAGTTGCGCTTCTTGCTCTCGAGAGCGAGGTGCAGTTTCCATTTACCTGCGCGCACGCATTGCAATTGGTCCATTTGGTAGAAGTAAAAGGATGTGCGCCCCTTGGCCCCTTTTTTACCTAGAAGAATTGAGCTGCAGTCTTTTCCATCTATCGGGTTGTCGGGCAAATCCGCTCCAGCCAGCTTGGCCAACGTTGGCAACAGGTCCAAGGTGGAGATGATCTCACCGCTCGCGGAGTCCGCGGGTAT
>CEUN01018021.1_pt1 | contig 10335 bp, 8 predicted proteins | sample 361501 | NCBI WGS metagenome assembly CEUN01 (sample SAMEA2622801, study PRJEB7988) | marine metagenome | biome: marine biome (ENVO:00000447); feature: marine epipelagic mixed layer (ENVO:xxxxxxxxx); material: "saline water (ENVO:00002010), including plankton (ENVO:xxxxxxxx)" | depth 120 m | reverse complement strand
AATTGAACTATCGATCTGAATTTATTATTGGAGGAAAATTAATTACTTCTTATTATCGCATAAATATTGATTGGAGTATGGTGCTGTGCGCTGTCTGCTGCTATTTGAAAGTTAAGCAAGTTCAGGGGAAGGCTGCCTTATGAGCGTTTCCGATACGGAAATCATCCTGGGAAAACTGACGCGTCGGGAGTTTCGCGAGCGCATGGCTTCCGGCGAACTAGATTGCTGCCTCATCCCGGTTGCAGCGCTTGAGCAACATCTAGAGCATATGGCGATGGAACATGACTGGCGTAGCGTAGGTGTCGTTACCCACGCAGTAGCGAGGCATTTGACTCCGCGCGTTCTTGTCGCTGAGGGGTTGATGTGCGGTGTCAGCGAGCACCACATGCGGCATCCGGGCACAATGACGCTGAGTCCCGGCACCTTCCTTATAGTGCTTGGAGAACTGATTGAAAGCATGGTGCGCGCCGGGTTCCACAATGTTATCATCGTCAATGGCCATGGCGGCAATGTCGAACCTGTACGCGGCACATGGGATCAGTTTCTTCGGCGATTTGAGGGCGTTAATCTGCATTTCCTATCTTACTGGGATACGCTTGTCCAAGCGGACGTCGACGAGTTGTTACAGGGTGGTAGCAGAATGCCGGATGATATGCCCGGGCACGCTCAGGAATTTGAGACCTCTATCGCATTAGCTAAGTTTCCGGAAAACGTGCGTTCCGATGCTGTCGCAGATCAGGCCGATCCGAATCCCAGCTTGGCAACTAGAGAGCAAGGAGAAGAATGGTTTGATCGAATAACCAAGCGCTTGGCCATTTTCGTAGAGGAGGTGATGAATGGTCGACGCAAATCTGATATTCCTCCTTTTCATCCTTGATGAAATGCAAAGTTCTAAGCCAAGCGATCAGTGCAATTTCTACAGACGTTTAGTGATCTTCCATTTCCTGTAATAGAGCGTGAAAATAAAATCCACTTGCAAGGTTAGGGGCGCTTTGGCAGGGTGCGCGGCCCTATTTGAGTGCGCCCGTAGATCAACTGGATAGATCGCATGGCTACGAACCATGAGGTTGGGGGTTCGAATCCTCCCGGGCGTACCATTTCCCATTGGATAATGTATACACGTGCAATTATTTGGTGTGGATTTTCTACCATCCGTGAGTGTCTGATAATTAGACTTTTTTTATTTGGTTGTTATTTGATTTCCCGGAATCAAATGACGTTTATAAATCATTTGAGATAGGTGTGCTATTCTGTTTCACGGCTGTCCTGGGAACGGCACTCGTCAATAAACCATCCAATATATGGGACAGCTAACCAGCAGTGGGAGATCAAGTGATCCAAAGGCAGGATCATACACGAAGATTTGAAGTCTTTTTACCTGCCACAGTAATGACCAGTTCGTCCCGTTTTTGCTAAGGTTTTATCACATTTAATTAGTTTACTTTTTTGGCCTGTCTCGTCGTTTTACTTTCGTATCGTTGTTCGTTCGCTCAACCAGATCATGTCCTTGTTATTTGGCGAGGCAATGTTCAAAGGCATTGATCTATTATTGATTGGCTTGATGGTGCGGGGGTCAAGCCACTTTTTGATTTCTGAATGCCCATCGGCAAAACTCAAGCCTGCGGCGCTGTTGTGGTAGCTGGCTGGGTAGTCGATGATTCGAGCTGAGTTGGGGCTTTGCACCATTTGATTTGCAAATCCGCCAGCGTTAATACTGTCAGGATGTTCGTCCAACAAAACGTAAAGGTTTGATGGACCTGGGTTCAATAGGTCGGAGGACTTGATGTATACCTTATAGTGGTTTCCTGGTAACCAAGCTCCAGGGCCACCCATCGCTTGGCTCATACCCATGCTACGAATTCTTAAGTGACGTTTTCCCCTAATCTTCACATAGCTGGTGTCTGCGGGGCATTTGTAGACTGACGCTGATGGAAGATAGGGGGCAAATTTAGCGCGCTTTGGATCCAGAAGGGTCTGGATATCTGTGTTGTCACGGTTGTTGGAGTTGAAATCCAGCCAACCAGCTACCCATGCATACAGTTCTGTTCCTGAATTGCCGGGTTTAGTCAAAATGTCATCATTGTCATCTGGGTACATGAGGTGAGCTAATTGCAGTTGTTTCAAATTGTTCAAGCAAGTAATGCCTTGGCCTTTTGCCTTTGCCCTAGCCAGTGCTGGGAGGAGGAGTCCGGCAAGGATGGCAATGATGGCGATAACCACCAGCAACTCGATTAATGTAAATGCATATTTTCGGCTTGTTTTTGTTGGATGTGTAATTGAGGCGCTCACTGTTTTGGTTGTTAAGTTTTTGGATTTATAGAATACAAAACTTTTTTTATTATTCAATTGCAAAAGCGAAGCTTGACCCTATTTTAATTTCATCCAAATCGCAATGGACTCTAAATTAGTACGTGAGACTCTCAAATTGAATTTCACTCTCCGACCACTCTCGCAATGTTTTTGTTCCAATTTAAGCTCCTCTATAGTTGCAGCAAAAAAAGACTTTTCAAGCTTTCTTGCTGGGTTAACCTTTTGTCCATGAAGTCCCTGCCTTTTTCAAGACGTCGTTTTCTCGAGACAACTGCAGTTGCCGCTGCACCATTCATTCTGCCTTCTGGAATTCTGTCGGCTAAGGTGAAGCCCAATGACAAGATTACTGTTGGGTTTATAGGTATGGGAATCCAGAATCGGGGGCTTCAAAATCGTTTTATGGCCGATTCGAACGTTGTTGCTGTAGCGGTTTCTGACTGTGACACAACAAGGCGCAAGGCAGCCCAAAAGCGGGCGAATGATCGCTATCAAAATAAAGATTGCAAGGCGTACAACGATTACCGTGAAATTGTTGCACGCGATGATATCGACGCTGTCTGCATCGCCACCCCGGATCACTGGCATGCAATTCAAACTGTTGAGGCCGTTAATTCGGGCAAGGATGTATATTGCGAAAAGCCGTTAACTCACAACGTCCACGAGTCGATTGAGGTTATGAATGCTGTCAAAAACAAAAAAGCTATCCTTCAGACAGGTTCAATGCAGCGTTCCTCTCGTGAATTTCGTGTTGCTTGCGAATTGGTACGCAACGGCGTAATTGGCAAGGTCAAGAGTACTGCCGTCAATATTGGGAATGCGGGAATTCCCTGCGATCTGCCCACTGAGAAGGAGGAACCGGGTCTCGACTGGAACCAGTGGATTGGGCCTGGCCCGATGAGGGGCTACAGTTCGGTCCTTAGCCCTCGCGGAATGCATGGACATTTCCCAAACTGGCGCAACTATAAGGAATATGGTGGAGGTATGGTATGTGACTGGGGCGCACATATGATCGACATATTACACTGGGGTCTTGGTGTTGATGATAGCGGACCGGTGGCTACTATTCCGGCCGAGAACCCCAAGGCCTTAAAGGGAGCACAGCTGGTTTATGATGGTGATATTCCGATGATGCACGGGAAAGGTATGGGTTCGAGTTTTTACGGTACAGATGGACGAGTAGAGTGTCACCGTGGCCGTATTGGTCTATGGTTGGGCGACAAGTTCATTGCCGGTCGAACTGGCGGTGACCGTAACGTCAACCTAGCCAAGGAGCTCGATAAGCTTGAGTCCGATTTTCTCAAAGATGCTAAGGTGAAGCTGTACCGTAGCAATAGTCATATTCCGGATTTTCTTAAATCCATGCGCTCTCGCAAAAAACCTTGTACACATGAGATTATTGGAGCACGCACTTCAATCGCTTGTCATTTGCTCAACCAGACCTACTACAACCACGCGGCGATTAAGTGGAATCCTAAGGAGAATACTTTCGCAGCTGGGGGGGATCCAGCATGGTTGACTCGCAATTATCGCGGCGAGTTCAAGGTCTGACCCAGACAAATCGTATATCATAGCTTTCAGGACACGGGACGAGCCAAAGGCTCCTTCCGTGTTTTTTGTTTATTCTAATGGTTAAGCGCTTGGTTTCTTTATTTGGAAACCTTTGCTTGAACAAGGGGAGCGGTTTCTGTAACCGTCTGCGGGTGCGGGGAACCCTAGAACAACCCTTGAGGGGTTCGTCACCGCTTTCGCTGCCGCCATTTCCGGCGGCTGTTTAACTCCCCCGCTCAAATTGTGAAGGCAGATCATATTAGAAATATTGCGATTATAGCGCACGTAGATCATGGGAAAACCACACTTGTGGATGAATTGCTGCAGCAGAGCGGCACATTTCGCGATAATCAGGTTGTGGCTGAGCGTGTGATGGACTCAATGGATCTTGAGCGTGAAAAAGGCATCACGATCAAGGCCAAGAACACAGCTATCAACTGGAAGGATTACACCATTAATATCGTTGACACACCGGGGCACGCCGACTTCGGCGCCGAAGTGGAGCGTGTGATGAAGATGGTCGATGGTGTGTTGTTGCTGACCGATGCTGTCAGCGGGCCGCAGGCACAAACGCGCTGGGTGTTGCGAAAGGCGCTTGGCCACGGACTTAAGACAATTTGCGTGGTCAACAAAATAGACCGAGATACTGCCCGCCCGGAGTGGGTTCACGATAAGGTGTTGGAGTTGTTCCTTGAGCTTGGCGCAGACGAGGATCAGTTCAACGCGCCGTTTTTGTATGGCAGCGCTAAATTGGGATTTGCCGATCGTACGCTCAATGGGCCGCGAAAGGACATGAACGATTTGTTCGAGACTGTCATCGAACGCGTGTCTCCACCGGTTATTGAGGATGCACCGTTCAAGATGCTAGTTAGTAACATTGACTGGGATGAGTATGTCGGACGTATGGCCATCGGCCGGATATTGTCCGGTGAAGTTCAGCAAGGCGACCAAGTGAATGTACTGAGAAGAGATGGTTCAAGGCTTAAGGGCAAGATCATAAAGCTCAAGCAATTCGCCGGACTACAGACCAACGATGTCACTTCTGCGACTGCCGGGGACATCGCTGGGTTGGCTGGATTCGAAGTGGTGGATATTGGCGACACGTTAGCTCTGGACGGAGAATCTGAGCCGTTGCCTTTCGTGGAGATCGATCCTGCGACGGTGCAGATGGAGTTTTCCGTTAACGACGGGCCAATTGCCGGGCTCGACGGAAAAAAGGTAACATCTCGCGAGATTCGTGCGCGGCTTGATCGGGAGATACAGTCGAATATTTCTATCAGCGTGCACGATACTGAGGAAAGTACACGTTTTCTAGTCAATGCCCGGGGCAGTATGCAAATCGCGGTACTTCTCGAGACCATGCGGCGCGAGGGCTACGAGATACTTGTCTCGCGTCCGACTGTTTTACACCGTGAGATTGATGGTAGACGTTGTGAGCCTTACGAACAAATCTGGGTCGAGGTGCCGGAGGAACACCTTGGAACAGTCATGGAAAACTTGAGCAAGAGACTAGGAAAGATTTCGAACATCGAGCATCACTCCGCCGGGATCACTGTCTCCGCCGAGATTCCAACCCGCGGATTGATCGGTTTCGAGAGCGATCTTATCACTCTCACAAGTGGCAATGGCGTAATGAGCCATCTGTTTTTGGAGTACCGACCATACAGTGGCGAATTGATCACTCGCCAGACCGGAACGCTTGTCAGTATGGAAAACGGCAGTGCTATGGCCTATGCTCTTGATATGCTTCAGGCACGTGGCAGTTTGTTCATTTCTCCCGGCGACAAGGTTTATGCGGGGCAGGTAGTTGGTGAAAACCCTCGCCGCGATGACTTGCCGGTGAACCCGACCAAAGCTAAGCACCTTGACAACATGCGAGCGGCTGGTTCGGACAAGGCGATCTTGCTCACCCCGCCGATTAACTTCTCCATCGAGCGAGCAATAGAGTACATCGCCAACGACGAATTGGTCGAGGTGACCCCAAATCATTTGCGCTTTCGCAAGCGAATCCTCGATGCTAATGATCGTCGGAAAGCCGCTAAGCGTGCCAAGGATATTGCCATTTCAGCGGCCTAGGAAAAACGTTTCGCCAAGTTTAGCAGTAGAGAAAACGCCGAGGGCATTTTTATTATCCTATATATTTTTTATGATAGTTCTATGGGAGCTTTCGAATAAACAGAAACTCACTTCACCTCGCCCCAGATTTTTTTTTGCAGTTTAAACATTTCTGGATCGTGTTCCTTTAATTCGGCCCGGACGAAGGGATAAAAGTCGTTTACGCCGAGATAGGCCTCGGTGCTCTCCGCGAAGTATTCCATGGGTGTAGTAAGTGCATAATGCTTCACGGTGCGGCCGGTATAGAGCATTACTTTTTCATAAATACCATTCTCCTTGACTGTGCTGTAGGCATCGAGGATTGCCTTGTTCTTGAATCCATCTTCTAAGACCTGATCGTGATATGCATGGGCCAGTTCATGGAGAATGACGTAAGGGTGCTTAGCCCATTGACCACGGTCGAGTAGCGATTTGGAACGAGGAATGTGCACGTGTTTCACAAGTCGTGGATCGTGACGGTTGGCACGAAGCCATGTTGCGCCTGGATGATATTGCATGGAGCCAAGGGGTTCGTAATGATAGTCGAGCCAGATAGGAAGTTTTTGAAGTGCATTTGCCTTGTCCTTAGGTAGGATATACTTGATGCGCTGCAGGTGATTGGCCAGAGCTTTAAAGACTTCCTTTTTGAATTGTTTGTGCTCATTTTTTAATAGCTTTGGGTCGACTTTGATCGTCCACCCCTCAAGCTGTTTTATGACTGGGTCGTAAAACTGTTGTTCCGGTTTTTCTGCTGTTGCTTGGCCAATTGCTCCGAAGACGAGCATGGTCACTAATTTCGTTTTTTTTATCATTCTGGATGCTTTAAAACTATTTACCGACGAGCCTAATGAGTGCCTGGCCAAGTGCGTTACCGATGAGAAAGTAGCTCTCAGCGTTGCCGAACCAGTGGTGACCATGGCCCACATTGGGCGATTCCATGGCCGGCCGGGCAAATTGTGTTGTTGGTACGAATGCTGTCTTAGGGCCTAGCTTCGCCGCGGCGTTCTTTTGGGCGGACCGGATCGCTAGCATATTTTTTCCGGCTTTTGGACCACCATTGCCCAGTTCACCGATGACGACTGGCAGGTTGGGTTGATCGAATTCCTTTCGCAAATCGTTGATGAGGTGGACTAGGTTGGATTCGTAATTTTTGAGTGCATCATCGTCGAACATATCGTTCCACCCCTGAAACCAGATGAAGCCACTGAGCACCGGCTTGTATTTGGCCAAGTGTGGAAAGTCTTCGTCCAGCTTGGTTATGGCCTGACGGTATTCGTCCAGCATTTTTTTGTAGAACTCACCGGTAGTGCCGCCGGCGCTTGGTGGTCGGAAATCCCTATAAATGCTTTTGCCACCCCAAGCGGTCTTGACCAGCAGTACTGGCTCTTCGTACGCCTTGCCAACAAGGTGGCCAAGCTGAAATTCAGGTCCGATATGATGACTCCCGCCGTACCCAGTGAAGCCGACTGACAGGCCACCGGTTTTAAGTTCCTCCTTGGTCTTGTAACGAACAAATACGTCATCTCTCACAACCCAATCGCCATTGGTATCGACAATGTGCTCATACAGATGAGCATTCTTTGGACTTTTCATGACATTTTTAAGGATACCTTTGCCACCATTGTAGTGTTTAGGGTGATCAAAATCGACAACGCCCTGGCCCTGCATGTTCGATTGGCCTGCGAGCAGGAAGACGCGTAGTTTGTTTAACGGTTTTAGGTGTTTCTCGAGAAATGCGAAGGAGGATTCGAGTGCAGGTTTGTTGAATATAGCTAGAAAGTGGCCAGCACCCTGAATGACGTGGAGATCGGTTTCAACGCCCACCTTCTTAAGCGCCGAGTGTAGTGCGGTTGGCCCGGCATAGCCGAGAGTGCGGTGCGTCTTAACCGGCACCAGAACATCCGCTGAGCCGTTGTAAAAGAAAACTGGGGCATCTTTTCTGTCCGCAAAAGCAGCTGGCGATGCCGCTTCATAAATAGCCGGTTTGTCTCTTCGTCGACCACCCAGCCAGTAGGAGAGTGCTCGGGAGTTTTCTCGGGCAGGTCGGAAATCTGTCGGTGCACCCCCTGCAACGGCGGCTGTGATTTTTGTGCCTACTCCCTTCGGGTCTTCCATTTTTGATAAGCCGGTTGTGGCGAGCAGCGATACTAAGTGTCCGCCGGCTGAATAGCCGATTGCGCCGATATGTTCCGAATCAACCCGGTACTCTTTGGCGTGTTGACGTATCCAACGGACTGCATCACGGCAATCTTCAATCTGCGCTGGGCTCTTGTGTCTGGGGGCTAACCGGTAGTCGATTGAGAAGCAGGCAAACCCGCGCCTTGCAAGACTCTTGGCATACATTGTCAGTTGGGTACGAGAACCGGTTCGCCAGGCACCACCATGAACGACGAGCACTGCAGGGAACAGTCCGTCCCCTTTGGGTACATAGGCATTAAGCCGTAGCTTTTTGCCGTCGATCTTCTTGTAGATAATATCCAGTGTGCGGTCGAATCGTTGTTCATTGGCTAATGCCTCGGTAACGATGCCAAGCAGCAGGATTACTGCAACGATGAGATTCATGTTGAGGTGAGTTTCAAGTTTCAATATTTGGGTTTCAAGTCAGCTTTTGTCCCGCTTGACAAAGGCCATTTGGACATCGCAACGACCACCGACAGGTTGACGGCCAAGCCAAAAATTCCGGCATGTACACCCCAGTTAACCAAAGTCCCGATGGGGTACAGGGCGAAGATGCATATCAGGCCGCAGACGAGTCCCCAGAAGGGCGTGTTGGATTTCATTCCGCGCCAGTACGCGCCGAGGATAAAGCCGGGTGCGAGTTGCATCAGCATGTCGAATTTCATGTCCATGAGCTTGACCAGTGTTGGCTTGTTCTCAAGGGAATTGAGATAGATCGCCACTCCAGCCATAACTGCGACTACGACCCATGAGATCGATTTGCCTATCATTGTCAACCTTGCTTCACTCGCATTTGGGTTTATTTGCCTGTGGTAAATATCCTTGGTCAGCATAGATGAGACCGATAGGAGGACTGAGTCTGCGGTTGACATCAGTGCAGCCAGCACTGCGGCCAGCAGAACTACGATTAGCCAGCGGTGAAGGTCCGATTTATCCATCACGATACGACAAATTTCACTAAACACCCGATCTGATTCGGTATTCGTAAGCGAAGCCAGAGATGGCTCAGTCGATGCCGCAGCAGTGATTCCTACCAAAACCGCGATCAGCGATGCCGTCAGGGGCAGGAATGCCATCGTGGCCACGCCGTTGCGGAGCACCCGCTGGCTGCGCGCGGCGTAGATTCGCTGGATCGCTTGTGGATAAAGCGCTCCTCCCAGTCCAACGACAATGATATAACTGAACCATCGCAGGTTTGTGCGTGCATCTGGCACGGCGACCTTCTCCGGTTCTGCCGACCGCAGTAGTTCGTAGCTTTTGCCTAGTCCGCCAAAGTGGTCTAGCACGATGAACAGCAGAATCACGAATCCGATCATTAGGATGCCCCCTTGTATCAAGTCCGTCCAAGCAACCGCACGGAAGCCACCCAGCGTTTCGTATACTAACATAATTACTGCCAGAAAAATTACTCCCGCGACAAACGCTGTTTGTGGATCGATGTCGTCCGTCATACCCTGCAATAGCAGCCCCATCGCCGTGAGCTGTGCTAGCAGATAGTTGCTGATTGCTAGCACCATTGTGATCGATGCCAGTACCGTATAAGGATGGTGTGAGAATCTATGCTGCAGGTAATCCGCTGGAGTGATGAATGTCTCTCGCTTCGCTAAGCGATGTAGTTTAGGGGCAAAAACCAGATATACTACGATGATCGACGTCATGAAATGAACACTCATCAGCCAGGCGTAGCCAATGCGAAATGTTTTGCCTGTGAAGGCAAACAGCGTATTGCCACTGTACTGAGTCGCGTACAATGTGAGCACCAGCACCATGAAACCCACACCTGAGCCGGCCAGGTAAAAGTCCTTGAGCGAGTTCTCAGTGCGTGCTCGCATCCCCCAGTAGCCGATGCCGATTAGCGAGACCAGATAAAGCGCTATAAACCCGAGCTCTGCTGAACCAAGCGGTATGTTATTCAAAAGTTACCTCCCAAATCATCGCTGTCGTTTGGCCAAGTGCGAAACGCTGCCCAAGCAGTCAGGCAGGAGATTATAAATGAAACGCCTAAACTAGCTAAAGCCCAGAGGGGCATGCCAAAAACCGGCTTGGCACCTTCCTCATCCCAGTACCAAGGCACCGCCAAGATAAACAGAAACACGAAAGCGACTGAAAGGATCCACGGCAAGCGGTTTGATTTGGTTTTGGTATCGTTCATCCGTCTGCAGCAAAGCATGTCCCTCTACATGGTTGGCTGGCAACCCAATTAGT
>CEUN01182022.1_pt1 | contig 10344 bp, 6 predicted proteins | sample 361501 | NCBI WGS metagenome assembly CEUN01 (sample SAMEA2622801, study PRJEB7988) | marine metagenome | biome: marine biome (ENVO:00000447); feature: marine epipelagic mixed layer (ENVO:xxxxxxxxx); material: "saline water (ENVO:00002010), including plankton (ENVO:xxxxxxxx)" | depth 120 m | reverse complement strand
CACCGAGTAGCGGCGTGGGTCCAGTCCATCAGTGTCCGCTTTAGCCAGGCGACGGTGCAGCGCGTCCAGGCGCGCACCGGCGCCGCTACGGGCAACCCAGACCGGCTCGAAGTCGCGTGCCGCATAGGCTTTTCGCAACGTGTCAAATTGATTGGTGTGCGGGCTCTGCGACAGCAGATGTTGAATTTCGCTGACGACCTGAGCGCGTTCCGGCGCTGGAGGTGCCTCGTGGTTGGCGCGTACGGTGGTGAATCCGGCGTACACACATAACGACACACTGACCACAAGAAGGCCAAATTTCTTATTCATTTGCATTGTCATATTTTGTGTTGTCTTGCGCTCGTACCGCTAGGTGTAAGCTTCCCTCCACCTAGCTGTACCCACTAACTTGTAGTCGCTGATCGACCTGTCCTCAAGTTCGTTATCGGCAAGCAGGCCTAAAAACTCGAGGGTTTGGCGCCAAACTTTTTCGGCTGGCACCAGATTGCTGCCAGCCGCATGAGACTGTTTGCTGAGTTTCTGCCCGGTCGCATCGGTGACCACCGCGATATGCGCATACCGTGGCGCACTCCAGCCGCACGACCTGGCCAGGTGGATGTGCGGTGGCGTAGACGCTAGCAAGTCGACCCCGCGCACGACGTCGGTGATGGCCAGGTAAGCGTCGTCCACGACGTTGGCCAGATGATAGCTGGTCAAGCCATCCGCCCGCTGAATCACAAACGCTCCCATCGATTCCTCGAGTGCCACCGTCTGGGGCCCTTGCAGCCGGTCTTCAAATTCGATGATGGCGTTGTCCACGGCCAGACGGACGGACCGGGCCTGCTGGCCCGAAGGCACGCCGTATCTGCAGGTGCCGGGGTATGGACCGCGGCCCAGCATCTTGCGTGTGCATGCGCAACCAAACGCGAGTTGTTGGTGCTGGAGCGCCGCCAAGGTTTCCGCATACGCGTCCAGACGAGTGCTCTGAAACAGTGGTGCGTGGTCGTAATCGAGCTGTAGGCGTTCCAGTTCGCGGAGGATGGCATCAGCGGCGCCAGGCGCCTCTCGGGGCGGGTCGATATCGTCTATGCGGACGTACCAATGACCGCCGTGCGCGCGTGCGTCGAGGTAAGAGGCGATGGCCGCGACGCACGAGCCCAGGTGTAGCGGCCCACTGGGCGATGGCGCAAACCGGCCCCGATACGGGCGGCTCGGCGCGTCCACTTCCGACACAGTGGAGTGGGTGTCAGCCACTGGCGCGCCTAAGCGCCGTCCTGGCTGAGTTCGTCCACCCACATGGCAGTTGCGCCGGCAACCGCGGCGGGAATCATCAACAGATTGAGGAAAGGAATCATGATCCCCACCATGACGGCGCCGCCGAAGCCGAGCGTCAACAGGCGCCGTTCGCTCAGCCTCGCGCGGATCTCGTGAAAGCGCAGGCCGTGGTTACCCATCGGGAAATCGGCGTAACTGATAGCCAGCATCCACGCACTGAAAGCCAGCCACAGGAATGGCGCCGCGAGATTGATCACTGGAATCAGGAATAGCAGCGCGAGCGGAACCATGAACTTCAGCACGTAAGCAAGCTTGCGTACCTCGGAGGCGAGAGAGCTGGCGACATCTTTGGCGATACTCTTGAGGCCCGTTGGACCGTCTACCGGGCGACCAGTGAGTTCTCGCTCCACCGCCTCTGCCAACATGCCGTTGAAGGGCGCGGCCACCAGGTTACCGATGAGCGTGAACGTATAGAAGCCGAGCACCAGTACGGAGACAGCAAAGATGGGCCACAACAGATACCGCAATAACGCCCAGTCGGGCGGGAGTAGGCGGTCCATCATAGCGTCGAACTGGTCTGCTCCGAACCAGATCAGGCTGCCAAACAGGACGATATTGATTGCGAGCGGGATGACGACAAATTTGCGTACGCTCGGGCGGGCGATGAGGCTCAGGCCGCGCAGCATGAAGATTGCGCCGCTCACTGGATTGTTGCGCACCGATCGATTCCTCCAAAGTTGGGTGCCCGCGCGTTGCCCCGTGCTCTAGGTGAGGTCAATCTGCGCGGCTTCAAGACAGTCATCGGATGCGAGCGGACCGCCGTTCAGTACGATTTTTGGGTGTGTTCGGCGATCCTTTCGCCGGGGCATTAGTGTAAAGTATGCGCTGTCAGGAATGACCTGTTTTCCGTGCCCTGATCCTCGTCGATATCGTGGTCATTTGGGTTGTTTTCATCATAATTTCCGACTGCGATGCGGCTGCGCAAAGTAATTGTTTCCGGGTTCAAATCGTTTGTGGACCCGACCACTATTTCCCTACCGAGCGACCTGATTGGAATTGTCGGTCCGAACGGCTGTGGCAAGTCCAACGTCATCGATGCGGTTCGCTGGGTCATGGGCGAGAGCTCGGCGCGTCACCTGCGCGGCGATTCGATGGCGGACGTCATCTTCAATGGCTCCAACGCACGCAAACCCGTAGGGCAGGCGCAAGTCGAGCTGGTGTTCGATAACTCTGACGGCCGCCTCGGAGACCGCTACGCCGCCTACACCGATATCTCCGTCAAACGGCAGGTCACGCGCGACGGTAACTCGCAGTATTCGCTGAACGGTACCCGCTGTAGGCGCCGCGATATCACGGACCTGTTCCTGGGCACCGGCCTTGGCCCGCGCAGCTACGCTATCATCGAACAGGGCATGATCTCGCGTCTGATCGAGGCGCGTCCCGAGGAACTGCGCGACTATCTGGAAGAGGTTGCGGGCATCTCGCGTTACAAGGAACGACGCCGCGAGACGGAAAACCGCATGCGCCACACGCGCGAGCACCTCGAGCGTCTGACCGACGTGCGCGAGGAACTGGCCCGACAACTGCAGCGCCTGGAACGACAAGCTAAACAAGCGGAACGCTACAAGCTTCTAAAAGCCGAGGAGCGTGAAGTCGAAGGGCAGCTGCTGGCGTTGCGTTGGCGCGCACTCGACAGCCTCGTGGGCGAGCGCAATCAGGAGGTGCGTCAGGCCATGACGGCGGTTGAGGCTGCGGTTGCGGCGCTACGCGCGACTGAAACGGATCTCGAACGCAACCGTGAGCTGGAACGGACGGCGACCGAGGCGTCCAATGATGCTTATCGCGTTGTGCTGCAGGCCTCGTCGTCCGTCGCGCGCACGGAAGAAGCGATCAATAGCCTGAAGCGTCAGTCGAATCAGTTGCACGAGACGCTCACACGCGAGCAGCACATGCTGGATCAGGCGCGTGCACGTCTTGGCTCGGACGAACAGCAGTTGGGAGACCTGGAAGACAACTTGCGCGAGGGCGAGCCTGCGTTAGAGGGCCTGGAGCAGACCATGTCTGACGCGCGCGAGCGGTGCGCGGAGCACGAGCGCCGTATGCATGACTGGCAGGCGCGTTGGCAGGAGCTCGCAAACCAGGCGCAGGAACCATCGCAGGCGGCCCATGCGGAGCGCGGTCGGATAGAGGCGCTGGAGGACCGGTTGCAACAGGCTGCGGAGCGACGCACACGTATTGGCCATGAGCGTGATGGCATCGACATCGCAGGATTGGATGCGCAGGCGCGCACGACGGCGAGCGAACGCGAAGTTGCGCAGGTCGCTGAGGGTGCAGCTGCGACAGCATTGACGGACGAGCGTGCTGCGGTTGCTGAATATCGTGAGCAAGCGCAACAGGCGCAAACAGCATTGCACGAGGCGAGAGCCCGTCTGCAGCAGCTGGAAGGCACCAAAGCGTCGCTTGAGGCGTTGCAACGCGATGCCCTTGGCGCGAGTGACAACGCTGCAACTACCTGGCTTGCAAAGCACGGATTGACCGACGCACCGCGACTGGCGGAGCGGCTCAGTGTCGCATCAGGTTGGGAAACGGCTGTTGAAGCGGCGTTGGGACAGGCACTGGAAGCGGTGGTTGTAGCCGAGCTGGGTGAGGCCGAGATGCGCGACCTCGCGAGGCTGGCGGACGCAGCCGTCACCCTGGTCACTGACAGCGCGGGCGCGCACACGTCAGCAGGTGCGCCTGCCGTGGACGGTACCGCACTCACCGATCTGGTGTCCGGGCCGCAGGTGCTGAAGAACTTGTTGGCCGGCGTGGTCGTCGCGAGTTCTGATGAGTCCGCGGTCGCACAGCGGGCGAGTCTGGCCCAGGGGCAGCGTATCGTTACGCAATCAGGATTGATCGTCGCGGGTGGCTGGGCGCGCAATACGCCGACGCAGACAACCGATGGTGTTCTCGCCCGTGCGCAACAACTGCGCGATGTTGAGTCTGAACTAAAGGCCCACGCTGCCACGCTGACGGAGCTGGAAAACACCGTTGTGGCGACAGGCGGCGCACTCGAGCAGGCCGAACGGCAGCTTGCCGGCAGGCAAGAGGCCGCGAATGAAGCTCATCGGACCTATGTTGGCGCGGATGCGAAGGCGACGAGTGCGGCACGCGAGGCGGAGCAGGCCCGCAAGCGCTTTGGTGTTCTGGGTGCCGAGCTGGAGCTGCTCGAGGCGCAGAAGGCAACAGCTGAGACGGATCTGGGTGCCGCGCGCGCCCGCCTGAGCGAGGCAACCTCATCATTACAGGACATCGAAGCCAATCGTCAGCATTGGAACGAGTCGCGCGATGAACACCGACAGAATCTCGAAAACGCGCGCAATGAATGGCAGCGTGTCCGCGATGAAGGCTACCAGCTGGGATTACGCGTGGAAGCATGGCGCACCCGGATCAAGGCATTACAGGAGTCGCGTGGACGTAACACTGAAGAAGTGGAGCGCCTGACGGCACGTGTCGCCGAGGTCAAGGCAGAACGTTCGCAACAAGGCGCGCCACTGGCGAGCGCCGAAGCGGAGCTGCAGACGTTGCTGCAGTCGCACCGGGAAGCCGAGCGCGGTCTGTCGGTAGCGCGTGACAAGGTGCAGGAGGTGGAGGCGGCTCTGCGGGCACTCAGCCAGAAGCGCAATGAGTCGCAAGCGGCCGTCGATACGTCGCGGGCCGCTCTTAACCAGAAACAGCTGGCCGAGCAGGAAACCCAGGTCCGCCGCGAGACTGTTCGCGAGCAGCTTGCCGCGGCAGAGCAGGCGCCGGAGGCGATCCTCGCGGCGCTCGCGGAAAAGGCGAGTGATGAGGGCGCCGAGGAGCCAGGCGAAGAGGCATGGGCGCAGCGTCTGGAGGAACTCGGCCGGCGTATCCATCGTCTGGGTGCCATCAATCTTGCGGCCATCGAGGAGCACACCGAGGCGAGCGAGCGCAAAGAGTACCTGGATGCGCAGCATGCCGACCTGGAAGAAGCATTGGAGACGCTCGAAGCGGCTATCAAGCGTATTGATCGTGAGACCCGGGCGCGCTTTAAGGAAACCTTTGAGAAGGTGAATCAAGGCTTGTCCGAACGTTTCCCCAAACTGTTTGGCGGCGGCCGCGCGCATTTGCAGCTGACGGGGGAAGACGTCCTGGACTCGGGCGTCTCCGTCATGGCGCAACCGCCTGGAAAACGTAACTCCAGTATTCAGTTGCTGTCTGGTGGTGAGAAGGCTCTCACTGCTGTGGCGCTGGTCTTCGCGATGTTCGACCTGAACCCTGCGCCGTTCTGTCTGTTGGACGAGGTCGATGCTCCGTTGGATGACGCCAACGTATCGCGCTTTAGTGAACTGGTGAGGGAGATGGCCGAGCAGGTGCAGATGCTGGTTGTGACCCACAACAAGGTCACGATGGAAGTGATGCAGCAGCTGATTGGAGTGACGATGCACGAGCCGGGCGTTTCGCGGCTGGTGGCGGTCGACATCGATGACGCCGTAGCCATGGTGGACACTTAGACGGACCACATCGGCCACCCCGGATGCTTCGGCGGCGCCTGAAGCTTGAAACCGCGTCACGCATTGTGTTGTCCAACGTTGCGCGGCGGATTGGCGGACCGCGACAATGGGTTCGGCGAGAAGAAGTTGGGGACCTGAATGGAGCAATGGCCGGGTGTGATTCGCGAACTTGACATTCCTAGCGAGGTAGCGAGATGGACGAGCTGCGCCTGAGTTTGCTGGTCCTGTGCGTCGTGCTCATCGTCGGCATTTACCTGCGTGAATTGCTGCGTAGGCGGCGGGCGGCACAGCGGCCGGCAGCAGTACCTGCGGGTCAGGTGTCGGGGAAAACGCCCGAGCACAGGCCGCGTGACCCACTTCTCGATGACGAGTTTCGTCCCTCGACTGATTCGTATGACGACTTCGCCGAGCTCGCGCCGGAGCACTCTGGCCGCAGGCAGGATGACAGCCACTGGTCGGCCATGGACGTCAATCCATACGCTGAATCCCCTCTTGCTGAATCCCCTCTTGCCGCATCCCCCCTCGACGGGTTGCGCAAGGAGGCGCATGGCCGTGACCCTGTGTCTGCCCGAAATGACGATGATGTGCCGTTGGGCGATCTGGACCTTTTGTCATCTACGCTGGAACCGGACCGCGCGCGAGTTGCAGCTTCGGTTGAGCCAGCGCCGAGCACGTCTGACGTCGCGCCAAAACCGTATCAGCAAGGGCAGCTCGACCTGGATGGCCTGGGGCCACTCACTGCACGCTCGGCTGATACTTCATCGGCCGACTCCCCAGCCAATGTGATGGAGCCGGGCGAACAGGCGGATGCTCCGGAAGAAGAACTCATTATCGTGCTGCATATCATGCAGCCCGATCGGCGCAACTTTGACGGTCGCAAGCTCAAAGGTGCGCTCGGCCGCGCCGGGCTGCTGTTTGGTGATATGAACATCTACCACCACAACGGGTTGTCGTTGGAAGCGGACCGGCCCGTGTTCAGCGTCGCGAAGGCAATCGAACCTGGTACGTTTGATGAACTTGACGACGCCAGCTATGAGACTCCCGGGCTGACGATGTTCATGCGCTTGCCGAGCGCCGAGGACGGCACCGTTGTGCTGGAACTGATGTTTGCCGCCGCCCAGAGCCTGGCGCGTGAGTTGGATGGTGAGATTCTGGACGAAGCGCGCAGCACGTTGAACGCACAAGCGCTGAATCATCTGCGTGACCAGGTGGTTGACTTCAACCGCTTACAACGCGTCCCCAGCGCGACCCAGTAACGACTAGACATTATGAGCTATTCGATACCGTCCGCGGCCAATGAGCGCGCCGCGGAGTTGCGCGAGCAACTGACCGAACACAACCATCGTTATTACGTGCTTGATGATCCGAGCGTTAGTGACGCGCAATACGACCAGCTATTTCGCGAGCTGGAAAAGCTTGAGCGTGACTACCCGGCCCTGGCGTCCTCAATCTCGCCTACACAACGGGTTGGCGCGACGCCGTTGTCCGCATTTGCGGAGGTCCTGCATCCCGTGCCAATGCTGTCCTTGGGTAACGCTTTTGCGGAGGAGGAGGTTGCTGACTTCGACCGGCGCGCGCGCGAGCGGCTCGAGGTTGAACAGGTGGACTACTGCGCCGAGACCAAGCTTGACGGGCTTGCGATTAGCCTGCGCTACGAAGCGGGCGAGCTTGTGCGCGCCGCTACCCGTGGGGATGGCGAGCGTGGCGAGGATGTCACGGCCAATGCGCGCACGATTCGCGCGATCCCGTTGCGCCTGATGGGCAGCGCACCACCGCCAGTGCTGGAGGTGCGTGGTGAGGTGTACATGACGGACGCAGGCTTCGCCGCGTTAAACGAGGCGCAGGCTGCCCGAGGAGAGAAGAGCTTCGCCAACCCACGCAATGCAGCGGCGGGCGGATTGCGCCAGCTGGATCCGCGCATCACCGCGACACGGCCGTTAACTATGTACTGTTATGGCCTGGGTGAGGTAGACGGTGTGGCGGTGCCCGAACGCCATTCGGAGATGCTGGCCATGCTAGCCAAGTATGGGTTCCGGGTTTCGCCAGAGACGCGTGTCGTGCGAGGGGTAGAAGGCTGTCTCGCGTACTACCGCGATATCTCTGCGCGTCGGGCCGGGTTGGGGTATGCGATTGATGGCGTAGTGTACAAGGTCAATCGGGTCGCCGAGCAGATCACCATGGGGTTTGTCTCGCGGGCGCCCCGTTGGGCCGTCGCGCATAAGTTTCCGGCCGAGGAAGCGCTGACCCGTGTTGAAGATATCGAAGTCCAGGTTGGCCGGACAGGCGCGATTACGCCGGTCGCACGACTGGAGCCGGTACATGTGGGCGGCGTTACGGTAACCAATGCCACGCTGCACAACTTTGATGAGATTGAACGTAAGGATATTCGTATCGGGGACGAGGTGGTGGTGCGGCGTGCAGGGGATGTCATCCCGCAGGTGCTGCGTGTTGTGCTTGAGCGCCGGCCGACAGGTTCGGAGCCTTATGCCGCACCTGCGGAATGCCCGGCATGCGGCGCGCCCGTTGAGCGGCCGGAAGGTGAGGTTGTCGCCCGTTGTACTGCCGGTCGCAATTGCAGCGCACAGAAGAAAGAGGTGATTCGTCACTTCGCTTCTCGCCGTGCCCTGGATATAGAAGGTCTCGGCGACAAGCTGGTGGATCAGTTAGTGGACGTTGGTCTTGTTGATACGGCGGCCGACTTGTTCGGGTTGAGTGTTGCCGACGTCGCGAGTCTGGAACGGATGGCGGAGAAATCAGCTACCAACCTGGTGAATGCCATCGAGAAATCGGCAACCACCACATTGCCGCGCATGTTGTACGCGCTTGGTATCAACGATGTCGGCGAGTCCACGGCGCAGGCGTTAGCCATGCACTTTGGCACGTTGGAAGCATTAAAGCAGGCTGGCGAGGAAGATCTGGTGGCCGTGCCGGACGTCGGACCTATTGTTGCGGGGCACGTGCATCAGTATTTTGTTGATGAGCATAATCAGCAGTTGTTGGCAGCGCTCCAGAAAGCTGGCGTGAACTGGCCTGATATCGACTTGGAAGGACCGGGTGAGCAGCCGCTCGCGGGCAAAACGGTTGTCCTCACAGGCACGCTCTCGACGATGCCGCGCGGCGACGCAAAAGCACGCTTGCAAGCGCTCGGCGCAAAAGTGACCGGTAGCGTCTCGAAAAAGACGGATTTGGTGGTCGCTGGCGCAGAGGCCGGATCCAAGCTCGCTAAAGCCGAGTCTCTGGGCATCGAGGTTATCGATGAGGACGGTTTCCGCGCGCTGGTCGGAGACTAGACGCGTCGTGTTGTGTCGTCAGTTGTTGCCAGCGTCCGGGGCGGTCGCAACGCAAACCCGATTTCGACGTGATTTTTCGCTTGTTCGAGTGCCGCGTCCGCGCGTCCCAGGACGCCCTGCAGGCTGGCGCGGTTCCGCAGGCCTGTCAGCGAACTGCTGTTTGCCTGCATCTGCACTTCCTGGTGCTTCAGCGCATCACGCAGCGGATAGTCCATGTTGGGGATAAGGGTGTCGAGAGTCGCGATCTCGTCGTGGGTGAATGGTTCAGCTCGCATGAACCAAAGACGTACCAGTGTGCGTTCCGGCAATACAACGTCTTATTCTCACGCGGCTTATTCGCACGCGGATTTCGCGCTGCCACCGATGTCGATGAACGGGTTGTGCTCATGTGGTGCGAACCGCACGCCACGATGAGGCGCAAGCTCCGCACACTCTTCCGAGTACAAGAGTAAGACTTCACGCACGTCGTTGTTGTGTTGCTGGCGTAGTTTGATGTGGGCCCAAGTCGAGTGTGACCACCGTCACTTTATGGTTTCGGAGCCTGCGCGTTCAGTGACTGACCACGCACATGGTGGCTATCGGGACCCATCAACCACAAATACGTGGGCATGACTGCCGCAGGCTCTACCAACGTGTCCGGGTCTTCCGCCGGGAACGCCGTCGCCCGCATTTTCGTGCGCACGGCGCCCGGGTTGACGCAGTTCACGCGGACGCCGGTGTCTGAACACTCATCCGCTAGTACCTGCATCAGGCCCTCGGTCGCAAACTTGCTGACTGCGTATGCACCCCAGAATGCCCGACCCTTGCGGCCAACGCCGGAGGTCGTGAGCAACACGGCCGCATCTTCGCGGGTCTTCAAGTGTGGTAGCAGCGCACGCACCAACAGAAATGAGCTGGTCACGTTCGTATGCATGACCTGAACAAATTCCTCGGCGTCAGAAAATTCCACAGGCGCTATGGTCCCAAGCATGGCCGCGTTCAATAAGATGCCATCAACACCTTCCAGTGCCTCGGTCAATCTTGATGCGAGCTCGTCGTAGTCGTGTGGCGACGCGCCGCTCAGGTCCAGCGGATAGATGGCCGGCTCTGATCCGCCCGTCGACAGGATTTCGTCATAAAGCGTCTCGAGTGCGGATACCTGCCGGCCAAGCAACACCACCGTAGCGCCATGCCTCGCGTATTGCAGTGCCGCTTCGCGCCCGATACCTGCGCTTGCGCCGGTGACCAGAATCACGCGGCCGGTGAGCAGGTCCGCAGGGGCAACATAATTTTGATGGGTGTCTGCT
>CEUN01104828.1_pt1 | contig 10344 bp, 10 predicted proteins | sample 361501 | NCBI WGS metagenome assembly CEUN01 (sample SAMEA2622801, study PRJEB7988) | marine metagenome | biome: marine biome (ENVO:00000447); feature: marine epipelagic mixed layer (ENVO:xxxxxxxxx); material: "saline water (ENVO:00002010), including plankton (ENVO:xxxxxxxx)" | depth 120 m | reverse complement strand
CTGAAAATAATTTACACCTTTTTTTCCTCTGAGCTCTAATTCATACGCTTTTTCAAGACCTTGTCTTCCAATCATTTCACCCGCTTTGTAATATGAATTGCTATTTATTTCATAATCATTCACCTCACTTATGTAACCAAGAAGATTTGATCCAGTCGAATAATTATATTTTCTTTTAGAATTTTTTTGAATAAAAAATCCGCTAAGTCTCCACATTTTCTCTTGTAATTGAGCATATTCTTCTTTAGTTATACTAGCTAGAAATACTGAGGCTTTGATTTTAGAAAATTTAAGAGCTTTTTCCAACCTCAATTTAAAATCTTTGGTACTTATATTAAAATCATTTGAAATTTGTATGCTGTCTGAGATATTTACATCATTAGGAACAATTAAAATATCATAATAAGGCTCGTTAGAAACAATTAATTTATCATTTCGATCATAAATATAACCTCTTTCAGGAAAATTATAGATTTTCTGAACTGAAGCCTTTCCAACTATCTCAGATTCTTCTTTATTTATTACTTGAAGAGAAAATAATTGAATAATTAATACAGTTGAAATAACAATAATAAGTATCTGAAGAAATTTATCTCGCATTTTTGTTAAAAAAAATAAGTATAAAAATGTATGATAAAATTATAGAAATTATCGTACTTAACAGAGTTTTTTTAACTATCCAAGCAAATTTTTCAATAGAAAAGGCTTCAACACTATACAGTATTAATTGGTGACTAAAAAACATAAGAATTAGAAAAGTTAATTTTTGATATAGGCTAGTTTCTCTTATGTAATCTGCCGTTTTTCTTACTTTACTAGCATCAAAGTGGCCAAAAGAAAATTTCAAAAAGTAAATTCTTAACAATGATGAAATCAGTAAAGAAAATGTAATAATTCCATATGTGTTTGAGAACAAATCGAGTACTATTCCTGCAAAAAACATATAAAAATACATGATTGATTTATTATAGTTTAAGGGGAATATGATTAAGAAAATCAAATAAATATTTGGACTTACCCCAAAAACTAAAATGTTGTTAAATATCAAAATCTGACTTGATATAATAAACATAAACCTTAAAAAAACCAATAAATTAATATTACTCATTATTCTTCTCTAATTCATTTATTTCGTTCCTGAATTTATTTTTAACAACATAAACATTTTGAATTGAACCAATGTCTTCAAATAACCTAATACTTATTTCATAATAGTTACTAGCTGTAGGAAGGATGAAATTTTCAATTATACCCAGAGGAATATCTTCAGGAAATATTGATGACATGCCTCCAGTTTCAATTGTATCATTTATTTTTATTTTAGCATTTTTTGGAATATCATATAAAGTTAATAGCTGAGTGTCATTAGCATCCCAGTTAAGTGATCCGAAATGGTTAGTTCTTTTTATTTTTGCATTAATTATTAAATCAGTATTCAAAATTGATATTAAAGTTGAAAATTTTTCAGATGTATTATTTACAATACCAATAACCCCATTTTTTGAAACAACACCATCATCAATTTCAACACCATCTTTCTTTCCCTTGTTAATTGTAATAAAGTTTTTTGAGAATTTAATATTATTTGAAATAACTTTTGCAGATTCAAACAAATAATTATTTATCGGAACAAATGAATCAATCTCGATATTTTCTGAGTATTTATTTCTGAGAAAGTTATTTTCACTTATTAAACTTTCATTAATTTTCTTTAACTCAAAATATTCATTAAATGATTGTTTACTTTGATTAATACTATTAACTAAAGAGTTTGAAAAAAAATTAAATTTACTGTTGTGATAATAATTTTTATTAATTATTTGAGTGATTGAAAATAAAATGAGAATAATAAAAGTTAATGAGTGAACGTTTTTAATTAAAAAATCAATTATTTTTCGCATTAAGATTTATTTCACTAAAACGTTTCTATATCGATCGATATTTTTTAATGTAATTCCAGTTCCTCTAACAACTGCTCTTAGTGGATCTTCAGCGATGAAAACTGGTAAATCTGTCTTCTTTGAAATTCTTTTGTCTAAGCCCCTTAACATTGACCCCCCACCCGCTAGGTAGATGCCGGTATTATATATATCGGCAGCAAGTTCTGGAGGAGTTTGTGACAACGTCTCCATCACTGACTCCTCAATTCTTATTATAGATTTATCCAATGCTTTTGAAATTTCACGATATCCAATAGAAATTTCCTTAGGTTTACCTGAGAGTAAATCCCTTCCTTGAACAAGTAAGTTTTCAGGGGGATTTTCTAGTTCATCAAGAGCAGATCCTATACTAATTTTAATTTTTTCAGCAGTCCTATCCCCAATCGATAAATTGTGTTGAGTTCTCATATAAAAAACTATATCCTCAGTAAATACATCACCTGCAATTTTCACAGATTTATCGCATACTATACCAGCTAATGCAATTACGGCAATTTCTGTTGTTCCACCACCAATATCGATTATCATATTGCCTTTAGGTTGATTTATATCAACACCAATTCCTATCGCAGCAGCCATGGGTTCATGGATCAAGTATACTTCTTTTCCATTTACTCGTTCGGCAGATTCTCTTACAGCCCTCATTTCAACCTCAGTTATGCCAGATGGAATACAAATCACCATTTTTAGTGAGGGTGAATAAAATCTTTTGTTCAATGTTGGTATGCTTTTTATTAATTGACCTATCATTTGTTCTGAAGCATTAAAATCAGCAATAACCCCATCCTTTAAAGGCCTTATTGTTTTAATGTTTTCATGAGTTTTTCCATGCATTAGTTTAGCCTCTTTACCAACTGCTATGATTTTTCCAGATTTTTGGTCTATAGCAACAATTGACGGGCTATCAACAACCACTTTATCATTGTGAATAATTAGGGTATTGGCAGTACCTAAATCAATCGCTATTGACTCAGTCCAAAAATCAAAAAAACTCATATTAATAAATCAAAAAGTTAAAGTTAATAAATTAATGTTTAAAGTGCCTATTTCCAGTCATTACCATTGATATTGAATTTTTATTACAAAAATCTATTGACAATTTATCTTTAATAGATCCACCTGGCTGAATCACAGATTTAATTCCATTTTTTGATGCTATTTCAACACAGTCTGGAAATGGAAAAAATGCATCACTTGCCATCACTGCACCATCAAGATTGAATTTAAATTTTTTTGCTTTATCAATTGCTTGATTTAATGCATCAACTCTCGAAGTTTGTCCTGTGCCAGAGGAGATTAACTGATTATTTTTGGCTAATACAATCGTGTTTGATTTGGTATGCTTACATATTTTTGATGCAAATAGTAAATCATCAGTTTCAGATTTATTAGGTTTATGTTTTGTAACTATCCTTAGATTCTGTATAGAATCTGTAACAAGATCCTTATCTTGATATAACTTTCCATTTAGACAACTTCTAACAGAGATTTTTGAAAAATCAATATTTTTCAGTTTAAGGATTATCCTATTTTTTTTTGACTTTAATATTTTTAAGGCATCTACATCAAAATTAGGAGCTAAGATTACTTCAAAAAATAAATCATTAATCTCATTTGACGTTTTTGAATCAATATTACTGTTAGATATTAGCACACCCCCAAAAGCAGAAATTGGATCACCCTCAAGTGCCGATTTATAAGCTTCAAAAATATTACTCCTCGTCGAGAGCCCACATGCATTATTATGCTTGAGAATAGCAAATGTTGGTTTATTGCTCCAAAATTCAGAAATTATACTAACAGCAGAATCAATATCCAATAGATTATTATAGGATAACTCTTTTCCATTTAGTTTTTCAAATACATCATTCAGATCACCTTCAAAAAAACCCTCTTGATGTGGATTTTCACCATATCTCAATATTTTTTTGACCATTAAATTTCCATTATTAAAATACTGTGAAATTAGGTTGTCGTAATTAGAAGAAAGTAAAAAAGCTTCAAGTGCATATTCCTTTTTCTTGGCTAATGAGAAAACACTCTGATTTTCTTCAAGATCATTAATAAATCTTTCGTATTGATCTCTTGATGATACACAAACAACATCATTAAAATTTTTTGCGGAAGCTCTAATCAATGAAATTCCTCCAATATCAATTTTTTCAATTATTTCAGCGTGAGATTTTGAGTTATTGACAGTATCCTCAAAAGGATATAAATCAACAATTACAAAATCAATTTCAGGAATATTATACTTCTTTTTTTCTTTGTTGTCATTTTCAGAATCTCGCCTTTGTAGGATACCTCCAAAAATTTTTGGGTGAAGGGTCTTGACCCTTCCTCCAAATATTGATGGATAATCAGTTAGCTTTTCTACTTTTTCAGTTTCGATCCCAATTTTGTTCAGATACTTTTCAGTTCCGCCAGTAGAAATTATCTTAATATTAAAATCTAAAAGTTTTTTTGCAACCTTATCTATACCATCTTTGTTGTAAACAGAAATTAGAGCAAATCTTTGTGTTTTTTTGGCCATTTAATGTAAGTATATAAATGTAATATTTTATAAAAAAAAAAGCTGCATAATAGCAGCTTTTTTTAGTTGTAATTTGATATTACATCATTCCAGGCATTCCACCGCCACCCATTGGTGGAGCAGGGGGAGTATCCTCTTTAATATCTACAAGTGCACACTCAGTAGTGAGTATCATACCTGCAACTGAAGCTGCATTTTCTAAGGCAACTCTTGTTACTTTTTTAGGATCAATAATTCCAGATTCAAAAAGATCTACATACTTCTCTGATTTTGCATCATATCCAAATCCACCTTTTCCGTCTAAAATTTTTGCTACTACAACTGAACCCTCTCCACCTGCATTTTCTACAATTGTTCTTAGGGGTGATTCTAGTGCTCTAGAGATAATTTGAATTCCAGTTAACTCATCATCATTTGATGATTTAATTTTATCAAGTTGTTTTCTGGCTCTAATTAATGCAACACCGCCGCCAGCAACTATGCCTTCCTCAACAGCAGCTCTAGTTGCATGTAATGCGTCATCAACTCTATCTTTTTTCTCTTTCATCTCTACCTCAGACGCAGCACCGACATATAACACAGCAACACCACCTGCAAGTTTAGCAAGTCTTTCTTGTAATTTTTCCTTGTCATAATCTGACGTAGTTGTTTCTATTTGGGATTTAATCTGACCAACTCTAGCTTGAATTTCTTTTTTGTCACCAGATCCATTAACAATTGTTGTATTGTCTTTATCAATTGTAACTCTCTCAGCTGATCCTAGCATGTCAATGGTAGTATTTTCTATATTAAATCCTCTTTCTTCAGAGATGACTGTACCGCCAGTCAGTATAGCTATGTCTTCAAGCATTGCTTTTCTTCGGTCTCCAAAACCAGGAGCTTTGACAGCTGCAATCTTAAGTGCTCCTCTAAGCTTATTTACAACCAATGTTGCTAAGGCTTCACCATCAACATCTTCTGCGATGACAAGTAGAGGTTTTCCAGATTGAGCCACAGGCTCAAGAATTGGAAGCAAATCTTTCATTGCTGAAATCTTTTTATCATAAAGTAGTATGTATGGGGTTTCAAGATCAGATTCCATTTTTTCGGAATTTGTAACAAAATATGGTGAAAGATAACCTCTGTCAAATTGCATTCCTTCAACTACATCAACGTAAGTATCAGTTCCTTTAGCTTCCTCAACAGTTATAACACCTTCTTTTCCAACTTTTTCGAAAGCCTCAGTGATTAAATCTCCAATTGCACTATCATTGTTAGCTGAAATTGAAGCAATTTGTTGAATCTTCTCTGATGAGTTACCAACTGTTTTTGCAGATTTGTTGAGCTCATCAACAATAGCATGAACAGCTTTATCTACACCTCTTTTCAAGTCCATAGGATTAGCACCAGCAGTAACATTCTTCAATCCTTCATTTACAATTGCCTGAGCTAAAATTGTAGCAGTTGTTGTACCATCTCCTGCTAGGTCATTAGTTTTTGAAGCAACTTCTTTAACCATTTGAGCACCCATATTTTCAAGTGCATCTTCAAGTTCTATTTCTTTTGCAACGGTCACACCGTCTTTAGTAACCTGAGGTCCACCAAAAGATTTACCAACAATTACATTTCGCCCTTTGGGTCCAAGTGTTACTTTTACTGCATTAGCCAGAGCATCTACGCCTTTTTTTAAACCTTCTCTTGCCTCTATATCAAATTGTATTTTTTTTGCCATTATAATATTTTTTAATTAAACAATTGCGAGGATATCACTTTCCCTCATTATCAAATAATCTTTACCTTCAAACTTAAGCTCTGTACCTGAATATTTTCCGTACAAAACAGTTTCTCCAACTTTAACGGTTATTGGATTTTCTTTTGTGCCAGAACCTACAGAAACAACAATTCCCTTTTGGGGTTTTTCTTTTGCTGTATCCGGTATTATAATACCTGATGCGGTTTTAGTTTCAGCTTCCAAAGGTTCGACTAAAACTCGGTCAGCTAACGGTTTTATATTTACTTTACTCATATTTAAATTTTAATTAACAATTTTCATCAATCATGCCAAAGAAAGATTAATGCCAAAAAGTACTTTCAACAAAACTGATACTGCCATGATGACACATTAGTCTTCTGGATTTGTATCATTGGGACTTGGCTCAACATCATCCTCAAGTATTTCCTCAATAAGTACTTCATCGGAATTATTTAAAAGTTCAGACTCTGTTGTATCATTTCCTGAATTCAGGGTTATATTTGAAAATAGAATTAATAAAAAGAGTAGAGAGGCTAAAATCCATGTGGTTTTGTCTAAAAAGTCTGTTGTTTTTTTTACACCCCCTATTTGTTGCGAATCTCCGCCAAATGTAGAGGCTAATCCACCACCCTTAGGATTTTGTACCATAATTACCAACACAAGTAAAAACGAAAGAAGTATTATGAGAATTAATATTATATTATACATTAACTGTTTTTAATTTGTTTTTTTATAATCTTAATTTGGTCTGCAAATAAACTGATTTTTTCTGGATATTTCAAACATAAAATTTTGTATGCCCTAATAGCATCCTTATATTTTCCTTGCTCAACATACAGTTTTGCAAGGGTTTCAGTCATATAATCTTTTTTTCTTATGATGATTTTATTATCATGTTTTTTTGCTTTTATGTCATTCAGGTTAAAATTATCAGCAGCTTTAACTTTATTTGGATTTTTTAAGTTGTATGGCGTTGGTTTTGTTTGAGCTATCCATTCCAGAAAAGAAACTTCTTGATTCAAAGTTTCCTTACCTATCTCATTGATTAGGGATTCCTTTTCCTCATAATTAAGAATATTATCATTCATAATATTATAAAGGTGTTTTCTATCTGATGTTAATACAGCTGTTGACTTTAGAATTTTATTGTATTCAAAACTTTTAAATTTTTTTGACAATAATAATTGAAGGATTTTTGCTGGAGCAAAATATGGGTAATTTTCAATAATATTTGATAGTATTTTAAAATCATTTTTTTTTAAATCCTCAGGTTTGTTGAGGAGATTGAGAAATACATTTTTAGCATTTTCTACCATTTTGCCAGTGATGCGTTAAAAATATCTTGTGTTATTCGCTCAAATATAATTTCGTGAGCCTCACTTTTGATAGATATAAGTTGTTGTTCTGCAGGGAAATCAAAGTAAAATGAAAATCTTCTTTCAAAACTGTCATCTTCTTTCATGAAATTTTGAAAGTTAACATTGATACTAATTGATAGCCTGTTTTGTGCAGCATTTAAATCTGATGTTGCAGTCATTGGACTAACGCGATACTCCACTATTTCACCCTCATAAAGTAAATCACCGTTGCTTTGAACCATCTGTAGATTTGTTTGGTTTTCTAAGATATTTTGAAGAGCTATGGTGAAGTCACGATCCAACCCTGGTTCAAAAATAGAGCCGGTGTTATTGCCAGAATTATTTTCAAAAAGATTTACCTGAAATGATTCTGTCCCCTCAGGAATTGATGCGCCCGTAAATGAATAGTTGCCACAGCTACATATTAGGAAGGCGAGAGTAAGGTGAAGTATACTTTTTCTAAAGTTCCAAATCATATTGTTTTATTTTTCTATAGAGAGTTCTTTCAGAGATTCCAAGTTCCTTAGCAGCAGCCTTTCTTCTGCCATTATTTCTTTCCAACGCTTTAATTATTAATTCTAATTCCTTGTCTTGAATAGATAGTGTTTCTTCCTCAACAACTTCCTCGGCAAACGAGTATTTATCTGATCTTTCAATAGGTTGGTTATTTTCAATAACATCTGTTTCACTAATAGAGTTGTCCCGTAATTGGTTAAAATTCTGTGGTATAAAATTTTCAATATCAGCTAAATTTTCGTTGGAACCAACACTTTCAGGTTTCAAATTATTTGTAAGTTTCTTAAGTTCATTCAGATCCTTCTTCATATCAAATAATATTTTATATAAAATTTCTCTTTCGGATGAAAAATCACTATCGCTTTTAGACTCTGAAACTAAAGCTGGTAAATTGTTTTTAGGGTCAGGTAAATATGATGATATCATAGCACCATTAATTGCTCTTTCTTGCTCTAAAACAGATAATTGTTCTGTTATATTTTTAAGTTGTCTAATATTACCATTCCATCTATAATTTTGTAATATTCTCTGGGCATCTTCATCAAGTCTAACTGTTGGCATTTTATATTTTTTTGCAAAGTCTGAGGCAAATTTCCTGAATAACAATATTATATCATTTTTTCTTTGTCTGAGTGGTGGTATTTTTATTTCAACAGTACTCAGTCTGTAGAATAAATCCTCTCTAAATTTTCCTTTTGAAATTGCATTTTCCATATTTAGATTTGTAGCCGCTACAATTCTCACATTCGTTTTTTGTACCTTAGACGACCCGACTTTGATAAACTCTCCATTTTCCAAAACTCTGAGAAGCCTAACTTGTGTGGTCAATGGTAGCTCTCCGACTTCATCTAGAAATATAGTACCACCATCAGCAACTTCAAAATAACCAGATCTGGTTGCAGTTGCACCTGTAAAAGCACCTTTTTCATGCCCAAAAAGTTCAGAATCAATTGTACCCTCCGGTATGGCACCACAGTTTACTGCTATGAATTTATTATGTTTCCTGTGTGATAGCTGGTGAATTATTTTAGGAAAGGCCTCTTTCCCAACACCACTTTCACCTGTCACTAGTACAGTGATATCTGTTGGAGATACTCTAACCGCTTTTTCAATAGCTCTATCCAAACCATCATTGGAGCCTATAATTTCAAATCTTTGCTTAATATTTTGAATTTCACTATTCACAATTTTATTTTAAGTTAGTTGGCCAATCAAAGTAGTTGATGTGTTATCTAAAATTGTAACATCAGCATATTGTCCAATTTTTAATTTTCCCTTTGGAAAGACAACCATTATGTTTTGAGGATTTCTTCCACACCAATGTTCAGAAGATTTCTTTGATTCTTTTTCAATTAAAACTTTTACTTTTTTCCCTCTGTAATTGAATAAATTCTGATAACTATGTTTTAATTGAAGATTAATAATTTCACTCAATCTTCGCTGTTTAACACTCTCAGGGATATTATCTTCAAATTTCTTTGCAGCTAAAGTTCCCGGTCTTTCAGAATATTTAAACATAAATCCAAAGTCATATTTAACATAATCCATTAATTTTAATGTCTTTAAGTGATCATCTTCAGTTTCATTTGGAAATCCAGTAATCATGTCTTGAGAAATTCCACAGTCAGGAAGAATTTTCTTAATTTTTTTTACTAGTTCTCGATATTCTTCAACAGTGTGTTTTCTGTTCATCTTTTTCAATATTTCATCACTTCCAGACTGTACTGGTAAATGTATGTGGTTACAAATATTTTCATACTTAGCCATAGTTTCCAAAACTTCTTTATCGATATCTTGAGGGTTTGAGGTGGTGAACCTTACTCGAGTGTTTTTAAAATTCTTAGCAACTATTTCTAATAACATTGCAAAATTTATTGATGTTTTTCTTTGTATTTCAGATGCTTTATTGAAATCTTTTTTCAAACCACCACCATACCATAAGTAACTATCAACGTTTTGTCCCAGTAGAGTAACTTCCTTGTACCCATTTTTTACTAAATTATCGATCTCATTAAGTATTGTTTTTGGATCTCTACTTCTCTCCCTACCTCTTGTAAATGGAACTATGCAGAATGTACACATATTGTCACAACCTCTTGTTATTGAAACAAAAGCGTTAATACCATTTGTGTTAAACCTGCTTGGATTGATATCAGCGTAAGTTTCTTCTTTTGACAACAGAACATTGACTGCATCGTTTCCGAATTCAATTTCCTTTAAAAGATTAGGAATATCTCTGTAGGCATCAGGACCAACAACTAAATC